>Ga0074199_1001174_pt1 | contig 25967 bp, 19 predicted proteins | sample EPASupsiteSAE347_FD_64528 | JGI IMG/M metagenome (GOLD analysis project Ga0074199, IMG submission 64528) | Bioremediated contaminated groundwater from EPA Superfund site, New Mexico - Sample SAE3-47 | ecosystem: Environmental > Aquatic > Deep subsurface > Groundwater > Contaminated ... | reverse complement strand
CAAAATGTGTCAAAATCCTTGCTAATCACTTTGGTCCAAACATACGCCTTGCCTAATGCGGCCGTCCACTGGATGGAGACTTCTGGTGTCGGGCCCCGGCAGGTGGCAAAGTCCATGCCCAGCCGGCGGAATGCTCCGGCCTCCCAGATCGCCTGATCCGCCGTAATCGCTTCAAGCCGCTCCACTCCTTCATAGCCGATTTCCTTGAGCTGCTCCAAGCGCTCCTCGATGTCAAAACACCCGCCGTCCCACACATTCAATCCGTAATCCGCAACGCCGATTTTCATCGAATATCCTTTCCTGGGTTCCACTCCAAAATGAGCATTATGCCGTAGCCGTCAATCAACAAAAGACAAACAGATTTAACCAGCCGGCGCATCCATTGTCCCAATGGATCGTGCTGATAAATTGCGACCTTACGCTGTCGTCCGCGCGCGATGAATTTAACTCCTGACTTCTGATTTAAGGCCTTTGTCACTCAGCGCCAAGGCCGCCAGGAAGCCCAGTGCCAGAAAACCGGCGCCGGCGGAAAACGAATAAAAAGAGGCCTGTTGCGGTGCATGGTCCTTGATGAGCGCCACCAGTTGCGGGCCGACAATTCCGGCACAGCCCCAGGCGGTCAGTAGTGTGCCATACACCATCGGCATCAGCCGTTGGCCGAACACGTCGAGCACAAACGCCGGCATTGTGCCGAACCCGCCGCCATAGCACAGGAGCACGTAACAGACCAGCAGGCCGAACATCCAGGGGCTGATCGTGTTGCCCATAAGCAGGAGCAATTCGAACGCGATAATCTGCGTGCCCAGCAATATCCGGAACGTCGCCGCCCGGTGGAGCTTGTCGGAGAGCCCGCCCCAGAAAAACCGTCCCGCGCCGTTGAAGATCGAACTGACCGCAATGAGCGTGGCGCCGAAAGTCGCCAACTGGGCCGCCGTCAGGCCGGCATTGCCGGCTTTCAGGATATCCTGCAACATGGGCGACTGGAAGCCGATGAACATAATACCCGCCACAATGTTACAGAAAAAGACCAGCCACATCAGTCCGAATTTCCAGGAAGCGATAGCGTGTGCGGCGCTGATGTAGTGGGCCTTGGCGGCATTCAAGCCGGCTTCAAGCTTTGGCGGTTGGTATCCGGGTGGTATATAATCTTTGGGAGGGTTGCGCATAAACGATGCCACCGGCAGGGTGATGACGAGAAAAATAATACCAAGCGTCCCGAACACGATCACCAGGTTTTTGTCGGCCAGGTGCATCAGCACCGGCGCCAGCACTTTTGACATCAGCAGGGCGCCGAACCCGAAACCCATGACCACCATGCCTGTGACTAATCCTTTCTTGTCGGGAAACCATTTGGCCACGGTTGCCACCGGCGTCACGTAACACAAGCCCAGTCCCGTGCCGCCGATAATGCCGTAGCCCAGGTACATGAGCGGCAGGGATTGGATTCGTAAAGCCAAGGCCGCCAACAGATAACCGAGGCCGAAGCACATTCCGCCCAGCATGGCCAGGCGTCGTGGTCCAACCCGGGGTAGGAGCGCGCCACCCAGCGCCGCCGCCAGGCTGAGGAATAGAATAGCCAGGCTGAAAATCCATGCCACCGGGCTGTTGCCCCAATGATAGGTTTCAACCAGCGGTTTCTGAAAATAACTCCAGGCATAGACCGTGCCCAGGCACAATTGCAGTAACACGCCCATGACGGCTATCAGCCAGCGATTGGGGATTTTTTCGGGCATGATGGTTGATGGTTGGAAATTGGAAATTGGAAATTGGAAAACAACGGATTAACAAACAACGGGAAGCATTAGACAACGCTGTCTTGAAATCAAGCGAATTCCACTGTATTTTAACTATTTATGAATACCGACAACCATCGAAAGCCGGCGCCATGACCAAGTGGCTGATCATTGACGGCTATAACCTGATCCACCGCACCGGTGCCCCGAGTCTCCGAGGGGTCGGGGTGCCGCATGACTTGGCGGGTAATCGTCGGCATTTAATTCAATTGTTGGAAAAAACGGTCGGCCTCCTGGCCGAGCGCATCACGGTGGTTTTTGATGGTCGCTCCGGTGGCGCTGGCCACTCCAGTGGCGATGGCCACTCCAGCGACATGCCTGATGAGCAAGAGAGCCCGGTCGTGGAGGTGCTGTTTTCGCCGCGGGATAAAACGGCCGATACGGTCATTGAACAACTGGTATTCCAAGCCGGGCCGTCGGGCGGGATTGTGGTAGTCACCTCCGACCGGCTTGAACGCGAAACTGCGGAAGGGGCCGGCGCCGAAACCATGGCCTGTTCGGTATTCCTCGATCAATTGAAGGAGACCCTGGAGCGGATCGAGCAGGAGTTGCGCTCGCGAGGCACAGATCAGCATTCCACTACATCCCTTGGCAATCCATTTTTCAAGTTGGATATAAATAAACCCGGATAAACCACTTGAGATATCGTTTTATGCCTTTTTGAGGCTATTTTTGACGACAGAAATCAGCGTTTGCCCGCCCGTAGCGGGTGGGCAATGCGAGAAACCGGTGACTAAAAAAACCTCGACGAAATTTTTTCTTGTTCCGGATAATCCAATGGATTATAGTAACAGCATGAATGAACTGGTTTTTGAGATTATCCAGGAAGCGGATGGCGGCTTGGTTGCCGAATGCCTGACCGAGAGCATTTTCACCCAGGCCGATACGTGGGACGAATTGCGCCGGAACGTTAAAGAGGCGGTGAACGGCTACTTTTTCGATCAGCCCCGACCTACGTCAATCCGGCTTCACCTGATTCGAGATGAAGTCCTGGTGCCGGCATGAAAATACCGCGAGACCTCAGCGGTCGCGACTTGATCAAGGCGCTGTGCCGAGACTGGGGTTATCGACAGGTGCATCAGGCGGGCAGTCACGTTATTTTGGAGACTGGGGAACCAGCCCATCATCGTCTGGCTGTGCCCGACCATCATGTCTTGCGCGTGGGCACGCTGAACGGCATTCTGCGAGCGGTGGCCGAGCATAAGCGCATTACCCGCGAAGCTATCCTCGCCACGTTGTAACTCTCGGAAGCGCTTCCCCAATATGCTTCATTAGCCGTTGAAAAATCCGGCGAAAATCACTACAGATTGTGGTTGCATTGTTTTATTCCACTTGGTATGGTATAAGAAATTTTGGGCCGTTAGCCTGAAAACGCTGATTAGGCGAGGGGTGTGTGCATTTAAAAAGCCTTGAACTGATTGGGTTTAAGAGTTTTGCGGATCGGACGGTTCTCGAATTCGGCGAAGGGGTTACCGCTATTGTCGGGCCCAATGGCTGCGGCAAAAGCAACATATCGGATGCCATCCGCTGGGTTTTGGGTGAGCAGAGCGCACGGCTCCTGCGCGGCTCCAAAATGGAAGACTGCATCTTCAGCGGCACGGAAGTCCGCAAGCCCTTGAACCTGGCGGAAGTGAGCCTCACCTTTACCGACTGTGAAACAGTCCTGGGCACCGCGTATCACGAAATCACCGTTACCCGCCGTGTATTCCGTACCGGTGAGGGCCAATACTTCATTAATAAAACACCCTGCCGTCTCAAGGACATCCAGCGCCTGTTCATGGATACGGGCATCGGCACGAACTCCTACTCGCTCATGGAACAAGGCCGCATTGACCTGATCCTGCGCGCGCGTCCGGATGACCGGCGTGAAGTCTTCGAGGAAGCCAGCGGCATTACCAAGTATAAGACCGATAAGCGCGAGGCCCTCCGCAAACTGGAGCAGACCGAAAACAACCTGTTGCGCCTGGCCGACATTATCAAGGAAGTCAAGCGCCAGATCATCTCGCTCCAGCGCCAGGCCGGCAAGGCCGCCCGCTACCGGACGTTTTTCGATGAAATGCGCCGGCTGGACATTTTTATATCCCGTGAAAAACTCACCGCCTTTGCCGGCGAACTCCAGACCATGGACGCCACCATCGCGTCGCTGGACGAAACAATTGCAAAGCTCCAACAGGACATCCAGGCTCGTGAACAGCAAAGCGAAACGCTCCGGAACGGCTTAAGCGACATCGAAGGCGAGATTTCCGGCCAGCGCCAGGCCGATATGGAGATGCAAACGCTGTTGGAGCGCACGCGCCAGGAGGTGGACATCAACCGGCGCCGTATGCACGAGCTGGAAGACCTGATCAAGCGCGATACCCGCGATATTGCCGGCGCCACCCATGAACTGGATAAAGACCGCCGCGCTCTGGCCCAAAGCCAGGCTCAGCTGAAAGAGGTGGGCGAGAAATTGAAGGCGGCCGAGGCCGATCTGTTGGCCAAGTCCCAAAAGAATGCCCAGCACGAGCAGGCTATGGACCAGACCAAGCAGGACGTCCAGAAAATGCTGGGCGAAATGCTGGAACTCGACGATCGGCACTCCAAGCTCCAGAACGAGCTCCACCAGATGGAAAGCGAGGATCGTCATATCGTCAGCCGCCGGGAACGGTGTGCCGCCGAGCAGGCCAATCTAAAGCTTGTCCTGGAAAATCACGATAAGCGGCGTGCGGAATCCGCCCAAACCCTGAAGGCGCTGACGGATGCCGTCAATGAGGCTGACCAGGGTTTAAAAAACCTCCTTGCCGATCGCGACCGCTTGGCCGCGGACATCAAGGACAAGGAAAGCCGGCGGAACGAAAATCAGTCCCAAGCCGCCGCACTTACCGCCCAGATCGCGCTTCTTACAAAGAGCCTGGCGGAGAAGGACGAGTTTTCCGAGGGCGCCAAGCAGATTCTGAACGACCCGGCCGCGCTGGGCGCGGCGAGGGAGCATGTGCTGGGCGCCTTGACAGACCAGATTACGGCTGAATCCGACTATGCCAAAGCGTTGGAAGCCGTTCTGCGGATATGGCTGGATGCCGTGGTTGTAACTAACGTTGCCTGCGCGCGCGACCTGCTTCGACGTCTGTCCGCCGATGCGCAAAGTTCGATTTGTCTGTTGGCCGCCAGTGTGTCCGATGCGGTCATTGAGTCGGCGGCCCTCCCGACTTTCCCCGCCGTGGCGCTGGTTGAGCATGTGACCGCCGCAGAGGCCGTGCGCCCCTTGTTGCAACGCCTGCTCGGCAATGTTTGGGTCGTAGATTCCCTTGAGGCGTTGCCGCCGGTCATTCCGCCCCAGGCGGTGTATGTGACGCGGCAAGGCGCGCTGGTGCGGGGCAACGGCTCCTGTGAACTTTATCGCGACGATGCGCGCGTTCGAAATCCGCTGGCTCAGCGGCACCAGGTGGCTGCGTTCCAGAAAACGCTCTCCGGCCTGCACGTGGCCGCTGAAGCCCTGGCGAGCGAGATCGCTGCCGATGCGCTTCGGCAGACGGCGCAGGACGACGCAATTCGACAGGTCCGCGTGACTTTGGAGGAAAAGCGCCAGGCCCTGGCCCGGCGCGAAGGCGAGCAGGAGCTGGTGGTCCGGCAGGCCAACCAGGTGCGGGACAACCTGGAAACGGTGACCTATGAACTGCGCGAACTGGAAAAACAGGGCAGTTCACCCGAACGCAAGAGTGCGATGATCGCGGAGATGGACAAGGCTCGCGCCCGCCGCGGCGAAGTCAAGCTCATGGTGGAAACCAAAAACCGCGATCTGACGGCGTTGGACCAGGATCACAAGCAGATGTTGAACGATGTTATGGCCGCCAATGTGCGCGCGGCCCAGCACCGCCAGGCCGTCGAGCACCTGATGGCCGCTTCCCCGCCGCTCAGCGACCGCATCGCGCAGGCCGAAGCCATGATTAGGGAACGCGCGGCGCGCGTGGAGGAATATCGCTCCGCCATCGAGGCGCTTAAGCAGTCGGTGGCGGAAGCCCAACAGCGGATTCCCGACATCGAGACCACTCTCAAAACCCAGGCCGAACGCCTGAAGGTCCTCCAGGAACAGCGTGAACGGCAACAGGCCGATTTCAAACTCCTGGAAGAACAAATCAAGAAACAGCGCGTGGATATCGAGGCCCAGCGCACCCGCAAAAACGATCTGACGGTGAAATGCGCCGAATCCCGGATGAAGCATGAACATATCCTGGAGCGGGTGACGGGCGAGTATCGCCTGACGGCGGATGCCATCCGAGCGGAGCCCGAACCGGAGTGGAGCGATGGCGGGCGTCCCGCCATGGAAGTCATGGAAACCCAGGTTGCGGAACTGCGCGCCAAGATTGAAGCCATGGGGCCGGTTAACACCGCCGCCATTGAAGAATACAAACAGCTCCAGGAGCGGTTCGATTTCCTGACCCAACAGCAGGATGACCTGGTCAAATCCAAACAGCAGCTGATGGATCTGATCCGTAAAATCAACCAGACCACGACGGAACTGTTCTCTAAAACCTTTGCCCAGATCAACGAGAATTTTCAGACCATGTTCCAGCAGTTGTTCGGCGGCGGCACCGCCAAGCTGATCCTGACGGACGAAGAAGACATCTTGGAATGCGGTATCGAGGTGTATGCCCGTCCTCCGGGAAAACGGCTCCAGAGCATATCCCTGATGTCGGGCGGCGAGAGCACGATGACGGCCGTGGCATTGCTGTTCTCCATTTACATGGTCAAGCCCAGCCCGTTCTGCCTGCTGGACGAATTGGATGCGGCCTTGGACGATTCCAATATCCACCGGTTTGTCAAGGTGCTGAAGAGCTTCCTGAACCAATCGCAGTTTTTGGTCATTACGCACAACCGCCAGACGATCGGCGCGGCCGGCACGTTATACGGGGTTACAATGGAGGCCGAAAAGGTGTCGCGGATCGTGTCCATGCGTTTCAAGGAGCATCATCACGCGGAAGTTCCTTCGCATCCGGCGGTGGAAGCGCCGGTCGCACCGGCCGCATCAGCCGTAGATGCTCCACCTGAAGTGGACAAGTCTTCGCCGGAGAGTGCCCCGCTTGAGGAGGCCCGGGAATCGGCGGTCGTTGAGAATCTGTCGGCCGGTAATACATCGCCGGATACACTGAGCTAATCACCCTGCGGATGGCTTGATGTACGGGAATTAGGTTTGGATTGGATTCCCGCTTTCGCGGGAATGACAGAATGGATGACCTTTGTTTGTCATTCCCGACTTGATCGGGAATCCAGTGTTTTTGTTGCCGCCTTCGGCCGCCTAATTTAAAACTGCGGTTCCGGCTTGTTCAGCACGCGGGCCAAGGCTTTGAGGCATCGTTCGTTTTCCTCGCGGGTGCCGATGGTGATGCGCACATGATCGGGCAGGCCGTAGCCATCCATGGGGCGCACAATAACTTTTTCTTTCTGCAGAGCGTGAAACTTTGCCCGCGCCTGTCCCACCTCGACCAGCATGAAATTCGTTACGGAGGGCACATAGGCGATCCCCATGTGCGCCAGATTTTCCGTAAACAGTTTCGAGCCGGCCTGGATCATGCGGCGTGTTTTGCGGACAAAGGCGTCGTCGTCGAGCGCAGCTTCAGCGGCGGCCAGGGCCATGGAATTGAAATTGAACGACTGGCGGACACGGTGCATCAATTGAATGCCTTCTTCCGGCGCCACGGCATAGGCGATGCGCAAGCCGGCCAGTCCGTACGTCTTGGAGAACGTCCGTATGACAATGATTTTCCGCCCTTCCCGGACGTACTTCAGCGCGTCGGGCTGTTTATCCTCGGGCAGTAATTCGACGTAGGCCTCGTCCAGGGCCACGACAACGTGTTCCGGCGCCTGCCGCATGAACCGATCCAGCGTTGCGCCGCTGACCATGGTGCCGGTGGGATTGTTGGGATTGGCGATAAAAACCACCCGCGTCTGGGGCGTAATTGCCGCCAGCATGGCGTCCAGATCATGCGTAAAATTGTTCATGGGCACGCTGATCACCCGCGCGCGGAACATATCGCCGATCAGCCGGTAAATGGCGAATGCGCGGTCGGAGACAACCATGTCCACGTTCGGCCCCAGGAATACGTGGCCGATGAATTCGATGATCTCGTTGCCGCCGTTGGCTATCAGGAGCTGATCCGGCTTGACATCCAGCTTTTTCGATAGCGCCTGCCGCAATAAATGCGCGCTGCTGTCGGGATAGCGATGCATTTGGGAGGCCACGCGCTTCATTGCCCGCAAGGCGAGGGGGGAGGGGCCCAGGGCGTTTTCGTTGGACGCCAGCTTGATGATGTCGTCCACAGACTCAAACCCCAGTTCCCGCGCCACCTCCTCGATGGGCTTACCCGGCTCATACATCTTCAAGTCCAGGATCCACGAATGGGCGATGTTTTTCATGAATGGTTAATGGGAAATGGTTAATGGTCAATGGCCTGACTTCCTGTTGACCTCTGACTTCCGACCTCTGACCTCTGACCTCTGATTTAATCCGCTTCCGGCGCCCGGGGATAGGCCCCCAGGATCGTCATGAGTATGCAATGGCGCTCCAGCTCGCGAAACGCCTTGCATACCCGCTGTTCCTCGGCATGGCCTTCAATATCCACGAAAAAGAGATATTCCCAGGCTTTTAATTTATTGGGCCGGGACTCGATCTTGGTCATGTTGAGCTGATATTTCTTGAGAGCCCCCAAGGCATCGTGCAGGGCGCCGGCCTTGTGCTTTACGGCGAAGAAAATCGAGGTCTTATCGTTACCGGTGGGAGACCCAAACGATTTGCCGATTACCAGGAAGCGGGTCATGTTGCCGCTCAAATCCTGGATATCCTCTGCCAACACCCGCAGGTGATAATGCTCCGCCGCCAGCGCGCTGGCAATCGCCGCCACGCGACGGTTCTGAACGGCCATTTCCGCCGCACGGGCGGTGCTGGTTGCCGGCACGATTTCCACCCCGGGCATATTGGCATGCAACCAGTTGCGACATTGGCCCAACACCTGCGGATGGCTGGCCAGACGCCGGATGCCCCGGCGCGGCCCGGCGGCCATCAAGTGGTGGGAAATCGGCAGATATATTTCCGCACAAATCTTGAGCGAGGTCTGCACAAACTCGTCCAGCGTATGCGTCACGGCGCCTTCCGTGGAATTTTCAATCGGCACAACCCCGTAATTCGTCTGTCCTTTCCGGACACTTTCAAACACATCCCCAATGGTTTCGCAGGGCACATAGTCCACGCTCGTGCCGAATTTTAAACGGGCCGCCTGGTGGGTAAAGGTCGTGGCCTGCCCAAAATGCGCCACCTGCAAGTTTCGTTCCAAGGCCAGTGAGGCGGACATGATTTCGCGGTAAATGGCGGATAGGGCCTTATAGGTCAAGGGGCCCTGGTTTTCCCGCTGGACATGTGCAAGCACGGCTTTTTCGCGCGCCGGCACATACACATCGCTCTCCCGTACCTGCTTCCACTGGCCGATCTGCACGGCCACCCGGGCGCGTGTATTAAGCAGGCTGACCAGGCGCCGATCCAGCGCATCAATTTTTTTTCTCAGCTCGGAAACATGCATGGTTCATTTCCTTCCTTCATTGCCCTCTTCTTCATCCTCGTCCTCGTCCTTATCTTCTTCGTCGTTATCTTCTTCGTCGTATTCGTCCTCTTCTTCGGCTTCCGCTTCGACTCCCTCCGCTTTGCGCTGCGGGTCGTCCGTCTTCTGTTCTTCCATTGGAAGTTGGGTGTTCGACTCGCCTGGGCGAAGCGCTTCGGCGGAGCCTGGTGTTGGATGTTGGGCGTTTGCTTCTTCCGTCTTCTCCGGTTCGGCGTCTGTCGTCAGGCCGTCAGCAGTCTTTTCCGGGCCGGTGTCGGGTATCTGGCGTCCGTCGTCCGTCCTTCCGCCCCCCGTCTCCCTCTTCACGCGTTCCGCATCCCGCCGCGACAACTGCTCGATGCCCGGCAAATTCTTGACGCTGCTCAAGCCGAAATGTTCCAGGAACAATTGTGTCGTTCCATACATCAGCGGACGCCCCGGCAGGTCGCTGCGGCCCATAATGCGGATCAACTGCAATTCCAGCAGGTGGCGCATCATGGCGTCCACGTTGACGCCGCGCAGCGCCTCAATTTCGGCGCGGGTGGCCGGCTGACGATAAGCGATAATGGCCAGCGTTTCCAAGGCCGGCTTGGAAAGACGCGCTGGTTTGTCCAGATTCAGCAAGTGCCGCACCCAGGGGCCGCTGGTGGGATCCGTCTGGAACCGGAACCCGCCGGCCACCTCGACGACGATAATGCCCAGATTACGCTCGGCGGTCTCGGTCTTAAGTTGTTCGAGGGCCGTCCGAATATCGCCTTCCTTGATTTTGCCGAACGGATGGTCGGCATTTTCCCCGTTTTGGTCCACCTGTGCCAATACCTCGCGCAACTCATCCACCGTGATCGGTTTCCGGGAAGCAAACAACAGGGCGCCCAGGACTTGTTTGAGTTCCAGTTGAGCTTTTGCTTCGGTCGGTCGGTTGGTTCCTTCTGTCATAAAAAATCCTCTAATCTTGTTTCCCAATAAAGTTTTTTGCCGTGTTTGGACTGGCCTCTTCGACTTCGCTCAGGGCTTCCCCCTTCGCTAAAGCTTCCGTCTTCGCCAAGGCTTCGCCGGACGCGCCGGTGGACAGGCCGGTGTCCGCTCCGCCACGCTTTACGCTCAACGCTTCACGTGCTTCCGTCGTCTCCGGGCGCATGATCACAATGTCTCCAAACACCGCCTTCTGCCGGGCCACGATCTGGTGCAGGCGGATCAATTCCAGCAATGCCAGAAAGGTGCAAATGATTTCGTTGCGCGTAATCAGCGGCCGGAACAGGGTGGCAAAGACCACGTGTGTTTCCCGCTGAATGCGCCCCAGAATGGACTCGATGCCGTCCGCCACTGTAAAGCGCTCGGCCATGATTTCGCCGATTTCATTCACCTGAACCCGCTTGAGCGCTTCGTTAAAGGACGCAATCAGGTCAAAAATGGTGACGTCCTCCAACCCGACGCCCGGCTGTTCCACCACAACCCCCGAGTCCTCGGCGCTACGGAGAAACATGTTGCCCGTGCGGGATTCCATCTCCTGCAGATCGGCGGCGGCATCCTTGAATTTCTTGTACTCGATCAACTGGCGGATGAGTTCCCAGCGCGGGTCATCCTCCTCGACTTCCAGTTCGGGTCGTTCCTCCGGCGGCAGGAGCATGCGGCTTTTGATCATCATGAGCGTGGCGGCCATCACGAGAAACTCGCCGGCGATATCGAGATCCAGCATCCGCATCAGGCCGAGGTATTCCATGTACTGGCGCGCGATCAGTTCGATGGGAATATCATAGATATCCACCTCGTCCTTTTTGATGAGGTAGAGCAGGAGGTCCAGCGGGCCCTCGAATACTTCCAGCTTGACCTTGTATTCTTCCTGAATCGGCATGTTACCCTTATTCCAATCGCCGCGTCACTACGCTTGCGCTCCGCAAGCGGCGTGGCAACCCAAAGAAAATAAACCCTCACCACGGAGACACGGAGGCACAGAGAGGCTTCTCCTCACGTGTTCTCTTCCGACCAATCGTTGCATGCATTTTGCGCAGGACGTTGCGCCCTGCGCAAAATGCACGCAACACTCTGTGTGGAGATGGCAGGAGATCAAGGAGCCGGCTCACGCTCCGTGCCTCCGTGTTCTGCTCCGTGGTGAATCCCCTCTTGTTTTCCCGCCTCGGCGGGTCCGCTTCGGGCGGAAACATTTTCTTGTTTTTTATAGCGGTTCCTGGTGGATAAGATGCTGAATTCTTCATTCTACATTCTTCATTCTGCATTTCTTGTTTACTCCAGGCCCACGGCCCGGCGGGCGGCCTTTAAGGTCTTGCGCAGTTCTTCCCGGGCCCGCGCCGCGCCGCGCTGTAGAATCTGCTCGACCCGCTGCGGGTCGTTCTGAAACTCAGCCCGCCGCCGCCGGAACGGTTCGAAATAGGCCCAAAAATGTTCATACAATGCTTTTTTGACTTCCCCATAGCCCAGGCCGCCGGCGCGGTAACGCGCGGCCATGGCCTCGCGCCCTTGCTCGGTCGCGAACAGCTTGTAGAGCGCAAACACATTGCAGGTCGCGGGGTCCTTCGGTTCCTCGACCGTCTTGCTGTCGGTCACGATGCGCATAATGGCCTTGCGCGTATCCGCCTGAGACGCGAACAATTCGATCGTGTTGTTGTACGACTTTGACATTTTTTGGCCGTCCAAGCCGGGCACCACGGCCACTGTGGCTCGGATCATTGGCTCCGGGATTTTGAACGTCTCGCCGAATTTCTGATTGAACTTGATGGCAATGTCGCGCGTGACCTCAACGTGCTGTTTCTGATCCTGGCCGACGGGAACGACGTCAGCCTGTACGGCGAGAATGTCCGCTGCCATCAGGACCGGATAAGCGAAAAGCCCGTGATTGGCCGGGACGCCCTTGGCCACCTTGTCCTTGTACGAATGGCAGCGCTCCAGAAGTCCCAGGGGTGTGACAATTGACAACAGCCAGGCGAGTTCGTGGACTTCAGGGACATCGCTCTGGCGGTAAAACACGGTGCGCTCGGGATCCAGGCCGCAGGCCAGGAAATCCAGGGCCACGTCCCGCGTGCCCGCGCGCAGGGCCTCGGCTTCATTAACCGAGGTCAGGGCATGATAATTGGCGATAAAATAAAACGTTTCGCCCAGCGCTTGCAATTCCAAGGCGGGTTTCATCATCCCGAAATAGTTGCCCACATGCAGTTTGCCCGAAGGCTGAATGCCGGATAATGCTCTCATCGTGTTGCTGTCCTCTGCTCCTGCCCCTTGAATCAAATGGAAGCATAATGAAACCGGAGGCGGGATTCAAAGGAAAAATGCAGAAAGGTATGCCGGCCTGCGAACGCATTCGTCTGCGGGTAATCGTCGTTCGCGTTCATGCATGGTAATTTTCCGCCTGAGGCGGGACTGCCTATGGCATGACAATCCCGCCGGGTCAGGGGACCCGGCCTACAAAAAACGCTTTACGCCGGCAGGCTGTCGAATTCCAGCTTCACGACCGGCACGACATTCGCCATCTCATTCACCGGCAGGTTGCGCAGGCGCAGGTAGGGCGCGGGATGGCCGGGGCAATCGGAAGCGAAGATCGTCAGGTCCGTTTCCACCGCGGCGCCCGTATTGAGCAACGTGGCGCGGCGCGGCAAGGCGGCGATCGGTTTCAGGTTGATGGCGGTGCTCTCCGGTGGCTTGGCAAGATGCACATAGAGATCGTTGCCCCGGCGCGTCAGGAGCACGCGCTTGTGCCGGTTTTCGATCATGGCTGAGCATGGCTCGCCATCGAAGGCTTCCCGAATCCGGTTATACCAGCGCCCGATGCGTTCCATAATTTGAACCTGTGCGTCGGGAATCAGGCCGTCGGCCTGGGGACCGACGTTCAGCAAGTAATTGCCGCCCTTGGCCAGGGCGTTGTCAATGGCCTGCATCAGGTGCCGGTCGGCATAATAATCCTCATCGCACTTGTAGCCCCAGCTCTGGGTGCCCAGCGAGTTGCAGGCCTCCGTGGGGCGCTCGAATGCGAGCATGGAATTCACGTCCGTCCAATCGCGTTCCGGGGTGCTGAAATCGCCGGCATCGAAGCCGCGTCCGTTGATCATGGCCTTGGGCTGGAGCGAGCGAATCATGGCGTTAATGGAGGGGTCCAGGCGCCCGGTGACATTCATATCCCACCACCAGGCATGCACCTCGCCGTAGTTCGTGCATAGTTCGCGCACCTGCTTGCGCAGGAACGACAGGTAGGCTTCCAGGTCCGGCGTGTCGCCCGGTTCGGGCCCGGTCAGTTCGTGACTGCGATTCCGGTTGGGATAACAGGGATGATGCCAGTCCACCACGGAGTAATACAGTCCCAGCGGCAAGCCGCGCCGGCGACAGGCTTCGGCCAGCAGGCCCACAATGTCCCGGCGGTAGGGCGTCTGCATGACGTTGAAATCCGTCTGGGCCGTGTTCCACAGGCAGAAGCCGTCGTGATGTTTGGCGGTCAGGACGATATACTCCATGCCGGCGGCCTGGGCAATGTCCAGCCAGATGTCGGGGTTGAACTTGACCGGGTTGAATTCGCGGATCAGCTTCTCGTAATCCCGGCGCGGGATCCGCTTGCGCCACTGGATCTGTTCATGCCAGGCCGGGATGGCATAGAGTCCCCAGTGTACGAACAGTCCGAAGCGTTTTTGAAAGAACCAGTCGTGTCCGTCGCCATATCGCGGAATCATAAATGCCAGCCTTTCCGTCGCCGGATCGTTTGAAAAAGGTGTCAGTCTGCAATCGCAGGACTTAATTGAATTCCGGCCGATAATGCAAGCACGATTTCGAAATCCCGAAATTACAGAACGCTTGCAGAGGCAGACGCAATCGTTGCCGTCGTTATCCGTGATAATCCGTCGTTGTCGTCGGCCTGCTTGCGCAATACTCTGAATCAGGCGAAATGCACGGATAGGGCCTTCACGGGCGGCCGGAGCTGACTTTTTTCAGGAAACCGGCGATGGCCTCGGAATAACCATCATAAATGCGTTGGCCGAAATCCGCTGTTGCCCGCTGGGGGTCGCCGGAGGCGCCGTTTGCCGTGAGGTCCTTGGTCCACCAACTTCCAAGCGGCATGCTTTGGCGTTTTAATTTGGGCCGCTTCAACGCCTTTGTTCTTACCAGGTCCGGCCGTTGAAACAGATAATACGAGGTTTCACAGGCGCTGGCATGAAAATGGTACTGTTGTTTGAGGTCGAGCTTGTTGGCATCGTAAAAGCAATTGCCGCTGTCGGCCAGATAAAGGTCGAATCCCTTGATGCCTCGGTTGCGCAATTTAAGCTTCATGTCGCGCAATGCCGCCTGGGCCGGCACCATGTTTCCGCCGTGGCCGCTGACGCAGGCCAGCTTGCGGAAGCCGGAGCGGATGACCTCGTCAATAATATCCTGCAGGAGGGCAATATAGGTTTGCAGATTGAGCGTGACCGTGCCGGCAAAATCAATATGCTCGGTCGAGACCCCGTAAGGAATGGCCGGCAGAACGATTACCTTCACGCCATACTTGGCTTTCGCGCGGCGCGCGCCCTCCAGCGTCCATGATCGGGCCAGGAAATAGTCGCAGCCGACCGGTATCATCGGGCCGTGTTGTTCGATACTGCCCAGGGGCAACGCCGCCAGATAGCCCTGCCGGGCTTTCCGGCGTATTTCCGGCCAGGTCATTTCCTCCCACATTATATCGGCATAATCGCGGTCATTGAACGTTTTCATTTGTTCCTTTCATTTCTTGTATTTTCCGCAATCCAATGCGGCCGCCGCAGACTTTGCGCTCCTCGGGAAGGCCCTCGGGAAAAGTTTTCCAGAGACTTTTGTCGGCAATGTTCAAACGCGCGACCAGGAAAATGCGTGCGTTGTCCTGAATCTGAGGAATGAACAGCCGGTGTTCCACGCGCCGGTACCGGCCCGCTCCCCGAACTCCGGTCCATGTATCCGGACTGACGCAAAGGTTTTTTTCGCCGCCCGCGGAAGCCTGTTCGACAACCTCAACGGAACCGATCCTGGTCCCGTAACCCTCGGTGCTGTCGAACGTGGCGTGATACAATCCGCCCGTCCGGCGCACCTTGTCGGTGATATCAATCTTCACAACTGCGGCGCCCTTGCTGAAATCGGAAGCTTTCCAGGCCCCCAGCGGGACAATGCGCGTTTCCGGGCGCGGATCTTTTACGCCGTGTTTCGCAAACATTTTCCAGGCCGCATCCGCCGCAAGATACAGGGCCACCGTCATGTTCCTGGCGCGCTCCGCCATTTCGCTTGCGGCAACATCATCCTTGCTGTCGCCCGTTTCAACCTGTGTTGATTTTCGCATCGTTTTCTGCATCAGGTCGTTCCAGCCGATCAAAGCGTTGTGGTAGCGCAGGGCGGCCTCGTCCAGCGTATTGCCCAGTTCAAGCATTTGTGCGGCGGTCAATTCCTGCGCCTCCGTGATGGTCCTGAGCACGGCACAGGTCTTCAGCATGTTGACCGTAAATTCCGACTCGTATTCCAAGACAGGCTGATCAAGCCGCTTGGCAATGGCGAGCGCCTCCACGGCATTCTGCATATCGTTGGAAAACACGGCGCGGTCCCATAAGCGCCCGTTCTCGACCGGCTTCATGAAACGCGCGCCGATCCCGAACGAGTTCTCCATGTCGCGCCAAAAAAATGTCAGGAAACTGGTCCCGCCGGCCGGTTGTTCGGCAATATCCCAATTGGGTTCGCCGATACACTCGACCCAGCGGACGAAATCATCGGTGTTTTTCAGGCGCATAACGTTGGCGTAGGCGCGCGCAAACTGCAGGGGCGTGCGGCCCTTGCTGTTCCAGCTCCATTCGGCCGCCGCCGCCGTATTGACCGGATAGTATAAAACCGAGGGCGGCACAAAAAGCGATATGCCCTTCAACTTTTTATCGGTAAATTCGGTCATGCGATAATGAACGAATTGCGGACTGCTGAAAGGCACATAAGTCCGGATGTTGGCGCCGATCGAGGGCACGATATCCAACCAGCCGCCAGCCTTGCAGAAAGCCTCCAGATTGGTTGGGACCATGGGATTGCGGTCGGTTAAATATGTTTTTTGGCCTTGATAGTAGCTGAGCCTGATTCCGGCAGGTAAATTCTCGATGATTTTATTGTTGGAATCATCGTAATCGTATGTTCCCTGGCTCAGCAGAAGGCACAGACGCATTTCAGGATATTTCGCGCGGACCTTGTCAAAGGCCGCCGTTATACATTGCAGTTCGAGCAGATAGGCGTTTTTGCCGGCGCATTTTTCGCAGGTGCAGACCGCCTGTCCTTCGGAAAACCATACTTTCAGATCATTATGGAAGGGCGCAACCTGGTCGGCGATATCCATCAGCCACTTGGCCACGATCTCCCTTGCGCCGGCGCTCTGCATGCAAAAGAAATGCGAGGTGCCGAGGAAGCCATGATCGACGGCGGGCGCCAGCGCGTTTCCGTAGCGTTCGCGCGCCTTTGCGTTTTTTACAACGCCTTGGGCCATTATCGCGAGATGGGGAATATAGTAAACGGCGGATATGCCTTCGGCCGCGGTTTTACCCATGACTTCCTTGTTCACCGCGGCATAAGGAAGACCCTCCTCATTAAATCCGCAAACCGCATCGAACTGCATGTCGTTCATTTTCCAGCCGGCCAGCCAGGCCGCCGCTGCCGGGTTTTCGCCCCATATCCCGCGCAATTCCAGGTCGGGCCAGTCTAAAACAGATGCCAATGGCAATGCGAGCGTGCTGTCGGCGGCGACCTTTTCAGGCGCCTGCACGAGCATGGCGAAAGTCCTGGCCGCATAGAGCACGCCCAGCGGCGTATTGCCGATCAGTGCCACGCCCTCGGGTGAAGCCAACGGAATAATTGTATAGGCCTGGTCCTTGTTCGGCGCCTTGGCCAGCCGTTCGATTATTCCGGCCGGAATCGAGCCGCCCGGCTTGGACGCCAGAACCATCCGTACGATGAATTGGCCGCTTTGTTGGGCTAAAGCAAAATGGCGGATCAGCGTTGCGGCTGTCGCGATCTGCGCATCAGCGGACGCAAACGGCTCAAGCAGGATTTCGTCCGCCCGGCGCACGGCGCTTTTGGCGACGGCCATTTCCTTGGGCAACGGAATGACCCGGTCGCTCCAAATGATTTTTTTTGGAGCGGGCCTGGGCAAATCCGTTTTATCCGGACACCGGCAGGAAGAGAACATTACCGCCAGGATTACGAGCAGACCAAAGGCTACGTGTTTTGTCATGAATTATTACTCCTTGTTTATTGTTAGAGCCAATTGCGAACGTTCCATCGTTTAACTGTTTGCGTTTCATTCGATCGCCAGCCGCAAAGTAATTATTTTATACGGCGCAACGGCCAGGCGGACTTGATGATGCTTGATTTTCAAGGCAACCGGTAAGCCCTCATTCAGGTTTACCTGCTGCACGCCGGTAAATACATCCGCAAGGACCAGCACCGCCTTCGTCCTCCGGCCCTCATTTTCCCAGAAACGCAGAATATAGCTGTTGTCATCCTCGGCCTTTTTGAAGCTGCTCAGCACCAGATTGTCCGGCTTAAGGGTAAAGAGCGGGCTGGTGAGTTCCGCCGCCGTACCGGCGCTTGTTTGCTGGATAAAGTGCGCCAGCGGGGGATAGAGGAAGCTGTTGGCGGTTGGGATAAAGGGCGCCCGCGAAGCTGTGTTGCAGGAATAGGGGAGGAAGGCGTAATCGAACGACTGTGGGCCAAGGCACTGCGCTTCGGGGCAGGGGATGGCAAACGTCGCTTCCCCGCCCGGCCGGGCTTTCAGGTTGTTTTTACTTATTCGGGCAATGCCGCGCAGGAGGGTGATGTAAAGCGTTACCCCATTGGATTGGCGGACGGCCTCATACTGATAAAGTCCCCGGCAGGCCACCGCCAAGCCACGCCGGCCATTGTCCACGGCCACCCATTCCCGGAAAGGGAATGTCAGCGGCGGCGGCTGGCTCCAATTCTTGCCGGAAGCCGGATTGCGCAGCGGCCGCTCAATGATGCCAAAGTGGCCCTGGCTTTTGACGGTGGCGCTGATCACTCCGCTCGGACAGCGCAAGCGCAGGCGATGATCCCTGGCTTGGTTGTCCACCGTGATCGAAACGTCCACGCGCCGGGCGCCGCGCAAGAGCGAAACTGTGGCGCGGATGGGCATGGCGATTTTTGCGTGCGCGCGTTGCTCGCCCTGCAGGCAACGCGGGATGCGCATGCGGGTTTCGATCAACAAGGACGATCGCACCGGGCCATTATCGATCAACCGGCAGGTGGCCGGGAAACGATCGCTAAAGCAAATCGGGTTGCGCTTCCACGGTTCCGAGAAGTCCCATGCATCGCCGGCATCGGCTTCGTCCTCGATTATATTCAAGCGGCGATACCACGCGCCGCTTGGTTTGTCGAAGACATCCAAGGCATGGTTGCGAAAAACAACCCGCAAGAACTCGTTTTCGATCATTGTCTTCTGCGCCGGGTAGGCGTCGGAAACAGCTTGACCCGGCATGATGGCAAAAGACGCAAGGGTCTGCGGCTGGACTGATGCGGCGAAGAGAATCTGCCGGCTGGCCCGGCTGGGCCAGGGCGAATAGAACCCGCGCTTTTTGCTGCGCGGCGGACAAAGGTTGCGTTCCAAGACCTGGGTGGGAAGCGCCTGACCCGATGCATCCTCGACATGAAAATTATTGTTTTTGGCATGGACCCAGAGGCTCATTATGGCCGGTGTGGCGCCGGCGGCAATGGGATTGTAGGCGAGGATGGCAAGCTTCCGTTGGTCGGACTTGCGCGCGGCCAAGCGTCCCAGGTGTTTTAACGCTGCATGGCCAATGCCCACGGCGATCTGCCGCACGGCATCGAAGCGCTGGATCATCTCGCGATGCACCGCATCCGTGCTCGAGCCGTGGATGCCGTCGTGAGCATGGTTTAGAAACAGCAGGCGCCAAGCTTCGCGCAGTAATGTCGTCGGATATTGCCAGCCGTGCAACGTGGCGGCAACGGCAAGCGGTTCGGCGTATTTTTCGAGCAGCGCCTCGGCGGAAAAATTGGCCTGTTTGATCGGAACCCGCGTGGCCAGGGTGCCCGGGTAAATCGGCTGATGGCGTGATCCCCACAGTTCGGCCGCAAAGGTCGGGAAGCGGGCGCCGGATTTGCGGACACACTTTACCAGGTCCTCGCAATTGCCGTGGCGGAAGCGGAACTCGTCCTGTATTTTATTGGCGCGTTCGATGATTTCCGCAATCTGCGCTTGCGGCGAGGCGTGATCGGTTCCGTTCGCCAGCGGCAGAACGCCGGAAGGATAGATTTTGGCGATCGCCCGGGCAGCCTCGATCAGTTGACTGGCGCCGGCGTCCACGTCGGCGTGCAGCGCGCGTTGCAGGCGCCATTCATAGCCAACAAAAGTTTCGCCATAAGGCCCCTCGCGCAATACAAACGGTGTTGCTGGGGGCGCCCCCAGGCAGGCGGCGTTGCCGTATAAAAACGGCAGATGCACCGCGAGGACCTTGGTGCCATCCAGTCCCCGCCAGTAAAATTCTTCCCGGACATGCCTGGGCCGGTCCGGCATGCCGCGTCCGAAAATCAGATTGTCAATGCCGAAGCCGGCCAGAATCTGCGGCATTTGCCGCGGATGTCCGAAGTTATCCGGCAGGTAGCCGGCCTGCATGATCCGGCCGAACGCCCTTCCTTTGCGGTTGCCTTCCAGGCAGTTGCGGATAATGGACTCGCCGCTGATCAGCCATTCGTCGAATTGCGTATAGAACGGCCCGATGGAGAGCCGGCCCGAACGGACCAGGTCGTGAACCACCCGCCGCCGCTCCGGTTTGACCTCCAGATAATGCTCCAAAGGGGCGACCTGGCCATCGAGGACAAACGTTTTAAAACGCGGGTCCCGCCGCGTGACGGCCAAGAGCCGGTCGAAGACATCCATCAGCCAGAAGCGATAGGAACGGAACGGCATATACCATTCGATGTCCCAATGGCAGTGTGAAAAAACCAATCCGATCTTTTTCATGAAAACCTTATATTGATCTTTCATAAAGTAATGGATACACCATATTTGGTAGGGCGGTTTCGCCGAAACCGCCGCGGCGCGCTCGGCGAGCGCGCCCTACCTAAATTGTCAGTATCCATTACATAATCAAAACTCATTAAATATGCCGCCGTTGTCCCGCGCGATATTCTTAAGACTTGGCCAAGCCGTGCGCATAATATTTGCCGTATTCGTTGCCGAGAAGATAAAGAGGCGGTTCGTCTTCGATAACTGCCGGGAAGCGACCCACGGGGTCGTGGAAGCGGTTATCCACGCGATCGTCGTTGACCCGGCTAACTTCGCCAACCAGCACCATGCCCCGTCCTTTTTTTCCAAAAAACTTGTGATATAGACGGGGAGGTATGCACACCGACTCGCCCGGTGTAAGCGACAAGACGCCGCCCGCCGGCAGGGTCCGCCTGACGCCGTCAATGGAAAGCTCCACGGCCGTGGATGCGGTCTTCTCATCCGGGGTCGAGTTCCAAAACTGGATGACCAGATCGCCGCCCCCACGGTTGATAATGTCCTCCATTTTTTGGAAGTGAAAATGCAGGGGCGTAATCTGCTCCTCGCGCACGAGCATTATCTTTTCAGCATAAATTTTGCCGAATTCCTTGTTGAGTTCCGCCAAGGTCCCGTTCCGTATGGTAAAAAGGAAGAGGCCGACCTTGGCAAAGTCCCCGCTCCCGAAATCGGTGATATCCCAGCCGAGCATTTGCTCGACGATCTCCCGGCATTCGGGACCTTTGCCGCGCCATTCTTCCGGGGTCCAGAAGGCAAAGGGCGGAAGCTTAAAGTTCATGTGCTCCATGAACGCGGTCCCCTGCTTCATTATCGCATTGATTTCCGAGCGTTTCATAAGCAATACCCTTTCTATAAACGCACCCCTTAAAAAAGGGGGCACCTCTTTGCCGAGCATTATGCCATGCGTGCCAGCATTTCCCGGGTGATTGGATTCAGCAGCGGTTTGCCCGCCAGGAAACGCTCCAGTTCGTCAATCGCAAAATCAGCCATACGCTGGCATTCCTGATCCATGGACCCGGCAATATGCGGGGTGATAATCACGTTGGGCAAAGTATAAAGCGGGCTGCCCTTGGCCGGTGGTTCGGGATCGGTCACATCCAGCACCGCAAATATCCGGCCGGACTGCAGTTCGGCGATCAGCGCCGTTTCATCCACCAGGGCGCCGCGCGCCGTGTTGATGAACGTGGCGCCATCCTTCATTCGGGCCAGCAACCCGGCAGCGATCATATGGCGCAGTTCCGGCAGGTTGGGCGCATGCAGCGTGACGACATCCGCAGCGGCCATTAATTCCGGCAGATCGGCCCGGCGGACGCCCAGTTGCGCCGCTTCCGCCCCGGTAACGAGCGGGTCATATAGCCACACTTCCAAATCCGTGCCCTTGAGCAGCCGGATCAGTTCCCGGCCAACCCGGCTGGCGCCGATAATCCCCACCTGGCGGCGGTAATTCCCGGGTGCCGGTATGCTGTGCGCCGAACGCATCGCCGACCAGAAACGTTTGTTGGACAGCAAAATAACCGCCAGGGTATATTCGGCCACCGCAATGGCATTGGCCGGCGCGCTGGAACTGACGACAATGCCGCGCGACCATAAGGCCGGGGATACAAAGCCTTTTACGGAACCGGCCGCATAAAACACCGCGCGCAGCCTGGGGACGCGCTCTAAAAATGACGCATCAACGCTTGGCATGCCCCAGGTGGATACGATGGCTTCAACCCCGGCCAGGCAAGGCATCGCTTCTTCGGGTTTTGTCGCGAAGCGCGCGTCCACCAGCGTGCCGATGCTCCGGAGCCGGGCATAATGCCGTTCCGCAAAAACTTTATCGGCGCGCCGATACGGCGCAAGCAGGGCAATGGCAGGCACGCTAAGCACTCCTGTTGATGCGAGACGTTTTAATAATTCCGCGCAAATAGGCAACTTCCCGTTTGAGTTTGACCGTCATGAGGTCGGGCTCGTCCTTGTTGTAAAAGGGCATGAAGATAAAGGCGCCCGCGAAGTCAATTTCCGCCAGCGACCGGACAAAATCATGCCAGTTGGTCACGCCTTCATCAATAGGAACCCAGGTCCGCCGCCAGCCCTTATCCGGGTTGCCGGCTGCCTGGATGTCCCTATTCAGGGCGGTATCTTTGATGCCTGCGGCCGCCAGATATTCATTCAACAGCCTGGTGGAGCGGCCCCAGTCTTCGAAACCCTCAAAGCCCTGGTTCCCGGGATCCAATTCGATCCCCAACCAGCGTGCCGGCAGTCCCTGCACAATGTGCCAGACTGCCGACGGATTGGAAACGAGCGTGTCGTGATGGAGCTGGTAGACGGCGCGAATACGGTGGCGCTCACAGAGCGGAATCAATTGCTCCAGTTGCTTTCGGGCCGCACCCAGCGACGAGCGCGGCCCATCCTTCGTTTCCCGGAAGTAACCCAGCCGGAATTCGGTAATGCCGTTCCCGGCCAGAATGGCCAGCGGCGTCGGATCCGCAATCAGTTGCGCGGCCGGAAATCCGGCGGATGCGAAAGTGACGTTCAAACCTTCCGCCCGCAGGATGCGCAAGAATGCCGGCAATTCCGTTGCCAAGCCGGCGGCGGTAACCCAAAAACCGTCGCGGATGATGACATTCGTGGTATCCAGGCCGGTTTCACGCACCACTGCGGCGAGGCGGTCAGCATCGAGATGCTTGTAGAACTTGGGAAATAAACTGAAGATAACGTCCATCATGCGCCCCATCAGTGAACGATCAGCCGCCGTGCTTTCTCGATGAAAAGGACACTGGCATCCTCGCCGGTCGCCAGGTTGGCCAGTTGCCAGGCTTGGGCCATATCTGTCAGCGCGGTCACATAACTGCCTCGAAGCTGGCGGGCGACATCGGCGTTGGTTACGAGCACAACCCGGGCGTTCTTCTCGATAATCGGCCGGGCCAGGATGTTGGCCCCGTGCGCTCCCAAACTGAATTGGTTGCGGTCTTGCACGTCACGGATGACTTCGGCCGGCGTTTTGCCCGTCAGCCAGTTAATGAAAGTTTTTTCCGCCCCGAGGCCGTTCGGGCACTCGGCACAGATGATGATCGCTCCGTTGCGGCGTACAGCCTGCGTGGCGGGGATGATCGCTTTCTTGCCCTGCACCAGGTCGCAGTCATAGGGCGCTCCGCCCGCCGACGAGATCACAATATCCGCTTCCTGTTTTGCCACCCGGTAAATCGTCTCCGCGATGCCGCAGGCCCGCGCATGCGCCTTGAAGGGATCGCCGGCCACGATTTGGGTGACCTCGTCGTTCGGGCCGCTGACGGCATAGACGATGAAATGGAGCGGTAAGCCGGCCGCAAATTCAGCGGCATCGTCGCTGACCGGATTGCCCTGTAACCGGCCGATGCAGGCGCCCGGCTGCGTGAGATAAAAATGGTTGTTGTCCACCGACTCATGGTCGGCCAGCCCGGGCATAAGCAGTTTGCGTCCGCCGGACCAGCCGCAAAGGTAGGAAGGCTCGATGATCCCGACGCCGATCACGAGGTCATGCTCGAAGATAATTTTATTGACCCGGATCGGAGTTCCGCGCCGGGTTACGCCCCGGGAAACCATCTGCGCGGCATCGAAAGCATCGTGCTGAAGAACCGTGCATGTTCCGGCAATGGCATCGCCCAGGTGCAGGCGCAACTCCGCCGGCGTCATCAAACGGTGCCGGCCGTTGGCAATGATGATCGTGGGACGAATTCCCTGCCGTTCGCACAACTCAATGAGCGGCCGCAGCATCGCGGCGGGGGATGGCCGGGTATTATCCACGGTGATGAGCAAGACCGTCCGTTTCCCGGCCAGTAGTTGCGTCAATGGTTTTGCGGCACAGGGCTCGGCAACGGCCGCCCGGACGGCGTCTTCAACGTTGGGAATCGTTGCGACCTTTGCGGGGGCCATGACCCCGACCACGCGTTTGTTTGGAACGTCGAGCGTCAGCATTCCTGCGCCGAATTGAATATTATAAATCATCGGTAACCACCATCATGTGACCGGAGCTGCTTGCAAGCGCATTTAGCCCGCCTTAAGTTCTTTTCAGATGAGCCAATTGCAAAAGTCCATAAAACGCCGCTCATAGAGCGGTGCTACACCAAACAGAACCGATCATAACAATATTATTATCATTGACTTAAGATGTAGCACCGTTCTATGAACGGTTCCTTTGATTCGACTTTTGCAATAGGCCCAGACATCCCTTTACCCTTTGCGATTACTCCAGGCCGACAGGATAAAGTCCACAACCGGCCGCGGATCTTCCAGGCTGTGGGGATGATGGCCGCCGCCCGGCTTGAGAATGACTTCGATGCGGCCGCCCAGCTTGGTATAGCGGTCCTGGACGATGGCCGTGTTTTCATCCAAGGGCACCGAGAGGTCGGCGTCCCCGCAAACGTGAATAATGGGAATGCCATGTGCGGCCAGCGGAGCCAGGTTGTCAATGGGATTGCCCGGATACCGATTTGCCTCGGCCTCGGTCAGGCCATACGCCTTCAGGCATTCCGCCCAATCGGCCGGATGGACGCTGCCGTTCTTTGCGCCGGGCCAGCTCTTGAAATCGCAAACGGGCGCATCGCCATAAATACAACAGACACGCTCCGGCCAGCGCGCGGCCCAGCGATAAACGTCCAATCCGCCGCGGCTGAATCCTTCCAGAACCACTTGCTGCGCCAATCCGAACGTTTCGGTCAGGAAACCATAAAAGGCATCGAAACGGCGGCCGGCCTCCGGCGCGCCGAACAATCCGGACACGTTAATCCAAGCCAGGTGAAATCCTTCGCGGACCAGGACAATATCCACGGCCGGCCAGCGATCGAAAAACTGGGCGCGCCAGATCCAGGGGTTGCCCGGCAGGGCCTGTCGTGGTTTGACAAGAATGGCTTTCCAGGCATCCAGCGTAAAATCATGCCGCGCCAAACCGTTCCACGCACTGGTTGACCCCGGAAATGTTGATTGGGGCACGATTGTTATTTACCTCGCATTAATAGGTTGTCAACATCGTGCCACGAGGGAGAAACTCGTAAGCCCCGACATCGACGATAAGTTTGAAATAATCCAACCGCTTGTGGCCATCCAGATCAACGGCATTGTTCATCCACTCCTGGTTGACGCCGGCATTAATGCAGGGCGAACTGCCTTGCAGTCGGAAATTACCCGTGTCTTTGTCGACGAACAGTGGATCGGCCGATGAGTTGTTGGCGCCGTAGCTGTTGGTGGGCGCCACAAAGCAGTTTGTGCAGGTCCCGCCGCCGGCGTCATCGTAATAGTTGGAAGCGACCTGCCCAACATTATACCAAACGATCGTATTGCGCAGTTTTCCGCCGCCGGAATAAGGTGTGCCGCCGCCGCGATTATGTACGCCGCCCCTTCCTGCGGCGGTGGTTGCATAGTTGCTGACAATAGTGCAGTTTTCCACATAACCGTTATTGATATACAGGCCGCCGCCTTCATATGAGCCAAAGGGAGATACGTTGTGACAGAGCAGGCAATTGCGCATCTCACCGTATGACCCGGTGACATAGACTCCGCCCCCGCGGCCGGCGGAGTTATTGCAGATGATGCTGTTCGCCAACACGGTTGACCCGGCCGAGCCATTCAGGGAGACGCCGCCGCCGCGTT
>Ga0074199_1001173_pt1 | contig 25984 bp, 23 predicted proteins | sample EPASupsiteSAE347_FD_64528 | JGI IMG/M metagenome (GOLD analysis project Ga0074199, IMG submission 64528) | Bioremediated contaminated groundwater from EPA Superfund site, New Mexico - Sample SAE3-47 | ecosystem: Environmental > Aquatic > Deep subsurface > Groundwater > Contaminated ... | reverse complement strand
CGCGTCGGCGACACGGTGACCGAGGATGCGCGCCCCTGCGCCGAAGCCTTACCCGGTTTCCGCGAAGTCAGACCGGTCGTGTTCAGCTCGATTTATCCGATGGATGCCGCCGATTACTCCGAGCTCAAGGACAGTCTCGAGAAACTGACGTTGAACGATGCGTCCCTGATTTTCGAAAAGGACAACTCCCTCGCTCTGGGTTTCGGTTTCCGTTGCGGCTTCCTGGGCATGCTTCACCTCGAAGTGGTACAGGAGCGTCTCGAACGCGAGTTCGACCAGGCCATCATCATGACCGCGCCTTCAGTGCGCTATCGGATCACTCTCCATAACGGCGAGACGATCGCGGTCGACAATCCTTCGGTCTATCCGGATCCGGCCAGGATCGAAAGCGCCGAAGAGCCCTATATCAAGGCGCAGATCATCACTCCGGTGACCTATATCGGAAACCTCATCACACTCTGCGTCGGCAAGCGCGGCGTGCAGCAATCCTTCGTCCATCTCGACGAAAAGCGCGTCGAGCTTATTTTCGAAATGCCGCTTGCCGAAGTACTGTTTGATTTTTATGACAAGTTAAAGTCGACCAGTCGCGGTTATGCGAGCTTCGATTACGAAGTGGTCGGCTATAAGCAGACCGAACTGGCAAAAGTGGATTTCCTCATCAACGGCGACCCCGTGGATGCCCTTTCCATGCTCGTGTACCGCCCGGGCGCCTATGAAAGAGCGCGCAAGGTATGCGAACGCCTCCAGAAGGCCATCCCGCGACAGCAGTACAAAGTCGCCATCCAGGGCGCCATCGGCGGTACGGTGATCGCCCGCGAGACCGTGAATCCCGTGCGCAAGGACGTTCTTGCCAAGTGCTACGGCGGCGACATTTCGCGAAAGCGCAAGCTCCTCGAAAAACAGAAAGAGGGCAAGAAGCGCATGAAAATGGTGGGCAATATCGAGCTGGGCCAGGATGCATTCCTCGCGGTCCTGCGTACCGACGACGACGAGAATCACTGACAAATCAGGCTTTGGCATGCATAAAAAAAACCGCCCTGCGAAGGGCGGTTTTTTGTCACCGGGAGACTTTTATGAAGCTCTTCGCAGGAGCTTCACGCCATCAGCCTGCCTTCTGCACTGTCGTCGTGGTCGACGATTCCGAAGTGCTCGTCGTCGAGGAACTCTGGAATACCTTGAAGAAGGTATCCTGGAATTTATCCACGAATTTCTTGCTCGCCAGGAAGCTGTCGCGGATCGAAGCGTCCACGGTCTGCTGCTGGAAGTAGGGGTAGGCGAACTTGGCGAGGCCGAGTTGATCCTCTGCGGCATCGGTATTGTCGGTTACCTGAAACACGATTACGTTGTCGCCCAAAACCAGGGGTCGGGATGGCTTGTTCTTGGCGACCGAAAAGGCTTCGGTCAGGAATGCTTCATCCGAGGAAGCGGACACGAGTTCGGGAGCGTTGGTGGTGTCGGGGCTGTCGAAGAGCGGCACCGACTGGCCATAGGCGGAGAAGCTGGGGTTGCCTGTGTTGATGAGGAAGGGGCCGGCCTTTTTCGTGGCCATACCCGCTTTTTTGGCGCTTGCGTCAAAACCGTCGGTCATCGCCTTGCCGGCGAAATCGTTGGCCTTGGCGATCGCCCAACCTTCGATTTTTCCGCGTTCCGTCGTGTAGAGATAGTCTTTCACCTCGGCAAGCGTATCGGCCTGCGTGAAATCGGGCGCCGCAAGTTCGCTGTTGACGCGGTAAATAGTCCATACCTTGTCGCCGGTCTTGATGACGTCGGAAAGTTCGCCTTTTTTGAGCGAGGCGATTTTTTCGGCTTCGGCCTTGTCGGTGAAGTCCGAAACGAACAGGTGGAAGTATACCGTGCCGGCGTCGCCGCCCTTGTCGGCATAGCTGTCCTGCGAATGGCTCTTGGCCGCATCTTCGAAGGAAAGGCTGTTGTCCCTGATCTGTTTCAGGATTTTCTGGGCATCGGCCAGGGAGGAGGTGACCGTGATTCGGGACAGTCCGACCTTCCTGAACAGGTCCGTATTCTCGTTGGCCCAGGCCAGAAGGTCTTCGTTGGTGTAGGCCTCGAGGGAGAAGGCGACATAGGAAATCGTGCGGCGCGGCTTGCCCATCTGGGCTACGAATTCGGTCTCGGCCGTGCTCGGCGCGAGCGTATACACGTCTTCGTAGTAGCGGGTGACCATCAGGTCGTCGCGCGTGGTGTCACGGATGGACAGTTGCGACGCCAGGGAAGCGGCGCGGTATTTGTCGGCGGAAAACTGCCCGTCTTCCTGGAATGACGCATTGGCGGCGATTGCGGTGTCGATGCCCTTGGAACTCACGCGGAAGCCGGAATCGGCGACCGAATCGAGTACTGCAGTGCGCACTGCGGTGCTTTCGAAGGCCAGACGCCATACCTGGTAGGCATAATACTGGAAGTTTGCTTCGGTCAAACCCTGCTGGCGCAGATATTCATTGATCTGCGCGACCTGATTGGCGAAGTACGATCCGGAAGCATACGTGATGGGCTTGCCATTCCAGCTTCCGAACTGCGGCACCGAGCCGGAGGAGCTTCCGCCAAGCGCGGGGGCCACCACGAAGGCGACAATGGTGATCGCAAGGATCACCACTGTTCCCGCATAGAGCCAGGGGTTCTTGATGGAGCGTTTCGGCTTGTCCGCTGCTGTTTCGACCTTGACGGCCTTGACGGCTTTCGCGGCCTTGGGAGCCTTCTCTGTTTTTGCGGTTCTGGTGGTCCTGGCGGGGGATTTCGCGACAGGCGCAGCGTCGGTGTTGTTTTCCTTCGCTTCGTCGGCTTTGTTGGTCTCGGATGCCATATTATTCCTTCCGTAAAGGTTCCGAAGCCTAGCACGTCGGCCGGGCACTGTCAACGCGGCGGCCGGGCAGGAAAGCACAAAGCGCTTCGGATTGCAGGGCTGCGTTCCGGTCGGCGAAAGGAATCCATCTCCGGCCCGTGCACCCGCCGGACCCGATATCCGGCAGAGCGAGTTCGAAAGGCCTGAAATCGGCTTTATAGTCCATCGTCCGGGAACTCGGCACCCAAAAACCAAGATAATAATAGCGTTTGCCCGCCGCAAAGGCCGCGGCCGCTTCGGCGGCCACGGAAAACACGCCGAGGGATCGCCGCGACTGGGAGGGATCGAAGGCGAAATAGACCGAAGAAAGGCCGTGCGGGTATGCATCGAGCCATCCGATCGCGACGAGGCGGTCCCCGACGGTCGTCCGGTATTCCATGACGAGAGGGCTGGCTCCGTCATTCGGGCCCGGCAGATGGGGATGGGAAAGCAGCGTCGCGGCGTATCCTTCTCTGTCGACCGACCCTTTCGCGGCTCCGTGCCGGGATTCCATATAGCGTTCATACAGCGCGAAATGCTCTTCGGTAAAACGGGATTCGACGGTGACCGGTCGAATCCCGCGATTTCGGACCTGAGCGCGTTTCCTCCGGCCGTCGGCGGCGCTTGAGGCCGCATCCAGGCGCAGCGGAATGCACGCCCTGCACCCAGGGCAGACAGGGCGGTAAAGTACATCGCCCGAGCGTCTCCAGCCTCCACCTATCATGGATTCCTGGGTTTCGAGATCCAGCCGCGCGGCGGCCGTGAAAAGCAGCCTCGAAAAGCGCCCTTCGAGATAGGGGCAGGGCGCGATATCCCCGACGATGGTTTCGGGAGGGTCGCTCGCGGCATCCGGGATACTGGGTACGGTCATTGTCCGATCAATAAAAGCGCGCTCCGTCCTATATCGTCAAGACGATACACTATACGAATAACGCCTGGCCTGAGTATTCTTGTACTATGAGCATCATGACGAAAACCGGAGACTCGGGCGATACCGGCCTCATGTCCGGGGAGCGCGTAGGCAAGGACGATCCGAGAGTGGAAGCCTACGGTACCATCGACGAACTTTCTTCGGCGCTCGGCATTGCCCGGCACCTGTGCGTGCAGGATGAAGTCCTCTATGCGATTGAAGATATCCAGAGACTCCTGTTCCGGGTGGCGGGCGAACTCGCGTCGGTGAGCGCGGTTTTCGACAGGCCTATCCTGCCCGAAGACGAGGCGCGGATTTCCGAACGGACCGCCGGGCTCGAAGCCCGCATACCGCTTCGAGGCTTCGTCATTCCGGGCATGACGCAGGGGTCGGCCGCGCTGGATCTCGCCAGGACCATCGCGCGGCGCGCCGAAAGGCGTGTTGTCGCCCTTGCGCGGATCGAACCGGTATCGATGGACTTGAGACGCTTCCTGAACCGTCTTTCCGATTATATTTTCATGCTCGCCCGTGCCGAAGAAGCCGCGGCAGGCAAGATCAGTTTCGCCTGAAACGGGCGAAAGGGAACCGCAGGATGAGATTATATACGCGTGGTCAGATAATCGTGGCAGTTTTCGCCACAGCGGTCATGGCGGGCGCCTTGGGCCTGTGGGTCGCGGGTTTCGCCGGCCGCAGAACCGACAATCAGACGACCGACACTCATACGGCCGAAGTCCCGGCTTCACCAAGCGCGGCAAACACGGCCAGTACGGCAGACACGGCGCCCGATTCTTTCGCAACGGCGGAGACCCTGCCTGTCGCGGACACGGGCAAAACGGCCGGAAGCTCGCCGTATTCGTCCTATACGGTCGATGAAAACGAAAACATCAACGTATACGAACGCTACAACGAATCGGTCGTCAACATCACCACTGAAGTGGTGAGCGTCAACTGGTTCCTGGAGCCTGTGCCGCAGTCGGGCGGTTCCGGTTCGGGTTCCATAATCGACGAGCGCGGCTATGTGCTCACCAACAATCACGTCGTGAGCGACGCGTACAAGCTCTACGTCAACCTCGCGGACGGAAGCCGCTACGAAGCCAAGCTTGTGGGCGCCGATGCCGAGAACGATCTCGCGGTCATCAAATTCACGCCGCCCGCCGGGCTGAAATTGCGGCCGATACCGTTTGGCACTTCCAAAGGCCTGAAGGTAGGGCAGAAAGTCCTTGCGATCGGCAACCCTTTCGGTCTGGAACGTACGCTCACCATCGGCATCGTGTCCGGGCTAGGCCGGCCGATCCAGAAGGACGAAAAAACCATCCTCCAGAACATGATCCAGACCGATGCATCGATCAACCCGGGCAATTCCGGCGGCCCCCTCCTGAACGCGCGCGGCGAGATGATCGGCATAAACACGATGATCTACAGCACTTCGGGCGGATCGGTGGGCATAGGATTCGCGGTGCCGGTCGATACCGCGGTACGCATCGTGCCCGACCTCATAAAGGACGGCAAAGTCAGGCGCGGCTGGATCGAAATGGAAGCCCTGCAGCTGTTCCCCGACCTGATCGACTACATGAACCAGAACGGGTACGCCGCTCCCGTCGAAAAAGGGCTCCTCGTTTCGACGGTATCGCGCGGCGCCAACGCCGAAAAGGCCGGCCTGCGCGGCGGCGCCAAGGCCGTGCGCTACGGCAATACCGTATTCAATGTCGGCGGCGATATCGTGACGAACATAGATGGCCGCAACATCGGAACCATCGCCGACCTCTATTCCGCGCTTGAGGACAACAAACCCGGAGAAAAAGTCTGGGTGGAGTACTGGCGCGACGGTAAGAAGGCGAAAGCGCAGATTGTCCTGTCGGAGCGTGCGTCCAGATGAAACCATTCAGAGTAGTGGCTCCCTACGGCCCGGCAGGCGACCAGGGCACCGCCATCTCGGCGCTCGTTGAAGGCATTCGCTCGGGCGGGAAATATCAGACGCTCAAGGGAGTAACCGGCTCGGGCAAGACCTTTACGATGGCCAAAGTCATCGAAGAACTCCAGCAACCCGCCCTGATCATTTCGCACAACAAAACCCTCTCGGCCCAGCTCTATCGGGAATTCAAGGGCTTTTTCCCCGACAACGCGGTCGAGTACTTCGTTTCCTATTACGATTATTACCAGCCGGAAGCCTATGTCCCGTCCAAGGACCTTTTCATCGAAAAGGATTCGAGCATCAACGACGAGATCGACCGGATGCGCCTTTCGGCCACGACTTCCCTCATGGAACGCAGCGACGTAATCGTCGTCGCCACCGTGTCCTGCATCTACGGACTCGGTTCTCCCGACCTGTATCGCGACATGCGCGTCTACATCGATCGCGGCTCCGAACTCGACATGGACCTGGTGAAACGCAACCTCGTGAGCCTTCAGTACGAACGCAACGACATGGTGCTGGAGCGCGGTCGCTTCCGGATTCGTGGCGACGTCCTTGAAATCTATCCGGCGTACGCCGAGGAAGCGTACCGGATCGAACTCGATTTCGATACGGTGACGCGGATCCGCAAATTCGATCCGATCAGCGGAAAGACGGGCGACGATCTGGATGAAGCGGTGGTGTATCCGGCCAAACATTTTGTGATGCCCGAAGACGCCGTACGCCGTACGGTGGAACTTTTGCGGGCCGAACTCGACGGACGCTACGAAGCCTTTATGTCCGCCAACAAAATACTGGAAGCACAGCGCCTCAAATCGCGCACCGAATACGATCTGGAGATGCTCCAGGAAATGGGCTACTGCCCCGGCATCGAAAATTACTCCGCCCCGCTTTCCGGACGCAAACCCGGCGAGCGCCCCGGCGTTCTCATCGATTATTTTCCGAAAGGATTCGTCACCTTCATAGACGAATCGCATGTGACTCTGTCGCAGATAGGCGCGATGTATTCAGGCGACCGCAGCCGCAAGACGACCCTGGTCGACTACGGCTTCCGTCTGCCCTGCGCCCTGGACAACCGGCCGCTGAAAATCGATGAATTCGACGCCCTCGTGGGCAAAGTCGTGTACGTATCCGCGACACCGGGGCCAGTCGAGCTGGCGAGGTCCTCGGTGGTGGCCGAACAGGTGATCAGGCCCACCGGACTCATCGATCCGGAAATACTCGTCCTTCCGAGCGAAGGCCAGATGGAGGATATCTTCACGAGAATCAGGGAGCGGACCGCCAGGGGCGAGCGGAGCCTCATCCTCACCCTCACCAAACGCATGGCCGAGGAATTGACCGAATATCTCTCGGGGCTTTCCCTGAAAGTCCGGTACATCCACTCCGAAGTCGAGACCATCGAACGCGTGGAACTCCTGAAGCAGCTCAGGGCGGGCGATTATGACGTTCTTGTGGGCATAAACCTTTTGCGCGAAGGCATCGACCTGCCCGAGGTGTCGTTCATCGCGATACTCGACGCGGACAAAATCGGCTTCCTGCGGTCGGCGACCAGCCTCATACAGATCATCGGCAGGGCGGCGCGCAATGCGGCGGGCCTGGTGGTCATGTATGCGGACCGCGAGAGCGACGCCATGCGCACTGCGATCAGGGAAACGACACGGCGGAGGGAAGTGCAGGCCGCCTACAACAAAGCGCACGGCATAACCCCCACGACCATCATCAAGGCGGTGCAGGACATCCTCCAGAGACACAAGGAGGAAAAGATCGACGACGCCATGGGCGAAATAGAAACCCTCAAAAAGGGCCACAATCTACTCGTGCCCGACCAGAAAAAATCGCTGGTCAAGGCTCTCGAACTCAGGATGCTCGAACACGCGAAAAATCTCGAGTTCGAACAGGCGGCTCTCCTGCGGGACGAAATCGCCAAAGTAAAAGGCGGCGAATTCTGAGGGAAGGCTTTCCGGATCCGGGTGAGAGAGGCTATCATGGCCAATCATGCATGAAATTCCCGACATCCAGACCGACTATCCGGTAATCGACGGACATTGCGACGCCCTCCTTGCCGTGATCGGCAAGAGTCAGATACCGGGCGATACGGGAAAGCGCAATTTTCTCGTTCGCAACGCCATTAGCCACATCGACCTGCCCAAGCTCATCGAAGGCAACGTCCGCTGTCAGTTCATGGCCCTGTTCGCGGAAGACGAAGACCTTCCGCGGGTCGGGGTCTACACGCACGGCCTGATCGACGAGTTCGAGAAGATATGTGCTGCTTCCGGCGGCGCTTTCTTTCCTGTGCGCAAAGCTTCCGACCTTGCGCGCGCCGTTCCCGGAAAGAGTGTGGGCGCGCTCCTTTCGATCGAGGGCGCCGAAGCTCTCGAAGGCTCTCTCGATGCGCTGGACGAGTTTTATGCCCGCGGCGTACGCGCCCTCGGCATCACCTGGAACCGCAGGAACCCCTTCGGCCGCGGCGTCAAGGCCGAAGGCGAGGATGGCCTGAGCACTCTCGGCAAGGCTCTTGTGCGCAAGCTTGAGACAATGCGCATGCTCGTCGACGCTTCGCACCTGTCGGACCCGGCCTTCGACGACCTTGTCGCCACCGCGTCCGGACCGATCATAGCCTCGCATTCGAACGCGCGTGCCGTGTATGAGCATGTACGAAACCTCACCGACAGCCAGATCCGAATCATTGCGGCGTCGGGCGGCGCGATCGGCTGCGTATTCGTACCCCCCTTCGTTGCGGCCCCTCCAGTCTATTCGTACCTGGACCGCTTCTGCGACCATGTCATGCACATCATCCGGACGGGCGGCATCGCCTGCACCGCCCTGGGATCGGATTTCGACGGCTACCGGGGCAGCGAAGGGCATGTCCTCGCCGACGCTTCGGAATTTCCGCTTCTGGCCGCCGCTCTGGCCGGAAAAGGACTCGACCGATCCGAAATAACGGCCGTGATGGGCGGGAACTGGGAACGCGTCATTGGAGCCGTGCTCGGGTGAAACCGGAATCCGGCAGGATCGCGCTGATAGGCGGCATGGCTGCGGGCAAATCGAGCGTCGGGAAGGCGCTCGCCGGGCTTATTGGTCTGCCTTTCGTCGATCTGGACGACGAGATATCGCATGCCGCGGCCATGAGCATCCAGGCGATTTTCGACGCCGAAGGCGAATCGGGTTTCCGCAGCCGGGAGTCCGGCGCCCTGGCCGGGATCGCCTCGCGTCGGGGGGCTTTCGTGCTCGCCTGCGGCGGCGGCATTGTACTGTCGCCCGAAAATCGGGCGATTCTCCGGGACGGATTCTTTACGGTCTGGCTTCAGGTCGATGCCACGGAAGCGCTACGAAGGGCGAATGCCCAGGGAGCGGCGCGGCCCCTGCTGCGGGTGTCGGATCAGCTGACGGAGCTCGAATCGATTTTGACGGCCCGCAAAGAGCTCTATCGCGCTTGTGCCGACATGGAATTCGATTCGGGCGCTGCCTCGGACCCGACCGAAACGGCGGGCGCTTTGCTGAAGGCGATCGGCGCGCGCAGATTCTCGGGCGCCGGCCTTTAGGCGCCGACCCTCGGATCCCCGGGTGCCGCAAGCTGGCCGCAGGCGCCCATGATCCGCGAGCCTTTTGCGGCGCGTGCGCGAACCTTGAGGCCCAGCGACTCGAGTTCCCGGAGAAAACGTCCGGTTTCCTCCTCGGAAGGGCTGCGGGCGATTGGGTTCTCGCCGGGATTGTACGGAATCACGTTCACCAGACAGCGACCGATCTTGCCGCAGAACCCGGCGATGCGCCGGGCGTCCTCCGGGCTGTCATTGACGCCGGGAATGAGACAGACATTCACGCCGAGGACAAAATTGCGCCGCGCAGGATACGCCGCAAGTGCCTCGGCCAACTCGTCGGGCGAGGCGAGTGCCGCGGCGCCGGGCATCAGACTCATCCTGAGATCGGGATCGGCGGCGCTCAGCGATACGGATAGTCCCATCCTGCGGTAGCCCAGCGACTTCAATTTTGCGATGCCTTCGGGAATCCCGGACGTACAGATGGTGATCCGTTCGGCCGCATAGCCTGGACCGCGCTGGTCGCTCAAAACCGCCAGAGCGCGCGCAAGGCTGTCGAAATTGTCCAGCGGCTCCCCCATGCCCATGAATACGATATTGCCGAACTCCCACTTCAGGACGCACCGCGCGGTCAGTGCCTGCGCGACTATTTCCCATGCTTCCAGGTTTCGGGTGAGTCCGTTCCCGCCCGTCCTGCAGAAAACGCAACCCATCCTGCAGCCGATCTGGGAGGAGACGCAAAGCGTGCGCCTGGGCGGTGTATCGGGCCGGGAAGGCATGGGGATCAGGACGGATTCAACGGAAAGCCCGTCGGGACAGCCAAACCGCACTTTTTTCGTGACGCCGAATTCGCCCGGCTCTTCGAGAATGTCGAGGATTTCCAGCAGTCCCGGCTCGAAGGTTTCCCGCCAGGAAGCAAGGGATTCGGGTGCCATTTCTTCGCATTCAAGCGAACCCGTCTGGAACACCGATCGGTATAACGCAGCGCCCAGGCCTCGGGAGGGCAGGGCGCGAGTTTTTGCCTCGGCGAGGAACTCCGCAAAATCTAGACCGGCGACGCGGATGCGGCTCATTTCCCTGATTCCCCTGATTCGCCGGAAGAGAGCAGGCGCAAATCGTCCATAGGGACCGAAATCCTGAGTTTTTCGCCGGGACTGGGATCAAAACCGGCATCGGTTTCGATTTCGATCGTTTCGCTGCTTTCACCGGAGGGAGCGAGTACAAGCCTTCGAAAACCTCCCTCAAAAACGCCGCGGACCAGAACGGCATCGAAGAATGCTTCCCGCAGATCCGCCCCTATGTCCGCTTCTCCCCGCGGAGCGGCGATTTTCGCCGTTTTTCGCGCGAAATGGAGGTAGCAGGCGGGATCGGCCCTGCCGTCGCGCTTGCCTCCGCGTCTGTCTTCGCGCCTGTCTCCGCGTTCGGAAACCCTGAAGGTTCCAAAGCCGGTGGCGGCTTCGAGAAAACCTTCGGAGCCGGACAGGATTCGGGCGCGCAGCAGGGGGCCCATAGCGAGAAAGCGGGCGGTCCATGCGTCGGGCGGGGCGGCAAAAAGAGCTTCGGGCGAACCGGACGCCACGATGCGGCCTGCGCGCATCACGAATATCGTATCCGCCAATTCGAGGGCTTCTTCTACGTCGTGCGTCACATGGAGCGCCGTAGTACCGCGCGACAGGAGGTGCGAGCGCAGGTAGGCCCGAAGGTCCTTTCTCAGCGAAGCGTCGAGTGAAGAAAGAGGCTCATCCAGCAGCAGCAGATCGGGATCGGCCGCCAATGCGCGCGCGAAAGCGAGGCGTTGGCGTTCTCCGCCGGAGAGGCTCGCCGGCCGCCTGTCGAGCAGGTGTTCGATCCGCAGGCTCCGCGCCAGTGCACCGACCCTGGCGTAGGCCTCCTGTCTGGACATGCCGCGAACGACCAGCCCGTATGCTATGTTCGCCCTGCCGTCCATATGGTCGAAGAGCGCGAGATCCTGGAATACGAAGCCGACCCTGCGACGTTCGGGCGGAAGACCGTCGAGACTGCGCCCTCCCAGAACGATCGAACCCGATTCGGGTGTTTCGAGCCCGGCTATGAGGCGCAGGAGCGTGGTCTTGCCGCAGCCCGAAGGTCCAACGATGACTCCGGTTTTTCCCGATTCGAGCGAAATCGATGCATCGAGGAAAAAACCGCCGCGCCGATAGCGCAATCCGCCTACGTCAAGGCGCATCGCTCCCCCTTTCCTTGAGAAAAAACGCGATGCCCGTCAGGAGGGCGAGAATGAGGCCGGCCGCACAGGCTTCGGGAAATCTGTACGCAGAGGCCAGGCGATAGATGAGGAGGGGGAGGGTATCGATCTCTCCCCGTCCGAGGACGAGCGGAACGTTGGCGTCGCCGGCCGCCATCGAAAAGCTGAAAGCGCACGCGGCCGCGACGGAAGGGCCGATGGCGGGCAGATCCGCATCCAGGAAAGAGCGCAAAGGACCGGCGCCGAGGGTGCGCGCCGCCTGGCGCTTATCCCTGTCCAATGCGGCGAGGGAACCCGAAAGCGATCTCGCGGCGAAAGGCCAGACGGCGGCCGCCTGGCCCAGAACGATGGCGGCTACGGCTCCGTTCGGGAAGAGATAGCCCCAGCCCAGCGCCGTGATCGCGGGCGATATCGCCAGGGGGAGAGCGAGGGCGAGATCGAAAGCGCGCGACTTTTTGAGCGATATGGACGCGGCGAGCCCGAGCGCCACCGCGAGAAGCGCCGCGGGAACAGCGGTCGCGAGACTGCCCAGAAGCGCTTTGGGCAGAGGCGCCTGGAAACCGCCGGCAAGACGCGCGAAATTGCCGAAACCGAGCGACATCGCCGAACCCGGGCCGCGCACGGTAAAAGCCTGCAGGGCAAGGGCGAAAAGCGGGCCCAGAAAAAAGAATGAAACCGCCGCGAGGTAGAGCCCCAAAATGACCGAGACCGCTCCGTGGGGCTTCTTGCCCGGACCGACCCTGCCCAGATCCCTCGCGACTGCCTTATTCCTGCCATCCAGCAGGCCGAAACAGGCGGTGCAGGCGAGGGCGACGATAGTCTGTACGAGTCCCAGCGCGAGCGCCGTATCCCTGTCGCCGGAAAAACGTACAGCCCTGTATATCTCGACTTCCAGAGTCGAGCCGGCCAGGCCGCCGAACACGAGCACGACGGTAAAACTAAAAAAACAGAAAAGGAATACGAGACTGGCCGACTGGGCGATGGCCGGCAGAAGGGAAGGGAGAGTCCCGGATATGAAAGCCCTGAATCGGCCGGCGCCCAGAGTACGTGCGGCTTCTTCCCTTGACGGGGGAATTCTCGACCATATCGAGCCTACTGTCTGCACTACGAGCGGGAAATTGTAAAAGGCATGCACGGCTACTATGCCCGGGAACCCGTAGAGGAAAGCGCCGGAATCGGGAGCCGCGAGCCCGAAGACGCCCATGATGCGGGCGAGAAGGCCCGCCTTTCCGTAATACGCGACAAAAGAGAGCACGACCAGGAGGGGGGGCAGGCAGAAGGGCACCGCGGACAATGCCATAAGGAAACGGCGCGAGCGGAAACGGAAGCGGCCGACCAGCCAGGCTCCCGGCAAGCCAACCACCAGCGCCAGAAGGGTGCTCGCTGCCGACTGGAGCAGGGTAAAACGCAGAGCCGAGCGCGTGGAAGGCTTGGAAAGCGCCGAAAGCAGGGAAGCCGCCATGCCTCCGTTCGGAACTCCTCCCGATGCCATCACGAAGGCCGCAAAGGGCAACAACGTCACCAGGAGGAGTGCGAGCGCGGCCAAACGCGGCGAAAAGCCGATTCTCCGGAACGGGGCCATGAAGCCTTACTTCGCTCCCGCCTGGGTACTTGCCAGGGCATCCGCCCGATTGCCCGCAGCCAGTATCCCGGCCGCCGCCGCAGGATCGGTTTCGGGGTCGAGGATGGGCGAAGGCAGAGTAATGGCGGGCTTGGGCGCGGCCAAAAAAGATTCGGGAAGCGCGGCTGCGGGATTGGCCGGATACATCCACTGCGTTTCGGGCAACAGGGACTGGCATTCGGGCGACAGGAAGAATTCCATGAACCGCACCGCTTCCTTGCCGTTTTTGGAGGCGGCGAGGATGCCGGCAAGCTCCACTTGCACCGCGTGCCCCTGTTCGAACAGAAGGGCTTTGTAACGGTCGGTCTTGTCGTAGGCTTTGTGGTAGGCGGGACTCGTGGCGTAGGAGAGGACCAGCGGCGCCTCACCCGAAGTGAAAAGCCCGTAGCCGACGTCCCAGCCTGGCGTCATGGCGAGCAGCGATGGCGCGAGCCTCGCAAGGTAGTCTTTCCACCCGGGTCCGTAGACGGCCTGAACCCAGCCAAGGAAGCCCAATCCTACCGAAGAAGTCCTCGGGTCCATGATAATAAGCTTTTTGGCGTATTCGGGCTTGGTCAGGTCTTCAAGACTGGCCGGAGCGGGGACGCCGCTTTCGCTGTCCCACATGATCGCGAAATGGCCGTAATCGTATGGCAGGAGCCTTTCGCTTGGATCGACCAGAATTTCCGCGGGCATCCGTTCGGTCGCTTTCGTCCTGAAGGCCTTGAAAAGCCCGGATTCGAGGGCACGGCCCGCGAGGCGATCGTCCAGGCCTACAACAAGGTCGGCGTCCGCCTTGGTGCCTTCGGCCAGAAGGGAGGCCAGCAGGGCGCCCCCGTCTCCCTTGGCTACGAACCGCAGCTCGGTACCTGTTTTTTCCTTGTAGAGCTTGGCTATGGCAGGCCCCGGACCCCATTCGGCGACAAAGCTGTCATACGTCCACACTGTCAGGGTTTTCGGTTGCGATGGCGCGCAGGATGCGAGCAGCGCCGCGACCAGTGCCGCACAAAGCGCGTACGAAAAAATTTTCCGGAAAACAGTCATTTTGTCTCCCTCCGCCGGCATTACCCGGATCAGGTTCATCGGGTCTTATCTCAGACCCGGGAATTCCGACGGAATCCCCGGACCACCCCGGTGTTCGTTGTTCAGGCGCTTTTCTTGAGACGTTCCACTTCGGGCGGCGCTACGCCCAGGATCGTATCCTTCGTCAGGGTGACACGCTTGGTACCCTTTTCGGAAGGAAGATCATACATCACGTCGAGCATGATCGATTCGACGATGGACCTCAAGCCCCGCGCGCCCGTGTTGCGGGAAATCGCCTTGTCCGCGATCGCTTCGATGGCTTCGTCCTTTATGACAAGCTCGACGTCGTCGAGCTTCAGGGATTCCTGGTATTGGCGCAGGACCGAGTTTTTGGGCTCGGTGATTATGCGCTTCAGATCATCCTTGGTCAGGTCATCCAGGGCGACCTGGATGGGCAGGCGCCCTATGAATTCGGGAATCATGCCGAATTTGATCAGGTCGTCGGGATGCAGATGGATGAAAAGCTCGTGCAGGTTCCGCTCGCTTCGCGCCTTGATGTCCGCGCCGAAACCGAGGGGATGTTTGGCCACCCTGTTTTCGATGATGCGGTCCAGCCCCACGAAGGCGCCGCCGCAGATGAAGAGGATATTGGTCGTATCGATCTTCAGGTATTCCTGGTTGGGGTGTTTGCGCCCGCCCTGCGGAGGGACGCTCGCAATCGTGCCTTCGATGATCTTGAGCAGGGCCTGCTGAACGCCTTCGCCGGACACGTCCCGGGTGATCGAAGCGCTTTCGCTCTTGCGGGCGATTTTGTCGATCTCGTCGATGTAGATGATGCCGCGTTCCGCCGCCTGAATGTCGCCGCCTGCGGCCTGGATCAGCTTGAGCAGGATGTTCTCGACGTCTTCGCCGACATAGCCCGCTTCGGTAAGCGTCGTCGCGTCCGCTATGGCGAACGGTACGCTCAGCTTGCGCGCCAGCGTGCGTGCGAGAAGAGTCTTGCCCGTGCCGGTGGGACCTATGAGCAGCACGTTGGATTTTTCGATCTCGACGTCGGAAGTGCCGGCCGAGCGGTATCCGATACGCTTGTAGTGGTTGTAGACGGCTACGGACAGGGATTTCTTGACATAATCCTGCCCGATCACATACGAGTCCAGATAGGCTTTGATCTCCCGGGGCTTGGGAACTTCCTTCAGGAAATTTTCGTCGATTTTACGGCCTTCCGCGGCGATAATCTGGCCGCAGAGCCGGACGCAATCGGCGCAAATATTCGCGGTGGGACCGGCGATGAGCTGATTCGTCTCGAACGTACTCTTTCCGCAGAAGGAGCAGGTCGTTCCCAAGGTTGCGGTATCAGGACTTTTCGGTCGGGACATGCTTTTTTCGCTCCAGGATCCGGTCCACAAGCCCGTACTCCAGGGCTTCTTCCGGGCTCATGTACAGATCGCGTTCCATATCGGCGGCGATGCGTTCCACGCTTTTGCCGGAATGATACGCGAAATATTCGATGGTGAGTTTTTTCAGGCGCACGATTTCGCGCGCCTGCAGGCTGATATCGCTCGCCTGGCCCGAAGCGCCGCCCCAGGGCTGGTGGATGAGAATGCGCGAAGAGGGAAGGGCCATGCGCTTTCCGGGGCTTCCCGCCGCGAGGAGCAGGGCTCCCATCGAAGCGGCCTGCCCGAGGCAGATGGTCTGCACATCGGCCCGGATGTGCTGGATCGTGTCGTAAATGGCCAGGCCTGCCGTCACCGAGCCGCCCGGGCTGTTGATGTAGAGCGAAATATCCTTGGCCGGATCCTGCGATTCGAGAAACAGGAGCTGCGCGACGGTGAGATCGGCGGTAAGGTCGTTGATTTCCCCGTCCACGAATATGATCCGGTCCTTAAGCAGTCGGGAGTAGATATCGTAGGAGCGTTCTCCTATGCCTGTCTGCTCTATGACGACGGGTACGAGATTGTTCATCTTTGGATTCATGCGGCCGCTACCTTCCGTGGAAAAGCGCTGTAAGGGCGGCTCTTCGCGGAATGCGCGGCCGCCCTTGCACAATAAATTACTCATTCTCCTTCGCGAAGTCCACGTAGGAGACACTCTCGCCTTCTACGACGGTTGCGCCCGAGATGACGGCATCGAAGAACTTGTCCTCTCGAATGCGCTCGCGCAGGTACTCGGCGGAACCCCGTTTTTCGTACTCGGCCTTTACTTCGGCGACCGACATGGCGCCGCCTTCGGCCTGGCGGGCGTATTCAGCCTCGAGGTCCTCGTCCGTGCACACAAAACCGCCCTGTTCGACGAGTTTTTCGACAAGGAGGCGGGTCGCTATGCCTTTTTCGGCCGAGGGTTTCCAATCTTCCATCAGGGCTTCACGGGTCTTTCCGGAATAGGCGGCGATCTGTTCGAGCTTTTCGTCGGATTCCACACCCATCTGCCGCTTGAGCGAATCCCAACGCATGGCGAGCTCGGCGGCCACCATGGAAGCGGGCAGATCGGGGGAGCCGCGCTTCAAAAGCTCGTCCGTGACGGCGTGCTCTTTTTCGTGCCGAAGGCGATCCTCGAGATGTTTCTTCAAATCGGCTTCCACCGAGGCGACAAGGTCGGCAAGGGTGGAATATTTTTCGGAGACGTCCTGGGCGAGTTCGTCATCGAGGGCAGGGACTTTCTTTTCTTTGACCTTGGTGACTTTGACTTCGAGCGTGACGGTCTTGCCGACGAGTTCGGGATACTCATAGCCTTCGGGAAAAGACTTGGAAAAGCGTTTTTCCTGCCCGGCGGCCAGTCCTTCGATTTCATCGTCGAATTTGTAGAGGTTGTAGCCCGTACCGATTTCGAACGTGAAATCCTGGCGCGCCGAACCCTGGACGGCCTCTCCGTCGGGGCCCAGCTCCTGCCAGTCGAGGGTGACGATATCACCTTTGCCCGCCGGTCCCTGCTTTTCCACCACGAGCGCGTTGCGCTGCCTGATTTCCTCGAGTTCGCGGTCGATGTCGGCCTTGGTTATCTCCACCTTGGGAATGGTGATGCCCAAGCCCTCGAGCGAGGGAGCGACGACCGTCGGGAACACGTCATAAGTGACGGCAAAGCTGAAGTCCTTGTCGATCGCGAATTCCGGTTGCCCGTCGAGAGAGGGTGAATCGTATGCAAGGGGTTTTTCTTCGATGTCTTTCACGGCTTCTTCGACTGCCGCTTCGAGAACGCGGCCCATGGCGTCGAGCCTCAGGCTGTCGCCGAACTTGCGTTCGAGGACGGAAGCCGGAACGTGGCCGATACGAAAGCCGTCGACCCTGACGTTGTTGGCGTATTCTTTCATCATCTTGTCGTACGCTTTGCGTACTTCGGCCGCGCCCACTGTAACGCTGAGTTTTACTGCGGAGTGTTCGAGGTGCTCGATCTTTTTTTCGGAGATCACGCTGGGTTCCTCTCGGGGTAGGGAATCAGCCCCGCACTGTCCGGCGGGGTTAGGCGCGCCGGGCGGGAGTGAAGGACTTGCCGCACCTTCCCGGGCATGCGCGCGATACACGCAAAATAAAAAAGGCGATCCGGTCAGTTCTGTCCGAATCGCCTCGTCTTAGGAGCGGGAAACGGGAGTCGGACCCGCGACATCGACCTTGGCAAGGTCGCGCTCTACCACTGAGCTATTCCCGCACATTTCAGCGCCCAACTCCTTGCTCCAATTCCGGCCGTGTCCGGCGCGGTAAGGGATTGCGAGAGAAGGGACTTGAACCCTCACGCCCGAAAGGCACCAGATCCTAAGTCTGGCGTGTCTGCCATTCCACCACTCTCGCGCGCCGGGCGCATCGTAGCGGAAGGCTCTCCGGGCTGTCAAGGCCGGGACTCTTTCCGTATTTCGAATCGCTTCGAATATATGGAAAAAACCTTGCGGCTTTTTCATTCCGGAGTCGGGCGATCCGTCGCAAGGGGCGCCCGGCAAAGGGCGCCCCCACAACGAATATGAGCCGCGCAGGCATCGAACCTGCGACCCGCAGATTAAGAGTCTGCTGCTCTGCCAGCTGAGCTAGCGGCCCATGTCTTCCAATTGCCCCGTGCGTCCGACAGGAGTCGAACCTGCGACCTACGGATTCGAAGTCCGTCGCTCTATCCAGCTGAGCTACGAACGCATTTTCCCATACATCGCCATTTTTCACGAAGGCGGTGCAGGTTTGGGTGGGTGATGGGGTTTGAACCCACGACAACCAGATCCACAGTCTGGCACTCTACCACCTGAGCTACACCCACCACGCAATCGGTGTGCGTACAATGCCAAAAAGCCGATTTCGTGTCAATAGGGTTTTCCTGAAATGCGGCGAGATCGAGGAACCGCTTTCGAAAAGTCAGTCAAAATGCGGATTGTAGAGATACACATACTTCAAATGGTCGTAGGCGGGCGTGGCGATCCTTTTCATTTCCGGATATGCCGTGGGGGCGAGACTCATCCTGAAATCCGGATGATAGCGGGTGATATGAAGGGGAATCTCCGCCGACACGGAGGAAATGAATCGGGCGATTCCCTCGATGTCCGTTTCACTGTCGGAAATTCCCGGTACGACGAGGGTGGTAACCTCGACGTGCGTAAATTTCGCGGCTGTTAGTATGAAATTTTGTACAACATCAAGTTCTCCACCTAATATTGCATGATACGTTGACGCTGAATTGCATTTGAGATCGACATTGGTGGCATCGGTCAGCATGAGGATATCGCGTGCGGCTTCGGAAAGAATGCAGCCATTGGTGACGAGAATGTTTTTGAGCCCTGCGTCATGCGCTCTTTCCATGCAGGCAGTCACGTATTCGGCGTGGATGCAGGGTTCGGAATAGGTGTATGAAATGGAAGGCGCGGCGGAATCGAGCGCCATGGCCACGAATTCGTCGGGGCTCACAAAGGGTTCGGACCGCGCCGCCGCGCGCATCGCCGGATGCGATATCTCGTGGTTCTGACAGAAAGGGCAATCCATGTTGCAGCCCCAAAAACCTGTCGAGAAGGTACGCGTCCCCGGCATAAAGCGCCTGAGCGGTTTTTTTTCGATCGGGTCTACGGCGATGGAAGACAGACAACCGAAAAAAGGCAGAACCATGGAACCGCCGGAATTGGCGCGCGCTCCGCAATGTCCCGTATGGCCGTCAGGCATAATGCAGCGGCGTGGGCAGAGGGAACAGCGTATTTTGCCTTCCGTATCCTGAGACCAGTAACGCGGCGCTGCGCGAAGATCAGGTCGGGGAGCCGGCATGTTTCCGGTCGAGTGCGGATTCGCCCACTTCAAAAGGTTCGTAACGCAGGGCGATCGCGCCGTGCCGAATCCAAAGGCGGGCTCTCGACATGGCGGCGCCGGATTCATCGACAGGGGAGGACATTTCGTCGGCTCCAAGCACGTCCGAAATCCTGAATTCGAAAATAGCCCCTTCGCGCTGCGCGCCGAGCGCATCGGATTGCGGCGTGAAAAGCAGACATTTTGCCTCATCGTAAGGATGTTTGTGCAGCGTGCCGACAAAGGCCACCGCGCCTGCGCCGGGACCGCCCCGGTATTTGATGATGTCGGTCATGGGGGCTGAATCAAGATATTCGCGAATGCTCATGATCGCCTCCTTTGTTTGCCGCGCCCGCCGCGCAGAGCGGCCCCGGTCTGTTCGGCGAAGGATTCACGGGGCCAGCGCCCATGGGCTCCATACAAAAGTATAATAAGCCTGATCGCCAAAAGTAACACCGCAAGTCCGGCAAACCAGTCGCCCCATTCCGCGAACAGGGTAAGCCTTTCTTCCTTGTAGACCGGCACGTCGACCACGGCTGATTCGCCCCGGAATTGCGGCAGTTCGAAAATATTCACGCCCCGCGCATCGGTGACGCAGGTGACGCCTGAATTCGTCGACCGCACGAGTGTGCGGCGGAGTTCGATGGCCCGTATCCGTGCGATGGCCCAGTGCTGGATTTGGGCGCTTTCGGTTCGCGACCAGGAATCGTTCGTGAGATTGATGAGGAGGTCCGCGCCACCGAGCACATACTGGCGGCACAGATCCGAAAACGCGTCTTCGAAGCATATGGGCGCGCCGAAGCGAAGACCTGGCCGGCCGCCTACGGAAAGGCCCGGTCTGTCGAGCGTGAACACTTCGATTTTTGTGCCCATCACCCAGCCCGAGTCGAGGCCGACCACTTCGCGCATGAAAGTACGGAACCACGCGAATTCCCAGAGGGGAATGGCTTCGGCAAAGGGAACGGGATGGATTTTGGCGTAACTCTGCAAAAGAAGGCCTTCCGGATCGATCAGCAGCACTGAGTTGGAGGCCGCATAGGTTTCCCAATCGAGGATCTCGGGCGCGCCGGTCAGCAGATGGGCGCCCGATTCCTTTACGAAGGGCAGGAGCGGAGACCCGGCCGGATTTTGCTCGAACCATTTTGCGAATTCCGGATAGGGCCGGCGCAGGCTGGTTTCGCTGAATACGACAATGTCGGGAGCCTTGCCGCCAGCGGCTTTGTCCGCTTCGTAGGCTTTTCGGGCAAGCGAAAGGTTCGACTCGAGCGCGGCCATTTCGCCTGAAATCCAGGGATCGGTGTTTTGCTGGACCAGAAGGGCGCGGAAGCTGCCGGCGACGGGAACGGGCGTTTCCATGCGCCACACGCCATAGCCCAGCGCGAGGGCCAGGCAGAGCGAGCCGACAAGTGCGGAACGGTGAAGAAAAGGAACACGCAAAGCTTTGGGGCGAAGGAATTCGCCCAGGATACCTGACGAGCAGGCGAGCAACGCCGAAACGCCGTAGACACCGGTAAGATCGGCGGTCTGCAGCATGAGAGGAAGGGCGGTCATGGAGTAGGGGATGAGCCCCCAGGGATAGCCCAGAAAACCGACCGATTTCAGGAACTCGAAGGCGGCCCATGCGACGGCGAACCAGAAGGGCCGGCTCGCGCGCGATCCCCGGAGAAGGAAGGAGCAGTACATTGCGGCTGCCGCATAGACGACCGCGTAGGCGAGCGTCGTCGCGCCGAGCGTCCAGAGGGCATAGCCTTTGTAAAAATACAGCCAGTAACTCGTGAGCGCGTGGTGAATGCCTCCGTACAGCGCTCCCTGCAGTGCGGCTTCGCGGTGCGATTCCGCAGAGGACAGGGAAATATACAGAGGGGCGAGGGCGATAAAGCCCAGAGGCCAAAGCCCGTATTTGAAAAGCTCGTTGGGCAGGGCCAGAGCGCAGAGAAGAGCGGAAGAAACGGCAAGAGCGATGCGGCGGTACATCGTGCCAACTTTACGCTCAACCATCCGGGAGGACAAGTCACACAATAACAAGTTCCGCAATAACAAGTCCGCAACGGCGGGACATGGTTTGACATAGATTGACCGCCACGAGCGCGGAGCGTACAGTTCATCCATGGCAAAGGCAGTTTTCGCGGGCACGTTCGACCCGCCCACGCTGGGGCATCTGGACATTGTCAGGCGAGCGGCGCGAATATTCGGCGGCCTGTGTGTCCTGGTCGGGGACAACAGCGTCAAGAAAGGTGTTTTCAGCATCGACGAAAGGCTTTCGCTCCTTCACACGCTTTGCGCGGGAATCGAAGGCGTGACGATCGACCGCTGGGACGGCCTTATCGCCGAGTACGCCAGGCGCGAAGGCTACGATATTCTGGTGCGCGGTGTGCGTGACATGCGCGATATCGAATATGAACGCGTCATGGCATCCATGAACGCAAGGCTTGAAGAAGGCCTGGAAACGGTCTTCATATTCACCGATCCGCGGTACGCGGACATAAGTTCAAGCGCGGTACGGGAGTTGGCGTATCGGGGCAGAATGCCGGACGGCATCGTCTCCGAAGAGGTTTGCGAAGCGCTCGAAGCGCATTTCGGACCGCTTTCTTAAGTCCCCCGGCCTGCGGAGCGGCGGAGGGTTCGCGGTTTCGGAAGGCTTCTCTTGACAATTTCGCGGTCTTTGTGTAACGTCGGCGCTTGCATACGTACGCCGAAATTTCGATCGAATGAGGTTATATCATGGCTGTACCCAAGTTCAGGACTTCCAAGGCGCGCACCAGAAGGCGCCGTTCCGTGAACATGAAGCTCACCGCGCCGACTCTCGTCAAGTGCGGCAATTGCGGCAACACCGTTCTTCTCCATCGCATCTGCCCGAAGTGCGGTTTCTACAGGGGACGCCAGATCATCGCGCCCGAATCCAAGTAAGGAGACTCAACATGGACGAACTCTTCGTCAAGATCAAGAAAATTATCGCCGACAAACTCGAAGTCGAAGAAAGCAAGATCACGATGGAAGCCAGCTTCCGCCAGGATCTCGGCGCTGATTCTCTCGACACCTATGAGCTCGTGTACGGAATCGAAGAAGAGCTTGGCATTCAGATTCCCGACGAAAAGGCGAATGAATTCGAGACTGTCAAAGACGCCTACGACTTCATTAAAACTCAGGTCAAATAAGCCCCATACGTGGCGCGAAAGCCCTCAGTCGACTCCGGAACCGCAAGGGGCCGGAGCATGAGGGCCGAGCGTCTCGATGCGCTTCTCCGCTTCCAGGAAAAGGCGCAGCTATCTTTCCACGATATTTCCCTGCTGGACAGGGCCTTCACCCATAGGTCCCGCGCGAACGAAACAATCGGACAATCTTCAAACAACGAAACCCTCGAATTCCTCGGCGATGCCGTGCTCGGACAGGCGGTGGCGCACATGCTCTTCCGCGCGCTCGATGGCCGGCCGGAGGGAGAACTCGCCCAGATCAAGAGCTGGGTAGTTTCGGAAGCCTCCCTGGCGCCGCTCGCCGAAGATATGGGGATACCCGAGATCCTCCTTTTGGGGCGGGGCGAGGAAAACTCGGGCGGGCGCCGCAAGAAAGCGATACTCGCCGACGCGATGGAAGCGCTGTTCGGTGCGCTGTTCATCGATTCGGGCCATGAAGCCGCGGCTGCATTCGTGGAGAGGACCATGGAATCCCGCCTGCGCGAAGCGCTTGCAGGCGGACGCAGGGACTACAAGACCGCCCTGCAGGAATTCGCGCAAAAGCACAAAAAAAGTCTCCCCTTTTACAAGCTCGAAAACACCGAAGGTCCCGAACACGAACGCGTGTTCGAAGTATCCTGCGATCTCGGCGAAGGTTTTTTCGCCAGAGCGAAGGGAAAGACCAAGAAGGACGCCGAGCAGGCGGCGGCCAGGGCTTTGTACGAGGCCATTCTGGCGTCGGGCGGCGTCGATGACTCTTGGCCCGTGCAATAAGGTGAGCCAATTTCAAAAGTCGTTACTTTTGAAAAAACCTCAGGTGCTTGCCGGATAAAACGCATTCCGATTCAGGAAACGAGAGTTCGGGCAAGAAGGCATGCGCCGGTTGCGGCATCGGCTTGGGCGGGAACGATTGCGATCCCCGGCGCGCTCGCATGGAGGCGGTCCGATACCCTGTCCCGGAGTATGGTGTCTTCTTCGATAAAGCCGCCGCATAGGGCAAGGCGCTTGTCCCTGATGCGATCGCCCATACGGCGATCGACCGAAAGGACCAGGTTTTCGAGCTCCCGCCCCGCAATCTCGAAAAGCTCGACTGCGAGAAGGTCTCCACGGTCGCGGTACTCGCCCACGACGTGTGCGAATCTTGCGATACGCGCTTTGTCGATGCCTCCGTAGACGAAGGACACGAGATCCGAAGGTTCCCTGAGGCCGAAAAACGCGAGACCTGCGTCGAGAAGACCGGACGGAAGATCGCGGTTTTCCCATGATCGCAGGCCGCGCGTAAGGGCATCGAAGGCAATGCGATAGGCGGAGCCTTCGTCTCCGAGAAGATGCCCCCACCCCCCGGCACGGGCCGAGACGCCGGAGCGCGAACGTGCATAGGCTATGGATCCGGTACCCGAGATGAGCAGGAAGCCTTCCGTATCGCCCAACGCTCCCGCCAGCGCCGGTTCCACGTCGTTTCCCGCCGCCACAGGGCAGGAGAAACCACCCGCCTTCCTGAGAAGAGTTATGAATAGTTCCTTTTCGCAGGGGCGGTCGATGCCTGCCGATCCCGCGTAACCGGCCACGCAATCCTCGGGATCGAGATCCGCGCTTTTATAGGCTTTCGTAAAGAGATCCGACAGAACGGTTTCCACTGCCTGTAGAGTATTGGAGTGCGGATTGGTACTTCCGCCTACCGCATGGAAGAGAAGATCACCATTCAGTGTTTCGATTCTGAGTCTGGCGCTTGTGCCACCGCCGTCAATTCCGAACAGGTATTTCATATTCGCCCCATTCTACCCGGAAAGGCCCTGTCCGCGAAATGAGTGCAAGGTCATGCGGAATCTCAGGGCAAAGAGAGTTTGCCGGCGGAAACGGCCCTCGACGCTCCCGTCGCCCGGGGGTCGGTGTTGGGCAGTCCATACAGCCTGAGGAGGCCAAAAAGGGCGAAGGCTTCCGCTTCCTTGTAATCGACACTGATTCCGACCTCATCGCCCGGGACGACCCTGCACTCAGGCAAGGCGGTCTGGAAATCATGCATGATGTGTGGATTGCGGGCACCGCCGCCCGTTACGATGATGCTGCGCGGCAGGGAAGGAAGAAAACTGCGATAGGCTGCGGCGGTGCTTCGTGCGACAAAGCTCTCGGCAGTCCGCAGAAGATCGACGGCGTCGGACTCATCTTTCCCTGTACCAAGGAAAGGTTCTATCTCGGCCGCGAAGAAATCCGAACCGAAGTCTTCACGGCCGGCGCTCTTGGGAGGGCGGAGAGCGAAAAATGGATGCGCCATCCAGCGGTCGATGATATCTTCCCGGATTCTGCCTGCGGCACCGATGATTCCGTCGCGGTCATATCGCAGCTTTCCCCCCGAGGCAAGAAGGGCGAGGCGGTCTGCCATCATATTGCCCGGACCCGTATCGAATGCGATAAGGGCCCCCGCTGCATCAACCCAGCAAAGATTGCCGATGCCGCCAAAATTTTGAAATGCGACGGGCGATTCGAAGCGGGCAGCCATGATGCGATCGAAGAAAGGCAGAAGAGGCGCACCCGTACCTCCCGCGGCGATGTCTGCGCTTCTGAAATCACTTGCGGTGACGATGCCCGTGCGCTGGGCGATGACATCGCCGGAGCCCGCCTGGAGGCTTCCGCGCCAAGCCGAACCCGGGACACCCGCTACATGGCGGATGGTCTGGCCGTGGGATCCGATGACTGCGATCTCCCGGGGGTTCCGGCCCGCTCTGGAGAGAAGGGCCAGGGTGGCCTGTGCGAAGGCTTCACCGATGGCGTGGTCGAGAACGGCGAATCGGTCGAGGGCGGTATCGTTCCGGTCGAAGAGAGCGAAAATCTCCGTGCGGAGGGTTTCATCCATAGGGTGGACAAGGGCCTCAAGGAGACGAATCTCCCGGAGGTTTCCGCCTTCGCCGATGGTCTCCACGAGGGCGGCGTCTATGCCGTCGACGCTCGTACCTGACATAAGGCCGACCGCGAGATGCCGACCGTCCGGAAAGGAACCCGAATCACTCATTGTGTCGTCTCCGGATACAGGAGGAAGGACGCCCGTGCCTCATGGAATTCTGTTTCGGTTTCGAGGGCTTTGGCCCGGAGTGCTGCGATGCCCGCGCCGGAAGAGGCGAGCCCGTTGCCACTGAGGAGATCGAGAGGGTAGCGCGAACCATTTTCCGACGGTGGCAGGATTTCAAAGCGGGCAGCCCACCGGTCGCGGAGGAGTTCCAGTATCGCATAACCTGCATGAACTGGTCTGAATACCCGCCGGTCGGTTACATGGATCTGGATGCCGCTGCAGCGCTCTCCCTGGTATTTCGAAAATGCCGGTACGAAAAAGAGCGGTCGCGCGGCGAGACCGGGAAGACGAAGGCCATCCACGAGGCGTGCGAGTTCTTCGCCGTTCATCCAGGGGGCGCCGAAAACTTCGAAGGGCTTCGTGGTGCCGCGGCCTTCGGAAACGTTGGTTGCCTCGAGGAGGACGGTTGCCGGGTAGCAGAGCGCGGAATCGAAAGAAGGCAGGTTGGGTGACGGGGCAATCCAGGGGAGACCGG
>Ga0074199_1001169_pt1 | contig 26085 bp, 22 predicted proteins | sample EPASupsiteSAE347_FD_64528 | JGI IMG/M metagenome (GOLD analysis project Ga0074199, IMG submission 64528) | Bioremediated contaminated groundwater from EPA Superfund site, New Mexico - Sample SAE3-47 | ecosystem: Environmental > Aquatic > Deep subsurface > Groundwater > Contaminated ... | reverse complement strand
GTACGCTGTGTCTTTTGAAATGTGTAAAGAGCCGTTTCAGGCCAGAAAAGTCCGCGCGGCTGACGATCTTAATCTTACTCAGCTTTGCCGGGGTGGGGGGACAATGTCTCTTCCCATTCCCAAACTCTTGCTTGACATCTATTGACGCCATTGTTCAAATGTCATATAATGTCAAAATAAGCACATATTAAGGAGTAGTTTGTAATGCAACTGACCATCAAGGAAGTTTCCCGTCTGCTGAATGTCTCCGAAAGGACCATTTACCGCTGGATCAACAGTAAGACAATTCCCGCTTACCGCATTCTCGATCAATACCGTTTTGACCGCGCCGAACTTCTTGAATGGATAAATAACCGCCGTATCAATGTTTCTCCGGAGATCTTCTCCGCGTCCGGAAATGAAGAAGAAATGCCTTCATTGCAGGAAGCTTTGAAAAGAGGAGGGATTTTTTACAGGGTAAGCGGCAGCGACAAACAGGCGGTGCTTAGAGAAGTGGTGGACTTATTGCGTTTACCGGAAAAAACGGACAGGGATTTTCTTTTTAAAGTGCTTTTGGCCAGGGAAGAACTCGCCTCTACCGCGGTAGGCGACGGGATAGCTATCCCGCACGTCAGGAACCCGATCGTCTTGAATATTACCGGTTCTTTGATCGCGCTTTGCTTTCCGGAGAAGCCGGTTGACTTCGGCGCCGTGGACGGCAAACCGGTGCATGCGTTGTTTACTTTGGTAAGTCCCACGGCGCGCGTGCATTTGCAGTTATTGTCGCGGCTGGCCTTCGTTTTACAACAGAAAGATTTCAAGAACGCCGTGTTGAATCAGAGCGCCCGCGAGGATATTTTATCCGCTTTGCAGAAAGCGGAACAGACGCTTGATCTGAAGAAAGAAAAAAACTAAGATGTTCCTTATCATCGCTTCTCTAATTTTATTGTTTATCAGCGGATTAAGCGCTTTATTCCTGAACAAACGTCCGGCCGCGGCTGCGGCAGTGGCCGCGTCAGGGTGTATTGCCGGCTGTCTGTTATCTTTTTTTCCTGCTTTCAGCGTGTTCTTCTCCGGTAAAGAGATCTCTTTGCGCGCAGCCTGGCAGATCCCGGGCGGAGGGGAAATGTTCTTTCTTCTGGATAGCCTCTCGGCATTTTTTCTCGTTCCTCTTTTGGTATTGTCCGCGTTATCCGCCCTCTACGGCTGGGGGTATCTGCGAAAAGGGAAAGGCTCCGAGTCCGCCGGCAGACAGTGGTTCTTTTTCAATATTCTGGTAGCCGGGATGATCGCGGTCTTGCTTGCGGCGGACAGTTTGATGTTCCTTGTCTGCTGGGAAATAATGGCGCTCTCGTCTTTCTTCCTGGTGGTCTCCCGCGATGAAGATAAAACCGCGCGGCAGGCGGGTTTTATTTATCTCGGCGCCGCCCATATCGGCACCGCGGTTTTACTGCTGATGTTCGCTCTTTTGTCCGTTCCCGGCGTTCCTTCCGGTTTCTGGAATTCAGCGGCATTTTCCGCATCGGGAGTGCAAATTTCCCGGGCTTTCTTACTGACTTTGGGAATATTCGGGTTCGGGATGAAAGCGGGTTTTATGCCGCTGCATATCTGGCTGCCTAAGGCGCACCCGGCAGCGCCCAGCCACGTCTCGGCTTTAATGTCCGGGATAATGATAAAGACCGGGATATACGGCATCCTGCGTCTTTTCTCCGTGTTGGGCGGCGGCGTTGACGCCTGGTGCGGAGGGGCGCTTATTCTTGCCGGTATCTGTTCCGGGGTCATCGGTATGCTGCTGGCTCTCGGGCAGCGTGATTCCAAAAGAGTGCTGGCTTACAGCAGTATAGAAAATATAGGGATCATTTGTATGGGGATCGGGTTGGCTGTCTACGCCAGGGTCTGCGGCAGCACTCTCGTCTGCCTCCTGGCATTGTCCGGGGCGCTGTTACATTTGTTCAATCACGCTTTCTTCAAAGGCCTGCTTTTTATGGCTGCGGGAGCGGCGGCGAAGTCCTGCGGGACCAGGGATCCCGACGCGCTCGGCGGCTGCGCCAAAGCCCTGCCGGTCACCTCGGTCTCTTTTTTCCTGGGGTCGGCAGGGGCATCGGGCATCCCGTTATTGAACGGGTTCGCGGGGAAATTCCTTATTTATCTTGCCGCGTTCTGCGGATTGTCGTTAAAGGGTTCGGGGTTGCTGTTTCCCTGCGTGGGAGTGATCGCCGGGTTGTCTTTGTCCGGGTGCCTGAGCCTGGCCTGTTTCAGCGGCCTGTCCGGAGTGATGTTCCTGGGAAAACCGCGCGGCCGGCAGGATGTTTTATCTGAATACAGTACATTGATGTGCGCGGCTATGATTGCGATCTGCGCAGTGTGCCTGTTCTTGACTTTCGCAGGGCCGTTATTTTCCTTTCCTCTGGCCGGGGCTGCGGCGATCGTTTTTCAATCAGCCGATTTCCTGGTTTTGCCTGGGCTTGCGGACAGGCTCGTGCCGCTCAGCCTGGCGGCAGCGGCAGGATATATCCTTGCCGCTTTAGGGATTGTTTTCCGGCGCGTCCTGCTTAGGAGGCGGACGGTGTCGGCGGTAGAGACCTGGAATTGCGGTTACGCCAACCCGGGCGGAAGAATGCAGTATACGGCGGCCTCGTTCTTTTATCCTTTAAGAAAAACCTTTACCTTTTTTAATGTAAGAAAGAACGCCGTTGCCGTGTCGAAAACAGCCGTGTTTCCCGCGGGATACAAAGGGGAAGCGCAATCCGTGCCGGGAATATTCAAAGTATTCCTGTCCGGTATCAGCGCAAAGCTGGAGGAGAGTTTATCGCGTCTGCGCTGGCTGCAACAGGGCAGACTGCATGTTTACATTATGTATATAATGGCGGCTTTATTGATTCTTTTGCTCTGGAAGATCCGATGAACATTGTCTATCCTTTATTGAATGTGCTCATTGCTTTGCTGGCGGCGCCGCTGATGGCCGGGATCATCAACCGGGTCAAAGCTTTCTTCGCCGGCAGAAAAGGCCCTTCTTTGCTGCAGCTTTATTTCGATATCGGCAAGCTGCTGCGTAAAGGCGCGGTTTACAGCCGGACGACCGGCGTTTTCTTTCGTCTCGGTCCGCCTGTGGGGCTGGCTGCGGTATTTATGGCATTATTTTTTATACCTTGGGGGGCGTATCCGGCGGTGCTGTTCTTTCCCGGTGACCTAGTGCTTTTTGTTTATCTTCTCGGTACCCAGCGTTTCTTTATGATACTGGCAGCGCTGGACACCGGGTCGAGTTTCGAGGGGATGGGGGCCGGCCGCGACGCGCAATTCTCCGTTCTATCCGAGGCGGTGTTGTTCTTATGCCTGGCGGTGATGTCTGCGGCGTCGGGCAGCGTTTCCCTGAACGGAATGCTCTGCTCCGCGGGAGGAAAAATATGGCAGGTTTCCCCTCCGGTGCTGATCGTCGTGGTTTTCGTCCTTTATATTATTCTGCTGGTAGAGAATTACCGGGTTCCTTTTGACGATCCCAATACCCATCTGGAGTTGACGATGATACACGAAGTGATGGCCCTGGATCATGGGGGAGCCGATCTGGCGATGATCAATTACGCTTCGGCGTTGAAGTTCTGGATCCTGGCGGCACTGCCGGCCGGGCTGCTTTTTCCTTATGCATTGAACCCGGATTTCCCGGGCAATGCCCTGTTGTTTTTCGGGATAATCGCGGCGACGGCGGTATTGACCGGTATCGTGGAATCCGGTATGGCCCGTTTGCGGTTATTGAAGGTGCCGCAGCTGCTGACCGCGGCCGCGGCGCTATCGCTGGTCGCGCTTATTTTTCTGGCAAAGTGAGGATGTGATGCTGGACGGAATATTGATGTTGTTGGTATTGTTGAATTTATTTTCCCTGGGTTCCACCAGGATCTCGGCGAGCATCAGGGTCGTCGCCTATCAGGGAGCGGCGATAGGCCTGGTCCCGTTATTCCTGCGCGGAAAAATACCCGGGACAATGCTGCTGGGGATAGTTTTTGTTACCCTGCTGGTCAAGGCGGTGCTTCTTCCGGGTTTTCTGCGTTACGCCCAGAAAAGGGTAAATGTCAGGCGCGAGGAAAAAACCTTTGTGGGCGTCTCGACCTCCATTCTCTGCGGGGTAGCCGCCCTGGGAGTGGCCTTTTTTATCAGTTCCAGGCTTCCGCTTCCTTTTGCCACGGCCTCCCCGTTCATCGTTCCGGTGGCTTTGTCGGTTTCCCTGACGGGGTCGTTCATTATCATCAGCAGGGCGCAGGCCCTGAGCCAGGTTATCGGGTATTTGATCCTGGAGAACGGCATTTATTTGTTCGGCATCGCCCTGTTCCTGGAACAGCCCTTGCTGGTGGAATTGGGAATGTTGTTGGATGTGTTTGTCGGGGTATTCGTGATGGGTATAACCATTTTTCATATTAACCGTGAATTCGAGCATACCGATACTTCCCGTCTTTCCGGCCTGGCCGACTGGCTGCCGGAAGAGAGGAGTCTTGAATAAATGATCCTGCTGCTTTTCGTGATCCCTTTCATCAGCGGGCTGCTCGCTTTCTTTCTCCGGAACGATCTCCTGCGCCGCCGTCTGCTGCTTTCCGTGGCTTGCGGACATTCGGCGTTTTCTCTTTATCTGTGTTTGTTCCGCGGGGTCGATCAGCAATGGCTTGGCTTCGGTATGGACGCGCTCAGCCGTTATTTTACGGCTATTTTCAGTTTGTTGTTTCTTTGCGCTTCTTTTTATGCCGTGATCTACCTGCGGGAAGAAAAAAGCAAACCGCGCGAAGAAAGCGAGGAAGGGCTGCTTTTCGATAACGCCCCGGAAGCGGCGTTTACCGGATGCCTGTTGATCTTTCTGGCTTCAATGAGTTTGTTGGCGTTAAGCAGGCATTTCGGGTTGATCTGGATCGCGATGGAAACGACCACGCTGGTGAGCGCGCCGTTGATCTATTTTCACAGGCATCCGCGTTCCCTGGAAGCCACCTGGAAATACCTGTTGATCTGTTCCGTCGGGATTGCCCTGGCGTTATTCGGTAACCTTTTTCTTGCCGTGTCCGCGTCCGCTTCCGGATCCGGAGCGGAGCTTTCCCTGGACCGGCTGCTGAAAGCGGGCGTGTCCCTTGATCCGCTCTGGCTGAAAGCGGGGTTCATTTTTATTCTGGTCGGTTACGGGACCAAAATGGGGCTGGCGCCGATGCATACCTGGCTTCCCGACGCGCACAGCGAGGCCCCTTCCGTGGTATCCGCGCTGCTGTCGGGCGCTTTGTTGAATTGCGCTTTTTTGGCGATCCTGCGCTTCTACCAGCTTTGCCTGGCGAACGGCTTGGGCGGGTTCTGCCGGGAACTGTTCTTGATCTTCGGACTTCTCTCTATGGCTGTGGCCTGCCTGTTCATTATCGGGCAGTCGGATTACAAACGGCTGCTGGCTTATTCCAGCGTCGAACATATGGGTATTCTTTGTTTCGCCGTCGCCACCGGGTCGGCGTACGGAGCGATGCTGCACGCGGCCAACCATTCATTTGTGAAAGGCGCATTGTTCATTTGCGCGGGGAATGTTCTCGCTTATTTCAAAAGCAAGAAGATCGCGGATGTGCGCGAGATGGCGCATCTTCTGCCTTGGGCGGGGGTCCTTTGGTTCGCAGGAATACTGGCTATTTGCGGCGCTCCGCCTTTCGGCACGTTCCTTAGCGAATGGATCATTCTTAAGTCGGCGGCGGCGTCCGGCAATATTCTCCTGCCGGCGGCGTACCTGTTCTTACTCAGCGTTATTTTTATCGCGATGACCGGGATAGGGATGCGTATGGTTTTCGGCGTGCCGGGAACTCCTTCAGCAGCGCAGGAATACGGCGGAAAAACGCATTTTCTGCCGTTGCTCCCGGCGTTGATCCTCCTATCGATCTCTCTGCTGCTCGGGATTTACCTGCCCGAATCTTTAGGCAGGGTAGTGTCCGAAGCGGCGGCATTGCTGGGAGGGAACACTTGATGCCCGGCGCTAACGGATTATTTATACAGAATAACGGAGTGGTGAGACTGAAAGATATCCCCAGGCTGGGAATGCCGGAGTTCAGGGCCGCTGTTTTACGGGAAGTGACGGGAGGGGCAAGGATAGCCGCTTTATTCGGGAATCCGGCGGGAGGTACGGTGGATATTTATGCGGTAATGGCGGATGATAAAGCCGGCCGGCTTTCCCTGATGGTTACGTCCGTAAAAGACGGCTACGAGTCCATTACTCCTGATTGTCCGCAGGCGCAGTTGTTTGAAAGGGAGATATTCGAGGATTATGGAGTGATACCGCGCGGTCATCCCTGGCTGAAGCCTGTGCGTAAGCATACCTCCGGAGCCGGAGCGCGTGAATTCTGGCGCGTGCCGGATGAACGCTGCCATGAAGTGGCCGTGGGCCCGGTGCACGCCGGGATAATAGAGCCGGGGCACTTCAGGTTCCAGTGCCTTGGGGAAGATGTGCTGCATCTTGAGATCGGGCTTGGTTATCAGCACCGCGGCGTTGAACGCGCGTTATGCGTTGCCCCGCCGGGCAAGATAATCTCTTATATGGAGACGGCGGCAGGAGATACTTCTATCGGGCATTTAATGGCCTATTGCAGAGCGGCGGAATCTCTATCGGGATGCCATATTCCCGCCAGGGCGCAGTGCCTGCGCGGGATAGCTTTGGAATTAGAGAGGCTGGCTAACCACAGCGGAGACCTCGGCGCTTTGTCGGGGGATATCGCTTATCTGCCCACCGCTTCTTATTGCGGCAGGCTGCGGGGGGACTTCCTTAATATGACGGCAATGCTTTGCGGCAGCCGTTTCGGGCGTTCTTTGCTTTGCCCGGGAGGAATGAATTTCGATATGGATTCCGGGCTGGTGTTCCAACTGCGCGAGAAACTGGAAGCGGCCTTTGCCGACTTGAACAACGCGGTAGCCTTGCTTTGGAATACGCCTTCGGTGCTGGATCGTTTTGAAGGTACCGGACGGCTTTCTTTAGAACAGTGCCTGTCTTTGGGATTAGTAGGCCCGGCAAGCCGGGCCTGCGGTGTCGAGCGTGACGTGCGTTTCGACTTCCCATACGGTATTTACAGGTTTGAACAGATCCCGGTGGCCACGTATCCTTCCGGGGATGTCTTTGCCAGGGCTTATGTGCGCTGGCTGGAATGTATAAGGTCGGTTGATTTTATCAGGTCGCAGCTGGAGTCGATGCCGGAAGGGATCATAATGCAGAAACCCGGGGCCTTGGCCGCGGAGAGTATGACGGTATCGCTGGTCGAAGGATGGAGAGGGGAGATCTGCCATACGGCGATCACCGGCAGCGACGGCGGCATCGCGCGTTATAAAATAACCGATCCGTCTTTTCATAATTGGCTGGGGCTGTCCGTGGCTATGCGCGGAGAGCAGATCTCTGATTTTCCGCTTTGCAATAAGAGTTTTAATCTTTCTTATTGCGGGCACGATCTCTAACGATACGGAGAAATATAATGTTCAGAGTATTACGCGAAAGGATCAGGCAGCGTTACCGCACCGTGAAGTTCCCTGTCCCTGATAGTTCCCTGCCGGAACGTTTCAGGGGGCTGCCGGTGATAGATTCTCTTAGATGCACGCGGGAATGCGTGTCCTGCGCAAATGCCTGCCCGTCGGGGGCCATTCTGCGCAGCGACAGGGATATCTCGATAGATCTGGGCAAGTGTTTATTCTGTTCGTCCTGCTCCGCAGCCTGCGGCCGCAGCGCGATCTATCCTTCCCGCAACTACCGCCTGGCGGCATTCTCCCGGGAAGCCCTGATCTTTAAAGCGGGGACGGTGCCGGCAGCGGCTTCCACGCTCCGTAAAGATATAAAACGCATTTTCGGGCGCTCTCTGAAATTGAGACAAGTGAGCGCCGGAGGCTGTAATGCCTGCGAGGCGGACGTGAATGTGCTGAATACTGTAGCCTATGACCTGGGCAGGTTCGGCATCCAGTTCGTCGCTTCTCCCCGCCACGCCGACGGCCTGCTGGTTACCGGCCCGGTGAGCGCCAATATGCGTTCCGCCCTGCTGGATACATACGCGGCGGTGCCGGAACCGAAAATAGTGATCGCCTGCGGGGCCTGCGCGATCTCGGGCGGCCTTTATAACGGGCATCCGGAAACCTGCGACGGCGTTGCTTCATTTCTCCCGGTGGACCTCTTTATCCCCGGCTGTCCGCCGCATCCTTTTACCATCCTCGACGGACTGCTGCGTCTCATCGGCCGCATAAAATGATCCGGTCCGGCATCTTTTACTTCACAAGCGTAATAGACGATGTTAGAATAATCATTATGAGCCGGTTATTTAACCTTGTCTAAAAAGGGGGAGAGGATGTTGTATTTCTCGCAATACGCCCACTGGCTGCTCAGGTTAATGGTCGCCGCCACATTTATTTATCATTCCTGGGGAAAATTTATGAATATGAAAGGGTTTGCTTCCGCGGCGGGACTGCCGCTGCCGCTTGCCCTGCTGGCCGCTTTAGGGGAATTCGCCGGGGCCGCGCTTCTGCTGGCCGGAGGGTTCTACAAACCCTGGCTGACCAGGATCGCCGTCCTGCCTTTGATGGCAGTTATGCTGGTCGCCGTTTTAAAGTATCATTGGGGACAGTGGAGTTTTCTGCCGAGCCAGTCACATCCGGCCGGCGGGATAGAGTTCCCGTTGTTTTTATTTGTCGTTTGCCTCTATATGTTCTTGAGGGCGGGTAGGGTTTGATACGCGGCACATAAGTTTAGCATAAGCCGGCCGCGCCGCTGATGACGGCGCGGTTTTTTTTGCGGGTTGAAAGCCTCGGGCAGCGCTGTCCCGGTTCTGGCGCTTCGGATAGTTTAATCTTGACGAATCGGGGGGGATACAGTAGAATGAAAAAACTTCTTGCGAGGATGGCGGAATGGCAGACGCGACAGTTTGAGGGGCTGTTGGCCGCAAGGCTGTGAGGGTTCAACTCCCTCTCCTCGCACTAAATCTTATCCTCTTTTCGTTTATCTCTGACGTAGTTGCTGCCTTCTTTGCTTTTAGCGTAAGCCTTCAATTCGGCCCCGATCTCTCCCACCTGGGCCACGTGGTCTATCCTGCGGAATTCATTGGTTACTATGCCGATAGCGACCGATACAAGAGGCACTCTCTGTTGGTTCCCGGAGCGGTCCTTGGCCATGATATAACCGTTGGCCCTGTCGGTCTCGTTATAGAATTTCGGCGAAGAGAGATCGAAATCGGCGATGACCTTTTGGCTGATCCGTTCCGCGGCTTCTATCCCGGTGATAATTACAAAATCGTCGCCGCCGATATGGCCGATGAAGTCAGACGATTGTCCCGTTTCCTGGACGGCCCTGATCAAGATGCGCGCCGTTTCTTTGATTATATCGTCCCCGTGCTCAAAGCCGTAAATGTCGTTGTATGACTTGAATTTATTCAGGTCTATATAACATACGGCGAACGGCATTTTTCCTTCTATCCGCGCCGATAACTCTCCGAGTATGGAGATGTTCCCCGGAAGACGGGTAAGAGGATTGGCGTCCAGGTCGCGTTCGCTTCTTTTCAGCGTCATGCGTATCCTGGCCTGGAGTTCCTTGGGCTCGAAAGGCTTTACGATATAATCGTCCGCTCCCGCTTCCAGTCCGCAGACCCTGTCGTGCACTTCCCCTTTGCCGGTGACCATCAGGATAGGGATATGCCGGAGCAGGATATCTTTCTTGATCTCCATGCAGACTTCCCGTCCGGTCATCTTAGGCATATTGTGGTCCAGGAGGACCAGGTCGATCGGTTTGGAGCGGATGATCTTCAGCGCTTCCTCTCCGTCCATGGCTTTGGTGATGTCGTAATTATCTTCGGACAACGTTATCTCAAGCACGTCCAATATATCCGGATCGTCGTCCACGAGAAGCACGCGGGGTTTCATCATTTTAATTTATCTTCGGCAGCGTGAAGCTGAAGGTGCTGCCTTTTCCCTGGATGCTGGTTACCCATATTCTGCCCTGGTGCGCTTCGATGATGTGTTTTACCAGAGAAAGGCCGAGGCCGGTGCCTTTGACGTGCTGGTTTATCTCATTGTCCACACGGTAGAATTCCTCGAAAATGCGCTCAAGCGCTTCCGGCGGCATTCCTATTCCGCTGTCGGCTATATCTATTTTAACTCTTCCCTGTTCTTCCGAAGCGCTGACCGTTATCTTGCCCTGCGGCGGGGTGAATTTCACCGCGTTCCCCAGCAGATTTATGAATACGCGTTCTATCTGGCTCCGGTCGGCCATTACCAGCGGAAGGCTTTCCGGGATCTCCGTGATCAGTTCGACGTCCTTGTTCTTGCACTGGATATTGATAAGGTCGGCCACGGAAGCGGTCAATTCCCGGATATCCTGCGGCACGAGTTTCATTGTCGTTTTCCCGGCTTCGATACGCGATATGTCAAGCAGGTCGTTGACCATGCGCACGAGTTCGTCGCTGTGGCGGTTTATTTTCTCCAGCCGCTCTTTAACGGCGGGAGGGAGCGCCCCGAGTTTTTCCTCGATCAATATCGCGGCGTATCCTTTTACCGAAGTCAGCGGGGTGCGCAGTTCGTGCGATACGGCGGAAATAAAGTCCGTCTTGCGTTTGCTGATGGACCTTACTTCTTCCAGCGCGAGGCTGAGTTCCTGCGTGCGTTCTTCCACTTTGCGTTCCAGGCTCTGCTGGGCCATCCATGTATGCTCGAAAAGCCTGGCATTGTCCAGCGCCTGGCTTACCTGGTTGGCGAGCAGTATAATGAATTCCTCGTCGCCTTCGGTCAACGGCATATCGGCGCCGGCCCCGACAAAAATGAAACCTTTGTCGCCTTCCTTGGGAACGACAGGGGAAATGACGAAGGAATTCGCCCTAAAGACCTTGCTCATTCCCAGTCTTCCCATTTCTTTCTGCAGTGATATGGAGGATATCGTTTTCTCCCTGGAGATAAGGTCGAGGTAGAACTCCCGTTTTTCGGCAAGATCCGCTTTGATGTATTCAATTTCGTCCTCCATATACCCGATATGGAGATAAGGGATGAATTCTTTTGCGTCCTCGTTCCAAAGGAACGCGCAGGCTTTCTCGAATCCCAGGTCTTCCAGCTGGGATATTTCGATCTTGCGGAAGATGTGTTTTTCTTCGAGGGTGGTGCTTATCGCTCTCGAGAGCCTCTGCAGGGCGTATAATCCGGTAAGTTTCTTGTCGAGCTCTTCCTGGGTTTTGTTGAGGGCGATATCCGTCCGCACGATCAGCTTCGCCTGTTCGTCCATCTCCTCCAGGGTCTTCTTGAGGCTGTCCACAGCCGACTGCAGATACTTGATCTTCTCGTTTTTCTTAAGAGAGACGATGAGCAGTGCCAGGGCCGCCGAAGCGAATGCCAGCCATAATATATTGACCAGGATATCACTGTCCAAGTTTCATTCTCCCACCAGCAGCACGCTGATTGTCTGGTTATGCAGGTAAACTTTGCCGTGATAATCTATTGATTTGAGCGGGCCCTGTTCCCCGTATGTGTAGAGCCCGATCACCGGGACTTCAGGCCCGACGGCTTTCTTTATCGCGGCCAGTTCTTTTTCCGCGTCTCTACCCAATAACATATAGCGCGAAATAGAGTCGAATACAAGAGCAAAATTTATTTTCGGAAAGAAGACCGAGTTTGCCGTGAGGTCGGCTTTCGCCTCGTTTACGGCTTGTTCTGCCGCGGTAAAACAGGTCTCTTTGGTGCCGATCATCAGCCTTATCTGGCTATTCTCCGGGATGTTCCCCTGCAGGATCAAAGAACCGTCTTCGCCGATATCCGTGATATTGCGCAGAAGATATTCTTCCTCTCCATGCAGGTATATCCCTATCGGGTAGAAAGTGCCGATGCGCCTTAACTCCACGCGTAATTCTTTGAGGTCGCAGTCCAGATAGTCCTCGTACACGGTGGCCGCCGGTATGTCGTCTATTTCGTAAGCGATATTCCCGCTGGCCCTCGTAATGTAACGCGGCTTGCCGAGCGGTTTCCAGCCGTGTTTTATGCCCAGTCCGAAATTCACGTTGCCGCCCATGATCAGCCCACATGCGGCGTCGTTATCCACCGTATTGTTATAATAAACGAATGTTTTGGAGTAACGCAGGTTGTCCATCGCCAGCGCGCCGACAAGGGGGAAACTGCTTCCCAGGCGTTCCTGTATTCCGTAGATGAGATTGGAACTTTTATCGATCAAACCGTCGGAGAAGACTATCCCGAGGTCCCTGCGGGCGGATTTAAAACCGGCGAGCAGCTTTTCGCCGAATTCCTCCCCGGCTTTCATCGCGGTTTTGTATTTTATGTCGGTTATGTTCCCCGAGGTGTAATAGGTGTCCCCGGTTATGCTAAGCAGCATGATCCCGATGGCGTGCCGGAAGATGCCGGCGTTGCAGATCACCGCCGCGGTGCTGCAGCCGAGCACATCGATCGGGCCGAGCATTGAGGAGATGGTCTTGACCATGGTCAGGTGGGCGAATTCCATGGAACTGAAGACGATGGCGACGTTCGGCGGGACGTTATCGCCAAGGTTCTGTTTTGCCTGTAAAACAGCCTCTTTGACCGCCTTTATGGAATCTTTATCGGTGCTTATTCCCAGACCGGCTTTTATGCTCATCGTGGTTCCTTATCGAGGTAACGTCGGGATGACCGGCAATGTAAATATAAACAAGTATATACTATATATACTTACGGGGTCAATAAAATTGTTGACTAAAACACGTTGTTAAACTAAAATTATACAGTCTTTTTATATGTGCAGGGCCCCCGTCATTAAATATCAGCAGAATTTCCTGAGATTACACGGCCCCATCGTCTAGCCTGGTCTAGGACGAATGGTTCTCAGCCATTAAACACCGGTTCAAATCCGGTTGGGGCTACCAAATTATCGTAAAACGATAATTTGGTGGAGCAATTGAGCAATCGAAAATAGAGCAATAGACAAACAAAGCTCAATTGCGGTCTAATCTCGATTTTCGATTGTTCTAAAATCATTAAGTACTATAAAGATGAAATATTCCCGCGTAGCGGGAATTTACAAAGTCTCGCCGAAGGCGGACGGTCTATTTTCTATTGCTCCATTGTTCAAGGTTTTCCGGTTCTCCCGCTGCGCAAAGGCTGCGTGCTTCGCGGGATCAATTCCGGCAGATAGGTTACGTCGCTAAAGAAGCTCCGTAACGCATGCCGTCATTGAAAGTTTCCTCGTGTTCTACTCGATACAACCTCCCCCGAATTGCCACTTTTGAGTGAATTCCCAGTATTTCTTCAGTGGCGGTACCTCCTTAATAGATTATGAACCCTTGTATGGTATAATAACATAGCATAAGTCGTAGCTGTAAGCCTGTCGTCTATCGAAAAAGGAAAGTTTAGTGGTTGCGACATCAGGAATAAAAGGATGAATTGTTTATGAAATACAGCCACGTTTTATTTTTAAATCCCTATATTGAAAAGAATGCCACTAACACAATGATGCTTTTTCCACCGACCGGGCTTGAATATGTGGCAACAAGCGCCAAGGCGGTAGCGGAGAAAGTGACGCTTTTAGATCTGCGTTACGAACCGGAATTTTCCAACGTGGATACACTGATGACCTTTATCAGAAGAAACAGCATAGACGTGATTTGTGTAGGCATTGGCTGGGACCGCCAATACGAAGAAATATGCCGGCTTCTGAACGCGATGCCGGATGATATTATGCTGATAGTCGGCGGGTATAAAGCGACGGAAAAAGTAGAAGAGCTTTTTGAGGACTGCCCCTTAATTGATATAATAGTAAGAGGCGAAGGCGAAGAGAGCATACAGGAGATCCTGCGCGGAGTTGACTACAAAGATATTTTAGGTATTTCTTACCGGCGTAACGGCGAAATAACGCATAACCCAAACCGTCCCCTGCCGGATGTTAATCTGTTGCCTATCCCCGACCGTTCCCTGCGGCGCAATGATTATTCTTTGTCGGTAAATGGAGTAAAAATAAAAAGCTGGGAATTTGACGCGGTTTTAAGCGCGCGAGGATGCCCTTTTAACTGCAAATTCTGCACCTTTAATCTGAATCCGCTCGGCCAGAAGAGGGATTATTCAGCGCGCAGCGTTGATTCCGTGATTGAAGAAATCAGCCGGCTCAAAGCAAACATCATCATGTTCAGCGACGATAATCTTTTTACCGACCCAAAGCGGGCCGAGGAAATCTGCGACCGGCTTATTGCCCGGAAAATAAAAAAGCGCTTCTTTGCCCAGGCGCGCATTGATATCGCGCGCTATCCAAGCCTGTTGGAGAAAATGGTTAAGGCCGGCTTTAAGGTGCTCCTTATCGGCATTGAATCTCCCCATGACTGGATACTTAAGCAGTTAGACAAAGGTTTTGACCAGAATACAGTAAGGAAATCTTTTGAAGTCCTGCGGAAGTACCCCTTTTTTTATAACGGTTACTTTATTTATGGTAACATCGGGGAAGACGAGAGCCAGATGCTTTATATCGCTCAATTTGCCAAAGAGATAGGCGTGGATGTTATTACCTGCAATAAACTGCGTATTGAAAAATTCTCCGCCTTGAGAGAACTCGCGGAAAAAACGTCCGGCTATCATGTGACAGAGAGAGGAGAGCTGTATTCCGATAAATATAGCCATGCCGCGCTAAAAAAAATAGGCAAAAAGATAAAGTTCTCATTTTACACGCCTATCCGGTATGTTAAAATAATTTGGAAGAATGTCTTTATAGTTAAATTTTTTACCTTTAAAGAATTGATTCATTTTTTTCTTGCGGCTCCCGCCGTCCTGATGAGCGTATTCGTCAAAGAACGGAAACGAGGCAGGTTCATTAACTCTCTCAAAAGAACGTTTATAAGCAATACGGAGTGATCAATGAAGAGTAATCTTATCTCTGAATTAGAAGATTTCTTGATATGGTAAGAATAATATACTTAAATAATAAAGGAAGGTCCGGTTTCTGGCAGTCCCCCGAAAATAAAAGATCGCCAAAGCCTCCGACATCCCATCCAGACAGCTTCATTAAGAAAAGCATAACCTGCTGAAAAATAGATTTAAGCAAAAGCAGAGAGAAGAAATATTATGGCGTTGATCAGTTTACAGGAGATCAGTCTTAGCTTCGGGGGGCCGCTTATCTTCGATAAGTTGAGCCTGCAGGTGGAGCCGGGCGAGCGTATCGCTTTGCTGGGCAGGAACGGCGCCGGGAAGACGACGTTGATGAAAGTCCTGGCCGGGCTGCAGCCGGTCAGCGATGGGAATGTGGTGTGTTCCTCGGGTATCCAGGTCGCCCATCTGCCGCAGGAAGTTCCTCTGGATATTAAAGGCAATGTTTTTGATATTGTGCTCTCCGGGCTTGGCCGGCGCGCCGAACTCTTGTCGGAATACCACCGTTTAAGCCACCGACTGCAAAGCGAAAATACCCCCGGATTATTACGCCAGCTTGATGAGCTGCAGTCAGAACTTGACCGCACCTCTGCCTGGGATTTGAATAATCAAGTGGAATATATCATCAGCAGGATGAAGCTTTCCGGCGAAAGCGACTTTGAGTCGTTGTCCGGGGGGCAGAAGCGCCGGGTGCTTTTGGCCAGGGCGCTGGTGCTTAAACCGGATTTACTGCTTCTGGATGAGCCTACCAATCATCTGGATATAGATTCGGTAGGCTGGCTGGAAAAATTCCTGCCCGGTTATCCCGGTACCGTTTTCTTCGTCACCCACGACCGTATGTTTATGAGCAACCTGGCGACCCGGATAATCGAGCTTGACCGCGGCAGGTTGTTCAGCTGGGCGTGCGATTATAAAACCTTCCTGGAACGCAAGCAATTGGCGCTGGATATCGAAGAAGCTTCCCGGGAGAACTTTGACAAAAAACTGGCGCGCGAGGAGATCTGGATCCGCCAGGGAGTGAAAGCCAGGCGCTGCCGGAACGAGGGCAGGGTAAAGGCGCTGGAACATTTGCGCGACGAAAAGAAAGCCGAGCGCAGGCAGATCGGCGAGGCAAGCATAAAATCGCAGGAAAGCGTTCTTTCCGGGCAGAGGGTGATCAAAGCGGTCAATGTGAATTTCGGCTACGGAGAGAACCGCCTGGTCCGTGATTTCGCCGCCCAGGTTATGCGCGGCGACAAGATCGGGGTGATCGGCCCCAACGGCAGCGGTAAGACCACCCTGCTGAAGATACTGCTCGGGTTGCTCAAGCCGGATACCGGTAAGATCACCCTGGGCACCGATTTGCAGATCGCTTATTACGACCAACTGCGAGAACAACTGGATGAAGAGCGTTCCATAATAGAGAATGTCAGCGGCACAGGGGAGACGATAATTTTCAACGGCAAGCCGCGGCATGTGATCGGGTATCTGCAGAATTTCCTTTTTTCTCCGGACCGGGCGCGCTGCCCGGCGCGGGGCCTCTCCGGCGGGGAGCGTAACCGGCTTTTCCTCGCCAGGCTTTTCAGCAAGCCGTTCAATCTGCTGGTTATGGACGAGCCGACCAATGACCTGGATATGGAGACTCTGGAGCTTTTGGAAGAGTTGCTGCTTGAATTCCCCGGCACGCTTCTTTTGGTGAGCCACGACAGGACATTCTTGAATAACGTGGTCACTTCCACCATGGTCCTGGAAGGGGACGGGGTGATCAACGAGTATCCCGGAGGATACGACGATTGGCTGCAACAGAGACGCCCGCCGGAAACGGATAACGGCAAGTCTAACAAGCCCGTTAAAGAACCGGCTAAGGCGGCACCGCCTTTTAAAAAGAGGAAACTTTCCTATAAAGAACAGCGTGAACTGGAAACCCTGCCGGCGAAGCTGGAGCAACTGGAAGCGGAACAGAAAGAACTCTACGCTCTTTTAACCGATGTTAATTTTTATCAGCAGGAAGCGGCAAAGATCGCCGGTGTAAAGGTGAGGTTGACCGCTTTGGAAAAAGAGCTCGAAGAGTCCTATAAGAGATGGGAAGAACTGGAGAGTAACAGATAAGTTCCATAGTTTCTTACGTGTCGCAGAACCCAGCATTTGCTTTTTTGTTTCCAGAACCCATAACATAGCATCCAGAACCCGTTTTTCCTAATTGAGTTGCTTTCCGGGCAAATAACGATATAATATAATCTATATATTAACGGCAAAGATAACTTCTCTGCGCGTTTAACCGGAATTTTCGGGGGATCTTCGGTTTTTAACCTTCAAGAAAGGATTTAAAATGAAAATAGGCATATTCGGGATAGATAATCTCTCCGCGGGTAAGGCGAACGTGAAGGATGAAAGGGTCGATACCCTGGCCAAGATGTTCAATTCGGGCAAGAAAGTTTATATCCAGGTGGACCTGATCTCTGACCGCGAAAAGATCAAGGAAGCCGACGGGATCATCTGCCCGGCTCTATCCAAAGACGATCTGATACTTTCCGATATGGAGTTCGTGGAATTGCGTCTGGAACGCTCCAGCGACGAGGCGGAGAAGAAACTGATGTCCAGGTTCAAAGAACAGCTGGATAAAGTGAAGTTCCTTTCGGAACTGGAGATCAGCGAGGAAGAGAATAAATTCATTTCCGGATATCCTCTATTGACGGTAAAGCCGGTTTACCTGGCCCAGCCGGAAGAGGTAGAGGATAAGGATAAATTGCTTCCTCCGGCCTATGCGCAGTTCGGTTATATTTCTTATTTTACCGCCGGGGATAAAGACGCGCACGCCTGGTCTTTAAAGAAAGGCGCCAATGCCTGGGAAGCCGCCGGCTGCATCCATTCCGATATCCAGAAAGGCTTTATCCGCGCGGAAGTGGTAAGCTATTCCGATTTGATCAGCGCCGGAAGTCTTTCGCAGGCAAGGAATAATAACGCGATAAAACTGGAAAATAAGGAATATATCGTTCAGGACGGGGATTACATAGTTTTTAAATGTAATAAGTAATTATCTGTTCCACAACCCGCAAAAAACAACGGTAGTAAGGATATTGCAATGATAAAGATAAAACGTGCGTTGATCAGCGTCTACGATAAGCAGGGGCTGTCCGAGTTGGCCGCGTGCCTGCGGGAATTCGGCGTGGAAATACTTTCCACCGGCGGGACAGCCGCTATGCTGCGCAAGAACGGGATCACGGTCAAGGAGGTTTCCGAGCATACCGGTTTCCCGGAAATGCTGGACGGCAGGGTGAAAACCCTGCATCCGGCTATACACGGGGGATTGCTGGCGGTCCGGAGTAACCCGGAACATATGCGCAGCCTTAAAGAACACGGGATCTCGGAGATCGATATGGTGGTGGTGAATTTATACCCTTTCGAAGCGGTTGCCGCCAGGCCCGGAGTCAGCGACGAGGAGATCATTGAAAATATAGATATCGGAGGCCCGGCGATGCTGCGTTCGGCGGCCAAGAACAGCGCTTCGGTGGCGGTGATCTGCGACCCCCGGCGTTACGCGGGCGTGATCTCCGAAATGAAGCGCAATAACGGCTCTCTTCCCGGGGAATTGCTGCGTTCACTGGCTGCGGAAGTGTTTGCCAGGACCAGCGCCTACGACAGCGCCATTCACGCATACCTTTCCGGGCAGTGTTCGGAGCCCGACCTCCCCCGGGACTTGCGTATGGAGTTCGTCAAACTGCAGGAACTGCGTTATGGCGAGAATCCGCATCAACGCGCCGCGTTCTACGGCCGCGCCGGGGAAAGATCAGGACTGGCGGCGATGCGCCAATTGCAGGGGAAAGAACTTTCCTTCAATAATTTCCTGGACCTGAATGCGGCGGTGGAAATCGTGCGTGAATTCGATTCTCCGGCAGCCGTGATCGTAAAGCACAACAATCCCTGCGGCGCCGCCTGCGCCGTTTCTTTGGCCAAGGCATATCTCGACGCCTGGAAATGCGACCAGCTTTCTGCGTTCGGCGGCATAGTCGCGCTGAATAAACCGCTGGACGCCAAGACAGCCTCGGCAATACTGCGCAGCGGTTTCCTGGAATGTATCATCGCCCCGGGGTACGAGCAGGGGATAGCCGAATTGTTCAAGAATAAGAAGAACCTTCGTCTGCTGGAGCTGCCCGATTATAACGATACGCAGGCAATGGATTTTAAACGCGTCAACGGCGGCTGCCTGCTGCAGGAACGGGACAGGTTCTCGCTGGATGATAAGAAACTTACCGTGGTAACGGAGAAGAAACCGGGCCGCAAACAAATGGAAAGTCTGGTTTTCGCCTGGGAGATCGCCAAACACGTGAAATCGAACGCGATCGTGTTGGCGAAAGGCACGCGCTGCGCCGGTATCGGCGCCGGGCAGATGTCCAGAGTGGAGTCCGTGGCCATCGCCGCCAAGAAAGCCGGTAAAGGCGCCGGGGAACTTTGTCTGGCTTCGGACGCGTTCTTCCCGAAACCGGACTCAATTACTCTGGCGGCCAGGGCCGGGGTCAAGGCCATAATACAACCCGGGGGCTCGATAGCCGACGAAGAGATCATCCGCGCCTGTAATAAACACGCTATCGCGATGGTCTTTACCGGCATCCGGCATTTCAAACATTGAATCCCGCACCTTCCCGTCTACGATGACTTACCGGCAGTCCCTGAATTACCTGGAATCCCTGATAAATTACGAAAGAATCACCCGTTGGACGTATAAAACATCGTTTAAACTGGAGCGGTTCCGGGATTTTCTCGAGACTATCGGCAATCCGCAGCGCCGTCTGCGCTGCGTGCATGTCGCCGGCTCCAAGGGGAAAGGGTCTACCTGCGCTTTTATCGCTTATATGCTGAAAGAGGCGGGATGCAGCGCCGGGCTTTATACCTCCCCTCATTTAAGCGATTTGCGGGAAAGATTCAGGATACTGCGTCCTGCGGGAGCGGCCGATAAAGGCGGTGTTTTTGAAGGGATGATCGCGGAGGATGTTTTCTGCGCTCTCGTCGAATCACTGAAAACGGCCAATGATAATTTCAGCGGCGGAGATAAGGAGAAAGGGATCACTTTTTTTGAATTCTGCACGGCGCTGGCGTTCAGATATTTCTCCGGGGAAAATGTGGACTTTTGCGTGCTGGAAACCGGTATGGGGGGCAGGCTTGACGCCACCAATGCCGTCGAAGCCGTCCTTTCCGTGATCACGCCGGTCAGTTATGAGCATACGCAGGTGCTCGGCAGGACGCTGGCGGAGATCGCCGGAGAAAAAGCCGGGATCATCAAGCCCGCGGTCAACAAGAAACAGCTTTTGGAGGTGATCTCTTCCCCCCAGATGGAACCGGCGGCAGAGGCGATCAGGAAAAGGTGCGCCTGGACCAAGGCCGGGCTTTGGGAAGTGGGGAAGGATATCCCCTTCAGCGTGGAAAACGGAAAATTCTGCGTCAAGGGCAGGTTCGGCAGGTACGACGAACTGCGGATAGGTCTGCCGGGCAGGCATCAAATAGTCAATGCCTGCGCCGCTGTGGCGGCGGTGGAGGCATTGGCGCATAAGTATAGAATAAAAGCCGATGTTGATTCTTTAAGGCGGGGACTTTATAATACTCTTTGGCCCGGCAGGTGCGAGGTGCTTTCCCGCGATCCGCTTATAATGCTGGACGGCGCCCAGAATAAGGCTTCGGCCGCGGCATTGAAAGAAGCTGTAACGGATAATTTTCCCTGCCGGAAGCGTATACTGGTCCTGGGGATCTCCGCGGATAAAGATATCCGCGGTATTTGCAGAGAACTGGTCCCTTTGGCGGACACGGTAATAATCACCAGGGCGGATAATCCCCGCGCCTGCGATAGCGGTCTGATAGAGAAAGAAGTCCTGCGTGTTGAACGTTTGACCGGCGGAACCCCGTCAATATTTAAGACGGGGTCAGTTAAAGAAGCGCTGGACAAAGCCGCGGCGGAAGCGGCAAAGGAAGATATGATTTTGGTAGCAGGATCCTTGTTTGTGGCAGGGGAAGCACGCGATGTTATTACAAAACGACTCTGATACCATAGCGGCTATTGCCACCCCGTCCGGCGAAGCCGGAATAGCCATAATCAGGATCAGCGGCCGGGACGCTTTATCCGTGGCCGACAGGGTCTTTCTGCCGGCGGACGGGGAAAAACCCTCTTCGTTCCCCGGGTATTCTTTGAATTACGGGTGGATCGTCGCCGATGGAGATTCAGGCGGCGGGCGGCCGGTTGATGAAGTGCTGTTGGGGGTGATGCGGGCTCCGCGCAGTTATACCCGCGAAGACGTGGTGGAGATAAATTGCCACGGCGGCGCGTTCAGCGTCAGGCGTATCCTGGATCTATTGTTGAAGAACGGATGCCGTCTGGCCGCCCCGGGGGAATTCACTAAACGGGCTTTTTTGAACGGCCGGATTGACCTGGCCCAGGCGGAAGCGGTGATGGAGGTCATCGGAGCGAAGACCGAGGCCGCTTCCAGAAGCGGCATAATGCAGCTTAAGGGCGGGCTTTCCGCCAGGATAGTTCCTTTGCGGGCCGCTCTGCTGGACCTGCTGGCCGGACTGGAGGCCGCAATAGATTTTCCCGAGGAAGAGGCGTATGCCGGGACTCCGGCAAGCGTTACCGCGGGGTTGGAAAAGATAATAAAAGGAATACGCTCTTTGATAGAAACTTCCCGCTGCGGTATTCCGTTAAGCGAAGGCGCGAGCGTGGTAATCTGCGGCAAACCCAATACCGGGAAGTCGTCGTTGCTGAACGCGTTGTTGAAGAAAGAACGTTCCATAGTTACGCCTTTGGCGGGGACAACGCGCGATACTGTGGAAGAGGCGGTTGACATCAAGGGCATACCGGTGCGGCTTATAGATACCGCCGGAATAAAGGAACCGGATGACATCGTCGAAAAAAAAGCCGTGCTTCGTTCGCACCGGTATATCGACTCCGGAGATCTGGTGATCTTGTTATTTGACGGCGGCAGGAAGCTTGAGCCGGCCGATAAGGCATTGATACGAAAACTAAGAGGGAAAAAGAACGTGCTGGCGGTCGTCAATAAATGCGATTTGAAACAGCGTATTGAAACGGATTTGTTGGAAAAGGAATTCGGCAACAGTCTGCCCGTTTCCGCCAAAAAATGGATAAATATCGAAGCGCTGGAAGAGCGGATCGCCGGTAATATCTTCAAGGGGTGCGTGCCGGAAGGAGAATCGCTGTTTGTCTCCAACCGCAGGCATCTGGAGTTGCTGCGGCAGGCGGAAAAATATCTTTGTGAGGCTTCCGCTTCCTGCGCTAAGGATGTTTCACCGGAACTGGCGGCGCAGGATATCAGGGACGCTCTCGGTGATCTGGATTCGATCCTGGGGCTTAATTTCCCGGAAGACGTATTGAAGAAAATATTCAGCCGGTTTTGCATAGGTAAATAAAACGGAGGGCGCAATGGATAAGAAGAAAATAGAACGCGCGGTAAGGGATATTTTGAAAGCGATAGGGGACGACCCCGGCCGCAAAGATCTGCTGGAGACCCCCAGGCGGGTGGCGGATATGTACGAAGAAATATTCTCCGGTATCAGCCGGGATCCCCAGGAAGAGCTGGAGGTCATCCTGGAACAGAAGCACGATGAAATTATTTTGTTGAAAGGGATACCGTTGTACAGCATCTGCGAGCATCATCTGTTGCCTTTTATCGGTAAGGCCAATATCGCTTATATACCGAAGAACGGGCGCATTACCGGGATAAGCAAGCTGGCCAGGGTGGTGGATATTCTTTCGCGCCGCCCGCAGGTACAGGAAAGGTTGACCACGCAGATAGCGGATATGATAATGAAGAAGCTCCAGCCGCGCGGATGTATGGTGGTGATAGAGGCGGAACATCTCTGTATGTCTATGCGCGGCGTAAAGAAACCGGGCACGCTTACCGTGACTTCGGCAGTGCGCGGGATTTTTCAGGAAAGCGAGAAAACCAGGGCAGAGGCTTTGGCATTGATGAAATTCTAAGAGGGGAGGCATAATGGGAATTGAAAGAAGGAAAGAAAAAAGGATGCATGTGGCGTTGCCGGTGAAGCTTGTCTTCGACAAGAAGGAGGAGATCTCCGGGGTCACGGATAATATCAGCCGCCTGGGCAGTTATGTCGAGATAAACAGGCAGTTCGATTCCGGGACCGAGCTGGATGTAACGCTGGAAATACCGGATTACGCCCAGGATAAACGGGCCGGCGGGACGGTAAGGTGCCACGGCACCGTTTTTCGCTGCGATCTCAGGGAAGTCCCCGGCGCCGAGCCCTGCTACGGTATCGGCGTGTTTTTTACCTCCTTCTCTTCCAAAGAAGAGCGCGAAAGGCTTTCCAAGTACGTTGATTTCCTGATCGTCAAAGAAGAGGAAAGCGTTAAAGAAGGTTTTAAGAAATGGAAAGAAAAAAAGATCGGCGGAGACTCGCGCAGACGTCTTGAATACGAAAAGATGCTTTCCGAGATAAACGAGATGCTTAAGAAGGCGCTTTTAAAACTTGAAAAGATAGAGAAAGCCGTCCAGTCTAAATAAGACGGAAATGTGCGTATGTCCAATGAACAGAGAATAAGGGCTTTTTTGTTTTACAGCAGCGTGGTGATTTTCTGTGTGGGGCTGCCTTTGCTTCTCTCTTTTGCCTTCGGGTATAAATTCGACAGGCGCACTTTCAAGTTCAGCAGGACGGGGCTATTGTATTTGAAAACCCAGCCGGCGGGCGCCGATGTCTATCTGGACAAAAAGCTTCTCGATGGAAAAACGCCGCTTACTTTGAACGAATTGCTGCCGGGGAATTACGAGGTGCGCGTTGAATTGCACGGGTATTATCCCTGGTCGGAAGACGTTAGTATCGAAGAGAGTAAAGTAACGCGTTTAGATAAGGTCATTCTTTTTCCCCTTCGCAATAACCTCAAGAAAGTAAATAAATCCTCGGTGTCGTATTTCTACCTGGACAGGGAGAGGGACACGGTTTATTATCTTGACGGCCGAGAGCGCATACTTTACCGCTGCGGGTTGGATGGCGAGCGCCGGGTACCTGTCGGGAAACTCCCGCCGCTTGAGTCTCCGGGGGTAAAATATGTCTTCTCCCAGGACAGGAATAAGCTGCTTTATTTCTCTTCGTCACAGATAGGCATAGTTTATTTACAGCAGCGCCGGGAATCCGTTCAGGAACAATCCCCGTTCATTCTCGACTACCCTCGTTCAGATTTACGCGATGTTTTCTGGCATTCGGACAGTTTTCATCTGGTTATTGTGACTTCCAGGTCGGTGGAGGTAATGGAAGCCACTCCGCATTCTTTCCCGGTAGTGCTGGCAAAATTGAATCGGCGCGATGTGCAGGCATATTATGATACCGGCGGCGATACGCTCTGGTTCCTGGATCAGGAAAAGACCCCCGAAGGTGAAACACACGGTAATCTGTATAAACTGGAATTGGACAGCCGTACGTCTCCTTTGTACGAGTTGATCAAGATCAAGAATGAAGAATAAAAAGAACAGGTTCAGAAGATTCCTTGAAATTATTCCCGGAGTATTATCCTGGGGGATAATACTGCTGCTTATTTTATTATCGGCCTGGAAGCCGGTCTTATGCGCCGCGGTAATCATTACCTTCGATTTTTACTGGATCATCAGGACGCTCTATCTGACCACGCTGCTGATCATGGCCCATCATAAACTATACCGGCAGCGGCACAGGGATTGGCTTGCCGATTGCCGTGCAGCCGGCAACGGCAGGGATTGGGAACGCATATACCATTTGGTGGTGTTCCCGGTTTATAAAGAAGGGCTGGATATTCTGCGGCCTTCGCTGGCGTCTTTGCGGGATTGTTTATACCTTAAGGAACATATGATCGTGGTCGTTTCTTTTGAAGAAAGGCATCCGCCTTCCCGGGAAACCGCGGCAGCCCTGGAAGCGGAGTTCAAGGATTGTTGCTTAGGGTATATTTCCACTTCTCACCCCGATAACCTGCCTAACGAAGCGAGGACCAAAGGGGCGAACGCGACCTGGGCCGCTAAAAAAGGCAAGGAGTTCATTTCAGCGCGGAATATACCTTATGACGACGTGGTCATTTCCTGTTTTGACGCCGATACCTGCGTGGACCCGGGGTATTTCGGCTGCCTGACGTATCATTTCATTACCAATCCCCGGCCGCACCAGGCGAGTTATCAGCCGATCCCGGTCTATAACAATAATATCTGGCACGCGCCTTCTTTCGCCAGGCTGGTGGAGATAAGCGCCTCCTTCTGCCAGATGATAGAAAGTATGCGTATAGAGAAATTCGTGACTTTCTCCAGCCACAGTATGAGTTTCAAGACGCTGATCAAGATAGACTATTGGCCTTTGAATATGGTCTCCGACGATTCCGTGGTCTACTGGAAGGCCTTCCTTTTTTATAACGGGCATTACCGGGTCGTCCCTTTGTATATAACCGTATCTATGGACGCGGCTTATGGAGATTCGCTCTGGGAAACGGTGAGAATGCAGTACCGGCAGAAGCGGAGATGGGCCTGGGGTATAGAGAATTTCCCTTTTCTGGTGACGGGATTTATGAACAACCGTTTTATAAGCTTGTCGCAGAAACTCCGCAAGTCTTTTCAACTGTTGGAAAGTCATATTACCTGGGCGGTCTGGGCGATCATTATCACCCTGATCGCGCCGCTGCCTATTTTGCTGGGCGGAAGTTTCTTTACCCAAATGCCTATAAGTTACAACCTTCCGCGGATAGCCGGTATTCTCTTGAATTGCACCTTGGCAAGCAGTCTGGTTTGGATACTTTTAAGCAGAATAATACTTCCCCCCAGGCCGAAAGAGGTGAAGTGGATAAAGAACATAGTGATTACCGCGGAATGGGTGATAGTCCCTTTAATTATCCTTATTTTGGGTTCTGTCCCGGCGCTTGACGCGCAAACCAGGCTGATGCTTGGTAAATATATGGAATTTTACGCCACTGAAAAAAAGCGTCCGCGCAGCGCATAAAGTCTTGTAAAGTAGGGTTTTTAGGGTATAATTCTATTTAAGGAGGCCGTAGAATGAAGAACAGACGCAGTATGTTTTTCTGGAAGACCAAGTTCACTCTTTTATTCTTTAATATCGCTTTGCTGGGCATCGCTCTTTTTTGCCTGGCGGTATTCTATGGCCTGGGCAAGATACTTACCGAATATGAATATTCATTAGGCTGGCGTTTAGGCTTTATCCTGCTGGAAGTGGGTTTTATGGGATTCATTTTCAGCATTCTGATCAGTATGTTTATGGTATTGCACCGCGTTTTAGGTCCCCTGCCCCGTATAGAAAGTACTCTGGAAGAGG
>Ga0074199_1001168_pt1 | contig 26094 bp, 23 predicted proteins | sample EPASupsiteSAE347_FD_64528 | JGI IMG/M metagenome (GOLD analysis project Ga0074199, IMG submission 64528) | Bioremediated contaminated groundwater from EPA Superfund site, New Mexico - Sample SAE3-47 | ecosystem: Environmental > Aquatic > Deep subsurface > Groundwater > Contaminated ... | reverse complement strand
AGCGAAGGGGGAGATTGAACGCATACGATGACCTCCATCAAAAGATGGCAGGAAGGTTATCAGGTTCTCTCCCTGGAATTTAGCAAATTTGCCGAAAGCTCACGGCGGAACCACAACCGTCAATCGGCCAACGGGGCCACCGACAGTGAAGCGAGACTTCCAGGCCTTTCCTTGCACCACCAGTAAGAAAGGGATTGGTGCGGGATCTTACTCCGCCGGGAATACTCCGCCTGGGAAAGGCCACTGGCCTTCCAGGCAACGAGGTGCCCTTTCCAAAATTTCATCTTGGCTTCGCGCACATCGGACGAGAATCGCATGGATCATCTCCTTTTCAAATGCAGATGACCCAGTATCACTGGAAAACCCCACTACGAAAAGATGGGGGCGTTTAGACGCTTACCCTGTTAAAGAAGACACGAATCTCATTCCACACGTTACATTCCTGGCTACAAGCAGCACTACAGATGACTTGGAATTACAATTTCAAAGTGACTTTATTAATGCTTTAGTCAAAAATATAAGACTTAAGATTTTGATAAAACTTATCGGGTAATAGTTTGACAATCAACCGCTTCAGCAAGTTGCGCAAAAAGTAATATGGCAATAGAACAATTAAATGAGTCCAATAAAACACATTCCCTTCCTGTAACGCCTTCAACCATTTCATTAAAGGCACACGCAGGTGACGGATCAAATAGTTGACCACCAGCATCCTCGTCACAGCATGCCGCAAAAGGCGTGTGTGAGATCCCTGCGTAATCTCAAGATAGTGCCGAACTAACTCAATCTCATTGAGATAACTCCAAGTAGCACCTGTGTCTGAATCTTGTCCCGCATGCACTCGCACATTATAACTTGGATGGCTCATACGCACGAACGGGCCAAGAGCAGTCACAGCCAGTACATACGGACGATCAGCCAAATTCGCAAAACGTTTATTTTCAAACTTGGCTTGCTTTGCAAACCGTGTCTTGTACATGATCGACCCAAAGCTAAACCCTTCTTTGTCAAAAAGATAACCATGCACTAAATCACTGGGAGTTTCAAATATTTTGTAATGCAGATCATCCACATTATTAAAATCCAACATCTTCTCATGCTGATACACAAAATTTATCCCCGCTGATACCTGGCTCAGATTCGGACATACCTCAAACAACTGGATTTGGCGCTCAATCATACGAGGCGACATACAGTCGTCATCATGGAAAATCATCATATAATCAGCCGAAGCCATATCAAGTGCTTGCATCAAGTTAGCAATTCCTCCAATGTTGGTCGAATTCACAATCAGTCTGATACGATGATCATGAAAAGAATCAACCACACCGGCGATATCTTGTTCACTATGATTATCCAGAACCGTAACTGTAAAACTGCGATAGCTCTGATTCACAATGCTACGCAGACAGTCTCGTAAGTATTCAGGACGGTTGTATGACAACACAAAAATTTCTAGTAATGGGGAAGTCATTCTTGTCTCGTATTACAATCTTCTATCGATGCAAGTAGATTATTGGCAAAATGGTCTTGATAGAAGGGCTCAAAAACTTTAGACTGTAAAAAATCGCTTATGGCCTGTCGATAAGCGTCAAATTCAGTGGGCCCCACCTGTGACAAGAACCGATCTAAATCTCGGTAACTGCCAAAGTTGCGTTTGTCTATAAAGCATTCTTTAGGAATATAATTGCAGATATCCGGGGCACCATAATAGATGGGGACACAACCGGCATAAAAGCAGTCAAATATCTTTTCGGTAATATAGCCTGGAAAGATCGTATTATCATAACAGACCGAAAACCGATATCCAGATAGAGTTTTAATTTTGTTCTCACACTTTCCTTGCCAACAATTGAGCGCCGTCTTGTAATCCCTATACGAAACACCAAAGAGCCATCGGTCCCAACCACTCCCATACAAGTGAAATCCTTCATGGGAATGAAAATAACGGATGGCACGACGGCGCTCGGAATAAAGCTCACGCCTCAAGTCTGGATCGGTTAAAATAGCCAACATATGTTCAGGTTTTACCATGAACCGTCTTTGTATTATATTACTATTCACCATAGCTGCAAATTTGCGCTCATACCAGCCGTTCATGCGTCCAGACGGCGAAATTCCACAATATGGCTGCGGAAAAAGGGTGGGATGAAACTTCGTGGCTTTGACGCACACTCGCAGTGCAGCACCTGGAAATAGAAAAACATGCTGAAATCGCGAGCTGATTTTACTCAAATCGCGGTAAAACCTCCATGCGAATGGCGGAGTCTCGAAACAAAACAGTGCCGCCAGTATGCCTCCTTGATGAACCAGTTGTTCAGCCCAGTTCATCCTATCTGATGTTACAATAAGGGTATTACGAGGGTCTATATTTGCCTCACTTACCAAGTCGGCAGTCACAACTTGGTAGCCAGCAACAGTTGCCAATTCATAAAATCGGCATAAACTAAGCGCGCCAGGATAATGAATGGCGATATCCGGGTTGAACAACTGATTGTTATAAAACTGCCTATCCTCAACATCAACCACAATTACTTTACGCATATTCTCGATTTCCCTACCTTGCACAGCATTCTATCGTGACCAATGTTCTCAGTATTGCCCATTTCTCCAATTTATCGGCAATGCTCTAAAAGTATTTCAAATACCTATGTTCTCACACTGTTTTATTCGATCGAGACAATACTAATGATTTTGATAACTCCCATAATCCCAATGCTGCACGCTTTTCCGTCTGTCCAAACACACCGATGGTACATCCAGCCACAATATATATTAAAGTTAGTCCAAAACCAACTGCGCCAAAGCCAACCCATGATATCGCCATAGGGCGTGATATAAACGCCAGCACCGCTAATATACTTCCCAATAATAGCGGCTTTAAATATGCGAGGCAGAATAAATTTATAAGTGAAATTTGCAGATAACGTCGAATTATTATGACAAAATAAACCACATCTACACAGCAAGTGGAAAGCAGTCCCCATCCCGCTCCTTCCATGCCTAGTATATATATAAACACCGCGCAGAATACGCCAAGAACTGCAGAACGAATCGTGCAATAAATCGTAAAATGTCTTATACCACCTAATCCTATAAGGACGTTATTGGTCAACGCCGCTGTTAGTATACCAATAAAACCTGCCAGAGCAAGGAGACGTAGCACTGATGCAGCTTGACCCGCTATGCTTGGCACCCATAGAGTTAGAAACAGATCGCCCAAGACAAAAAGAGGAATGAAAACCAAGCATGATAACGCTGTATTAAAGCGAGATGCACGGATAAATAGATCGCGTAATCGATCCATTTGACCCAGGCTTTGCAATTCGCTTGCCATTGGAAAAATGAAACCAAGCGCATAAGCTATCATTAAACCGAGTGACTGGGACACAAGAAATGGCACGGCATAAACCCCGGCAGCCGCGACACCAACCCAAACACCAATCAAGGTTTTATCTAAATTGCCTGCCAAGCTACGCATGATACGATTTATTGCACCATAACCAACGTAACCGATGATTCTTCGAAGTGTGTCTTTGTGTAATCCAAGATATAAATGAAAATCCGGAAGCAAACGACGCGCCAATAAAAAGTAAATGGGGCCCCCAAGCATAGTAAAAATCGTGCGAGTCAGAACATAGCCAACCAGACCGTAGCCGGCATACACCACGCCAAGCCCGAACAGTGCGCCCGCCGTGCTAAGAACAACAGAAACGGAGTAGTTTAGATCAAAGCGCTGTAAACCCATCATCACGGCGAGTCCCCAGGACATCCCCACGCTGCCGAAGAACCCAATGCCTGCCAAGCGAAAAACAGTCACCGCTTGGTCAACTAAATATTCTGGGACCTGGAAGACAGAGCGCGCGAACCATCCTGCCAGAAGCATAATGATAACCATACCAATTATGCCGATGCCAATATATAACTGCAAAGTAGTGTTCAATAAGAAATTCTGGGCCTCTGTATCTTTTCGTGCGCGGTCTTCAGCAAGGAATTTTATGATGGGCATGTCAAGCCCCATGTCCATGAGCCCTAGATACCCTACGATAACCCCAACCAAACTCTGTAAACCATACGCTGCTTCTCCAAGCATCCTCAGTAAAATTGGAGTCGTAACAAAGCTGACTATCATTGGCAAGATATAGCCTGCCAAGCTAGTTAGCATATTTATTGAAGAACGTTCGAGACGATTCATGTCAAGTGATCTGACCTAAAACAACAATCCATTTGAACCAACTCATTGTTGGAAGAAAAATGCGGGTCAAAACAACTGGTTAGTTTAAAGCCAAACGAATCCATAATTGTGAAAATTTCAAATACACACTGCTTTGAGTTTGATTGATCCCGCATTAATGAGATCTCAATAACTATTGTGACAACATTTTTTCTAATAAAATTTTCGCCGCCAAGTAAAACATTTTTTTCATATCCCTCAACATCTATCTTTAATACATCAATCTTTGAGGTTGGAAGTTGAGGAGAAATATCATCTAATTTCATAACTACAATTTTTTCTGCGGCTCGTTCCCTAACATGAGGGTTTAGTTGTTTATGGAGTTCAGATTGCCGACATATGGAATTTGCACCATGAAAAGAAGTAATATTGATTTCAAGTTCTTCTTTTTTTTCACCCAATGCAAAGTTATTTAGAAAAACCCTACCTGAAAAAGGAGAAAGTTTTCTCTCAAGCTCTGCAAAAGTATTTTTTACTGGTTCAAAACAAATAATTTTGCTATTCGGAAAAGATTTTAACCCGGCGAATGCGACTTCACCAATATTCGCACCAACATCCATAATCCATTGCACTTTAAGATCCAAAGGAATACAATCGAAAGGATGAAATCTACGATTTTTTGGAGAAAATATTTTTCTATAACCACGCAAAAATATTGGCGGAATAAATTCCGATAGTTCAATTTGTCTTCCAAGAAATTTCATTTCGTTCTCCTGATTGGCTTTTGACTTAAATCAAAATTTGGAAATGCAATGATAGTAATCTTTAGTTCTCGTGATGGCTTGTTCCAAAGAAATGGTTTCTTTCAAGGATAATTCACTTTTGCATCGCCCAACACCGGGAACATACTGTTTTAATTGCGCTCCAGGTATTGGTCGGTCTCGAACAATTATTTTTGATGGATTTGGAAAAGCCTTGGAAACAAGTTCCGCGACTTCAAGAATGGTGTGGCGTTCGTCGGAGCCCACATTGTAAGGACGTCCGGATTCCCCACGAAAAAGGATGGTCCAAAGCCAAATAGTCAAGTCTGCGGCATAAAGATACGAACGAAACGGTGTTCCATCACCTTTGATAAGATAATCTTCATTTCGAAGACCATTATTTATAAAGTTACCGATAGCATAGTGAGCATCCAATGGCAACTCCGGTCCAACAAACGCAAAGCAACGAGCGATCTTTACATCAAAGGAGAATTTTTTCGCATACAACACACACATCTGTTCGGCTGCTCGTTTTCCCTCGGCATAACAAGACTTCGGAGAAATCTGGTCAGGAGCCCCGAGATAATCTTCCAGGATATGCGTCATTTCAGGTGGTTGTAGACCATACACCGCACCAGAACTTATAAAAAGGAGTTTTTCCATCTTTGCTTTTGCGGCAAATTCCAAAAACCTCTTTGTTCCATCCAAGATTGTCGAATACATCTCCAGTTGGTCTTCGCTGCTAAGGGTATCACTCGCGGCGGTTGCAGCATGAATACCAAGTTCGCATTCCCCTTCCGGGAATGAGAAATTTCGAATGTCTCCTTTGAGAAGGTGAATTGCCGGATCTTTTGCTAAATGCGGCCATTTAGTTGCAAAACGCTCAGGGTTTCTAGTCAGGACAATTGCTTCAGAATCAATTTTCAACATTCGATTTATTTGACAAAAACTCTCTAATAACCAAAAACCAAAGAAACCAGTACCTCCAGAAATGAAGATACGCTTTCCTCTCATTTCGGAAAAATCGGTTTTAACACATTCAAGGATACGATTTAAATCCTCCTGAAGGATTGGATTATTAAATCGGTTTTCGTGATTAATCATTTTTCAAGTACATTCCATTTCAATTGGAGCAATAAACGGTTCCATTTCAGTGATGGGATGTCCAAAGGCAATCTTGGGATAAACATTTGCTTTTTGATCAATCATTACCTCTAGAAGAAATGGTTCCATTGGGTTTTCCCACAGCAACTTCAAGCCTTTAGAAATCTCAGCAATGGTTTCAATGCCAGCACTGTTGATCTTATATGCCTTTGAAATACTTGCAAAATCTGGGGCAGAATAGCCCCAAACGGTAGATTGAACACGATTTTCAAAATAAGTTTCCTGAAATTGGCGAACCATTCCAAGACAGTGGTTATTGATAACTACCATTTTTATAGGTAAATTATTTTTACGAATCGTTTCCAGTTCTTGAATATTCATTTGAAATCCGCCATCTCCAGCAATAACCACAACCGGGGATTTTGGATCATACATAGCTACACCGACAGCACCAGGAAGCGCAAAGCCCATGGCACCCATTCCGCCAGAAGTAAGAAATCTTTGGTGCGAACAGATGTCTAATGACTGCCCTGCCCACATCTGGTGTTGCCCAACATCAACAACATAAGCCTGGGCTTGCTTGGACATTTTTGCTAATTCATGGCAAAAGTGATTGGGATTGACCCCATTTATTTCCTTGATTTCTTCAACATCCGGCCACTGATTTTTCAGATCTAGGATTTCTTTACTCCAAAGAGCCCTTGCTTTTTGTTCCGGAATATAAGAAGCGAAATTTCTCAGTAGATTAAGGGATTCGGCCAAATGGCCCACTAGGGACTTGCAACCTTGCACCTGTGCGTTAATTTCTGCCTCATCGCAATCGAGATGCCAAACAATGCGATTTTTTGAAAAGAAAGCTTTTTCGGATCCGGTTTGTCTTATGTCAAGACGGCTTCCGACGACAATCAAGAGATCTGATTTCCCAATTGCATGATTGGACCATCGATTTCCGTAAGAACCAATCATTCCGACCCTATGAGGGGAATCGGACCCCAAGGAATCAACCCCCATAAGGGAATAAACGACCGGAATTTTCCATTGGTCAACAAGATCTCGAAAAATATCAACCGAGCCCGAAGAGCGAATTCCACCACCTGCAAGAATTAACGGCCGTTGAGATCTTTGCAGATCTTGAAAAAACTCTTGCATAAGAGTATTCAATTTTTTCTTGAATACGGCTTCTTTTTGGGAAGACAGCTTTACGAAATCCGGCAAAGCAACGCGTTGAAGATCCATGGGAATATCAACAAGAACAGGTCCCGGACGGCCTTCACAGGCAAGCCAATATGCTTCCTCAAGTATTGCTGGAATATCTTCTCCACGCTCTACTTTCCAACACCCTTTACATAAAGGGTTGGCAATTGTAACAATGTCTGTTTCTTGAAAACCACTTTGCCGAACTTTTCGAGCTCCCTTTTGCTCATTTCTGTTGACTTGACCCGTTATAAAAATTCCCGGAGTTGAGTCAAAGTAACAACTTCCAATTCCGGTAAGCAAATTTGTGGCTCCTGGCCCGCTTGTAGCAAGAGCAACACAAGGTTTTCCGCGCATTCGACCATAGGCGTCCACAGCAAAAGCTGCACTTTGCTCATGGTGCATGCTTACCACTCGAATTTTTTTAAACCGACTCAAGGAGTCTATTAAATGAGTTATCATCCCACCGATTACTTCGAAAACAACAGTAATATCTTTTGAATGGAGAAAATGAACAATATAGTCTGACGATTTCATCGTATTGCTATCCATATTTCAGGCAAAATACCGCTTATTCCCAAGCATCCATGTGGATTTGATCTTCGGGGACACCCCGGTTTTTGAGATCATCAGTAAGGGCTTTAAGCATTTGGGGAGGACCGGAAAGATAAAAGGCCTTTTTATCAGGGTTTAGTATTTTTGGCCAAATCGTTTCTAGGGATATTCTTCCGTGGAAAAAGTTTACGAAAGAGGCTGAGAGTCCTGTAAACGAAGAATTTTGTTCTGTAAAAAAATGAGCCTGAAAAGATGGAACCTCCTGAAGTTTTTTTTGAATGATGTCGTTGAATAATAAGAGATCAGGTGAACGAGCACCATAGATTAAATACGTTTGAGAAGAATGGCCACGCGAGAGGTTTTCCAAAAAACCCAGAAACGCGGAAATGCCAGTTCCCCCGGCAATAAGCACTGCATCCTTTCCATCATCCACCACGAAGTCACCGTAGGGAAGTTTGACCCAGGCGGTTTTACCGACTTCCAGGGAATTTTCCATCTTCGTTGTATATGTGCCTTTTACCGAATAACACAAGCGCAAATATGCTCTTTCTGTGGACGAACTCGCGATGGAAAACACTCGCGATTCGGGCCAAAAACTGCTCGGATCATAATCTTCAACCGTCAGATGCATGAATTGCCCCGGACGAAAGGCCGGGACAGGGCTGGACGGTTTCAAGTCAATCGTATACACTCTTCCGCCGTGGTCAATTATAGATTCCACTGTACAGCGGATCTTTCGCGGCATGCTCATTTGGCGATTTTTTCCGCAATAAAAGTGTCGATCGTCGATTGCATATAACGAATCATTTCATCGGTTAACCCAGGATACACGCCGATAAAGAACGTACTGGTTGTAATAATATCGCTGTTGGTCAATGGGCCAACGACGCGGTGTTCTATGCATTGGTATGCCGGATGGCGTAAGAGATTACCACAAAACAGGTTACGCGTCTCGATTTTCGCTGTTTCCAATGCATTGACCAGTTCCGCTCTGGTAAATGGAGCTTCAGGGCGAACCGTCAGTACAAAGCCGAACCATGAAGGCTCCGCTTTGGGTGACGCGGTATGCAAAACAAGATGTTGTTCATGTTTTTTCAGTCCTGCTGTCAACAAGGCATGGTGTTGCTTTCGAGCCTCAATGAAAGAATTTAATTTGCCCAGCTGCGCAACGCCGATGGCAGCCTGCATGTCGGTCACTTTCAGATTGTAGCCGATGTGGCTGTAGACATATTTATGGTCATATCCGACAGGAAGAGTCCCAAATTGCTGGCTGAAACGCTTTCCACAGGTGCTGTTCTCACCCCCTGAACAATAACAATCCCGCCCCCAGTCTCGAAAACTGCGGGCGATTTTCGCGAGATCTTCATCGTGAGAAACAACTGCTCCACCTTCCCCCATGGTAATATGATGCGCGGGATAGAAACTAAAGGTGCCGAAATCACCAAAAGTCGCGGTCAATTTGCCTTCGTATCTGCTGCCTAATGCATCACAATTATCTTCAATCAGCCAAAGGTGGTGTCGATCGCAAAATTCCCTGACCTCACGGACCGGAAAGGGAACACCCATGGTATGAGCGATCATCACGGCTTTGGTTTTTGGACCAAGCGCCATTTCGATTTTTTCAAGTGTTGGAACATACGTTCCCAACTCGACGTCAATAAACACCGGTATAGCTTGGTTCTGAACAATTGGAGCAACCGTTGTCGGGAAACCGGCCGCGACGGTGATTACTTCATCTCCGGGTTTGATCTGGCGGTCTTTTAATTTTGGCGAGGTCAGCGTTGAAAAGGCTACCAGGTTTGCAGATGACCCGGAATTGACCAGGAGAACATTTTCAATGCCGAGAAAATCCGCCAGATTTGCTTCGAATTCCTCGGAATATCTTCCGGCGGTGAGCCAGAAATCGAGGGAAGAATCAACCGAATTCAGGATTTCTTTTTCATCAAATACGCGACCCGCATAGCGAACCGGATCTCCGGATTGAAACGGTTTTTCCCGATCAACCTTATGGGTTGCCTCATAAAAAGATTCGACATCCGAAAAAGCTACCTTTTTCAAAGCCTCTTTAATTTTTCCCCTTTTTAATTCTCCAAGTTTTTCCAGCAAAAAACTTTCAGGTAAAAGAAATTGTTTGGAAAGCGGGAAAGCCGTTTCATGTGCTAAAATACCATTCGCAAGATCGGGCACGCTGACCTGCAAAACCCACTTTTCTTTTTCCCAGGAGAAACGTTTCGAAGTCCCAAACAATATCTTCACATCGCCTTTGGAATTCGGAGTGCTAATCACCAATACCGGACGTTTTTTTTGTCCGGATTTTTCAACAAAAGGAACTGCTGCCAGGTAGATCTCCCCAATGGCCACTGTCATTTTGAATAACTCTCCCAAATTTTATCTTCTTCTGGGTCATCATCAATAGCCAGAAGATAACTGACCACCGGAAGAAAGGCTTCAGACTTCCCCATTTTCTCGGCAAGCTTGGCAACCAGTCGGTTTTGTTGGTTTTTTTCAGACAAATTTTGGCTTTGGGGCTCTTCCGTAGGAATAACCACAATGTTCAAATCAGCACATTCAATACCAGGCGGCATCGGTTCCTGGAGTTCAATCTTTCCCATTCGATATTTTCCCTTAATTGCCAACATGCTCATTTTCAAAACCTCCCATGAACCAGCGAATATGCATTGATCTGGGCGATCGAAGCACTTCTCGCGGAAAAATTCGGATCGTTATAATAGCCATGATACCACGAAATTGTTTCGGATATTGTCTGAGATACAGACCAGGCGGGTCGCCAATGCAAGACATTCATGGCTTTGGCGCAATCGAGCTTCAAAAAGGTAGCTTCGTGCGGGGCATTCTTTTGATGGGCCGAAAGATCGTGAATTTCCCCCTTGCCCCAAATGGAAACGGCTTGTTTTGCCAACTCCATGACGGGGATGTTCGCTGTAGCGGTGGGGCCGAAGTTCCAGGCGGAGCTGAAGTCTCGACCGTTTTCTCTCATGCGGGCGGCAAGCAAAAGATAGCCGGAAAGCGGTTCGAGAACGTGCTGCCACGGCCGAATAGCTCCGGGATTTCGAATCGGAACCAGCTCATGATTGGCCAAAGCTCTTATGATGTCCGGCACAATGCGGTCTTTTGCCCAATCGCCGCCACCGATAACGTTCCCTGCCCGAGCAGTCGCTACAGCTACCTGGTGTGCGTCGTAGCATTCGGGATGAAAAAAAGAGCTACGATATGAGGCAACAACAAGCTCGGCGGCCCCTTTGCTGGCGCTGTAAGGGTCAAATCCGCCCATGGGATCATTTTCACGATAAGCATAGACCCATTCGCGGTTCTCGTAGCATTTATCACTGGTAATGCAAAGGCACACCCGCACCGAAGGAGTTTTTCGAACTGCTTCAAGCACATTGATCGTCCCCATGATATTCGTAGCAAAGGTATCAACCGGTTCATCGTAGGACAATCGTACCAGCGGTTGAGCAGCTAGGTGAAACACAAATTCTGGTTGGTGGCGGGCCATCTCGGTGCAAAGAGCATCAAAATTTCGTACATCGCCGATAATATGAGTGATTTGTTTGCTTAATCCAAGTGTTTCAAAAAGGGACGGTTTGGTCGGCGGCTCCAGGGAAAACCCAATGACATGCGCTCCAAGTGAATGGAGCCAAAGCGCAAGCCATGAGCCTTTGAAGCCGGTATGACCTGTGATGAAAACAGTTTTTCCGGAATAGACACCCCCGAAAAAAGTATTCAAAGGATTCACCAAACTTTCCACGGCGGATTTTTCGATGCCCACCACTCTTCGAGCCTGATTTTATCACGGATAGTATCCATTGGTTGCCAGAAACCACCATGTTTGAAAGAACGCAATTGATCTTCTTTCGCCAATCTTTCAAGTGGTTCGCGCTCTAAAATTGTAAAGTCATCTTTAATATAATCAATCACCTTGGGTTCAAAAACAAAAAAACCTCCGTTGATATAAGAACCATCACCGGTCGGTTTTTCTTGAAAAGAAAGAATCCTGTTATCAGACGAAATGTTCAGTGCTCCGAATCTTCCGGGAGGTTGAACGGCGGTAAGAGTGGCAAGACATTTTTGACTCTTATGAAATTCGACCAATTCAAGGATATTCACATCAGAAACCCCGTCTCCGTAAGTCAGGCAGAAAGTTTCGTTTCCAATGAAATTTTTCACACGCTTGATTCGTCCCCCGGTCATGGTTTCGTCCCCGGTATCGACAAGGGTGACTTTCCAAGGTTCGGCAAAACTCTGAAGAGTTACCATTTTATTCTTTGTCATATCAAAAGTAACGTCGGAAGTATGAAGGAAATAGTTGGCGAAAAACTCCTTGATGACATATCCCTTATATCCGCAACAAATGACAAAGTCATGAAATCCATAGGCGGAATATCCTTTCATGATATGCCAGAGAATCGGCCGCCCACCGATCTCCACCATAGGTTTCGGTCGAACCGAGGTCTCTTCGCTAATTCGGGTTCCCAACCCCCCCGCAAGGATGACAACTTTCATAAGCAATTCCGACGATAGGATGGAGAATTACTGAAAAAAGCATTTTTAAATCCAATCACTCGAATGCAGCAAGCAATCCACCTATGGATTGTGGGTAATCCGATATTATGCTTATCTAGGGCAGATTCACAAAAGAAGGATCGGGAGAAATGCCTTTGGTTTTCACTAGTCATATTTTTCGCTTTTCTTTGGATTTCATCGTTCAATGCGTGGACGCTTGTATAACACCGTTTTTTTTCAAACGCAAGGATTTTGTCGGCACATTTATGTAATACTTATTCCCTTCTAGTATGACTACCGTATTTCGCGATAAACCCGCTGTTGATGCCAAGTCGAAATTTTGCACCGATCACCGGCAACCATTAGACAGTTGAGCGATCGAGGCAGCAATCAATAATGCAAGTGCGGTAGTCATACTAGGGCAACCTGATTCACAATCTCCAGTATTTAAACCCAGCATGGTTAGCATCGGCTAAGCAATAAATTCCTTTCACATCGATCAACAAAGGTGTTTTTTCGCCGCGACTACATATTGACGCCAACTTTTTCAAGGGAATTTCGAGAAATTGTTTATGCGCTACCGCCACGATTATCGCATCCACAGGGTTGAAACCTTTGAATATCGAAGGAATCAATTTTAATCCGTATTCTTCGACGGCTTCTTCCGGATCGACCAAGGGATCGTAAATGAAAGATGCAATTCCAAACTCTTTTAGTTCTTGTACAATATCCACCACTCTGGTATTTCTCAAATCGGAAACATCTTCTTTGAACGTTAAACCAAGAATGAGGACACGCGCTCCTTTTACCGCTTTTCCAAGCCGAATCAGCTCTTTTACGGTGTTTTCCGCGATGAATTTCCCCATTCCATCGTTAATACGGCGACCGGCCAAAATCACCTCGGGGTGGTATCCGATTTCTTCAGCTTTGAAGGTCAAATAATATGGATCAACTCCGATGCAATGCCCTCCGACCAGGCCGGGAACAAACTTCAGAAAGTTCCACTTCGTTCCCGCCGCAGTAAGCACTTCCCGGGTATCGATTCCCATTTTATGGAAAATAATTGCCAGTTCGTTCATCAACGCAATGTTTAAGTCACGTTGAGTGTTTTCAATTACTTTCGCTGCTTCCGCTACTTTTATACTGGAAGCTTTATGAATTCCGGCTTTGATAATCTTACCGTAAACTTGGGCAACTAATTCGAGCGTTTCGGGGTCAGACCCGGATACGACTTTAACGATAGTTTCGAGTCTATGGTCTTTATCTCCGGGGTTTATACGTTCGGGGCTGTATCCGATTTTAAAATCTTTTCCATATTTCAGCCCCGATTCTTTTTCGAGGACCGGAAGGCAGTCATCCTCAGTCGCTCCGGGATAAACCGTGGATTCATAGACTACAACCGAACCCGCCGACATATGCTTTCCCACAAATTCCGAAGCTTTTATCAAGGGGGTCAGATCGGGTCTTTTATTTTTATCAACAGGTGTGGGAACGGCGACAACGATGAAACGACTTTCTCTTATTGAATTCGGATCAGTCGTGAACTCGATTTTTACTTCTTTTAATCCACCTTTGGGAACTTCACCGGTAGGATCAATTCCTTTTTTAAGCAAAGCGATTTTCTTGGGATTGTTGTCGAAACCGATTACCTCAAAATGTTTAGCGAAAGCATGGGTTAGAGGAAGCCCCACATACCCTTGCCCCACAACACAGAGTTTGCTTTTCTTCGATTTTAAATCCGACCATAGTTTATTGTCGTTCACTCACGCCTCATTAATCTCATAAAATCTTGCATACAATAAAATGTTCAAGGTCTGAACTGGTGAAATTTATAGCATCACGGCAACGAAAAATCAAGCAAATAATGAAAAATAGGAAGAGCGAGTTTCTGTTGTATTCATGCGCGGGCATTTTCATGAAACTCGTAGCAGAGCTTCTTTTATTGCCATGAAAAGTTCATCCAACTCGTTTTTGCAGATGTCGCAGATGATTTCTGCATCCAGATCAATGTAATGGTGAGAAATCAAGAAAAATCGACACTGTATGAAATCGGCGAAAAAAACCTCATTTCCGCATCGGTGGGTAATGATTGATTTTGGATTAAAAGCAATTGGATTCTGAACTGTCATTTTACCATTGATTAATACTTCGCGTTCATTCATTTGATGTTTTGGGGCGCGGCTTTCGTTTAAGGGGTGGAGGTATTGGTTTGAACTTTGCCGGTTCTTCCTGGACCTTTTTCGGATAAAGGGCTTTCACCTCTTCAAGAGAAAGGCCGGTTGTTCGAACCACTGTTTCGATCGACAGACCTTCACTCAATAGGTTGCGAGCAACCTCGGCTTTTCCTTCGGCTTTCCCCTTGGCCTCTCCCTCGGCTCTCGCCGTATCCAAGGTATTTTGGATATCACGATAGATTTTCAGGCTATCTTCATATCGGGTGATTTCCTCGGGAGTGAAGTGGGCAATTTCAGCGGAAGCAAACAGCTTTTTGAAGATTTTTTCCCGGAATTTGTCGGGGATGCGATCGAGACGATGAAGATTTTTCAAGACATACAGCCATTTCTCGAATCTGGTTTCAAGTTCTTCGACGGTCTTGGTGAATTTAGGCATCTCCAAGTAAATAAACGTGAGCTTCTCGTAAAATACCTTATGAGTATCGATATCCGACAACTTTATGTCGTATCGGAATTTTTCAGGAGTGGCTTTGTCCTCATCGAAAACGAAATCAAGAATGGCGACCGTATAAACCGCATTCAAGCAGAAATTCCAGTCGTCTCGTTGAGCCTGCTCACGAATCGGAAAGGTCGAATAAAACAGCGATCTGTCTTTGAAAAAATTCTGTTTGGCCTTCTGAATCTCGACAATGAACTTTTCGCCAGATGAGCTTTCGCAATACAAATCAAAAACAGCACGCCGGTCAAGTTGTCCCGCACCCAACTGCTCGGTTTTGAGATATTGAATCCTCTTGATGGGCCCATGTTGTTCTTTCAACAGTTCGTTGAGAAAATCAAGCAGAAGATCTTTATTGTATTCTTCTCCAAACAGCCGCTTGAATCCGTAATCTGTAAACGGATTTACATATTTTTCTTTAAAGCCGATCACTCAGTCTTTCCCTTCCGAAATCTCGTTTTTATTGAGTCCTGCCTTTCGAAAACTCCTCAAGCTCGGCGGATTACGGCGCTAGCGCCTAATCCGCCCTACCCGAAATCTCGTTTTTAAAGGCTCAAAACTACCTTGCCATCAGAAACAAAAGCAGGTTCTCTTTTATTGAAAAGTCTACCACGATCCCCAAGGGAAATGGGAACCGTTCAGTTTTAATATTTTCAATTACGCCTAAAGTTTTCAACCTTGACTAATCCTTTGTCAAGCAATGCTCGAAGACAATAATTTACCTTCCCGAGACTTACGCCTAAGGTTTCAGCAAGTTCCCTCTGACCGAAAGGTGGTTGCAATTCCAACACTTTGAACAACCGATAAATTACCTCGTCTTTCAAATTTACCTCGCTTGTCTTGTGAAATTACGAATACAACGTAACATTCAAGCGCCGCCCGACCAGCGGCGCGGTCCGCTACGACGGAGGATTACTCGGGTCAACTCGCTCATGAGAGAAACATCGGTATGATTTACCAGACCTTTATCAAGAGCGATGTGAAGAATGACTTCACGCTCGGATTGTTTCTTAAGAGACGAATCGATGGCTCCATAATATTGGGTCATAAAGGAAACCATTTTCAAATCGTGACGTACCAACAAATGCCCGCCACCAAATCTTCGCGACGAAGCATCCATGAAAAGATGGACTTCCTTTAGTGGGTCAAAACCCAAAAGATAACGCGAGGCGCGAAGATGCTCCTTTAGGTTTGAGGGGTCTCGTCGGAGGATCCCGCGCCAGAGGAGTTTCCCTCGACTATTTCGAACAGCTCCTGAATTTCCCGCTCACCATATTTATCTTGAAGGATTGCAAACTTGTTCAAGACACGGGAATATGTGTCGGCCCACACCTTCCATTTTTCATTAATCGTCCTTACTTCGACTCCGGCTTTTTCGTCTTTTGCCATCTGAATCAGCGACGTCATTTCCTTCTCCCCGATCAGATTGGTCGGTTTGAGGTTGACTAGAGCCTGGATGTCCCTCTCCAGGACTTCTTTCAGCGTCTGACTGCGGAGAATCGCTATTCGAAGAGTATCTTCCTTCATTGTCGTGCTCCCATTCGTTGGATTCTTGGCCTGATGGACCGGTCTTCCAAATATAATCGAGATATGGCCGACCTTGCCACGATCGGCACACAAACTGCTTTTCCTTGTAGGGGAAAAACTTCATCGAACTTCTCACCTCGTGGATAATGTTGCATCAAGCCGGATCGTTTTGCAAGATATTTGAACGCAAAAGTAATGTAAGTAATAAAAAATTAAGAGAAAAGTCATATCATCCTCTTCTGATATTTTCGTGTGGATTCTCGGTTTTCCGCATGTACCCAGAAGGCTGAGATCATTTTCATGAATTTTCCTACCAAAGCTTTATTGAGAAGCTCTCCCTCGACAAGAATCAAGGTTGTTTCGATTGAAAAGGTCGGCAAGGAAAAGAAATTTCCGGGCACGAGAAGATTCCTGGAGTACGAGTGATTTTTCGAGATAAATGACTGCAGCAAGGAAATCGCCTTCCAAAATCGCCGTCCTACCCTCTTCCCGAAGAAAGTGGGCGGTTTCGATAATCTTCAGCATATTCGAAAGGTCCGAACGACAACGAGGGCAAACCACCGCTTCCAGAAGATTTGCCCGACAAAGGGGACATCGGATCGGTTCAATTAAAACCACACTACTCGGTTTCAGCATAATAGAGAATGTCGTCGAGTCGATCGAGAACTTCCGGCAGGTCGTCCAGGCGATTTTCGTTCAAATCGGCTTTTATGCGCACAATGAGAGCACCAACCTCCTTTTTATCTTCCTGGGAAAACTTTTCCATGCGTTTCTCCGCCTGGTCCAACATTCCATTGGCACGGATATAAAGCGGATTTTTATTTGTTACCCAAGTCTCCCTTGCCGATTCGGTTTTTTCCGAATCATCAACATTCTCCTCGATCCTCTTTCCAAAAAATTCGTCAAGGTTTTCTCTTGCCTTTTCCAAATCCTCCTTGGCCATTGCGCCGAGAGCATTCTCGATAGTAACCCGTTTCGAAAGCCCCGTGCATTTCTCAACGATTGTAACATTGAGAATCCCGTTTAGGTCGAGATCAAACGTACAAAGGATCGGATTTCCGGCAGGGACTTTGGAAAATCCTTCCGCGCGAAAATGGCCGATTCGAATGTTTCTGCTCGCAACGGGGTTTTCCCCCTGAAACACGTTAACATCCCAAGCCTCCTGGTTGTTAAGGAGGGTAATGAATTGATCGGTTTCTTTGGCTGGAAGAGTGGTTCCCTTTTTTATCAGGGGAACGAAAACATCGAACAGCGGAAGCCCGAATTCCGTACGATTAACGGATTCAACCCCAAACGAATAGGGCGTAATATCAACAAGGACCTTTCCATCCTGATGACCGCTCAACCTCGAAGCCAAAACCCCCGCTCCAATCGCCACCGCCAGATCAGGGTGGACATCATGTCGAGGAGGCTTTCCGAGGGTCATTTCAAGTTTTTCCTCAACGATAGGAGTCCTGGTCATTCCCCCGACCAGAAGAACCGCATCAAGATCGGAAGCCTTTTTTCGGGAATCCTGCAGAGCTTTTGCAATGCTTTCGAACGTTTTTTCGATCAGAGGTTTCACCAGTTCTTCATAACGTCTTCGAGATACTTCAATATCCATGTGAAGAGGAATACCATCATTTTCAAACAAGTGCTCTTCGCGGATTCGAGCATACGGGCTGGCGCTCAGATCATGTTTGGCTCTTACCACGGCTTGAGTCAGCCGACTCATCGCAAGACGATTATTTCGTGGATCGGGATTTCCCTTGCGGATGAATTCTTCGATGACGTCATTCAACAAAAGCCTGTCGAAGTCATCTCCGCCGAGTCTCGTATCTCCGTGGCTAGCGAGAACTTCGGTGGCTTCACCGTCGGTTTCGACTATGGAAACGTCGAACGTGCCTCCGCCCAGGTCATAGACAAGCAAAGTGCGCATCTTGCGCACTCCCGATTCGTAAGCCATGGATGCAGCGGTAGGCTCATTAAGAATACGCATTACCTCAAAACCGGCAATTTCGCCTGCATCCCTGGTCGCTTTTCGCTGGGCATCCGAGAAAAACGCGGGCACGGTTATTACCGCCTTTCGGATCGGCTTCCCAAGGCAGGCTTCCGCCCTTCTCTTCAATTCAGCCAGAATCATGGCGGAAATTTCCTGCGGCTTGAATTTCTTTTCGCCAAGGGAAATGATCTCATCCGTTCCCATTTTGCGCTTAATCGAAACAACCGTTCTTTCGGGAAAAACCAGGGCTTGGTTTTTCGCGGGTGTTCCGACGAGCAATTTCCCATCGTTGGAAAGGCCAACCACCGACGGCATGATTTGCTCGCCTTCAAAAGCCACCACTTCGATGGCGCCATTCCGATATAAAGCAATCTCGGAATTGGTCGTTCCTAGGTCGATGCCGACAATAATTTCATTTTCCACTCGATGGTTCCTCCATAAATAAATTCGAAAATGCGCTCACCTGGAAACCTGGACTTCAGCTAACCGAATGATTTTTCCATGCCGCCGATAACCTGATCGGATTATTCCGACAACCGTCCCGGGCGATTTCCCGGGAATTTGAACGGCATCCACCGCTTTCATCGAGTGGGGGTCAAACGGTTCTTCACTTTTCCCAAATCTGATGACACCATATTTGGCCAGCATATCATCGAACCGGCTAAGGGTTAGGCGGAGGCCATCCACCATACCCCGGGTAACCGAAATTGCTCCGGTGATTCTGGCAAGATATCCGGTCTTTTTGAACCTTTTTTTTGATTGTTCGAAGGTTTGCCAAAGACGATCATGTATTTCGATCACATCCTTAATCAATTCCTTTTGCCCTTCTTCCCCAGCCAAGGCAAAGATATCGGAAACTGAAATCGACGGTTGGCTGGTAGGGGATTGGGGATGAGAGAGTTTATCAGGCAGAATCCGCAATTCATCGTGAAGCTTACGGAAATTTCTTCCTTGGATTCGAAATTCTTCGGTGAGGCCGGTTAATGCGGTTACCACCGTCAACAGATCGGGCTCTTCAACTGAAGCGGTTTCTTCCCGCGGGAAATTTTCGGGGAGGCTCTCAGGTTCCGCAAGGTCCTCGATCCATTGATGAAGATGGTCCAATACAAGCTTTCGATGATTCGGGTCTGTCAAGATTTGTCCCCCTTTGCCGCCGCGATGAGTTGAAACCAGATTTCTTCGCCAGGATTCCGCTCATCCTTGATGTCGTTCAGGATTTCCCCGAGAGCTCGCGGCGGTTCTTTCCAGTACATCCGGAGCACTATACGGGAATTCTCGTCTTTCACCAATTCGTAAGCTTTTCTGATTTTCTTGAATCCGATGGGGTCGCGATCGGGAGAGTGCAATTTCAAAAGCTCGAAGTAAGCTTTTCTTACCGCCTGGTCATCTGCATTTTTTTCGATTCCTAAAATTTCGTAAGGGTTCATGCATCACCACTCGAATTTCTGCTGAAATCCGGTCGGAGGCCTCTTCGGAGCTTTCAGGGAACATTTGGGGCGAAGAGGATTCCCATCCCCGGAAGGAGATTTTTGCGCGAAAATCGCGGATTTTTCACATTCGACAAGATCGGAAATTTCACGAGATGTAAGTTTTCCTTTTTCGTTAAGATGATCCATTTTCTGCCTCTTTAAACTTCGAAAAAATGATCCGAAATCCCCTTCCTTCGATTCGGAAAGTAAATCCCGGATTTTATTAAGGAAGAATTCATCATTCATTTTCAGCGCTAGAGTTTCCGCGGCGGCCAAAATTCTTTCCGCTCTTGCCTGGTCGAATTTGAGCCAGGTTATACCGCGATAAAACAGGAATTTATACAAATCGGAACCACCCAAGCGCAATCCGATTCCCGTAAGCAAGAACAACAACTCGTGTTTTCTTTCACGGGTTGCCCCTTCGCAAAAATCACACAAGCCAGCCGGGTCCCAAGCTGTTTCAGGAATATGTGAAGTGAACCGGCAATTGTCCAGTACGGCTAAAGATAGGCTTCTGTCCAACGCAAGGTATCCTCCAATCACTTTTGCCAATGAAACGAAAAACCGCAAATAATCGGAACCAGGATTGAAAGAGTCGGTTGTAATCCCAGGAATGGAAAACCGCACAGCCAAGTCATTCAGGATCACAGCCTTGATGGTCGCATCCAAGCTTGGGGCAAAAGGACAACAATCGATAGGGGGGCTTCCGGACAATATTCTTCCCGCCCAGGCAAGCGCCCCAATATACCATCGCCTTTTATCCTCTTCCGGGATATGTTTGTACAGATCATCAATTACTTTTTGACTTCTTGTTGAAATGTTTTTTTTCAACAAATTCTCTTCGAGAGTCTCAACCAGGATTTCAACTCGGGCATTTCGAATTTCAGGATGAATCGGATCAACCTGTTCAGCTATTTCAATGAACCGGATAGCTTTCCTTAAAGTTTTCCTTCGTCGAGCCCTTCGGACCAAAATCAACAAGGGAAGGATATTACCGGGGTCTTTCTCATGCCAAAGAAGGGCTTCGCGCTCCATTTCTTTTAAGGAGTATTCAAAGACTTCCATCTCCGATAGAAGCAATTCGTGGGCATCAGCAGTATGTTGAAATTCAAGTGATTTCCGCAGGAGATCAATCGTGGATTTCGGAAGGGCTGTACCCGCAAGGAGAGGCTCCGGCTCACCAGGAAGTCCATCATACCCCGATCCGATCAAAAGAACAGCCGATTTCTTAAGGAGCCATGCCTTTTCATCCCGAGAGAACTTTGCTTTTCCCAGGGTGAGCGCATTTTCCCGCAAATAGAGCGCCGAGAAAAGCGGGTCTATTTCAACCATACTTTTTGCCACCCATAAAAGCATTTCCGAATGTTCAACTTTATTTGTGAAAAGGAGGTCTTGTATTGTGTGTCGGCTTTCCTCAGAGCCATCCTCACAAACGAGGGAAATCAGATGGCGGGAGAAATCGGAAAAAGCTTCGGGAAATCGGCGACGAAGTTTGGGAAGCAGCCTCCCCGCTTCTTCGAGAACATTGCAAAGATTTCCGAGTTCAATCTTCTCAAAGACTTCCGATAATTCGGATCGAATTTTGCGTCCATCTCCGAGAATTTTTTCCTTGAGCCTTTCAAAAATTGCCTGTGTGTGTGGTGGGTTAAGGAATGGGTGTTCTCCTGCGAGAGCCATCAAAGCAGGTCCGACGATTCCAATCGGGACATCGAGGCTTAGACCCGACAGATGGAATGCCATGTTCTCTTGATCATTCCGATGAAAACAATCGATTCCAAAAATCGCCCGCCGCCATGCGGCTAACGGAGAACCTCGTTGGACTTTCCTCAAATCGTCCTGAAACCGGGAAATTCCCTTTCCTCTTATCGCCGAACGGAAAGCTTCGGAAATAATCCTAGCTTCAAACTTCAATGAATGGTTTTCAGGAAGAACTCTTGATTCCGCAACTTCAAGCGGATCGACGATTTCTTTCGCAAGTGCGGCGGTGGCGGCCGCTTTGCCCTCCGGGGAAGCCTCAACCGCAAGGAAAGCTTGTATTGCCCTATCCACTGGGGAAAAAGCAACCATCTCAATGCGTTGGCTACGTTGAAAGCAAGCATCCTTGGATTCCGGGAAACGGCTCAAAAGGTTATGGATGATGGTTCGTGCCGCCTCCAATTCTTTTCTTGAGATCATTTGGTCAATTCGAGCAATGTAGGCGGCGACCAAATCCGCCTGGTTTTCACAAGATGGGTTGTGTTTAAACAGGTTTTTTGCCGTCTCAACTGCGTCCTTGATTTTTCCTTTGCTCAGCAGTTGTTTTACAGGGGAAGTATGGTCAGATTCCATTTATTTTCACCGGAGAGAAGATTTTCAGCATATTAACTTGTCTGCCCAAGAAATTTCAAGGTTTTTGGAGCCATCATGGCAAACGCAAACTTTTTAAGCCTTAGAGCCTATTAGAAAATAACCGGATCGTCTGGTTGTTTTCTTACAACAGGCTCTTATGGCCGGAAATCCCAGAAATTCGTTACAGTTATTTGCCGACAAGGCCTTAATCATCAGGTGTCCCGCAAACAATTGTGTTTGAGGCAACAATATCAGTATCATTTCTTTCTCTTCTGATATTTTCGGGGGGATTCCCGAACGATCTTCTCTTCTTTTGGAAATACCTCTGCAAGATCGACAGTAAGAGCAGGGAATATCTTTGAGGTTGCTTTCTCTTCCCGATCGTAGGTTTGGGGGCGTCCATATCGCCCTTCTTTTTGAAGGCCAAAAACCATCACGGTTCCGTTTGGATCAATCACCCAGAATTCCTTCACACCCTGCCGTTCATATAGATTAAGTTTCTTTACCTGATCCTTGGAAGAAGTATATGGCGAGAGAATTTCAACGACCAAATCGGGAGCCCCTCGACAACCTTTATCATCGAGTTTTTTATCATCGCAGATTACGACAAGATCGGGTTGAACAACGGTGCGAACTTTTTCATCCGCTTCCTGAGCGTCAGGTAAGCGAACGTCAAAGGGGGCATAATATACCTTGCATTTTTGTCCTTTAAAAAAAATCCGAAGAAGATCATTGATGTTGCCGGAAATTTCCTGGTGAAGACGGTTCGGGGCCGGAGTCATGTCGAAGGCTTCTCCATCGATCAACTCCCAGCGTTCATCTTCAGGCCAGGCCAGATAATCGCCGTAAGTCCAGCTTCGTTTTTCCTCTGATTTTGGATGGTTCATGTCTCACCTCCGATATTGTCAACAGTATAGCATTGCGAGTGCTGATTTTCACCCGAGCGGGTAATTTTCGCGAATTACAGCCTCCAATAACTGAAGCCGGCGTGCTGAGCATCGGTCGGGAACAAACTTCAGAAAGTTCCACTTCGTTCCCGCCGCAGTAAGCACTTCCCGGGTATCGATTCCCATTTTATGGAAAATCCGACCATAGTTTATTCATGAATTGCCTTCATCTAACATTCGTTATTTCCATCGACTAATGAGCAACCTCGGCTTTCCCCTTGGCCTCTCCCTCGGCTCTCACCGTATCCAAGGTGTTTTGGATATCACGATAGATTTTCAGGACTTCCTTCTCATTCCGCGCATTCCTCCTGAGGGGGCTCTATGATCGAGGCTTCGATTTTAAGAATTTTTATTTCAGCACGCAAGGATTCGTATTCGGCAATCTTGTGGCGAAGGAAGCGCAATGTCACTTGAGCTTTTTCACGCAAGCCTTCTGGGGTTAGGGTGTAAAGATACCCTTTTTTATTGGGATTACGCCTAAAGTTTTCAACCTTGACCAATCCTTTGTCAAGCAATGCTCGAAGGCAGTAATTTGCTTTCCCGAGACTTATGCCTAAAGTTTCGGCAAGTTCACGCTGACCGGAAGGTGGTCGGGATTCCAAGATTTTGAACAGCCGATAAATTATCTCGTCTTTCAAATTCACCTCACTTGCCTTACAAGATCTGTAAACAACAAAACGTTCACAAGCTGAACGATGCTAATTTATAGCACCGTCATAGTTTAAAATCAAGGAAAAATGATGCCTTCCTTCCTACCAAAGGCGTTATTGAGAGTCTCTCATTCGCCAAAAGTCTGAGGCATTACGGTTGAAAAGGTTGGCAAGGAAAAGAAATTTCCGGACACGAGAAGATTCCTGAAGGACAAGTGCCTGATCTGAATTACGGTGGACTACAAAGACAGTGAGCCGGGTTTTTCGACCCGACCCCCGTCTCTTATTCAGTTGCAATAGACACAAATTTACCAACCGGTACCGCTTCTGATCACTTGTACTCGATCACTATCTCTTTCAACTACTAAAAGATCATTTCCGTTACAATAGATGCCGACCGGATTATCGAATTGCCCCAGAGCTGTTCCCGCTGATCCGAAAGTCGCTACGGGGTTTCCTGAATAGTCGAAGAGGCTGATAACACCGGTTGTTTCATTAACCGCGAAAATATAACTCGTACCAAATGCGACGTCTCGCGGCGCACTTGTAGTCCAAACTCCGTCTTCACTTACCAAATCGTTCGTTCCGGCGAATCTTACAATTCTGTTGTTGCTGGTATCGCACAAGTAATATTTCGAACCGTATAATCTCAGGGAAGTCGGGTAGTTAAAACCGGTTCCATATGCCGTAGTGTAAGTGGCCAGAATATCCCCGTTCGCCGGGTTGATTTTTTTACACAGATTGTTCCCGGTGTCCGCGACATATATGGCACTCGAATTGTAGAGAATACCGAGAGGCGTCAGCAAAGTATTCGGCGTAATCATTGTTTGAGACGCAAGATTATCGTCGAAAGATTGAATATTTCTCAATCGTGAATCGACAGCATACAACAACCCGCTTGGAGCTTTGGAAACACATGCCAGGTCTGAGAAATTACCGATCGTTGCACCTATCCCGCCGACGCTGGAAGCAAGCTGAAAGGTTTCCAAGCCGGTATTAAACGAATATTTAAGGAGCTTACCGGTAGCACTGGCGGCAACATAATAGTAAGAAGCATCATAATCTATGGAGATCGGCTGGTTATTCGGCGTGGTCGAAAAAGTCATGAATTTCCAAACTTTGAAGGAAATATTCGCCGAATTCGAACCATAAGACGGATTCTGCGAATAATAACCGTCTATTACCCTCAATGTCAGATTCGCCGAGCCCGCGCCATAAGTAGATTGATAAGTCGTTCCCGTACCGACCTGGCTGCTTCCGCTCCACCATTGGAAATTCGACGTCGGGATTCCACCGCCCATTTCATAATCCGTTGCCGTAGCATCGAATCTAAAGTTGGTCGTCGACGCCAAGTATACCGGAATATTGCTCGCTGCCGTGGCATACTGTTGCGGCGCAGTAAGAGATATATTGACGGCCGGCAGCCGATTGGCAAAAACACCTATCGAAGCCGTGGCGGATATATTGCGCTGATCGGTAACGTGAGCAAAAATAGTATGATTCCCGCTGGCGAGTGAAGTCGAGAATGAGTCAGCCGCGCCGTTGGCTAATGAAACTTGGCGGACTTGAGTCGTCGTTCCACCGGTATAATCATACCATGTAAGAATCAGAGGAGTATCGGTAGCTTCGATATCCGATACGGTTGCGGCAAAACCGATCGAGGTATCCGAATCGACTCTGGTTCCGGAAGAAACCGGTGTAGTGATTGTAACAGATGGAGTAGCGTTAATGTAGATCAACCTCGTGGTACTGCCGACGGCGCCGTCTTTATCCTGTCCATAAACGGTAATCCAGTGAGGACCAAGCGGCGTAAGATTTGATTTAAAGAATGCCGGAGCGAGCGCCCCTTCAGGAATTGTACCGGTAGCACCTCCGGGATAATAATCAACCCAAGAGTTGGGAGTAATCGATAATCCATCGTCAGGATCGGTTCCTTGGCCGGCGAATAATATCGTGGCTCCTTGAAAAAAGGCCTGTCCATCGGAAGTCGGAGAAGCAATGGTCATGTTGGGAGGACGGTTATTAAATATCGTATATTGAACCGAAGCTGATCCGTTACGGCTATCGAGTGCCACGATCTTGATGGTATTGGTTCCCGGTGGAATATTGGATGATAAACTGCTGACAAGAGTTCCTGTCGCCCACAAATTTCCGTTCATGAACCATTGAGCCGTCGGAGGAGCTTCATCCGGATCAGATACGGTCGTTTG
>Ga0074199_1001167_pt1 | contig 26119 bp, 18 predicted proteins | sample EPASupsiteSAE347_FD_64528 | JGI IMG/M metagenome (GOLD analysis project Ga0074199, IMG submission 64528) | Bioremediated contaminated groundwater from EPA Superfund site, New Mexico - Sample SAE3-47 | ecosystem: Environmental > Aquatic > Deep subsurface > Groundwater > Contaminated ... | reverse complement strand
AATATTCTGAATCTGGATTCCCATTTTCATGGGAATGACAATCATTCTTTGACAAGTTTCTCTCATAACGAAGCCTGGCATCGCCAAGTGGACGGCTCCTAATATGACTTCGAAATTCTTGAACGTGAAATCAGGCAAAATATTTATTGTGCACTCCGGGCGCCCACCCGTTCCTTTGTGCCCACAAATCCAGAAAATTATGGCTTTCCAAAAGCACGGTCTGATGATCCAAACGCCTGGCCCCGCGCATCTCATAAATGTCCGCCTGATTGGGACACATCAGTTGAATCTTCAAAGCATAAGGTGGCGGGATCATCTGGACTTGAAATCGCGCCTTATTTTGCAATGCCCATTTGGCGCGTTCCCGCAAGTCGGCTCGAACCTTGACCGGGTTTTCATTAATCACCGTATAGCGACTCAACCCAACTTTGGTTTCCACCGTTTCCACATCTTTCAAGAACTCCCGCGCCTCCCGGCACGCCGCGCGATCGCCAGACACCAGGATCGTCGGCACGCCGAGACAGGCGCAACGCAGGGCCTCAATGGCAATCTCTCCCACCAACCGGTCGTTCAGCCACATATTGACCACAGCATGACTGTTGAACGTATGATTCAAAAACCCGTCCCGTACCCCTATCATCGCATGCGCCCCCAGATGCAAGGCCGCAACATAGCCCGCATCGATCCACATTATCGGGGCCATGCCGCCTCCAAGTATGATAAGCTTTGCCGCAGGATGAAGTTTTTCGGGTTGAATCATGTTGCTGCCGCCATGCCCGTCGACAACGACGATTTCCGTCGCCCCGCCCTCGACCAGACCTTCCACGGCGGCATTCACTTCTTCGGTCAGCAGCCGGCCGGCAACATCCTCGTTGAGGATCTTATTGCCGATTCCATCGCTCCGTCCATTGACTCCGCTGACGCCTTCCAAATCGGTCATGATATGCACTCTCATACACTTACCTTTCTTTCCCCGGTTAATTTTGCACGATATATTTTACCAGTATTTATACGGCTTCCCGCCGTCTTACTCCGAAGCTTGTTCTGATGATGTTCGCTCATTTCCGTTATTGCTCCATACAATTCAGGACGGCGGGGCACATAAAGCGAATGGCCTCCCGCATCCGAGGATGCGCGCAAGCGCCTTCCTTCTTCAATATCGAGTTCAACGCGGAATGGCATGTAGTCTTTCCGCGACGCCAGCACGTTGCCGGTCGCCGAGGCCGCGCTCGACCACGCACTAAGCGGCATATAAGCGCCGGTCTGCCCTCCTTCAACCTGGATAATGGGCAAGGTATTGTCTAAAGCCCGCACCGGCGTCAGGGAGTGCGAAGCCAGATAGCAGCCGCTGCGCGTCGGCCAGACGATAAAATCGGCGCCTTTCAACGCCAAGGTGCGCGGCACCTCGACGAAACATCCGTCATAACACAACATAACCCCCATCCAGCCCATGCGCGTGGCCAATGGTTCAAGAGAATCCCCGGGCAGAAGGAAGTCCTTTTCGTTCGCGGGCGAAGACGGCTTGGACGGATGAAGGTGCATTTTGCGGTACACCTTGGCGTCCACGCCCGGCTCAAGAAAAGCCCAGCTATTGTAAACGCGCTCGGTCCCGGACACCTCCGCGAACCCGTACCCGATGGCCACGCCCAATTCGTCGCTGTATTTCTGGAACTTGCGCATGGTGGGCCCGTTCATCGCCTCGGCATAAGGTGCCAGACAGGGGGCGCAATATCCGCAGGTAAACAGTTCGGGGAGAACGACAATATCCACAGGGTCCTTCCGAAGCTCCTCCGCTATCAACTGAAGAGCGCCATCCACATTGGCTTCAACCATTGCCTCGGCCGACCTGAACGGTAAACCAAGCACTCGTATGATTTCCCTGTTCATAATATCGCGCATCTATTTCGATCCTTGCCGCGCAGGGGAAGGCTCGCTATTCAAGACCGCCTTAAGCGATACCTCCATGGATTGCTGAATATTCTCCCATTGCTCATGGATTTCTTTTTTTGCCTTTTCCGCAAACGCCGCCGGCTCCGCCTTCCACAAACCGATTTGCCGGTCTTTGGCGGCCAACATGTTCTCGGTCGCCGCTTGCAATGCGCCCAACGCCTCCCGCACCGGTTTTTGACCGGCCGGCTGCGATGCATCAAACAGCATAATCCGCTCCGAAAGGCTGTTCAGTTTCGCGTGCATCTGCACAAACGCCATGAGAAACCGGGTTTCCACGGCCGCCTCCGGCTTGTTCAGCTTCTCGGCCACAGCAAGAGCCTGTTGACAATACTCCTGCGCACGTACAAGTTCCTGCGTGCTGTAATAGCCGAGGGGCTGCCGCTGTCGGATCTTTTCTCCCGCCAACCTGAAGGGATTTTTAAATCCTTTGAGATTCGTTCCCTCGGTAGCTTCTGCGTGTCCGGTCGTCAGCAGCGCGGTCAGGGCAGCCATCTTTTCCGCCCAATCCGCGAATTGAGCGGGCTGTTCATATCCCTGCCGGGTGGCCCAAGCCTCCTGAAACTGGCGGGTATTGCGGCCATTGATGTTCCACGACCACTCGGCAATGGCGCTCAACGCATAATTATAAACGATCGGATAATATGCGGGCGCCACGACGCCGTCGCCGAGATAATGGGCGCTCAGGCTCAATACACCTTTCAATTTTTCGGCATGTCCCTTTCTGATCGGTTTTGCATAGCATTCGGGGTCCCAAAAACGGAAATCGGTGAAATCCATCCATTTCCCATCGAAGGTCATGACCCAGCGTCCCTGGGCGGCCGCATCCAAAAACGGCTTACCCATGTTGTAAACCCGTTCGATCTTGACCTCGGGCGGCAAGTCGGCCAAGGCTTGCGCTGTGGCAGGCTTATCATCCCCCTGCGAGAAGAAAATGCGCAGGGCCAGGTCGGGATATTGACGGCGCGCCTGTTGCCATGCCGCAGCGATCAGTTTGCTTTCCAGCTGGACTTGCGTTAATTTCCGGCATTCGTCACACTGGCAGCTGCCCGTAAATTCGCTCATCCAGACGCTGACATCGCGCGCACCCTGCGAAGACAGCGCGGTAAGCATATCGGCGATAATCTTAACCCACAGCGGATTGGATGCACAGATATTGGCAATGTCGCGCCCTCCATATTTATACAACTCGCCCTCCGGAACCGCTTTTTCCCCCTTGCCCTTCAATTCCGGATAAAGCTGATACAAACCATATTTCCCCAGATAATTGAGATGATGAATCATCTGCACACGTTCGACCATGGCGTGGTTCCGCAGCAGTTCCAAAATGTTGCGATTCAATTCCGGCCGGAGCGTTTGCTGTTCCCGCTTATAGCCGCAGATATAGGTCTGGAAGTTCAGTTTTAAGGCGGCCAAAGCCGGAGTCGCCTTGACTTCCCCATTCCATACGCCCCGTTCCTCCATATCCGGCCAATCCAGCACGCGAACCAGCGGAATGGTAACGGACTCGCGCGCAAGATGGACGGCCAGCAATTGCCGCAGGGTCTGGGCGCCATAATACACGCCTTTTTCCGTGAGGCCGGCGACGATCAACCGGTTGGCACCCTCCGGCTGAATCAGATAAGCCTGGTCCTTGTTGGGACAATCAGCCAGCCGTTTGGCGTCAGCCGCCTGTACAAGCGCCGCTTTATCCCGATCATTCACAATCTCCAGGATAACCTGAAAGGCGGTTCCAGTGGGCACAAACCCAACTTTATCCCGGTATAAGGATTGCAAATCCGCCAGGGCCTGTTGCCGGATGGAGCCCGCATCCGGCCGGCTGACAAAGCTCATATCCGCAGGTTTGATCGTCACCGCATTCGTGATGCTAATTTCATGGGGCAATGGCAGCAGATGATTTATCCAGAGCCGGGCCTGGTCGCTCGCCACCGGCACAGCTTCGGCCCAAATCATGCCGGCGATTCCAACGCAGCCGGCTGCCACCAACCCGATCGAACGATTCCGCTTAATATTCAAATGATATTTCATAACTTGTATCCCTCCTGCTGTTGTATCGTCCCGATTCCCGTCTGTTTTGACAGAATTAGACGCTGCCTGGTGTTGTGTCCCGGAAATTCCTTTCATTAATTCTGAAGCTGTCATTCCCGCGAAAGCGGGAATCCAGATTAGAAAGACTGGATTCCGGGTCAAGCCCGGAATGACAATCATATGTAAAGTTATTAACGGGACACTATACTGGATTATCGGGGCCACTATGCTTCAACATCACCAACGGATCCGTTTGGGATGCATTTGAGACGGTTACGCCGGCCAGGGCTGCCGCCGCACTCACAAAAAACTCGTCATGGGTCAATTGGCCGTACCGGATCAACGCGGGGGTTTCCACGAGCCACGCTCCCAGCTTGCCGTGTCCTTGCATCACGATCACGCCATAGGCCGCCGGGTCCCGAATCGTCACGGAACGTCCCGGCAATACGGTCAATTCTTTCGCGCTAAATACGTTCGATTTATAACAAACCCGATATTCCCGATAACCTTCCGATTCCATTTCCGGCACGGATTTGACGGGCAGCGGCCTCATAAAATTGTTGGTCACAAACTGCGGATCCACGTTCCGTTCCCAATCGAGCACCTCCAGCAGGTAATTCACATTGCCCATGCGGTCCGGCGGCGTGTTTTTCCATAATAACGCTTCCGGAATGACCTGCCGGTTGACCAAGGACTGATACATGGCAAAAACGTCCGATGCTTTCTGCGGCTCATAGGTACACAGGCTCCCGGGCGCATGCAGGACGCCGGGAGGCACATTCCAGCCTGTGCCCGGTTCCAGCTTATACGCCCGGGAATAATTCGTAATCTTGTTGTCGCCCTTCGTGAAATTGGACAGGCACTCCCGAATTTGCTCGCGAGTCGTGCCCGGCTCCAATCCAAAAAACGTATAAGGGAAGTCGCCCCCATGGTTGTTTAACTGCGGCGGAAAATAGTACGCTTCCGGCTTGCCGGATTGCCGCACCAGGCGCGCATGCTCGTCCCGATGATGCACGTGCAGAGGCAAAGGGCCTTGATTGTCGAAAAACTTGGAATACATCGGCCAGCCGCCGCAAGCCTTCCACATCCGGTCCCCGATCAATCCACCCTTGAGTTTAGCCACTGCGTCCCTTAACGGCACTTTTTCAACCCGGCCATGGTCCTCAAAGATCACATAACTCAATCCTTCATCCGGGGCTGTCAAGGGCCCATTATCTGCCAGCGTGGTTGAAGCCAGCCACCGCTCGTCCAACCCGCCGCGCTCATTTCCCAGGGCATAATAATCATCCGGATGCAATTTAATCCGCCGCCCCGGCACACAAAAGACCCGCGGGACCCAGGTGGGCGACAAACGCAAGATCCCGCATCCTTGATCCAAGGCCCGATTTGCCAGGCTTTGTGTCGCCATGATGTACCAACCTCCTCTATCCTGCCGCCCGTTGCGGCAGGCTTTATTTTTTTCGACAATAACGTAATAATGTTTTTTCGGCAATGGTCATATTCATTCCGGAATAAGGCGTATTTCGGCGACATGCAGCCCGCCGGGAGCCTCCGGATTGATGGCCCGCGCCACCAGGCTTAGGTTGCATTGGCCGGGACATTCCAGCGCAACCGCGCCCAACTTGCTGACGGCTTCCGGGAAATACTGCGCGCGCGGGCCGATGCTGTCGGCGTCCTTCGCGAGTTTGGCGCGCAATACACGATCGCCGACCTTTACCTCGACATCATGCCCGCCGATCCAATTATGATGATACTCGCTGGTGGCGGTCAGCAATTCCACGCGGAAACGCCCCGGATGCCATAATTTAAAAGACCATTCCAGGACCACGCCGGTTTGCTTCCATCGTTCCGTGACGCCGCTGCGGCCGATCACGGGCGGCTCCACGCCCCGATCGCAACGGAAGATACCCCGGGAAGCCGGGAGCAAGATCGAACCATCCGGCCGCTGGACAAGCGTCTCATCCACATCCACCGCACCGGCCAGCTCCAGGCGGATGACGGAAACAACCTGGTCCGGCGCCTGCGGCGGCAGATCAAGTTCAAGCACATGGCGGTCCTGAGCCGCATCATACGTTTGACGAACCGGAATGCTTGTTGCGGGCGCGGCCATAAGGACGGCCCGTTTGACCTTGCTGCGCAGTCCGCAAAGTTGGAGCTTAGATTGCGGCCAGCGCGTCACAAACAGGAACATTTTATCGGCTTTCTGCGTGATGCGGCCCCACTCGAACTCATAAGGATACGGGCTGGCTTGCGTCCCATAGACCGCTTCACCATTCACCGCCAGCCACCGGCCGATTTCATCCAGCCGCGCGATGCTTGGCGCCGGAATCTCGCCTTCCGCGGTGGGCCCGACATTGAGCAGATAATTCACGCCCTTGCTCGCCAGTTCCACGAACAGGTTGAGCAGGTCCCTGGTCGGTTTCCAATTATGGTCGTTTTTCTTGAAACCCCAGGTGTCGTTGAGGGTCGCCGGCGTTTCCCAGTCGCCGGCAACGCGGCCCACCGGAATCTGGTTGTCGTCCAGACTCCCGTAGTCGCCGACGTCATGGCCGACCCGGCCGCTGACCAGGCAATCCGGTTGCAGGCGATGCACAAGATCGCGCAAGGCCATGCTCTGTTCCCTGGTAATGACAGCCGGCGTGTCAAACCAGATCAGCCCGATCGGACCGTATTGGGTAAGCAATTCCATGACTTGCGGCTTCACTTTTTCATCGAGGTAGCGCGCAAACGCCTCCGGCGCCACGGTAACCAGTCCGGCGCCGCCGGGCGCATGCCAGTCCTGCGCCTGCGAATAATAGAAACAGAATCGAATCCCGGCTTTATGGCACTCCGCGGCAAGCTCTTTCATCGGGTCGCGGTGGAAAGGGGTGGCGTCCACAATATTGTAGGGATTGCAGGACGAATGGAACATGGCGAACCCGTCATGATGTTTGGCGGTAATGACGATATATTTCATGCCCGTGCGCTTCGCGACAGCAACCCATTCATGTGCATCGAATTTGACCGGATTGAACTGCGCGGCCAGTTGCTCATATTCCTCCCGGCTGATTTTGCCCTGGCGCATGATCCATTCGCCGATGCCCGGGACCTCCCGGCCTTTCCATATGCCGGCTGGAAGGGCATAAAGACCCCAGTGGATAAACATGCCAAGCCGGGCTTCGCGCCACCAGGCCAAACGATCGGTGGATTGACTCGACGGTTGCGGACGTTTACTCATGCTTAACGAACTCCTTTCAATGTTTCCGGTTAGACTTCTGCAAAATAGCCGGAAGAGATGATTTCTGATTGTAGCCGGGGTCGTTGACCCCGGAAGTTCCGACGTCAGCGACGTCGGCTACAGAAATCCCGATAATTTTGCAGGACTCTATATTTCCGGTTGCTTATTAACTTTACGACATTCGTTTCAGGTATTCTCAGATAACCGCACTTGGACGCACGTATGGATATAAACGCCGGGAACCGAGCAGGCCATAACTCCCTTTGCATATGAAAACCGGATTGGCTTCCTTTCCGGCATTTGGATGACGCTGACAGGTTCTTTGGCGGTGCGCAATCTGATCCGAATGGCAGCTGTCGGCCGGATGGCAATGGTTATCGGCCACTGGCCCACAGCCCGTTCGCCGTTGCGATTGATCAGGTTGACGTTCAGTTTGCCGGGCTGGGCGGTCAGGGTCACTTCCACGCCCGGTTCGCCCTGCACATCCAGGAGCGGCGCCGGCACAAGCGCGGCCAGAATTTTCTTCAGCAAATGCAACGCGGCCGGATGGTAATAATCCTTCAAGGAGCCGAACAGCGGGCCGGCAATATAGGCTGCCTTGCCGCTCCCATAACGATTGATTGTCGCGCCGGGCGATGAAGGCGCCTTTTTAGGCGGCGCCTCGCCCCATCCGAACCGACCGCCGGTCATGGGCTCATGCAGGTTAAAGAGCGTGACACAGCCGTCCGGTTTAATCCGGGCGCATGCGCCATGAATCATGACCGGCACATTGGCGAACTCTCCGGCTTCCGGAACCGGATCCAAGAGGTAGCAAAAATCGCAGGGATAGTCGCCGGCATATTCAATCCCGAACACGTCCGCCAGCAGGCCGGTGTCGCCGGCAAAGCCGGTCCGGTGCGAAGCAATAACGGTTCCGCCGCGTTTCACATAGTCCCGGATACAAGCCAGCGTTGAATCGGGCAAGGCATATTGTTCCGGCATGATCACCGTCTCGTAGGCGTCAATGTCTTTTTCCAGGTTCACCTCGTTCGTCAACGTGCAATGCCTGGCAATGTCCGTGACAGCGGCACAAGCCCCCTCGACCGGCCGGTTATGGCGCTCTTGATCGCTGTAATGCTCCATGTTCATCCCGAAAAGGCTGGTCCGGCTGTGCAGGATTGCAATTTGTTTGACGGGCTGGGCCTCTTCGAAAACAGGCTTGCGTTCGTGAATAAAACCGAAGACTTCTTTCAAACGCCGGTAATAGAGGGGGTCCAAGCTGCCGTCGGGCAATTGCCGGTCGATCAGGGTGCAGCGCCCGCCGTTGGCCGCCACCGTAACCATGGCCTGCTGCATCATCGCAACCGGTTTGATGGACCAGTCGCCCAAGCCATGCAGAAACCGGCCGGTCATCACCTCAAAAGGCAGCCCCAGGCCGGCAAAATAACGCGCCGTTAAACTCAACCATGGAAGTTGTCCGTTACCCGGCGGAACATCGCCGACAACGTAGCCGATGCCCGGATTGGGCGGGGTCGCATCCAAAACGGAATACAGCCAGTTGAACGCCACCGGCAATCCGGGTTTGACCGCGTGCACACCCCGGCAGACTTTATCCACGAATGCTTCTCTTTGCCGATAGCGCCATTTGCAGAACGCCTGCCAGGCCTCGCCTTTTTCCTCGGCAGGCAGAGTGTTTCCGGTCTCCGCCATATATCGTTGCCGGCAATGCCCGCAATAACACAGAAAGGCGCTCATGGTGTCCGTCATGATTCCATCCACGTCGAAGCCGGCGGCGACTTCCGCCATCTGCGGAACAAGCCATTCGTCCGTATACGGTCCAAGCAGGCAGACTGCGGCCAAAGTATTGGCGTCCCGGGCCAGCGTCTCGGGTGGGCCGTCTTTCCCGACCGGCCGCCAGTCCGCATGTTGTTTGGCCGCATGGGTGTCAATGCCGCCGCTTATATAGGCAATCACTTTTATACCCGCGTTGTGACAGCCGGACACGACTTGGCCCAGCAGGTCGGTTTTCAAACCAGGATGGGGATGGCCGGTTTTTGTAAAATAATAAGAGTTGCCGTAATGGCATTTGGCGAAAAAATAAACCACGTCCACCTGGGAATCCTTTAATGTGCTGACATATTTTCCAGCATCGAAGTCCGCCCCGACTTCAAGCGCATCCGGCAGATGATAATCGGGATGGGAGGTTGTATAGCCGCTTCCGGGCAGTTTTTTCATGGGTCTTTTCCGCTTTCTTCCGTTCGATCTCGACGCTCCGGCCGGCCCAAGTCATTGAATCAACAACGCGCGGATATCGCCGTCATAGCCCAGGGACCGCAGCAGGGCGAGATGAGGCGCGAATTCGCCGACTTCATACAGGTTATGCGCGTCACTGCCAAAGGACAATTTTACTCCGGCCTCGATGCACTGCCGGATAAAAGCCGGCGGCGGCCAATTCGTATGAAAATTAATTTCCGCGGCCACGCCGCTTTCCCGCAGCAGGCGGCAAACCGGTAGAAACAGCTGCGGCGGAATGACCGTGGCGCTCCTGCGAAAGACGCGGAACGGGTGCGCCAGTATCTGAATGCCGGATTTGACAAATGACGCAAGCAGGCCCAGGTATTCATTCCCGGCCCGTTCGAGATCCGGCTTCGGCTTGAGCAGTTCCGGCAGCTGGTGAATGGCGCCGATCTTCGTCTCGCATCGCGAAAAGTCTTCCGCTGCCACAAAGGGCGAACCGTCAAAAGCGCATTCCACTTCCAGCCCGACGCGCGCGAACGGCGCCGGCGCCGCGCGTACGGCCTCGAAATAGGCCGGAGCGCGCAGGGTCGTCTTGCCGCGCAATTGATCCAGCGATTTATGGAACTGGATCTCGGCATCAACCTGATCGCGGGTCAGATACAAATGCGAAGCATGTTCCGTGAATGCCAGGCCGGCCAGGCCAAAACGCCGGGCCAGGTCTGCCGACCGGGGAATATCCATGTTCTCGTTGCAATACGCAAAGGACGTGTGGATGTGATGGTCCACCAGTTGCAACGCCGGCGGCATTTTCAATTCATGCCGAACGACCTCGATCCGGGCGCCGTCGATCCGGACCTCCAGGAATGGAAAGGGCGGCTCCACCAGCGCGGGCGCCACCAATATCGACGTGGCGCCCGTGTTCATCAGGGGGATCCCTTCGTGATAATGGCCGCCCAGAGACAATAGGACGCCATTGCGATTCAGCGCATCCAGTGTTTCGGCGGCGTTAAGCAGATTATAGGGGCATTCATCGCATCCCGGCGGATGCAGCGAGATATGTTGGACGGCAATGATCGGTCCGGCATATCCCGCGCGCGCGGCGGCAATCCGCTCAATATCCGCCGGCAACCGACTGGCATTGAAGCCGGGCTCCTCCCGGTCATGAACAAACGGCAGGAACCGGAACCCGCCGATATCCCGCCATTGGCCCGCGTCCGGCAGGATGCGACAAAATCGGTCCACGTTGCCGTCGTGATTGCCGGGCAGGGCCATCCAGGGACATTGCAACAAATCGAGAATCGCCCGCAGGCGCTGCAGGTCTTCCGCGGTGCCGGCAGAGTCAATCTTGTCAATCAGATCCCCCAGGACCAGGGTCGCATCCGGCCGGATGAAGCGATTAATGCGATGAACGGCGCGCAGGAGGAGAATATCCGCCACCACGCCGTCCGGCCGCGTGACCGGCCCTGCCGCGGAATAATGCACGTCACCTATGACTGCCAGTTTGATTTTCAATTATTCCCGACCTTGGTCTGCGCCAATAACCACATCTGGATTATGATCGGCCAGACTCAGCAGGAAGCCCCAGGCCACCCTGCGCGCATCGTCCATATTCGTTTTGATCAACAATTCATTGGGGCCTTGTTTTAATACCAGTAACACGCGGTCCCGGTTTTCTCCATAATGCGAGTTTTTCGACATTTCGCGCCGCAGGATTTCGCGGCCGTTTAACCATAACACAAACCCGTCATCGCCGCCCGCCAGAAGCGTGACCGCCGTATCTTTTTTTGCAGTCAGCACGGCATAGGCATACGCTGCCACGTGGCCGGTTTCGCCCAACAGATATTTCAAATTCACATACCCGTTTTCGCACAGATCATCGTTTTGTATCCGGCGCCAAGTAATCGTCCGGCCTTTCTGGCCGAGATAAGTAGCTTTCAGCTCCACGCCTTTTTCCGGGGCAAACGCATGGTTAAGTCCCAGGCTTCGCCCGTCAGGATCGGCATTATCGAACGGTCCCGCCACATAATATTGATCCAGGACGTTCTTCCGGCGAAACATTTCCGCTTTCGTGCCCACCCACTTGACCAACGACCAGGCCTCTGCGCGGCCCAGGGCGCCGACCTCTTGACCGAACAACCGCTCACAACGCCTGAACTGACGCTGAAGCTCAGCAAGGGCCGGATTCGGCAAATAGCAGTTTAAACAGATTTGCCCCGCGTAGTTCATTGACTTCAGGCGCTTGACCAAGCCCTGCCAGGCCGGTTCATCGAACACTCCTTCGCCCGGAGCCAGATGCCGATCAATCAATCCGGATCCTGACACGTCCTGAGGGCTGTTCAAATCAATATATTTCAAATGACTCCCGCAGGTTTTGACCGCGGACAACAGGTCGTCTTCGAGCAGGCAGGCATGGCCGGTATCCAGCGCAATCCCCACATTGGGTAAATCGATCTTTTCCAGCAATTGAACCAATTCGGTCGCTTTTCCAAACCCGCGATAAGGACACGGTTGCAGATAAACATTGACGCCGTATTCGCGCGCCTCCCGGGCAAATTCCGTCAGGTTCTGCACCGTAATCTGCAAAGCCTTCCGATAATCATTATCAATGCGTCCGGCCGAAAGAATAATGCGCGGGCAAGCCAGGGCGCGGGCCACGGTCAGGGCGCGCGCCAGAAATTTACGGTTATCCGCCTGACTCCAGACCACGATACTGCTCAAGTCAACGCCATCGATAAAGGGCGTCTGCGCATGCGTTAAATTCAAGGCCGTCACGCCAAGATTGCCGGCGGCCAGCTCCTGCGACAGCAATTTGAGCTCCTGGTCATTCAAGCCCAACACCTGGGTGGCGCACAATTCGACCGAACGAAAGGAAGAACGCCCGATCAGTTCGATATTGCTCCACAACGAGCCGCCGCCGTCCACCCGCGACCAGACGGCGACCGATTGCATAGGGTCCGCTGACGCCCGGTATTCTTCCTGGAACGACACCGCCGGCGCCGCCGCGGTAACGCGATAGGCCGACACATCCAGCGGCTTAACCCGGGCTTGAAACCGCCCGTCGGCAACCGCCACCGATTCGCCGCTGAATAAATCGTCCACCTGAATCGGCCGGGCCTCCGAAACGGCCAGCGTGCCCGACCAAGGGCTTTTCTCGTTGTTGGACAACATCACATAAAATTGCCGGGGATCAGCCGTAACATTCGTAATATATTGCACTGGCTTCCCCGTCACTTCGATCACGTTCAGCGCCTTGAAACAGTTTGTCAGATAGTCCTGGACGCAGTGCAGCAGGTCGTAACGCACGGGCCAGGGCGTCTCGGGCGCATTAGCCGGGGGCAACGGATCGTTCCGCGGTTGATCGTTAAGCCCGTAATCGGCCGTTACGATAACCAACGAGCCGCGGCCATAGCCCTTTTGCAGAATCAAGGCGTCGCCCGTCTCGCTAACCGCCAAGGCCTTGGAATCGGACAGTTCGCCAACCTCGTATTGAAAAACCGCTTCCGCATATTTGCGTCCCTCATATACGGCGCCAGCAGCGGTGCGCTTGACATTATCCGAGCGATAGCCCAGCGCCGCTCTGGCCTCATCGGACAATTGGACGGCCGAGACAATGAGCGTGGCGCCCGCTTCCAGGGCATGCAGCGCTTTCGTCAGCAGCTTGCCTGCCAGGGAGATGCCGCCCAAGACCACGATCGCCTGATAACGATGCAGCACATCTTCGCCGACATTGGAGAGCAACACGTCGAAGATGTCGCCCACCGGCGTTGCCGTAAGGAAACCGCGTTCATCCCTGTAATAACCGGAATCCACATAGCCCGGATAAACCAGGCGGAAGAAGGCGTCCGCCTGATAATCGCCTTGCTCATAAGGCAGGCTGCCCCATACCAGATGCTTCCCTTCCGGCCGATGATACATGCTCCGCGCGGGCGCCCAGCCGGAATAAAAATCCATCAGCACGGCCACCGGCGTGTATTGCACGCCGACATCCGGGTGTTGTTTGCACCATTGCGTGCAAGCGACCTGCAACTGGCCGATCGGAGACAGGCGCGGGTGATCCGGTTCCCACTTCGCCTCCAAACCGGTTTTGCCCATTAACCGGCGACACATCTCCTCAGACTCAACGCCTTCGATATGGCTTTGCTCATAACTCATCAGGCAACAACCGTACATATATTCCACATACCACAGGCGCTTGAGCAGCTCCAGGCTCGTGCCCTTCTCGGGCAGGCCTCTTGAAGCAAGGGGATCGCGCTTATCTATATTTCCATACTTCTTATAACCCCATGCATTAAAAACGGACGCATTGCCGAACCATAAGATCCCATATTGTTTGCCCGCGCCCCGGATAAACGCGTACCAGAGCGGAACACTGGGCAAGGCCTGCGCCGTTTCCGCGCCCAGCAAGCGATGATTGCCGAAATGGACCATATAATGGCCATAATACATGCCTAATAATACATTCAGATAGTCGGTCATGTCCCGGCTTAATTGGTAAAAGAATTTCGCGAACGCTTCGTATGCTTCGCGCCGGGACCGTGGCGCCGGGCAGACCATGGGCGCAAAATAATGGAAAAAGCGCCCATCATGCTCGCCATTATCCCACCCCAGAAAATGGTCCCCCAGCGTCTGAATCAAATATTGATGCGCATCAGCCTGCGGAGAGGCGACGGCTTTATATCCCGGGGATACGATGCTGTTCGGCGCATAGGCCCAGACATCGAAAACATAAAGGCCCTTTTCCTTGATGTAATTGACCACTTCCTTGAAGTTTCTGGCAAAGATAAAAGAAATATGCGGCCAAAGCACATCCCCAAAGTCATAGGTCTCCGTGAAAAGCTTGATCTCTTCCTTATAACGATCCATGTACCCATTGTCATTGATATGGAAGCAACGTAACGCCGTCGTATGAAAACGATTGCCCAGGTCCCCCCACGTGACCGGTCGAATGTTCCGCCGGTAAAAATCAGGATGTTCTTCCGGCCGCATTATTTTATTCCAAACATGCATGAATCCAACCTCCTCTCTTGCTGTTATACGTTACATAATGGACAGAAGTCAGCGCGCACGCCCCCGGGTATCCAGGGTCAATTTAACGCCGCCTTGCGGACGGGGAACCAGTTCCCGATAGGCAGTTGCCACAGCCGCCGTTGTGGCTGGGATCAGCTCGCAACGCTGTTGTTCGCAAATCCGCTTCGCAGCGGTTATAATCCCCAACAGGGTTTCGCGCCGGAAATCGCGCTCATCGCCGTAATCGAACAGATTATGGGTCAAGGCCTTCAGATATTTTACCGGAACGGCGGCGCCGGCCTGGACCTGGCGGGCCGCGTTTTTATGAATCGTATACCAGTGATTTTTGGCATCCACCAATTCAACCCGCAGGTCCTGGGGATGAGCGCCGCCCCACAGGCGCGATTCCGTATCCACGGTCATGGGAACATCCACAAAATCCACGTCGCCGGCCAGGCAGCGGTTATAGCGATGCGGATAATGCAGGTCTAACGGCGACGAGCCCCAGACACAGGCGCATTGCGGCAAATTACGGGTCGGCATGGAGACCGTGCCGTGCCGTAAGCCGGCCTGTTCCAACGCCGGAAAAGTGAAGTCATTGGCGGAAAAATAGCCGGGGGTAAAGCACTCGGGACGGCGGCCAAAGGCTTGCGCAAAGATATCCGCGGCTGTTTGAAGCATGGCCAACTGATCGTCAAGACTATAAACGCCCAGGAATTCGTCGTACCCCATCTCGGCCGGATGCAAGTGCAATCCGAGCTCATGGCCCCCGGTTTCCAATTCGCGGTAAAACGCGGCATGGGCCCGAATATCGGACGGGATGACGACAAAAGTCGCCTTCATATTGGTTTGCGCCAGAATCCGCTGCAGCCCGCGGAGCGCCCGCTCGCCCAAGGCAGGATTCCCGACGGAATGCCGTGTTGATTCGCAATCCACTTGAATATTAAAATATATTTGCACGATGTTTGTTCCATTCCAGCTCGCAGGTTCGCCGACTGATGGCGTGCAGGGCATGGTAAAAACCGTCATAGACGGCGATAATGTCACGGGCAATACGGTCTTCTTGGCCACGATTTGACAAGCGCGTCAACCGGTCAAATTCCAAAGCGCAGGCGGCCTGTTCTTTTGTGAGCACATCGGGCACCAAGCGCTGGACAATGGCCGCAGGATCGGCCGCCTTCTCCCCCAGAATTTTTTCCCAGAACAGCGCAAAGGGCACGCGGAAAAAGTTATGCCCAATGCGGCCCAATTCGTTCCGCAGCAGAGTGACATGGTCAAAACAGGTCGGCGCGGTGACGTAAAAATACAACCGGCCGCGCATGAGCCGCGCAAATTTGGCGCTGTCGAAAATCAGCAGGAACGGGTCCACGTCAATCGCCTTCAAAGCGGGCCGCCATGCGTCCGGCCCGACGCTCACAGTGCCGCGGGGCAGGATCGTGAGCTGTGGGCCCAACCCTGCGGCCGCAGTCTTTAATCCCGCAAACAAACGCTGTTCGAGTGCGGAAAGCGCCGGCTCCTCATACAATTCACCGGCCTCGTAATGGCACACCGTCAGGTCCAGGACTTCGCCGAACACCGGGTTCTCCGGAAATAGCTCCCCGGCCAAACGCAATGTTTCCAGTTTGCCCCGTACCGTCTGTTTCAAACAAATCGAGACGGCCGACTGGAGCGGCGGTGTGAAATAATGCATGAGCCGGCTGTGCAGCGGATATGTGACCTCAAAGGCCCCCAGATTGACCGGAGGATCAATGCGGCGATCATAAGGGCCGTAATAAGAAAGAAATTTCTTCAAATGGCAGTATTCGTCCTTGCGATCCCAGGCCCGACGCTCAAACACGTCCCGGGCTTCCCGGAGACGCCTCTCGGAAAGGGTATGGTAAAAAGTCCATTGCCGGTATTCCGGGTAATAAGTGATCTCGCCGGACAGTTCGCTCCAGGTCAAATTGACGCCTGGCAAATGTTCCAGGATCCGGGCCCATTGCGGATATTGAACGCACAGATCGAGATGGACCTGGCCGACGATTGCGGACATCCGGCACCAATCCGCAGCAGTCATGGTATCGGCGCAGATAAAGCGCGTGTCAAAATCGCTCAATCCGGGTATCAGGTCCTCGAAGGCCCATTTACCGGCAATGGCCTCTAATTGCGGCAGGCGACTCCGGCATTCGTCGAAATAGACGCGAATAAATTCGTGAAAATCGTTTTCAGGGACCGGCGGCCAGGCGATTGCCTTGCCCCTGGGGTGTGCCAACATGGAACATGCGTCGTTCATGAAGTCAACTCCCGGAGCGATATTTCACGCTGTTGCGCGCTGGAACAATAGACGGCTTCCAGCAACAGATTGGTTTTGGCCGCTTCCACGAGCGGCACGGCCGGCGCCCGGTCTTCGATCACGGCTGACACAAAATCCGCAATCAGCGGGTAATGCACGTTGTCATGATTAGGCAACTCCAGGTCTTCGACGTTCCGGCCGATGGTGCGCGTGACTTTTGGGCTATCGTAGGGATGCCACCTGACTTTGGCTTCCGTGCCGATTATTTCGAATTCCTGCGTCCAGGCCTTCGAATTCCAGTTAAAACTGGCGGTTACGTCGGGTCCGTTGTCATAGCGCATGATCATGACGGCGGAATCTTCGACCTCATAGGCGAAGGTCTGCGCGCGCACCCGGGCAAAGACGGCCGCGGGTAGGCCAAAGAGACCAATCATGACATCGAACATGTGGCAGCCCATGTCCGCCAACACGCCGCCGCCTGATTTGCTTTTTACCATACGCCACACTTGGGGATCATCCGCCCGCCACGTGTGATAAGCCAACCGTAAAAGAACGACCTGGCCAAAGGCGCCCGCCGCCAACATATCCTGCGCCTGCCGATATTTCGGATAAAAGCGCCGGAAATAGGCCACGCCGGCCTTGCGATTTCCTGTATCCAGGGCTGCTGCGCGGCGGGCCTGGTCATAGTTCAAAGCCAGCGGCTTTTCGCAGAGCACGTGCTTGCCGGCCTGGAGCGCCGCCGCCAGTTGTTCCACGTGCAAAAAAACCGGCGTTGCCAAATACACCGCATCAATGGCCGGATTGGTCAATACCGTCTCAAGTCGATCGCAAACGCCGCAACCGCCAAGCTGATCAGCCAGTTTCCCGGCCCGCTCCAGGCTGAGATCCATAATGAGATCCAAGCGGCTGCGCGGCTCATTCCGGAGAGCCGGCCCCACCCGCTTTTGCGCAATTTCACCGGCGCCTACCAGCGCCCATTTGACTTCGTTCATGGACATTCCCTTGCGGTTTTCAACTTAATTCCCCGATCGATTGCCTGACGGCCCAGGCAATATAGCGCAGATCGTCATCGGTGGTGCGCGGGAAAACCGGCAGGCTCGCCACTTGGGCGCACACCTTGGCAGCTATGGGACAGCCTTCGTCCGTATAACCCAATTTCCGAAACGCATCCCAACTCCATGCGGGCGGATAGTGTTTACCCGTGCCCACCCGGTAACGGGATTTCAAATGCTCAATAAAAGCCGGCAGGGTGAACTTGACCTTGTCCGTGTCCAGCCGGACGACATAAAGATGGCTGCCATGATCCGGTCCATGCCCCGCCGGCCGGATGATCTCCGGCGTGTCGGCCAGCAGTGCGTTCAATCTGGCCATGCGTTCCTGGCGCAGACGGATCACGCGCTCGATCTTGTTCAACTGGGTAATGCCCACGGCATACTGGACTTTGGTCATACGGTAATTGAACCCGATACTGGCGATCCGCAAGGCCGGCGCGCCATAAATATAACCGAAGGTTTTCAACTGCCGTACCCGCTCGGCGAAATCCTCGTCATTAGTCGTGATGGCGCCGCCCTCGCCCAGGCAAGTCATGTTCTTGTTGCTCTGAAAACTGTAGCATGCCGCCTGCCCGCGGCCGCCGAGCGGCTGGCCGCGGAACTTCGCGCCCACGGCATGGGCCGCGTCGTATATCACCGGAATTTTTGCCTCAAAGGACAACCGGTCAAAGGCCTCGACTTCGCAGGCCAGACCGGAAAAATGCACGGGGATAATAGCCCGCGTTCTGGAGGAAATCCGCGCACGCACCTTTGCGGGATCGAGGTTCCACGTTACTGGATTGATGTCCGCAAAAACCACCCGGCCGCCCCGCGCCACAACCGTGCCGGCCGTGCAAACAAAGGTCAAGGGCGTGGTAATGACTTCGTCACCGGCCTTGATGCCAAGCGCCATCATACAGCAGTCCAGGGCCGTTCCGCAGGAGTTCACGGCCACTGCGCGGCGGGCGCCTTCATGGCGGGCAAATAGAGTCTGGAATTCATTCTCTTCCGGCATCGGAAAGAAACTGCCGTCCAACGCCATGGCAGCCGCGATCACCCGATCCACTGCCGCGCGGTCATCCTCTTCATATAGCCCGCCCATGGCCCCGAAAGGCACGTCGCGAATTTCCATTTTTCGCCCCTCTTCACTTCAATAATTGACCGGGGACAAGAGCATGCTGGGTTTGCAGCGGATTATTTCCCTGCGCAACAAGCATTTTTTTCTCCCTCGGATTCATGACCGCCGTAATCGCCGTGCTTCCCCGGCACACATACGGCGGCAGACGCATTAATTTCCACATCGTATCCATGTCAACGGAGCTGGTTTTATCAAGATACGTTTCGGCCAGAGTATTGTACCTTTCGAAACGGTCCGCATACGCCGGATTTGTCTGCCACTCCAGACGATACTGTTCCGGCGTCATTCCCAGAACTTGCTCTATATATGTCCTGTCAAAACAAAGATTCGGGCAGGCGATCCGGCGTTCCTTCGGCCGGTAGCAGGAGCGAAACCCGACGTCTTGCGACACGATCGCCAGGTCGCCCTGCGCATCGGCCAGCAGAAGGCACTGGCTGCGAAACAGATTGACGCGCTCTTCAATCAGAACAAGCGCCTCCGCGACAGTCCTGGCTTTCTCCAGAATCCGCCGGTTCTCGATATATCCGCAACTGCCCTGGCCGGCTTTGATTTTCTTCCCCGCGATTACCATTTTATGCCAATCGAGCCCCTGATATCCCGTCGACGCCATGGTCAGGCCATGTTCGTTGATGGCAGGACCACCGCAATATATTCGGCCGAGATAAAAGATCGTGATATAAGCGAAGTGTCCTTTCCGCTTAACATGCGTCACGGTATAGCGCGGCGGATTGTCAATGTTGTTCCCCACGATCGTCTTTTCATCGTCGCGATAAGAACAAACGGTGCAGCCCGTGGGCTGGGTCGCTGGGACCTTGCCTATGGCAATGGACGCTTCCGGCAAAAGCGTGGCCAGCAACAAATCGTCATAGGGAAGCTCCGCGCCCCTGGCCATGCCCCGCAATTCTTCCCGATATTCCGGATAATAGCCGATGATATTTTCCGCCGATGCGAGGATCGGGTTGATTTCGTCCTTTGGCAGAGACGCCCAGCCCCACAGAGCATTGAATCTGTCTTCGGCAAGAATCTTTTGGAGCGCCTTTTTGCACGCACAGCCGTAAAATATGCCGTCATCGAAAGGCGCCCCCGTAAACTCAAAATAGAACGGAAAGGCATCCAGGTTCTTTATCCCCCTATCGGGATACCCGGGACCATAAGCCTGGAGAATAGAATTATCATTCATCTTGTTTGCCTCCTTCGTTCGTTTTGATCAGCAATTCTTCCCTGCTTTCCTTTAAGACCAACGTTCCCGTGATGCGAATTCTTGGACATTGCATGGCGATGAATTTCCCATGGCTCGCGTATTTCCGATTCAACGGAATGTTCATTAAGGTCTTTAAGGTAATTCAAGTCTCTTTTCAATTTTTCCGGCGTGGAAATTTTATTCATGTCCTGTGCCGCCAAGTTTTCCTGGATCAAGCCCGTCGTCCGCGCGCCACTGCCATAGAGGTCCTCGATGGACAGATATCCGTCGTAACCTGCGCTCTTGAGCGCAACCAGGACTTCTTGCCAGTCCACCATTCCTTCGTCCAGCGGGGCATAGCGCCATTCCCAGGCCGATGCAATCTCGCCCTTGCCCTGAAACCATGCCACGTTTTTCACATGGACATGCGCCAGGTATTCACCGAGTATCTCCAGTCCCATCTTCCAGTTCTCACGCCCTTCCAAAATCATATTGGCGGGATCATAGATCAGGCCGATGCACTTCGGATCGAAACCGCTTACAAGCCGTCGGGCTGCGCTGGCACTGGGAATGATCGTACCTGAATGAATCTCCAGCAGTATTTTCACATTCGTTTCCCGGGAGAACTGCTCGACTTCTCCGAGACTGCTGATAGCCTCTTGCAGCACTTCGCCGTAGGACGCTTTGCCCGTGTAGGATGCAGAGCGAACCCGCACAGCCGGACAATCCATGATTTGCGCCGCAAGGAGCGCCTTGCGCACGCCTTCCAGGTTCGCCGGATCAAGATAGGTGCCCAAGACTGGTATCTCCAGATCATGCGATTTTGCCAGGAGATTAATCTCTTCGGCTCTGACTTGAACGTCTTCGGGGCTTATGTGATAGTCGGCATGGACGCGCCACTCTACGCCGTCATAGCCGAGATGTTTCAGCTCTTGCGCCGTTTGCTCCAAACTGAATTCGCCCATCACCACGGTGAAAACGCTGTATTTCACTGTCGGTCTCCATTTTTCAGCCGGCTCAGCCGAGAGATACTTCTTTCTCCTCGCGGGCGGAATGATAGATTGCTTCAATCACTTCCAATGATTTGCGGCCCTCCGCCCCGGAAATATCCGGCTCAGCGCCGCTGCGAACGGCATTCACCATGTTCTCAATGACATGGCGGTGGAGATGATAGGGATTCATGGGATCCCCCTGCTCTTCGTAGTCCTTCAGGTTGATGCTCTCCTTGCCGTCCATCATCTGCCAACTGGCGATCTTGGGCGGTAAACCGTCAAGGATAACCGACCCTTTCTCGCCGTGCAGGTCAATGCGATCGCCGAAATCGGGATAGGCACAGGTGGTGGCTTCGATCACCCCCAGGCCGCCATCCGCAAACCTGATGATCGCCACGGCAACGTCTTCTACTTCGGCGCCCGGATGGCCCAAGGTGCCCATTTTCGCGGAGACAGACACCGGTGTCCCCATGAGATACAGGTAGGCGTCTATGATATGAATCCCCTGATTCATACAGGCCCCGCCGCCATCCATCGCCCAAGTCCCGCGCCAACTGCTTTTCCCGTAATAATCCTGGGCGCGATAACGCCGGCACATCGCGTTACTCAAAAGGATCTTCCCGAAAACCCCTTTCTGCATCGCCGCCTTGACCGCTTGAATCCCTCTGCCATACCTGAATGGGAATACCACCTGGAGTTTCACGCCGGCCTCGCGGCACGCCCGGATGATCCTGTCCGCCCGTTCCAGCGTGATTTCCATGGGCTTTTCGACGATCATGTGCTTACCGGCCCTTGCGGCGGCCATGGCAATCTCGCCGTGCGTCCCGCTGGGCGTGCAGATGTTCACCACGTGGATGTCCGCGCGGGCGATCAGGTCATGGTAGTCAACGTAGTAGTCCTTAAGGGCAAACTTTTCAGCCAGCGCTTTTGCGTTACGCTCCTTGATGTCGCTGACGGCCGCCAGCTCCGCGCCGGGGATCGCGCCGATGTACCGGGCATGCCATTCCCCAATCCCGCTGTAGCTGTCCGTGCCGCTTAGGGACTGGCCCACCTCGCCGCACCCGATGATGCCGAACCGAATCGTTCCCTGCATGGTGTTCTCGCTCCTATGGCTCCAGCACGACGCGAAGCCATTCCTCATCATAGTTCTCAAGCACCTTCTGCAGATTCTCGAGTTTGTCGCGATGGTCTATCAGGCTTTTAACCTCGATTTCGTTGCGGTGAAGTATTTCGGCCGCCGGCAACCAGTTGTCCTTGCATTTGACGCCGTTCATCGGAAATTCCACCGTCGCGCCTCTTATACGGAGTTGGGTGTAGCTCAGCGTCACCTTCTGATGATAGGCGCCCATCATCACCAGAGTGCCGCCTTTGCCGAGAAGTCTGCCGACCATGTCAAGGACATCATCGGAACCGGAGCACTCGATGACCGCCCGGATGTCGCCGCCGAGCGCCGCTATCCGCTCCTGGCAGTCGGGCTGTTTTGCGTCCACCGTCTTGGCCCCGAAGCTCGCGGAAAGCTTCAACCGCCTGTCTTTTATGTCGGTTGCAATAATGTTAATATGCTGGTCCCGAAGCAGTTGCGTAACCAGCAGGCCGATGAAACCCTGTCCCGTCACCAAAACAGTGTCCCCGCTGGAAACATGCGCATGATGGATGTGATTCAGGGCCACCACCACCGGATCGGCAAAGCAGACCACCTCCGGATCCCCGCCATTGACCAGGATGGGCGCATCAGCCACGGTATATTCGGCAAAGCACTTCATTTCCAGATCGTGCGATCCGACCAGGTTCAGACGGCAGACAAGGTCACCTTCTTTTATCCCCTTCACATCACGGCCTGCTTCAACCACGATGCCGCTGGCTTCGTGACCGTGCTCGCCGGGCGTAAATTGTTCCCAGGTATAGAGGTCGTTAAAGAAATGGTGTCCGGCCCACATCCCCTTATCGGAACCGCAGATGCCGACCTTGAGTATTCTGACCAGAACCTGATCCGGCTGAATCCGAGGTATGTTCACCTCTACAATTTCAAATCTCCTTAACCCCTTCAGCCAAGCCGCTTTCATTTTACCTTGCATAGTTAATGGCTTCCCCGGTGATTAGAGGTAGTCCAGGCATCATAATTCATTTTTACCAGCCTGAATTTTTTCCACGGCCCTGATTATGTCATCCATATCATCACGAGCGCCCAATAAGCCGGATTGCGGAAAAAAAACGATCTCTTCACAAGCTCTCTCGGCAACGGGACATTTCACCTTGCGATAATCCATTTGACCGTTATAAAAACGACATCCTAAAGGGCAAGACTGCCGATTAAGATTCAAAAACGCATGATTCTTGTAAATTGGTTTTGGATAACCCGGCGAACAGGGTATTCCTTCCGCGGTTAAAGCTTCGATAAAACGCTGCCGGGTGGCGCCATTGAATTCCCGGGTATCATATTTGAACATATATATGTGGTAACTTCTCCTCGTTTCTCTCGCATCCCGGATTATCGGACTGATGCCGCTTAGCCGAGAGAGCTTCTCATCCAAATACTGCGCATTCCCCGCGCGTTTCTCAGTCTGTTCGTTCAACCTCTCAAGCTGAACCAGCAAAATTGCCGCCTGAAATTCAGTCATTCTGTTGTTCCAGCCCAACAAGTGGTGATCATACCAACCCGCGCCTTTTAACCGGCCGATGTTGTGATAGGAATAGCATCGGCCCAACAGGTTCTCGTCGTTGGAAACGATTATTCCGCCTTCACCGGCCGACATATTCTTGCTGGCCTGAAAACTGAAACAGGTCAAATCCGCAAAAGCGCCCGCTTTCTTCCCATTCCATTCGGCGCCATGGGCCTGGGCGCAATCCGCTATCACTTTCAGTTTATGGGCGCCGGCTATATCCATTATCCGGTCTATGTCCGGGAAACCTCCTCCGATCCACACCGGAACGATCGCTTTTGTCCTGGCAGTAATCGCCGCCTCAGTCTTCGCCGGATCCAAAGTACAGGTATCGGGCTCAATATCAACAAAGACCGGAATGGCATTGTTCAACAGCACCGTGCTTGCCGTGGCGATAAAGGTATATGGCGGAACTATCACTTCATCGCCGGGCCCAACCCCCGCCGCCTTCAACGATATTTCCAGCGCCGCGGTGCCATTAGTCACGCAGACGGCATACTTCGCGTCGTGATACGCGGCGAATTGGTCTTCAAACTCTTTGACCTTATTGCCGGCCAAGCGGCCCCATTTCCCGCTCTTTACCACCTCCGTCACCGCCTTAATCTCCCTTTCATCGAAGATGGGCCAGCCCGGAAACGGTTTGGTCCTGACAGGTTTGCCGCCATTAATCGCCAATTTATTCATTTTGAGCTTTATCTATGTTTAAGGCATAGGAATTTTAAAAAGGCCGGGCCGGAGTGCCCGTCTGGCCGTCCGAACGGCAAAAGCGCGGCGGGACAGGCTGTCCCGCCGAACCTGGGAACAGTTACCGCCTTTGGCGGCCTTCCAAATTAAATCGCAAAGTTCTTCCGGGGGCAAGATCATACATTGTGGCCTGCGGATTATTTCCCTGTGCAATAAACAATTTTTTCTCCCTCGGATTCATGACCGCTGTAATCGCCGTGCTTCCCCGGCACACATACGGCGGCGTGCGCATCAATTTCCACATCGTATTCATGTCAACAGCGCTTTCATCTTGAAGAAAGGCGCTGGTTAGAAAACCTAATCTTTTCAGTTTATCTTCGAACACTTCTTTGTTATACCATTTCAAATAATATTGCTCCTGGGTCATGCCCAAGACTTCTTCTATATATGCCTTGTCGAAAGAGAGATTAGGCCAGGCGTTTTTACGCTCCTTCGGCCGGTAGATGGAGTGAAAGCCAACGGTTTGAGATACAATGGCCAAATCACCCTGCGCATCGGCAAGGAGTAATCCCGTTGAACGGAACAGGTTGACGCGCTCCTCAAGAAGGGCAAGCGCCTCTTGAACGGTCTTGGCGTTCTCCAGTATACGCCGGTTTTCGACATATCCACTGCTGCCCTTGCCCGGCTTGATATTTCCCGCTGACAGCACATCCTTCTTCCAATTTGGATTTGGCGGAATTGAGACTGACGCCATGGTCAGACCATGTTCGTTGATCCCGAGCCCGCCGCAGTATATTCGGCCGAGATAGAAGATGGTGATATAAGCATAATGTCCTTTTCTTTTGACATGCATCACCGTATAGCGCGGCGGATTATCAATATTGTTCCCCACGATCGTTTTCGCATCATCATGATAAGAACAAAAGGTGCAGCCCGCCGGCCGGTCCGCGGGGACCTTGCCGACGGCAATGCACGCCTCCGGCAAAAGCGTGGCCAGCAGCAGGTCGTCATAGGGGATCCCGGCGCCCCTGGCCATGCCCCGCAATTCTTCCCGATATTCCGGATAATGGTTTATGATTTTTTCCGCTGATTTGATGATCGTTTTTGTCTCTTCCTTTTGCAGAGACGCCCAGCCCCACAGAGCATTGAATCTGTCTTCGGCAAGAATCTTCTGGAGCGCCTTTTTGCACGCGCAGCCGTAAAATATGCCGTCATCGAAAGGCGCCCCCGTAAACTCAAAATAGAACGGAAAGGCATCCAGGTTCTTTATGCCCCCATCGGGATACCCGGGACCATGCGCATCGAGAATGGATTCGTCGTTCATTTAATTTGCCGCCTTTCATTCCGACATCTTCCAGAATCCGCGAAGGTAATCCTGCCGCGGATTCCGAATGGAAAGTTCAAACCGTTCCCAAGACCGCTTTCGGTCCTTTGGCTTTTATTTCCTTGATGAACCGGGTGTCTTCCTCGGTCATCCCCGTGGTTTTGACCATGGGGCCCTTGTAAGGTTGATGTTCCCGGCGCGGGCCAAAGGACAATATCTTGCACTCAAAGGCAGGCACCCTGACCTTGACCGTGACGGAGGCGGGCTTGAATTCCACCAGCCCGCCCGGATAGGCGGCGTCAGAAAGCATGTCCCGCACTTCAGCGACTTCCGGATATTGCTTGCGTTCGAAGACAACTTCGCCCTGCCAGTCCCGTTCCGTGTGATTGAGCAGAGTGACCAATGTATCTTCCTTGCGCCTG
>Ga0074199_1001165_pt1 | contig 26146 bp, 29 predicted proteins | sample EPASupsiteSAE347_FD_64528 | JGI IMG/M metagenome (GOLD analysis project Ga0074199, IMG submission 64528) | Bioremediated contaminated groundwater from EPA Superfund site, New Mexico - Sample SAE3-47 | ecosystem: Environmental > Aquatic > Deep subsurface > Groundwater > Contaminated ... | reverse complement strand
AGGGGAACGGTGTATTGCCACGACGAACCGGAATTTTGTCGGCCGCATGGGCCATCCCGGCAGCGAGGTGTATCTCTCCAATCCGGCCGTTGCGGCGGCTTCCGCCGTTGCCGGCCGGATCGCCGGCCCGGACGAACTGTAATCTTCCATAATGAGGACAATTTTATGATATTCAAAGGAAAAACCTGGAAATTCGGCGACAACATCGATACGGACGCGATCATCCCGGCCCGTTATCTCAATACTTCCGATCCGGAAGAGCTGGCTGCTCATTGCATGGAGGACGCAGACCCCGATTTTATGGAAAAGATGATCCGGGGCGATATCATTGTGGCCGGAGAGAACTTTGGTTGCGGTTCATCCCGCGAACATGCCCCCATCGCCATCAAGGCCGCGGGGATCTCCGGTGTCATCGCCAAGAGCTTCGCCCGGATATTCTACCGGAATGCCTTCAACATGGGCCTGCCCATCTTTGAATCGAATGATCTTTGGGACCTGATCGGCGCAGGGCAGGAAATCGAGGTCGACACTGATGCGGGAACGATCTTTATTATTGGCGGCGCCGGAAAACCACTGACCGTGGCGCCGATCCCGCCCTTCATGCAGCAACTCATCCGGGACGGGGGCCTGATGAAGCACATCGCGGCAAAGAAAAAATCCATCTGACAATGGACCAAACAGCGTGTCACTTAGAGAATACATAAATCATCGGGTTAAGTTGGAACAGTATCCGGTAAATTAGGGGCAACACCATAGATCTTGAAAAAATTGCTTGATTTCAACTCATAATAAGTGATGATCTTTCAAAAATATGTTATATTTACAGTTATTATAGTAAAGGGTGGAGACAACGGATGCTAAACAGGAGGGATGCACCCCAAGCTTCGATATCTGAAACAATCGGTCTACTATGTTAAAAAAAGAAAGTGTTTGTCTCGTCGATAAGGATATTGAAGGAAAGTCAGTGTTGTTCCCTTGAGATGAAGTGAGGTCCATAATGGAAAGAAAGTATTTTATCATCAATCTTATTGTGATTGTGATCATTTCTTTTACAGCTACAGGATTTGCCGCCGATAAAAAATCTTCCGTTGCTGTCTTGGATTTTGAAAGTATGGGAACAGAGGACTATCTCGGTAAGGCTATATCGGAAATTATGAGGACAGCTCTCGTAAGTAATCAGAACTACAGAGTTGTAGAACGAGCCCAGATCAACAAGGCTATTTCAGAGCAGAAGTTTCAAAAATCGGGCATTATCGACGATAAAAGCGCCGTTGAAATAGGAAAAGTATTGGGGGCTGACCTCATAATTGTTGGTTCTGTTGTAAGGATCGGCAATGCCTACACAATCAATTCCCGAATGATTGATGTTAAAACAGGTGAAGCCAAGCTGGGGAAAAATGTAACAGGTACGGATCTGAACCTCCTTACCAGCATGAGCAATGAACTGGTTGAAAATCTGTTTGGCACATCCCCCAAACCAATTAGTCCGGGAAGAGAAATTATCAACCCGGCTAAATACAAACCGCAAACCATAAAATGGGTTTTTAACGAACAGTATTGGTTACCGGAGAATGGCAACCTGCGTTATGTCGGCTATGGACGGGATGAAGTCGCATGGATGGATTGGTCCTTACCAGCAACTTTCAGCATCACTTTTGATTTTACAGCAAAATCTACTTTTGATAATAGATATCAAAGTGCCGATTTCTACGAGATGGTATTCATCATTCTTGGGAGTAAATCACTGGATGCATCTTTCTGGCAAGAGGGAATCAAAATCAATTACTTAGTAGGCGCTCCAGGATCTGAAACCGGCAATGAGAGCTGGATTAGAACCGGCAGCATTTATGACCCCAAATGGATAAGTAATCGTAATAGGTTAAAAATGTTCTCACCCGACAAGCCGCACAAGATAAAAATTACTTATACGAACAAAAGGTTAAGCTTTTATATAGACGGCGAACTGATTCATGACAATATTTATGTGATACTAAAGAATAATATTGGATATTTTGGTGTTGCCAACTATCATGGAAACAAAAACGAGTTCCTAATCTCAAATTTAACGATCAATTGAGGGGGGAGATTATTTCCATGAATTTTCTACATCATAAACCTTCAACCGGCCGGTTCTTTCCTTGGTCAAGTCGGTCATACAGTTCGTATAGGCCAGTCCATACATAGCCCCCCTGACTTTTTCTTTAGAAACCATTCATATCAGATAAAGTCCGATAAGCCAAATCATGCAACACTTAATAACCAAAGCTCCCGACTCTCATCTATGATTCATCCTCCCGCTGATTGTTAAAAAACCCGTCCTGCTTTATCTTATCATCGCAAGAAGGAAAGAACCCAAGGAGGTGCAGGAATGATAACCGCAAGGGATGAAAGAATCGAGTTTAATCCTAATAAAAACCTTATGGGATGGATGATCGAGAGAAAGAGGCAGCCGCATCGGCAAACCGTAAGAGGGCTGAATTGAAAGAAGGCCATGACAATGAAACAAATTCATACGGCGATCAAGAGGAAGGAAATACCGACCGGGCATAAAGCCAAAAAGGTCGGCGGGATCTGGGTTGATCCCATGAGCTTCCCGACTCTGACAGAATAAATCAATACCTTAGAGAGGAGGAAATGATTATGAAGAAGGCAAAAGAGACCAAGAAAATCTGGAAAGGTTGGGTTGATCCCACCTGTACGCCAATCCACGTGAAGTAAAGATTCCCGCATCGGCAAGATCTCTGAATGCCCCCGTCCGACTTATGGATGGGGGCATTCTTTTTTGATTAGGTAAGCAGGTTCAGATTATTTTGTGTTTTACTGATTTCTGTCACTGCCATTGACAGCATTATCCCTCTTCTCTATACTCTCCCCAAAATCCACTGCCGAATAACTAAAAGGAGGGCATCATTCATGATCAGGAAAGAAGACTGCCGGCTATTGCCCAACATGACAGGTCATAAATGCTTCGGATGCGGACCCGCGAATCATGCCGGTCTGAAGATGGAATTTTATTCAAACGGTTCATCGGTTCTTTCCTGGGTTACCGTCCCCGCTCATCTATGCGGATGGGAAAACCTGGTTCATGGCGGGGTATTGTCGACCATGCTCGATGAAATCATGGCGAGAGCAATGATGCACTCCTTGAAATCCCTTGGTCTGACAAAATCAATGACGGTAAATTTTATCAAGCCTGTTCACGTCGGCAGAGAGGTCATGGTTGAAGGCAAGATCCTGGAAGCGAAAGAAGATCGGGAAGCCATAACGGAGGCTATCATTTACGACGACAAGGGCGATGTATGTACAAAATCGACAGGGACATTCATGCTGTTCTCTCCGCAAGCGATAAAACGCAAAGGTATTTCCAGTAACGAGGTTATAGAGTGGTTTGAAAAGTATATTGAAGTAACATAAGATAATGTGAGTGATTGCTGAGAGAGGCACTTTATGCGGAAAGTTATATTTCTTGTTGATATGAATGCCTTTTTCATAAGTTGTGAGATGACAAGAAATGATTCTCTGGTCGGAATACCAGCCGCTGTTGCCGGTGATCCGAAGAAACGTACAGGAATAATTCTTGCGGCAAACTATGAGGCAAGGGCATGTGGGGTGAAGACGGCCATGGTTCTTCATGAAGCTTTGAAGCTTTGCCCTAAAATAACCCTGGTACCGCCGGATCATCGTTTCTATGGGCAGAAATCAGCAGAGGTCATGGATTTGCTGTCGAACTATACACCGCTTCTGGAACAGAACAGCATTGATGAGGCGTGGCTTGATATGACAGGAACCGAAGGACTTTTCGGCAAACCGGTGGCGGCGGCAAAACGTATAATGAACGAACTCAAAGACAGACTCGGCCTTTGGTGCTCAATCGGAATCGCTGAAAACAAGTTCCTTGCAAAAATGGCCGCAGAAATGAAGAAGCCCCTCGGCATCACCGAACTATGGGAAAATGATATTCCCATAAAATTATGGCCCCTTCCGGTGAAAGAAATGTACGGCATTGGCGGTAAAAGCGCCGAAAAGCTGAACCGCCTGGGAATCAAGACCATTAGGGATCTTGCCGGGTTTGACATGAACCTCGTTGTCAAAGCCTTCGGAAAAGCTGGAAATGAAATATACATGCATGCACATGGGATCGACAATTCCCCCGTTCTCCCTAACAAGGCCGGTGATATGAAATCAATCGGGCGCTCAACAACACTGCCCGAAGATATCTCCGACCTTGAAAAAGCAAAGGTAGTTCTAATGGAGCTTGCCGATGATATCGGCATGACCACAAGAAGGCATGGCAAAAAAGGTCGCACCGTACATATCACCCTGAAATATTCGGATTTTCGAGTAGTCACAAGACAGGCGACCATTCCGGCAACCTGTAGCACCAAGGAGATATATCGGGCCGGTTGCATTCTCCTTGAACAGAATTGGAACAGGTTCCATCCCCTAAGATTAATCGGGATAAGCCTCTCCGGATTTCATGAAGACAGCTCTTCGGGGCAGTTATCACTTTTTGATCAAAGGGAAGACAGTGTGAAGACCGAGAAAAACGAAAGAATCGACAAGGCTATGGACAAAATTAGAAACAAGCACGGCTCTGAAATGATAACCTTTGCCGCATTGGTTAAGAAATAGATTCCCAAGGATGCCTTTTTCACATCTCACTGCCAGAAGGTCCCGATGCTGATCTTCTGAAGATCCTCGGGATCTATGCGGAAAATGAAGAATCACATTGCGTTCATGACTCTTTGAGGTCCCTTCCGAAAATCCAGAAATAAATCGTCCCTGCAAGACCGCAAGCGGTGGCGGCCAGGAGGTTCACCGTCGGCGATAGTTGCCAGAGAAACGCTCCAGCCAAGGCGGCGGCGGAAACGATAACGTCCCGGATTAAATAGTAGAGTCCGAACATTCCCGCCTTATTGTCCTCCGGGGCGAGGTCCATGATCAGGGCCTTGCGGGTGGGTTCGCCGAACTCCTTGAGACCCCGGATAATAAAGGCGATGACCATCATTAAAAAAGAGTGTGAGTAAAGCAGCACCAAGGGAAAGAGCGTGAAATTGAAAAAGGTGATGACGACGAAGGGCTTTTTTGTACTTCGGTCGGCAAGGTAAGCGACGGGGATGTAAACGAGCACTGCCGTCGCCATCTCGATCGTCGTGAGAACGCCGAACTGGACGGCGCTGATGCTGTTCACTTTCATACACCAGACGACGACAAAAGCATAAGGGATCTGCTCGGCGAAACGGATCAAAATATCGGAGACGAGGAGATTTTTGAGGGCCGGAGTCATGAAACGCCATAGTTTAGAAGGCCGTTTTTCAGGTTTTCCCCGGTACGGGTCATCCTCAATCATGATCTGCTGAAGGACGAGAGAAACGAGTCCGAGGAGCAAGGCGGCGACAAAGGCAAGACGTACACCTGTCTCCTCGCCGTAGAAAGCGATCATCACCCCGCCGATGATTGGACCCAGAGCCATGGGAATCCGCCTGATCAGGGAATGGACGGAGACCCCCATTGTCCGCTTGTCTCCAGGAAGGGCGCGGGAAACGAGGCTCATGGTGGCGGGAAGCGATATGGCCGTCCAAGAGAGGAAAAAGATGGAGCCGATGATTACCGCCTGCCAGTATGGGAAGACGATGACGATCAGATACCCGCACATGGCGATGAGATTGAAAACGAAGAGGGCTTTCTTGTAACCGAAACGATCGCTCAGATAGCCGCCGGGATAGGAGTAAAGGGCGGACAGAAGATTGTCCATGGCGTTCAGGATACCGATGGAAAAGACGCCGCCGCCCAAGGCCAGAAGGTAGATGGGCAGGAATCTCTCCGCCATTTTTTCGCCCAGCCCCACCAGGATGACCATGGCAAGTAAGGCGACAATGCTCTTCTTCAATCCCAAAAAATCGGCGAGTTTGCGCTGCCAGATCATGGCCTCACGTCCCGATGCCCTGTTGGGGCTCTATGCCCAGGTCCTTTTTTCGTCAACAATTTTGGACAAGATGAAATAGCTCGTCCTCTGGATATGCGCGGCCAATCGGACCTGCGGATCCGGTTGATTTTTTATATCAACACAATCGCAATTTCTCAGGAGGCGTTGCGGATTATTTTCAGTTCCGACGGGCTCAGGTAGAATTCGCTGTAGCCGCATTCCGGGCAGGCATAAACATCGAAACCAGTGGATTTATTTTCCATCTTTACGCGTTTCCCGTATTCCAAGGTAGCCAGGCGGATGGCATGAAAAGTATCCGTGTTTTTTTCATTCAAGACAACCATTTCCAAATCCGGATGATTGAGGCAGTATGTTTTTTCATTATTTCGGGGCATTGTTCCATTCCTCACAAAAGGGTATCGTTCCGTGTCTACTATCACAAAACAGAGGCAAAGCAAGAATATTTGTAGAATTCCCCTCAAATTCCTGGTAGAATAGCTGTCATATTGGGAGGTAGCCATGATCGACAGTTTGAAAAACCAGGGCCTGACCTATTACAATCAGGTGATGAGTTGGTATGAGACGCTGACATATGTGGAACAATTCTTTACCCTCTTTGGTGTTTTTGCGGTGTTTGCCGTTATTATCGCCCTGTACATAGTGAAAAAGGCTGCCAGTTAATCCGATCAATCCAGGGAGGTCATGTCCATGTCAAATCCTGTTATCATCTGCGCCGCCCTCACGGGTGCGGCAACCTTTAAACAAAACAACCCTTCTGTTCCCTATACCATCGAGGAATTCGCGGTTGAAGCTGAAAAATGCGTCCGCGCCGGGGCCGCCATGGTTCATGTTCATGCCCGGACCGACGACGGCGACTCCACTCATGAGATCGACCGGGTCCAGGCCGTTTATGATGCCATCAAAAACCGCTGCCCCGACCTTATCATCTGCCTGTCTTCAGCGGTGGGGGCCTTCAAGACCGCCGACCAGCGTCTGGCCCAGATCGTCGCCGTCAGGCCGGAGATGGCCTCCCTGAATACCAATACCATGAACTTCAGCATCATCGACCGTAATTCCGGACAGATATTCTTTGATTATGTCTTCGAGAACACCTTCACCATGCTTCAGAACTTCGGCAAGGCCATGGAAGAAAACCTGATCAAACCGGAACTCGAATGCTATGATATCGGCGGTCTGGACAATACGCTCCTCATCGGCCGGCAGGGCTTCTTTTCCGAGCCCATGAATTTCAATTTCGTGTGGGGGGTAGCGGGCGGGCAGAAATTCCGACCCGACGTCATGATGGCCATGAAGAACGCCCTGCCCCCAAACGCCAACTTCACGACCTGCGCCGTGGGCCCGGAACAGTTTCCCGCCAATGTCCTGTCCTGTCTTTTGGGGGGGCATATGCGGGTCGGGATGGAGGATAATACCCGCATGCCAAATGGCGACCTGGCCAAGGGTAGTTATGAGCAGGTAGAGTGGGCCGTCCGGGCAGCCGCCTCCCTGAACCGCTCACCGGCAACTCCTCGGGAAGCGCGGACCATCCTCGGAATCAGGAAGGGCTGAGCTGTTTCACTGCAATCCGGTTCCGCCCCCCTGCTTTAGCCTCATAGAGGGCCTGGTCGGCAGCGGAAACCAACATCGCCGCCGTCATTCCTCTCCTTGGAACCAGCGTGGCGATCCCCAGACTGATAGTCACCCGGGAGGCGGCGGATGAATGGTCGTGAGGAATGGCGAGGTCTATAACGCCGGTTTTCATGGCCGCCGCGATAGCCTTGGCACCGTCGCACTCGGTCATGGGAAGAATCGCGGCAAATTCTTCGCCGCCGTACCTGGCCAAAATATCTGTGGGTCTTTTCAGGATACCGCTCATGGCCAGGGCTACCTTTTTCAGACAATCATCCCCCGCCAGATGCCCGTAATGATCATTGAAGGCCTTGAAATGGTCAATATCTATCATGACAAGGGAAAGAGTTTGCTTACTACGCATTGCCTGTTTCCATTCATGAGCGAGAACTTCGTCAAAACGCCTGCGATTGGGAATGCCCGTAAGCCCATCCAGCAGGCTCAACCGTTGCAGGACCTGGTTTGCCGCCGCGAGTTTCCGGGACATGACCGTTAATTCCCTTTCCCTTTCCCGGCGTTTTTCCATTTCATCCTTGAGGCGCAACGATGACCGTACCCTGGCAATAAGTTCCAGCTTATCCACCGGTTTGGCAATATAATCCGTAGCCCCCGCATCGAAGGCTAACTGCAGGATTCCCTTGTCCGCCAGGGCCGTGATCATGATGATGGGAACATCCTCGAAACGATCATCCTCCTTGATGCGGCGACATGCCTCAATTCCGTCGATTTCCGGCATAACGATATCCATGATGATAAGATCGATGTCGGCAACGGCCTTGCCATCCCGGTCCAGACCGAGGATGGAAAAGGCCGCGACTGCCGACGACGCCTCCATCACCTTGGCATAACCGGCCTTTCGCAACTGACGGGTAATCAACAGGCGAATTTCTTCCGCATCATCGACCAGAAGGATGTTACGGTTTCTGTCTATTTCTGCTTTGTTACTCACAGCGCAAGGCCTCGATCGGGTTGAGTAAAGATGCCTTATAGGCCGGGTAGAATCCGAAGAAGATCCCGACCATACCGGAAAAACCGAAGGCCAGGACGACGGAAAGGGGGGAAATGATCGTTGTCCACCCCGCAAGCCGAGAAAGGATCTGCGAGGTCACGACGCCCAGGATGATCCCGATTACGCCGCCGCTTAGGGACAGGGTCATGGCCTCAACAAGGAACTGCATCCGGATGGCCCAGGTCTTCGCCCCCACCGCCATGCGGATACCGATTTCCCTGGTTCTTTCCGTGACGGACACGAGCATGATGTTCATAATCCCGATGCCCCCGACCAAGAGCGACACGGAGGCGATAGCCCCCAAAAGCAGGGTCATGACCCGCGTGGACTGTTCGGCAACCTGGAGCATCTGGGTCAGGTTCCGGATGGAAAAATCCAGTTCCCCTTTGGGATTGATCCGGTGCCGCTGCCTGAGCAGGTCGGTGATCTGCCGTTCCGCCCGGTCCATCTCCCCGGCGCTTCTTGCCTTGATGAGAATTGTCCGCACCATCCCGGCAAAGGTCGTGCCAATGATCTTTTTTTGCGCCGTAGTCACGGGGATATAGGCCAAATCGTCCTGGTCCTGGCCGACGACGGATTGCCCTTTTTTTTCGAGGACCCCGATGACGGTGAAGGGAACCTTCTTGATTCGGATGATCTGCCCCACGGGATCCATGGAACCGAAGAGATTCTCCACCACCGTCTGGCCTAGCAGGACTACTTTGGCGGCGGCGCGGATATCCTGGTCCGTAAAGGGCCGTCCGGAGACAAGGGCGGCATCCCGGACTTCGAGAATGCCGGGCGTGGTTCCCTGAATTCCGGTAGACCAGTTCTGGTTTCCGTACACGACCTGCGCGACGCCGTTGAGCATGGGCGCAACCGCCGCCACGGCGGAGCACTCCCGTTCAATGGCATAGGCATCCTCCAAGGTCAGGGTCATCTGGGTACCGCTGCCCATGCGCAGGCCCCCGGAAGTGACGCTGCCGGACATGACGATGAGGAGATTGCTCCCCATCGATGCCACCTGCTCGGAAATTTTTTCGCTCGCCCCCTGCCCCACCGCGAGCATGGCAATAACCGATCCGACCCCGATGATTATCCCCAACATGGTCAGGGCGGAGCGCATCTTGTTGACCCAGAGGGCCCGAAAGGCGATTTTTGTCGTGGACCAGACACTGACGACCATACCCTACGCCTCCCGTTTAACGTCGCTCACCACGACGCCGTCAACAAAGCGGATCACCCGCCGACTGAAGGCGGCGATATCCATCTCATGGGTTACGAGGATGATCGTGATATGGGATTCCTCGTTGAGCCGGACGAAGAGATCCATGATTTCCATGCTTGTTTTCGTATCCAGATTGCCCGTCGGTTCATCGGCAAAAAGAAGGGGGGCTTCGTTGACCATGGCCCGGGCAATGGCCACCCGTTGCTGCTGTCCACCGGAGAGTTGATTGGGGAGATGATGTTCCCGCCCCTCCAGCCCCAGCTTCACCAAGGCCTCCCGGGCCCGCTCCCGGCGTTCCCCGGCCGGGGTTCCGCTGTAGAGCATGGGCAGTTCGACATTCTCCTGGGCCGAGGCCCGGGAAAGGAGATTGAATCCCTGAAAGACAAACCCCATCTTCCGGTTCCTGATCTCCGCTAGTTCATCCTTGGAAAAATGACTGACATCGACCCCGTCCAGGAGATACCGACCTGCCGTAACCAGGTCAAGGCAACCGAGAATGTTCATGAAGGTTGACTTGCCGGAACCGGAAGGTCCCATGATGGACACGAAGTCTCCCCGGCCGATGCTCAGTGTGACTCCATTCAAGGCGGGAACGGTCATCTCTCCCACCTGATAAATCTTGGTGACGTCGAGCGTTCTGATCATCCTCGTCTTACCGATTCCGTAAGGGTTATAATCGGGTTTAAAGGTAATTGTCCCTTTTTCAAGTCCGACATCTTATCTGATGAAACGCGGCGTTGCCGCGCCCGGATTATCCTTCTTCCTGCTTGGGTCCATCGCTTCGATAATAACGTCCTGACCCGGGCGGAGGGTCCCGCTCACGACCTCGGTATAACTGCCGTCGCTGATCCCCGCCCGGACCGGAACCTTTACAGGCTTCTCCTGCTCAAGAATCCAAACCTGTTGCCTTTTGCCGCCGGGAGCGTCTTTCTTGCCGGCCGCCTCCGGCATCCGGAATCGCAGGGCGGCGCTCGGGATCCTCAGCACTCCCTGTTTGCTGTCGATGATAATCGAAACGTTCGCCGTCATTCCCGGCCTCAGTTTCATCTCCGGATTGTGAACGCGGACGATTACCTCATAGGTCACCACATTCTGGACCGTCGTCGGGGAATTTCTCACCTCCGACACCTTGCCGTGAAATACGAGCTCCGGGAAGGCATCGACGGTAAATTCTACGGGCTGTCCCACCTGCGCCCGGCCGATATCCGCCTCGTCAACGCTTGTTTCAACCTGCATCTTTGTAAGATCCTGAGCGATGTTAAAGAGCGTCGGGGTCTGAAAACTTGCCGCCACGGTCTGCCCGATATCGACGGTCCGGGAAATAACCATTCCGTCTACGGGAGAGCGAATGGTTGTATAGGCCAGATCCGTCTCCGCCAATCTCAGCGACGCCCTGGCCTGGTCCACCTGGGCTTTGGAAGCGCTCACCTGGGCCTCAGACGTTTCCACATTCGTCCTTGCCGTATCGAGATCGCTCCGGGCGATAAGATTCCGGGCAAAAAGGGTTTCGTTTCTATCCCGGGTTCTTTTGGCGTCCTGGAGGCTCGCCTCCGCTTTTTGCAGATTGGCCTGGGCAAGGTAAAGATTGGCCTTTGCCTGCTCAACCTTGGCGGCAAACGTGGCCGGGTCGATCTGGGCAAGAATCTGGCCCTTCTTTACGGGAGAATTGAAGTCGACATATAATGCTTTGATCATCCCCGATGTCTGGGCGCCGACAATCACCGTGGTGACGGCATTGACCTTTCCCGTAGCCGTCACGGTCGCCCGAATATTCCCCGTGGAGACCTTGTCCGTCCGATACTTAATACCTTTGTTGCCGCTCTGCATGAGCACAAAGGCGACGGAGGCACTAATGATCAGAATCAAAATACCGGCAATGATCAGTTTTTTTTTCTTCTTTATTTTCATGGAAAACCAATTGCCTTTTCAATACTGGCCTGGGCAATTTTGTGGTCATAAATGGCCGCCGCTTGGGCAGTCTGGGCATTGCTGTATGCTACCAGGGCGTCGGTAATCTCGATCGGGCTGCCCACCCCGGAGGCGTAGCGGCCGTTGGCCAGTTCCATGTTTTCCGCCGCCTGCCTGACCGCCAACTCGGTGGTCGTTATCCGGTCTGCGGCCTCCCGAAGGTTGGAATAGGCCTGCTGCAGCTCGAGATAAATGTCCTGGCGGAGGGTCTTTTCATTGGCCTTGATGACCTCGAGGCTCGCCCGGGCTTCATCAACCTGGTATTTTGTGGACAGACCGCTGAAGATGGGAATATTAAGCGTGGCGCCGAAGTTCCAGCCCTCGTCCCAGGGGAAATTCTGTCCCCCCCAGCCGTAGCCGGCCGTACCGGTCACATTGGGATAGTAATTCTTCTTGGCCAACTCAATTGTCTTCTCCTGGGCTTGTCGTTTCGTTGCCAGGGATTTCAGCTCCGGCCGATCCTGGTAGGCCTTCTGAAGAGCCTCTTCAAAAATGATCCCATAGGGTTGGGGTATAAAATCCCCGCGGCTGGTGTCGTATTCCGGGGCGTCGGGGTAGCCCATGGCATTGTTCAAGGTCGAGCGGGCAATCCGCAGGGCGTTTTCCGCCTTGAGGAGATCCAGACGGGCATTGCTCAGATCCACCTCCGCTTTGGTCACATCGAACTTGGGTTTCACTCCGACCTCAAAAAAGCCTTTTGCCTGGTCAAGATGCTTATGAAACTGCTGCACCTTTTCCAGTGCCACTTCCAGATTTTTCTGAGATTTGAGGAGATTTAGATAGGCCTGCTTGACGTTGAAGACAATCTGTTTCTGGACGGCATCCAGATCCAGGCGCGACGAACCCGTGTTGAGCTTCTGAACCTCCACCTGGGCCGCAGTTTTGCCGAAATCGTAGATATTCTGGTTCAAGGTAACGGTGGTGCCATACTGATTGTAAACATTGCCCGCCTGTTGTGCTACCGTACCGGCGGGAGTCGTATAGGGGTCCGTCCGGGTATATGTTGAGGAGGCGGCCACTTGTGGCAAATAACCGGAACGGGCCTGGCCGATGCGACTTTCATTGACACTGACGGTACTAGCGGCGGAAAGAACGGCAGGGTGCCTGGCCAGGGCAATCCGGACACATCTTTGCATGTCCAGGGCCTCCCCTTTTTTTATGACCTCTCCCTGCCCATGCGCCGGCAGGTGAAAAGAGAGAGAAAACAAGAGGACCAGACCCGCGATAAATTTTTTCCTCATCAGATTTCCTTCCCTGTTGCTTGGCTAGCAATGGTCGTACCACAATTCAAACGTAACACATATGCCATTGTTTTAACTTATCATTCATCAAAATCGGCCCTTCCCGACCGTGGGTTTGCCGCTATGAATCAGGGAAAAGCGGATAATAAGTATCCAGTATGGGTATCCATTTGCATAAAAAGCATCCATCCCCTCCTCGTGCCACTGGATCCAACAGGGCATGGGGCAAGAAATTAAACAATCTTCAGTAATATGGATTGACGAATTAGGAAAGCCCCATCCGACCGCCATTTGGGATCGGGGCGATGAAACTCGCGCGCAGTTACTCGATTTTCCATACAGTCCGGTCGGAAGTGTCTTTAAGACTAACCTTTTTCTCCACAAGTACCTGCCGGATCTCATCGGCCTTCTTCCAGTTCTTTTGGGCTCTGGCCAGACGGCGCGCTTCTATAAGCCCTTCGATCTCCTCGACATTCAGGCCTCTTTTTCGTACTTCCCGGTTCCTGTCGACATCGAAATAACGGTCCGGATCATCGATAAATAACCCCAGGACGGCACCGATGGACAGCAGGATTTCCCGGGACCTCCCAAGGACATAGACCGTCTCGGGAGCCGGTTCTTTTTGCCCTTCCGCCATGTAACTATTGAGAATGCGGACGGCATCATATAGATGTCCGATCGCCCTGGCCGTGTTAAAATCATCATCCATGGCCTCGGTAAAGCGTTCGGGAAGGGTCATGATCTTTTCGAGAACCTGACGGTGCTCTTCCGTCAGGGAGCCCTTCTCCTCTTCGACAGTCCCCCCTTGTCCGGCAAGAGCGTCCTTCAGGGCCTTGAGGGTGGCGTAGAAACGGTCCATTCCCATTCTCGCGTCCCGCAGCGATCCCTCCGAAAAGTCCACGGGACTGCGATAGTGACTCTGGAGGACAAAAAGCCTCAGCACCTCGGGATGGTAATCCAGGAGCATATCCCGGATAGTGGCGAAATTACCCAGGGACTTGGACATCTTTTCGCTGTTCACCCGGACAAACCCGTTATGCAGCCAGTATCGGGCCAGCGGTTTGCCCGTAGCCCCCTCAGACTGGGCAATCTCGTTTTCATGATGGGGAAAAATGAGATCTTCTCCCCCGCCATGGATGTCGAAAGTCTCGCCCAGATAACGCTGACTCATGACGGAACACTCGATATGCCATCCCGGCCGTCCCTTTCCCCACGGGCTGTCCCACCAGGGTTCCCCCTCCTTGCTGGCCTTCCAGAGGGCAAAATCCATGGGATTGCGTTTTTTTTCATTAACGTCGATACGGGCGCCGGCTAACATGTCTTCCAGGTTTCTCCCCGACAACTTCCCGTAACCCTTGAATCTCTCGACGGCATAATACACGTCGCCATCAACATCATAGGCGAGCCCCTTCTCGAAAAGGGTTGTAATCAGCCGGATCATCCCTTCAATATTATCCGTTGCCCGGGGCGCAATGGCGGGCCTGGCCACACTCAGGGCATCCATGTCCCGGTTGTGAGCCTCGATATATTTTTCGGTAATATCCTTGATGCCGCATCCCTCCCTACGGGCGCGGTCGATAATCTTATCGTCGACATCCGTGAAATTCTTGATGAAGGTAACGTCATAACCGAGATATTGCAGATATTTGTTGATGACATCAAAGACGATCGCCGAACGGGCATGGCCGATATGGCAGAGATCATAAACCGTTATCCCGCAGGCGTAAATGCCGATCTTTCCGGGTTCGATAGGCTGGAAAGCCTCTTTTTGCCTTGTGAGCGTATTATAAACTCGCAGCGCCATATATGTGCCCCTTTAAAAAACGATTGAACCATCAGGGATAAAGGGAAATCATCTCCAGACCGAGATTTTCCTTCATCTCCCACATGAGATTCATGTTCTGTATCGCCTGGCCGGCCGCCCCTTTGACGAGATTATCGATGGCAGAGATCACGATGACCCTGCCCGTCCGATCATCGACGGCGATACCGATATCACAGTAGTTGGCGCCCCGGACCGAAGAAATATTGGGATAAGCGCCTTTTTTATATATCCTGACGAATGATTCGTTTTTATAGAAGACCTTATAGAGTTCATGGACATCCTTAAGGGCGGCCTTTTCGGACAAGGAGGCGTAAATGGTGCTGAGGATCCCCCGGGAAATCGGCAGCAGATGGGGGGTAAAGGAAATCCGTAGTTCCCGCCCGGCAAGGACGCCCAACTCCTGTTCAATCTCCGGGGTATGACGGTGTTGAGCAACCTTGTAGGCCTTGAAGGCCTCGGTAACTTCACAGAAGAGAGAGGCAACCTGGGGGTCCCGTCCGGCGCCGCTGACCCCGGATTTGGAATCGGCGATGATCGAGGACGGGTCAATCCAGCCTTCTTTAAGGAGCGGCGCCAGCCCGAGAATGATGCTCGTGGGATAGCAGCCGGGATTGGCCACGAGGCGCGCCGCCCTGATCTGTTCCCGGTATAGCTCCGGGATGCCGTAAACGGCCTCCTGGAGTAGCTCGGAGGCGGTGTGACGGCCATACCAGGCGGCATAGGTATCGGCGCTGCGGAGACGGAAATCGGCGCTTAAATCGACGACCTTCTTACCGGCCTGAAGGAAAAGGGGGGCGACGCTCATGGATACCGCATGGGGCAGGGCCAGGAAGACATGTTCACATTTAGCGGCCACCTCCTCGGGGGAAGCGTCCATGAACATCAGGTCCGTCAATCCGGTGAAAGGGGGATAAACATCCGCCAGCGGCTGACCTGCATAGCGGCGCGACGTAACGGCAACAACCTCCACAGCCGGGTGACGGAGCAGCAAACGCAACAGTTCCTGTCCCGTATAACCACTGGCTCCATAGACTCCGATCCTGACCATCCTGGGCCTCCAAAAAAAAGGGAGGCCTGAGCCCCCCTCGGTCATTATCGTTTAGAAAACTGGAATCGCTTCCTTGCCCCGGGCTGACCGTATTTCTTCCTCTCCTTGATCCTTGCATCCCTGGTTAGAAATCCGGCTCGTTTAAGGGCAGGCCGCAGGTCCAAATCGTATTCGACCAGGGCTTTCGATATGCCATGCTTGATAGCGCCCGCCTGGCCGGCAATACCGCCGCCCTTGACGTTAACGAACAAATCGAACTGATCTTTCCTCCCTACCAATTCCAGGGGTTGCTGGATGATCATTTTCAGACTGTCCCGAGTAAAATAGTCGTCAAAATTTCTCTTGTTGATGACCAGTACACCCGACCCCGGCTTCATGTAGACTCTCGCTACGGCGGTTTTTCTTTTTCCCGTTGCATAAAAACGCTTTTCTGTGGCACCCATTTCTTTTCCTACTCCTTCAGCTCTGTCTTACAATTCAAGTGCTCTCGGACACTGAGCATCATGGGGATGTTCCGGCCCTTTGTAAATTTTTAGTTTTTTGAGCATCGCCCGGCCCAGGGTGTTCTTCGGAAGCATTCCCCGCACGGCTATTTTCAAAACATCTTCCGGCTTCTCCTGAAGAAGCTTGCCCGCCGTAGTCTCCGTCAGTCCGCCCGGGTAACCCGAGTGCCGGTAATAGATCTTGTCGACGAGTTTGTTCCCCGTCAGTTGAATCTTTTCGGCATTGACCACAATTACGAAATCCCCCGTGTCGAGGTGGGGAGTGTAAATTGGTTTATGTTTTCCCCGGAGGCGGATGGCAATCTCGCTCGCCAATCTTCCCAGAATTTTTCCCTGGGCGTCTACAACGCACCAGCCTTTGATAATCTCTTCCTTTTTAACATTGAAGGTCTTCATGTCCAACTCACCAGATTCTGAAAATTAGACGGGAACGCTACGCAATTTCCCCCCGTTTGTCAAGGAAAATCGTACTCAATTTTTCATAGACCATAGATGGCAAATTTGAATTCATAGGTTTTATCATCGGTCCGATCCACGCCGTTCGTATCCAGGACGTTCCGTTCCTTATAGTTGAAGATGACGTTCCAGCATTGTCGTTTGTATGCGAAACCATAAGTCCGTTCAATGTTTCGCTGATTCAGTAGATCTTTCTTGAAGCCGGCCGTCACATCCAAACCCTTCCCTACGGGAGCCGCCAGCAGCAGATTGACCTCTTCGAGGGAATTCTGGGTGTACCGATAGATCACGTTGGCAGAATCACCCCGCTTATCGCTTACTCCCAAATCGTAGTTGGCCTGGGACCAGTTCGTGATATACGTGTTGTATTGATTCCGAGCGGAAAAGGATAAATTGGGAATCGGTTTAAAGTCGAGTTCCAAGGTGACATTGCTGAAGGGCCGCCGCTCCGTACCGGCGGCGATCGTGTCTGCCGCAGCCGTCTTGATGTCATAAGTCTGGGCCAGATAGAACCGCATAAACTCGAGATACGTCGCGTTGCCGCCCTTGTCGAGAACCTTGGCAATCAATGAGTTGGTCAGGGCGTAGGTCACGTTATTCTGTTCACCGACCGCGCCGGCATAATTCGGCAGGTTGTCCTGCAGGGCATTGGGCACGTACGTATATGTAACCGCAGGCAGGATGCCGTGGCGGATCCTGCTCAGGGTCTTGCCGCCGACATTGAAGACCCGGTGAATTTCCGAGGTCAGCGTGGCGCCGGCCCTGTATACTTCCCGGTCTCCCCGCTTCGCCAGGCCGTCTTCAATCTTGTCGTCCCGCCACCAGAAGGTCCCCTGGACGCCCCCGAAAGGGGTCAACTGAAAATAATCGCCCATATTATAAGGTACGGAAAGGGTGGGATTGATGTCCAGGTATTGTCCCTTCTGGCCAACGCCCCGGTAGAAATAATCATAGGTCGAGGTAATTTCATAATTGACGGGAGAACCGAAGAGAGGGGCCTTGGCCCCGGTGAGGGTCACCTCCGGATATTTCTGGAGGACGCCGTCGTTGGAGGCTGATGTCAAATCTGCCGTATCTTGCACCAGGGCGGTTAGATTGAAGAGTTGCCAGTTTTTGACGAGGCGGAGGGTAGAAGTAAGGGAGGGCAGCGATTCGTCGCCGACAAAGGCCACCCTTTTAAAAGGCTTCGTCTGATCGAGGGAGTAATTATCGAGGAAGTAATTGTAAGAAGAGAAATCCTTAAAGTACCAGTTATCCGATACCTTGGCTACATCAGCCCGAAAATTGAGGGTCGGATCAAGGCGCGTCTCCTGGTTCCAGTAAAATGACCACCGCTGCTGATTGGACTGCCAGTTCCGGCTTAAACTGCCTGAGGTTTCCGTAATCTTTTTGCTGTCATTCAAGAGATCGCCATAGAGGACGCCCGTCGTTGATTGGGTAGCGTAGCGAAATTCCGCCCCTTCCTGAAATCCCCGCTCGCTCATGTAACGCTGGTAAAAGGTGGCGTCCGTATCCTTGGAAATGGCCCAATAAAAAGGGATCCCCATATCCCAGCCGAGCTTTTCCGACGAAAAGCTCATGCGGTGGGGAAAGAGAAAGCCGGACTGGCGGTTTGTCTTGGCGGGGAAAAGGAGATAGGGGGTATAGACCATCGGCGCCTTCCCCGCATAGAATTTACCGTGGGTGATTGTTCCATACCCATCGACAGTGACGTTCATGGTCTTGCCCGTCAGGCGCCAATCCGGCTTCTCCCCGTCGCAGGTCGTGGCCTGGCCATTTACCACATAATATGTGGCCTCTCCCCTTTTTTCAATTCGATCGCCCTTGATGTAAAAATGGGTCTCCGCAATAAAAACCTGCCCTTCCTCAAGAATGCCCGTTTGCGACGGCATATGCATCTTTAGCCGTGACCCCTCCATGACGTCTTGCTGGCTTTTCAGGACGACATTGCCCTGGGCAAACGCCTCGTCCGTCTTACTGTTGAGCGCGGCGGAATCAGAGGTAAGGATATTGCCGGAGTATCGGATGACAACGGCGCCCTCGGCATGGTAGGTGTCGGTATCCTGTTCATAGCTCAGCGAGTCAGACTCGATATGTATCGGTTGCGGCTGTCCGGCGCCAACGGCCACCGGCTCCTCCTGCAGCGTCTCCGGGGGCAGAACGGACAGAATAATTTCTTTGACATTCTTTTCCCCTCCCCGCGGGGAAAACGTCTCGAAGACCGGGAAATAACCTTCCTTATGCACAGACATTGAAAGCGGCTTCTCCACGGGGAGATCGATCAGGAGAAATGATCCATCGGGACCGGTTACAACCAGCGTGTAGGGTTCATCCTTAAGTTCCACGTAAGCCCCGGCAAGAGGCTTCCCCTGCTGGTCCCGCACAAACCCCTGACAGGAGGTGATTTCATCTCCGAAAACGATCGCCGCGGGGAAAGAAAGCACCGGCACCATGGCGAAGCAGGCAATGATTCCCCAAAGCTTGATGATCTTTACCACCAAGAGAGCCCATTTTGTCCGTGTATTCTGTGCGATCATTTCCCTCCCGCCGCTATCATGGTTCCCAGGGAAGGGAAAGCTTTTTTTATTTGACCGACGAGATACAGAGAACCGGTGACGCAGATCAGATCATCCTCACCGGCAACGGAGAAAGCGTATTTGAGAGCATCGACAGGGGACCGAATAATTTCTACCCTTTGGAGAACGGCTCTGGCAATTGGTAAAAGTTCCGCCGGAGGCATGGAACGTTCGCTTGGCGGCTCGGTCAGAAGCATCAGGGGTTGGAAAACCGACAACCTTCTGATCATATCGGGATAATGTTTGTCCCTAAGGACCCCGAATAAGACGATAAGACGGCGGAAAGAGAATTTATTTCTGAGGGCACGGCACAGCGATCCGATCCCCGCAGGGTTGTGAGCGCCATCCAGGAGCAGGACCGGTGCTTCCCGCAGCACTTCCAGGCGCCCCTCCCATTTCACCTTGCGGAGCCCTTCCCGAACAGCATCCTCGCCGACTTTGAAGCCTTTAACAGCCATCGCCTCCACCGCGGCCACGGCTAAAGCGGCATTGGTCTGCTGATGGTCTCCGACAAGGCCGCAGTGGAGGCGGGCATAGGAACGGGCCGGACTCCGGTAAGAAAAGTCGCCGTCCCGATGCCGGAATAATCTTATTTCCCTGCCAATCCTCAGGAGGGTCGCCTCCCTTTCCCGGCAAGTATCCGCTATTACCTGCCGTACCGACAGCTGCCGAACCCCGGTGACGCAAGTGCCTCGCTTCGGGATAATTGCCGACTTTTCTCCGGCAATCTCCGCCAAGCGCTTTCCTAAATACTCCTGATGGTCCAGTGCTATATGAGAGATAACCGCCACGGAAGGTTCTATCGCATGCGTCGCATCGAGTCTTCCCCCCATGCCGACTTCCACCACCGCGACATCTATTTTCTTTTGCCGAAAATAGTGAAAGGCCAGCACGGTCATGAACTCAAAATATGTCAGCGCCTCTGTCAGGTGATCATCAACATCCCCCGTGGTTTCCCAAAAGTCCCACTCCGGAATCATTATGTTGCCGATCCGGATTCGCTCTCTTACCTCGGTAAGATGAGGGGATGTGTAAAGGCCGACAGAAAAACCTCCCGCGCTGAGAATGGCAGCCGTCATCGCCGCAACGGAGCCTTTACCATTGGTACCGGCAATGAGGATGGATGGATAGTCTCTTTCCGGATTTCCCAGGGCTCTCAGGCTCTTCCTGACAGCATCGAGGTCCATACGGATTCCCATTTTCTCAAGCCCGTCCAGGTATGTATAGGGGTTCCATTTTGTCATCATAAATGCAGAAAAAGCCATGGATTCGCAAAGCAATATGAAAATCCATGGCTTATATAAATTAGCAAGATAAGTGTTTCAGGTCAATCAGGAATCACTCTGAAAACCTCGTCGCCGGGGCGGACCCGATCCGATACCTTAATGCCGATATAATCCCCCGTTACTGCCTTCATCACCTTCTCGTTGTTGACCTCCATTGAATCTATGGAATTAGTAACATCCGTCGTATGGCCGGTAATTTTGATCGTGTCTCCGACGTTGAGCTCGCCGCTGACAATCTTGACCGCTGCCACAGAAGGTTTCGCAAAAAATTTCACCACCTCGCCTATCTTTTCTTCCGCCATAATCAGACCTCCTTTCATCAAATGAATGTCACATGAAGTAATGCGGTACTTCTATACTTTTTTATCGAAAAAGACAAGAACAAATAAAAAAGGCAAGTCAAAGACTTGCCTTTTTTCAAGGTATATAGTTATACTTAAGTGTACTTTTCTGCCAGTCCTTATTTTGGCGATGCTGCCTTTTTCTTCGTTTTTTCCTTTTCCGCGTCTTTGACAAATTCTACAATGGACTCAGGAGCATTGTCCCCGTTGCGAAACCCGAGTTTCACAATCCTCGTATAACCCCCGGCCCGGTCACGATATCTTGCCGACAATTCATCAAAGAGCTTCTTAACCATTGAAGTGGTGCGCACATAGGCCAGTGCCTGCCTACGGGCATGGAGATCGCCCCTTTTCCCCAGGGTGACCATCTTTTCGGCTACCCGTTTGAGTTCTTTTGCCTTACTGTCCGTAGTCCTGATTGACTCATGCTCTATAAAGGACGTGACCATGTTTCTCAACATAGCCGTCCTATGGCTTGAGGTCCTTCCCAGCTTGCAACCGGCATTACCGTGACGCATAGTTCTTTGCCCTCTCTATCTGAAGTCCGGCCTTACTTTTGTGGACTTATAATCTCTATTCTTAGCTGTCTTCCCGCAGAGTCCAAGGCGGAAATTCCAGCTTCATGCCGAAACCCAATCCTTGCTCAGCAAGAATCTCTTTTATTTCATTGAGTGATTTTCTTCCGAAGTTCTTTGTCTTCAGCATTTCCGCTTCCGATTTCTGGACCAGCTCTCCAATCAGATTGATTCCTGCATTCTTGAGACAATTGGCAGATCGTACCGACAATTCCAAATCATCGACATGCCGTAGCAGCTGTTCGTTGAGATTATCTTTCTCCTCGATCTCGGGTTGTTCCAATTCTTCTTCAACTTCACTGAAGTTAATAAAGATATCCAGTTGTTCCTTTAATATTTTCGAGGCGTAGGCAACGGCATCCTCGGGGAGGACGCTGCCGTCAGTCCATACCTCGAGCACCAGTCGGTCGTAATCGGCAATCTGTCCCACCCGCGCATGGGTCACGGTATAGTTGACCTTCTTGATGGGCGAATAAATCGCATCAATGTTAATGGTCCCCTCGGGCTGGTCAATATCCTTCTCCTTTTTCGCTTGCACATAGCCGCGCCCCATTTTGACGACCATTTCCGCTTTCAAGGAAGCGTTTCCGGAAAGGGTGGCAAGATAGTGGTCGGGATTGAGGACCTCCACGGTACTGTCATGAATGATGTCTCCAGCCGTGACAACCCCTTCTTTAGACGTGTCGAGGCGGATGACCCGCGGTCCATCCTGGTGGAGCATCACGCGTACGCCCTTGAGATTCAGAATGATGTCCGTCACATCTTCCTTGACCCCGGGGACGGTGGAAAATTCATGAAGAACTCCCTCGATGCGCACGGAAACAATGGAAGCCCCTTGAATCGAAGACAAGAGCGTCCTCCGCAAGGCATTCCCCAATGTAATGCCCATACCCCTTTCCAAGGGTTGGCAGCTAAATTCCCCATAATACTGCGTATGGGTACCCTCGTCGATCTCTATCCTTTTTGGTCGTATTAAGCCACGCCAGTTTCGCTGCATTGTCTTCATCCTTACCGTTCCGGGCATTAATAAATATTACCGGAGTTTTAGCATTATTTAGAGTAAAGCTCCACGACCAGCTGTTCCTGAACCGGCATGGTCAATTCTTCGCGGGTGGGGAACATCTTGACGGCACCCTTATAATTATCTTTATCCAGGGTCAACCACTGAGGTATTCCACGACGGGCAACCGATTCCAAGGCTTCCAGAATCGTGGAAACCTTCTTGCTCCCTTCACGAACCTCGATTTCGTCTCCCACCTTGACCAAATAAGAAGGAATATTTACCTTTCTGCCATTGACTGAAAAATGATAATGTCTGACCAGTTGTCTCGCTTCCGTCCGGGAGCTTGCAAATCCCATCCGGAAGACCATGTTGTCCAACCTTCTCTCCAAAAGGATCAGCAGGTTTGTCCCGGTGATCCCTTTCTGCCGGTCGGCCTTTTCAAAATAACTGTGGAATTGCTCTTCCAAAAGGCCATACATCCTCTTGATCTTCTGTTTGGCCCGCAGTTGCACACCATAGTCGGAAGGTTTTTTTCTCATCTGACCATGGTCTCCCGGTGCATATTCCCGACGTTCAAAGGCGCATTTTTCACTGTAACACCTGTCGCCTTTAAGAAACAATTTCAGGCCTTCCCTGCGGCACAACCTGCATACGGATTCTCGATATCTTGCCAAAGTTCCTCCCCGTTAAACCAATCTCTGCAATAAAATGAAAATTTCTAAACCCTTCTCCGTTTCGGTGGCCGACACCCGTTATGTGGAATAGGAGTAACGTCACGAATCAGAGTTATGTTAAGCCCCGTGAGCTGAAGGGCTCGCAGGGCCGATTCACGTCCCGATCCGGGCCCCTTGACATAAACCTGAACGCTTCTTAGACCGTGTTCCTTTGCTTTTTTTACGGCGTCTTCCGCAGCCATCTGGGCGGCAAAGGGAGTGCTCTTTCGGGAGCCTTTGAAGCCCTGAATACCAGATGACGACCACGAGATAACATTACCGCTGAGATCAGTAATGGTCACAATGGTATTGTTGAAAGTTGACTGGATATGGGCAACCCCTTCCGGGATATTCTTCTTCTCTTTTTTCTTTCCTGTTTTTCTAGCCGGCCTTGCCATGTTTCCTCCCCGTTACTTCTTCTTTCCTGCGATCGCCCGTCTTGGTCCTTTGCGCGTCCGGGCATTGGTGTGGCTTCTCTGCCCTCTGACCGGCAGACCTTTTCGATGCCTCAACCCACGATAAGTACCAAGATCCATGAGCCGCTTTAGATCCATGGAAACTTCCCGTCGCAGATCTCCTTCTACCTTATATTCTTTATCGATAATGTTTCTTATAGCCGAAATTTCTCCATCGGCAAGGTGATCCGTCTTCGTATTGACATCGACACCCGCCTTCACAAGGATCTCCTGAGCCTTCGTCCTGCCGATCCCGTAAATATAAGTCAAGGCTATTTCCATTCTCTTGTTCTTTGGTAAATCCACCCCTGCAATTCTTGCCACCGTCTAACCTCCTGACCTTACCACGGGCCTTTTTATCCCTGTCGCTGCTTGTGCTTGGGGTTTTCACAGATTATCCTGAGAATACCCTTCCTTTTCACGATCTTACACTTATCGCAGATCTTTTTTACCGAAGCTCTTACTTTCAATATCTTCACTCCTTGTGTCTTTTATCAGGACACGATCTTCGTGGATCCAGTACTCTATTTTGTCCGGTAAATGATGCGTCCCCGCGTCAAATCATAAGGGGAAAGCTCCACGGTTACCCTGTCTCCGGGAAGGATCTTGATAAAATGCATCCGCATTTTCCCTGATATATGGGCTAAAACCCGATGACCGTTTTCCAATTCTACCCGGAACATGGCATTGGGCAAGGGTTCAATCACCTTCCCCTCAACTTCTATTGCCTCTTCTTTTACCATAAGTATATCCCTGACCGACGACTCTCTCCACCGCCGTTCACTGCATCCGGCTTAATATTTCCGGACCGTGATCAGTAATAGCAATGGTATGTTCAAAATGCGCGGAAAGCTTACCATCCGCCGTCACGGCCGTCCAGCCGTCAGCGAGCATTCTGATCTTATAGGTTCCGGCATTGACCATAGGCTCTATCGCCAAGACCATTCCCGCTTTCAACGCCACCCCTCTGCCCTTGATACCATAATTGGGAATCTGCGGATCTTCATGAAGATTCCTTCCAATACCATGGCCGACAAAATCCCTCACTACCGAAAAGCCTTCCGCCTCTACATGTGTTTGTACTGCGGCGGAGATATCACCGAGTCGATTCCCGACCGTTGCCTCATGAATCGCCCGAGAGAGGGATTCTTCGGTCGCTTTAAGGAGCAGCGACGCCTCTTTGGAAATCTGGCCTACAGGAACCGTCAGGGCGGCGTCGCCATAATATCCTTGATAATAAACCCCAAAATCAAGGCCGACAATATCCCCCTCCCTAAGCACTCGCTCCGAAGGGAAGCCATGGATAACTTGTTCATTTATCGAAGCACACAGGGAAAAGGGATAACCGCGATAACCCTTAAAGGCGGGTTTTGCTCCTTTTCTTAGAACCAGTTCCTCGGAAATATGATCCAGTTCTAAAGTAGTAACACCCTCCTGCACCCTCTCTTTCAACTCCGTCAAAACTTCTGCGACGATACTGTTACTCGCCCTGATCTTTTCTATTTCGCTTCGCTGCTTCAGAATGACCATTAAAACGGCTCCCATATCCTCTTCATGGTCTTCCTCAGCGTCGCCTCGCTATCTTTCCTTTCTTCATGAAACCTTCATATTGCCTGGTCAACAAGTGGGTTTCTATCTGACCAGCCGTATCGAGGGCCACCCCGACAACGATGAGCAGAGCAGTTCCTCCGAAGTAAAAAGGCACGTTAAAATAACCGATCAAAATGCTTGGTAATACACAAACGGCCGACACATAAATTGCGCCGCTGAAGGTCAAGCGGGTCAATACTTCATCGATATAGTCCGCCGTTTTTTTGCCGGGCCGGATTCCGGGAACATACCCGCCGTATTTCTTCATGTTGTCCGCCACATCGACGGGATTGAAGGTAACGGCTGTGTAAAAATAGCAAAAAAACACTATAAATGCAACGTACATTAATTCATAGATGGCCTTGCCGGGAACCAAGGAATCCGCTACAACTTTCATCCATGGGTGGGGGATAAAATTAGCGATGGTCGCCGGGAACATGATTATGGAAGAAGCAAAAATCGGCGGAATAACACCGGCCGTATTTACTTTCAAGGGCAAGTGGGTGGATTGTCCTCCATATACTTTTCTCCCCACTACGCGCTTGGCATACTGGACGGGAATCCTTCGCTGGGCGCTTTCAACATAGACAATCGTACCAACAACGGCAAGCATCATGACGATGAGAATGACAATCGAGAAAATTCCCATTTCCCCGGCCGACAGGAGCTGAAAGGTATTGATAATAGCCTCCGGAGCTCTACAGACAATCCCCGCAAATATTATCAGCGAGATGCCGTTGCCGATCCCCTTTTCCGTAATCTGCTCCCCCAGCCACATGATAAAAGACGTCCCCG
>Ga0074199_1001164_pt1 | contig 26166 bp, 32 predicted proteins | sample EPASupsiteSAE347_FD_64528 | JGI IMG/M metagenome (GOLD analysis project Ga0074199, IMG submission 64528) | Bioremediated contaminated groundwater from EPA Superfund site, New Mexico - Sample SAE3-47 | ecosystem: Environmental > Aquatic > Deep subsurface > Groundwater > Contaminated ... | reverse complement strand
CAGGGCGGTCAGCGAGGCCAACCAGATACCGGAGGGTTTCGCCCAGGTCGATCCGCGCAGCAGATGGCCGAGCACGGCGGTTTCGAGATATTCAGTCGCGGGCATGGATCAATCCCTTATCTATGGTTTCCTCCCCTCCTTGATAAGGAGGGGCCGGGGGTGGTTACGTTTGCGGCGGATTCCCGGCGTCGTCAACCTGATAGACCCGATCCCACACCAGCGCGTTGCCGTATCCTTCGGGGCGGTCGTCGAAACAAGTTATAATGTACGGGTCGGCGAGGGTCTGTTCCGGAAGCCCTCGAAATTCGAACGTCCCGACCCCGGCATCCGTGACCGTGCTGATGACATAGGCTCCGGTCATGCGTCGGCGAACTTCGACGCGGCGAGAAACAGGCGATCCGTTGAGCAGGGTTTGCCCGGCCAGAATGTGCGGCGCCGATCCGTAAAAACTTCCATTCGCCACGACCAAGGCGGAAATAACAACATCGGCCATATCAGTCCCACGGCCCGGTAATGTCGAACAGGACGCGGCCGGTCAGGGATAACCCGGCGTCGGTGCCCACACTGTATAGGGTTTTTCCTCCAACCAGATATGTTCCGCTGTAATTTGCTTTAAACAGCGGGGCATACATTCCGCGCATGATCCCGCAGGGCTGAGTGATCCCAGCCGGTGGGTCGGCTATCGCCTTGACGATTACCGGCAGCATCAGCAGGTCGACGCCGGTGACGGGCGTCCCTGAAAAATAGGATTCGATGCTCCCGCCAAGTGGCGAACCGCTTGGCGCGGCGTAGTTGATTGCCTGAAACGCGGAGTGGGCATTGGCGGAGATAGAGCGCCTGAGAAATCCCGTTGTGGCGGTTGTATCGGTAATCGAGTATGCTTGATGCAGAGGGATATTGGTATCGTCGTCGGATAGCCTAGTTGAATCGCTGCTTCCGGAAATAAACGCCGGGCACGGATCGTCGGCGATCAAGCTGAGGTATTCGCCGAACCCATGGACAATATTATTGTCCTCTGGTTGGAGCACGACATAACACGTCTTTTCATCGGCGATCACTAACCATGCAAAGGATTCCGTCGCTGAATACCATTTGCCGAAATAGACCGCGCCTCGCGCGCCTTCTCCCGTTTCCACGCTGCTCATGCTGTCATAGCTGGTCATGCGGGTCACGTCGGCATCATAGTCTCGGTCGTTGATCTGATAGAACTGGCGCGCGGTGCCTTGCAACGCGCGGAAACACGCGATGTTGTTGGTTTCCGCGAACGGCTCTTCCCACCCGGCCGGGGTCATGGCGCCATATCCCGTCACCAGGCAGGCGCGCAGCAGGGCGGCCATGGACCCGCGCAGGCTGGACGGATGTGGCGGGGCACCGGAGTCGGTGGATTTGTAAATGCGAATGGTCATCAGTTGGCGGCTCCTCGAATCTGGATCACAAACTCATCAGTCGGCGCTTCCACGGCGCCCTGCATGGTGGTGCGCGCCAGCCACATGGGGGCATTGGCGGCGCTGGTGTCGAAACGGAACACGTTGCCCGTGGCCCAGCCGGTGCCCCATCCCCGGTAATCGATGCGGAAATAGGGGACGCCGGTGAACGGGTTGATAAGGGCCACATCCGAGCTGGTGTTGCCCGTGGCCAACACGCCCATGTTTTCCGAAACCACGTTGAATGCCGTGGCGCTGGTGAAAATGATGGCCCAGCGCTGGGCGATGCTGCCTTTATTGGTCAGCTCGATTGGATAGAGCAGATCGTTATACCGTGCCGTGGTATCGTCACCGCTGCGGGCATCGCGCCACACGGAATCCCAGGTTTTCTGGGTGTAACTCCGGACGATGCGGGCGGCGAGGTCGCCGAAAATCAGGGCGCTCGAAACCTGGGTGACGTTGGCCGAATAGCTGTGCGTCAGCGGTCCGACGGTGCGGATCAGGCCGTTGATCTGAGCCTCGGAGATCAACACCATGTCCTCGATGCGATGGGCGGCGACCAGCGGCTGGGTGTAACCGGTCAGGTCCAACGGGTTGGCCATGGTCACGGTGCCGGCGGTGAGGTTGACGGTGTACAGGGCCTCGTTGACCAGCGCCCCGGTCTGGTCCCGCAGCTCGCACAGGGCCAGGGATCCGCGCGCCAGGGTGACGACCTGGCCGCTGGAGAGCGGCGACGGCATCAGCTCGTCGGCGGTGTGGTGGATCACGGCGACATTGCCGGCCTTGAAAATCGGCACCCGGCCATCCAGCGGCAGGCGGATCGGTTCGATCCCCAGCAGCGAGGCATCGAGCGGCAGATAGGTGTAAATGACACAGTTGTACAGGGCGGTTTCCGGCAGGACGCCAGCCGGCTTCCAGATCATGCCTTCCGTGACCCATTCGGCCCGATACCAGGGCTCCGCTTCGTTGCCGGCGGCGGTCACCATCTCGCCGAACCGGACGCGCGTCACGCCGACGGTGGTTTCGATGGACCCGGCGACGCCGGTGTCGTCAATGGTGCCGTCGTTACCGGCCTGGGCGGTAATAAGGGTGCCGTCCGGTTGCGTGGCGCGAAGGCTTAGGCTGCCATCGCGCACCGGGGCGCCAGGGGTGCGAAACACATAGCCGTCGGGGGTAAATCCGCCATCGCGGGTGAGCAGGCTGGTCAAGGTGACGGCGGTCGCGGATAGGGCCGGGTAGCTGGTGAGCGTGGCCAAACCGGTGGTGTAGTTGACGGTTCCGGCGATGGTGCCGACGCCGGTTGAGCTGCTGCGGTCACGGTAGAGGTTGCCGGCACCGTCGTCGTACCAGCCATGGCCGCCCATCGCGAACACCACCGAGTTGGGCACGATGGTTTCGACCGTGGTCGGCGTCAGCTCGATGGTCAATGCCGGAGCGGCGAGGCTGTCGGTCTGCGGCAACCAGGTGGCGGCGCCGTCCTGGGCATAGGTGGCATGGACCAGCGACGGCGCTTCCTGCACGGCGTTGCCGGTGGTGACGGTCGGGACCGCATAGGTCGACATGCTCCATCCGGTGGCGGCGACCGGGGTGCCGTAGATTTTATAACTGTAATCGTCGAGCCCGACGACATTGATTTCGCCGCTGCTGTAATTGATGGTGCCGACGGTGGTTCCGGCGCCGTTTTTCATGTTGCCGAGGCCGTCGTCGTGGAACTTTTTCGAGCGCGATACCTTAACGATGGTGCCGTCGGCCTTGACCGATTTGATCTGATTGACAGAATATGTCACGGCCACCGACCCGGCCCGCAACGGCGCGTGGGGGATCACGAACATCAGATTGTTATCGGTGGCGGTGACGCTCATGATGGTGCTGGTGGTCGGCGTCTGCTGCTGGTAGGCGATGCTGTACTCGGTGGCGCTTTCGGGGATGCCGGCAGGCCGGAACAGGATTTCTCCCGAGCCATAGCCGATAGTTCCGGTCGCGTCGCCGGTGAAAGCGCCGTTGCCATTATCGGTCGCGGATTTCGGCGTGGCTCCATCCAGCCACGAAATCGTCACACTGGTTGGCTTGATCCCTTGATGGGGCAGGGTGTGGGCAATCATCATCGGCTCGGCGTAGGTGGTCCCGCGCCGGTCGCTTATTTCGAGGGCATGGCCCCACTGGATAATGATGCTGGTTCCTACGTCCGGCAGGGCGCCGAGGGTGATAATGGCCGATCCGCTGGCATAATCGACGGTGCCGGTGCCGATGCCGGATTCGTTGCCGACGAAAACCCCCTGGCCATTATCGTACAGCTCATACCATTTGCCCTGGGCCATGTAGCTGACGATGATCGATCCGGGGGCCGGCAGGGGGCCGGACAGGTTCGGCGTGTAGTTGTAGGCGCGATTCGCCAGCTCGATGGCGATTTCGCGGGAAACGAACGCCGTGGCCACGGCACAGGCCGGGGTCGCGGTGAGGCTGACGGTTCCGCTCCAGGCGGTGGCGCGCTCGATGGTGATCTGCCCCGAGGCGTAATCGACATATCCGGTAAAGCCGCCGTCGCCATCGACGGCGACGAGGTTGCCCCGCACGTCGCGGAAATCGTAGCCGATGATGTCAATCGCCAGCGATCCGGGGCGGAATCCCTCGGGGAGATGGATCGCGTTCGCGGTATTGCTCCGGGTGCCGGTAAATGTCAGCGACCCGACCGGACCCTTGGCGATCAGCGAGACGTTATCCCCACCCATGAGCTGGTCGACCAGCGCGGTTTCCACCTGGGAAGTCGGCACGAGCTGGTTGTAAATCGAGTCGACCCAGAAGCTCATGGCCCCGGCGCTGACCGGTTGCGCCAGCTTCTTGACGCCGAAATAGCTGGAGGCATCGGCGACCACCGTGGCGTGAATGCGGGTGTTGGCCTTGGTGGTGTAGGGCGTCGCTTCGATGCCGGGGAACGTGTATTGCAGCGCGGCCGACAGCCCGATGGTCAACAGGTCGACCTCGAAATTTCCGTAGGACGAATGGGTGAACGTCTCACGGGTGCTGGTCAGTTCGGTGATCCGTACATATTGCATCTCGCCGTTGACGGCGTTTTTCAGCACGACGGTCTCGCCGATTTCCGGAGAGACCGTACCTGGCCGGGCAAAGGCGGTGATCGCCCGTTGCCCTTCGAGTTGATCGTTCAGCGGACGCCACACCAACTCTTGGGCGATGCTGACGTAACTTTCGATGCGGTCCTTGGCGTCGTCGCGTTCGTCGTAAAAGTCGTTGGTCGAAAAAAGCGTCACATGGACGTTATCGTCCTCTGGAGGTTCGGTGACGATGGCGTGGGCACCGTAATACATATCGGTGTTCGCGGTCATGACGGCCAGAAATGCCTTGAGGATGGAAACCCGGCCATAAACGCGATCCAGCGGCGAGATGTCGGGGAAGAGGTTGTTGACAACCCCGTCGACGATCTCGGTCCCGGTCATCTGCCCGCCCCCGTCGTAATAATCGGTGAGGCGTTCGGAGGCCATGAGTTTGATGTCGGTTTTGGCGATGGACATGGTTTATCCCCTCACATGCACAAGCAAATCCTGCTCGTAGAGATTCCCGGCGCTGGTGGCGGCGCGAAAGCTTACCTTGTACCGCTCGCCGTCGGTCCCTCCGGAAAGACGGGCTTGCAGGACGCTGTTGGATGCGGCCCCATCGGCAACCGCCATGCTTCCAGTGGCGATGATGGTGGCGGTTGCGTCCGTGGCGGTACCGGCAACGACCGCGCTGACCGTGCTGCCGACTTCGGTCAGCGTTTCGCCACTGGCGAGCAGCGGAGAAAAATCGAAGCCGACAAAGAACGTTTCAGCGGGCTGTTTCCCGCCTACCAACCGACGCATCAGGCGTACTCCACCGTGATCGTGCCGCTATCGCTGGCCGTGTTCGGCGCGCTGGCCGACACCACGCGCTTGATCCACACCCGGCAACCACTGCCGGCGGCGATGGCGGGGATGCTCAACCGGCTGCCGGTGGTGTAGGCGGAGAAACTCACGGCGGCCGGGGCCGTCGACTCGTTGGCGATGCTGGTGGTGCTGTCAATGGGCGAGGCTTCGAGGCCGAATTGCAGCTCGGTGCTGGTGCTGCTGGTCGGGGTGCTCATGTACAGTTCCGTCCCAGAGGATGCCGCGTCGCCGCTGTTGTAGAGATCCAGCGCGCGGTATTCGTTGTCCCCGGCGCTCGCTTCGGCGGCGGAAACGTTGTCGAACAGGTTGTTCATCGCGGTTCCGCTGATGGCATTGCTGCTGCGGACTCCGCCGAGGCTGGCGTTGGGGTCGCTGTTCGATGCTCCGCCGGTGAGGCGCCAAACGAGGGTTGCGGCCATGGTCTATTTCCTTTCTGCCAAGAGGATAAAAATGCGTTTTTCGGCGTTGATGATGAAGTCGCGGCGCTCGGCCATGAACACCCGCACCGGCTCGGGCACCGTATCGCTGATGATGGCCCAGGCGGTGGCGGTGTCGAGGTCGCGGAACACATGCCACGCGGTATCGGTGGCGAAGCCTTGCAGGATGTCCCATGCCGTGGCGGTGTCCATCCCGTTGATGATGGTCCAGTCGGTCGATTGGTCGAGACTGGTCTTGATCGTCCACGCCGTCGCCTGATCGAGATCCGCGCGGATGGCCCAGGCGGTCGGCGTGTCGAGGATGCCCGCGCCGAGGATCTGCCAGGCCGTTTCCCGGTCCAGCCGGGTAAGGATCGCCCAGGCGCTGCCGGTATCGAGGGCGGCGCGGATGCTCCATGCGGCATCAGCGGCCAGGGCGTTGCGGATACTCCAGGCGGTGGGCGTTTCCAGGGCCAGGGAATCGAGGATGGCCCAGGCGGTGGCGGTATCGACGGAGGTAAAGATCGGCCACGCGGTTTCCGCGTCGAGTCCGGCCTTGATCCGCCATTCCGTCGGCGTGTCGGCGGCGGTGGCAATGGGCCACGCGGTCGGCGTGTCCAACCCGGCGCGAACCGTCCACGCCGTTTCCGCCTCGGAAGATGTGCGAATACTCCACGCGCTCTCGGCATCGGCGCGGGTAAAAACCGCCCAGGCTGCGGACTGGCTCAACGCGGCGCGGATGCTCCAGGCGGTGTCGATCTCGGCGGCGGTGTAGATTTTCCAGGCACTGTCGGTGGTTAGGGTTCCGCCCCCAGTCGCCGGAAACGAATACACCGGGCGCGATACCGGCATGAGCAGGGCGTAGGGGGTGGCGGCAAGCTGGGATACAACATTTTCAGCAACTTCGCTCGCAACTAGCAAACATTGAGAAATTATCCCACCGAACGGCTGCACTGAATCAGCCCACCCACCAAGGGTGAAACTAGAAAAAGGACCGGACGTAGATGTACTTACAGTGTTTGTTGACCGAAGCACACCATCAATAAAAAATTTTTGTTGCCCGCTTTTCGATGTGAATCCAAGAAAAGTCGGAACACCGTTCTTTGATCCGCCCGAATACGATACTACGTTGCTACCGCAGTCTCTCCAAAATACCCGCTGGCCGCTAACGCCAGTGTCAGAAGGGTATATAATTAAATCGTCTGTACCTCCCCAACTAAGGACGGAGCGATCAGTGGCATAAAAATTTGGAGTACACCAAACAAAGCATGAAAAATTCGATAACGGTAGATTTATGATGTTTGTGTCAGACACAGACAGAAGAAAATTATTTCCCGTCGTCACACAATCAATGCCATCGTTTGTCCACCCATACGACCAAGTGTGAGGCACTCCGGTTGCGACATTCGATGCAATATTCCCAGCACGCTCCCAAAACGGAAAAAGGCCCTTTACGTCGCCTACGTCCATCCGTTCAGCATTGGCCCGCACCGCGTACTGAACCACCTCTGGTGGCCCCAACATTGGGGGCTTTATGTCGGGACGAAATATCATGCCGAGTAAGTGCTCTGAGCGATGCGACAGTTAACGGCGGTTGCCGAATAAGCCGTATCGGTGTTGACAACGCGAACTTGGAATTCTCCAATCAGATTGGCGTCAATAGTTACAGTCTTTGTAACGGTCGTGTTGGCGGTAAATGGAACCGGTATAGTCCATGCCGATGCCTGCGATTCATAGGCCGGGGTATTAGCCGATTTACGCTCAATCAGAATATTTACGCCCTTGGTTGCACTAGCGTTGTAAGTAACATCAACGGCAACAGTGGTGCTAGTTTTGGCGGCATTCGAAACCGGGCCGAAAACGTAATTCCCACTGGCTACAATGGTCTGGTTCTGCGTTCCAAGGTCGGAATAATTGGCCTGTGTAAACCCTCCCATCACATCACCTCCCGGCACCGCTCGACCATCGCGGCGGTAATCTCGCTGTAGCCGAGCTGCTGCGCCCGACTTTGGCGCGTTTCGGCCAGGGCTTTGATCGCTGCGGCTTCATCGCCGGTCAGCAGACCCGAGGCGGCAAACTGGTCGATCATTCCCCGCGCCTCCCGCAGAGCAATATCCACTCCGCCCGCCGAAACGTCGGTGAGCATCCGGCAAATGCGCTGCATCACCCGGTCGGGCATGGCCTCCAGCGCGTCAAGGACCGCCGTGGCTCGTTCTGCGCCGAGAACGGCAAACAGGGTTCGCTCTGAAATCATCCTCTCCGAAAGCGTCACGTAGCGCGGATCAATGAGGTCGGCGGCGACTTGCTCGGGTGTCATGGCCGAATACCCGCGCTCTTCCGGGTCGGCGGTCAGTTCGGCGAGGAGCGGTTGCAGGTTGGCGTTGAGGGTCATGGTCAAAGCTCCATCAAGTAAATCGTCACCTTATACGGGTGCCCGTCTTCGGGGTGGCTATGCTCGTAGATCTGTTCGGCTTCCAAGCGATTGTCGGTGAACACCACGTTGCGCTCGCTGTCGTCGTTGAGGGTCAGGGTGTATTCGGTGCCCGGCGCGTTGGCGGCGGCGCGGAGAAGTTCGAGGGTGCTTTTCGTGATCCAGCCGAAGTTGTCGCCACCGGCGAGGGTGATCGGGCGGCCGGTCTGTTGGGCGTCGGCTTGCACGACCACGGCGCCGTCGGCCATGATGTCGATCTGCTGGGCGACGCTCGACCATTTATACTCGTCGATCCACAGCAGGTCCGCCGGCAGATCAATCGCGCCGAGGGTAATCATGCGGTCACCATCCCGGCCTGGCGCAGCACCTCAAGCAGGCGCCCCGCGTCGGCTTCGGGTAATGTCGCGGCGACAGTCTGGCCCCCGGATTTGAGATTGACGGTCATGGTTTTCTGTGTCGCGAAGCCCGGTTGAGGTGTCGTCTTTGATAACTCGTTGAGCTTTTTGATGTAGAGCTGTTCGGCGTATTTGTTCGCCGACCTGGTAAACGCCGACTGTCCGGCGATTCCGGCTCCGCCCATGGTCATCAGGTCTTTGTTGGTGTAAGCGCGGCCGTTTTTCGCGGTGACGATCTGGCCGGCCCAATCCGTGGCTTCTTCGAGGGTTTTGAAGCTGGCGATCTGGTTTTGGATTCCGCTGTATTGCTCGCCGAAATACTTGGAGCGGGCCTGCTTTTTCTGTTCTTCGGTGAGCTTCTTCTGTTGCTCGGTGGCTTCTTCCGTCATTTCCCCGAGTTCGCCCATGGCCGACGCGGCTTGCTCCCCGCCTTCCTGTCCGGCCCGGCCGACTTCGCGCAGGGTATCGGCCATGGACTCGGCCGACTTCGCGCCGGACTTTTCGACGGCCATGAGGTCGTCCCACTTTTTGCGGGTTTCGCGGGCGGCTTTTTTTAATTCAAGTTCGGCGTCGATCTTGTCGGCGGTGGCCTCGGCGTACTCGCGGCTATCCTCGCCGTAGAGTTCCTTGCTTTTGGCGACGGCTTCGGCGCGCAGCTCAAGGACGCGCTTCTGAAAGGTTTCTTCGAGATCGGCTTTTTGCTTGGCGTATTCTTTTTCCGTCAGCCAGGTGCTTTCGAGGGAGTTTTCCAACTCGAACAGTTTGATTTCGAGGCTCTGCTTGAGGGCGTATTCCTCATCCCGATATTTCTGGGTGCTGTCGTCCCATTGGGAATCGCGCAGGGCATTGACGGCGGCGACGTATTTCTTTTCGGCATCCAACTTTTTGTCCAGAGCGTCCTGGTGCTCTTGCGTCCCGGCGTTGGCCTGTTCGGCGGCGGTGGCGGCGCGGAAATAGGCTTCGGCGGTGGCGTCGATTTCGGCGCGCAACGCGGTTTCGGCATCGACCTGGCGGGCGCGCGCGTCGATCAACAGCGATTGTTTATCGGCGGCTCTTTGCGAGGCCGTGGCGACCATCTCCAGGGTCTGGGACATGCTCATGGACGATTGCTCGGACTCGGCCAGCGCCGTCCGCACCTGGCCCAGCTCGCCCTTGACTTCTTGCAGCCTGGCGGTGACGGCCGGCAGTTCGGCGGCGGCGGCGCGCGCGTCGTCGGTGAGATTTCCGAGCCAGTCGGTGGCTTCGGCGCGGCTGGAGAGATCGGCGTGCATGGCGGTCCAGTAGGCCGAGGTTTTCGCCAGCTCTCCCCGATAGGCTTCGAGATCGGCGATGGTGGCGCCGTCGACCCCAGGTAACCGGTAATCGGCGGCGGATGAAAACCGCCCCATGGTTTCGGCCGTGGTGTCCGACAGCCGGCGCATGGCGGATTCGGCTTCGGCGGCTGCAACCCGCCAATCGTAGATGGTTTGGCCGAGTTCGACGATTTTCCCGCCGGTGAACGCGGAAACGGCGGCGAGCAATCCGACCAGTCCGGCCTTGGCGCCGGCGGAGGCTCCGGCCATGGTGGTCAGCCCGCCGGCGGCTTCGGTGAAGGTCGCGGCCATCTTCGCATTGCGGATCGTCGCGACGGTTTCGCTCAGCGCTCCCAGCCCGCGCGCCGTCGTGGCGACGGCGTAGGCGATCCCTCCGCCACCGAGGAGGGTGGCCAGCAAATTCTTGTTTTCGACCACGAATTTGATCGTCTCGCCGATGGCGTCGGCGATGGCCGAGGCCATGTCGCCGATGGCGTCGGCGTTTTCGCGGATGATCTTGGCGACGCCGGAGAGGCTGGCGGCGAGGTTCTTGTTATTGGCGATGGCGTTGGAAACTTCGGTCTTGACCATGGCCAGGGCGCCGGAAAAGGTTCCGGCGCTGGCGGCGGCGCGGCCCTGCATCTCGGCGGACTGTTCGAGAAACACGTTGAAGCGGACCTGGGCTTTTTCGAGGTCGGTCAGATCCTTCCAGGCGACCCCGTGCGCGTTGTGCGCTTCATGCCAGGACTTGACGTAAGTTTCGTTTAGCGTCAGCCCGAGGAACTCGGCGGACTCCGCTTCGCCCCGCAGTGCCGCCGTCACGCGCTCGATCCCGCCTTGCAGATCGGTCTTGCCTGCCGACAAGTCGGCGCTGCGCTTGATGAGTTCTTCCATCTGCGCGCTGGACATCCCCAAGCGCTTGGTCATATCGACCGTGCGGCTGATGGCGTTGGCCACGTCGGCTTCGCTGTACACCTTGAGCGCGGCCGACATCTCCTTTACTTTCCCCTGCCAAAAATCCAGGGTGCCGGTGTTGCCGAACTCGCGAGACGCGGCCATGACCGATGCTTGCAGGTTGAATTGGCCCTGCTCGGCCTCTTTCGTGGCTTCGACGATGCTCCTGATGACGGTGGTGACGGTCTGATAGCCGACATAAGCGGCGGCGACCTGCTTGATGCGCGTGGCCCAGTTTCCGGCGATGGTGGACCCTTCGCGCATGGCGGCGTTGGTGGCGGTGTACTGCCCCCGCAGTTGCGCGGTCTTGATCCGCAGATTGTCGGCGGCTTGGGCCAATTCGCGTTGGGAGAGCAGGCCGGACGCGGAGAGGCGCTGGTAGTGCTCACGTAGCGCGTTGATCTCTTGCGAGACCAGGCGCATGGGCTTGACGTCCAGCGCATTGGAAGCGGCGCGGAAATTGGCGGCGGCTTTTTCGGTGGTGGGGATAATCGCCTGGAAACGGTCGCGCACCCGAGCCAGTCCGGCTTCGGCCTCTTTCGTGTGCGCGGCGATCAACAGATCGATTTTATTTTCCGCTGCCATGGCTCTTGACGCACCTCAGAAAAAAGTTTCCGCCATACTCCCAGGGCCGCTGGTGCCCGTTCGCGATCAAGAATTCACAGGCTCGCTCTACCGATTGCCGGAAGGGTTCGCGGCTGGCGCTTCCGGCTTGGCCACCATCCGCGCGAAAAAAGGGTTCACCTCGGCGGCCGCCTCCCAGATCGGCAACAGGGCCGACGGGGTAAGCGCGCTCAGCGCGGCGCGGTCGATCCCGCAGGCGCGAACCACGGCTTCGGCCGGCAGGGCACCATCCATGACCACGTCCAGCGTGTCCACCTGTTGACCCGTGGTCACGGCGTCCATGCAATTGCAGATTTCCTCGACGGTCAGCTCTTTCACGGTGATGTCGCGCCCGTCGATGGTGATGATTTTCGAGAGTTTCATAGGGCTCCGGCGTGGATGATGGGGCACGGCGAACCGTGCCCCATGTCAATCATCAGGCGGCGTCGTAGTAGATGATTTCAAACGGCGTGGTGTCGCCGGTCGGGATCTCGCAAACGCCTTCCAGCTCCAGTGGGAGGAAGTCGTCGGACAAGAAATCGACAGCGGTCGACGGCTTAAGGCGCGCTTCCTTGACCACCACCTTGCAGTTGCGGCCGTTGACGAAGTTCTTGCCGTCCAATACAAGCCGGGCGCGGATGATGGGCGAGTCGGCGCCGGAGATCTCGGTCCAGTCGACCTGGGCATAGCTGCCGGAAACGTGCAGCGTGGCCCCTTCGGCGATGGCGCCGGTGGACAAAGCTTTGACCAGCCCCAGCCTGGTGTTCAGCTCGTAATCGGTTCCGAGGGTGTAGGTCGTGACGTTGGTGACGTCTTTGACCACCACGGCGGACAGCGATTCCTTGCCGACTTCCACCCACTTGTCGAGGTGCGCGGTGATCGACACCGGCGACCCGGCGGAGATAGATCCGGCGACCTGGCCGCCATCGGTGGCGGTCCCCAGGAAGGCGACGGCGAGATTGTCGGCGTCGAGCTGGTTCAAGATCAACTTGATGGCGGTCTTGCCCGGCAGGGTCGCGGCGGCGATGACCTGACCGTAATTGTCCCGCCCTTTTCCGGTCTGCTCCTTGATCTCCGATTCGGGGATTAACTCGAACTTGCTACAGGCGCCGGCAATGGCCGCCCCCTGCGAAACACCGGCGGAGGTCAACCGGTCGAAATAGAGGTCTCCCGACCCAAGCCAACTATCGGACATGATTTCAACTCCTTTCTAGAGCTATGGTTTGGTTGTATTTAAACGAATACTCCGCCTGGATCACGCACAGCCCGGCGGTCTTGCTGTAGCCCATCAAATATTCGCGGCGCAGTTGCACCCGCCCGGCGCCGGGGACGATGAGCCGGTTGAGCGCCACGCGGACAGCCTTGGCGATAGCGTAGGCGCCGACGCTGCCGAGAGCGCCCCTGCGCGCCGACTTCTCGCCCCGCAGATCGGTGGCGGCGGCGTAGACATCGAGGGTCAATTCGCGGCGGTCCTCGGTGTTGACCGATTCGCTGGTCATGGCCGACACGCAAACGAAAACGGCCGGGTAGTTGATGGGGAACTGGCCGAAGCTGTCGGCGGAAAATTCACCGCCGTAGGTCTCCAGCGTTTTGACGCCGACCGTCGTGCCTTTCAGCGGTTCCAGCGCGGCGAGGATGGCATCCTCGAAATCTTCATAGGTCATGGCGTCACCGTGCCCATGGCCATTTCGAACAGCCATTGCTGGGCGCTGTTGAATTGCTGCTGGCGGGCCTCGCTGGGGATAAGCTGCGTGTTCCGGGCATAAAGGTGGAACAGAGTCAAAAAGCAGCACATCCGACGCGCGACCTTGGACCCTGCCGTTACCGTCACCCCGACCGGGAGATAGCTGTCGATCTCCGCCGTGGAGTCGTCCAGAATCGCGGCGACGATAGCGGCATCCGGCTCGAACACATCCACCCCGGTAAGCTGGGTCAGCTCATCGGCGGTGGCGTAGGCAAGCAGATCGTCCAAAGTGGCGTAGGCCATGGGACATCCTCAAAAAATGCGCGGGGCCGGAGAGAAGAAAGCCCCGCGCCAAGGGTTTAGGTGCGCTTGCCTTTGATGAGCGCCTTGGGCTGGGTGCAGATCGGCAGCGGGTTGCTTTGGGCTTCGAGGTCGACGAACTTATTGAAACGCTCGTCGGCGGCTTGCTTCATGTATTTGGGCAGGCCGATGGTGTTTACAGTTTCCATGTAGTCCGCCGGGCCGTAGTAGAGCTTGAACAGGCCGGGGACGCCGACGGGGAAGACGTGGCACTTGTCGGTGTTGATGAAATCGACGCCACCGATGCTGCCCCGATACTCTTCCCAGACGATCCCGCCGAACATGAAGCGCTCGCCGTAGTATCCACCCCGCAGTTGCGCGGCTTCCTGCTGGGCCAGGTAGGTATCGCGGACTTCGGCATGGGCGATGAGATCGTCAAAGAAGGCGGCGCCACAGAAGGCGTGGGCGCTGCGGACGGTGGCGGCGCCCAGATTGGTGCTGATGGCGCGCAGGACTCCGGCGCATTTGTTACGGAGGGCGCCGGCGGCCGGGGTGGCGTTGTCGAGATCGAAATCGACTTCGGTTTCTTGCGATACGCCGAACTCGGTGAAGAGGTCATAGATGACCGACGACCCGTCGGAATCAAGGATCTGCCCTTTGATGGCGCCGAGGGCGAGGTGCTCGATGGTGGCGTCGAGGCTGTTGCTCATGGACATGGTGCGCCCGTCGACCACGGTCTGAACGGATTCAAGCTGGTTCTCGCTGCCGAAGGCGCGGACACCCTGAATCTCGTCGGCCATGATCTTGTCGAACACTGGCAGATGGGGAATGACCAGGCTGCGGGCCTTGCGCTTGCCGGTTTTGTTCTGCGTGGCACCGGCGCCACGGGGGGTGTTCGGCACCAGATAGAGGATGCCGTCTTTTTCCTCGATCATGACCGAGGTGGTGGCGATACCCTGCTCCTGGAAGAGGCCGAGACCCATGACCTGGCCGGGCTGAAAGGGGACTTTGTTGATGGCATCGGTCAAACTGGTGACCGAAAAGGCGTCGCTGCGGAAAATGTCCAATGCACCCATGGTGTTATCTCCTTTCGGTTATGCGCGGACGAAGATGCCAAGGGCGGCCAACTGCGTTTCGGCGGCGGTCTGCTCGGCGGTTTCAATATCGGAAGGCCAGGAAATTTCATTGGCGTTGACTTCGGCGTCGCGAGCGATGATGACGCCGGTCACGTCGGCGGAGGTGGCGTCGTAATTGTCGTAGGCGATGCCGGCGGCGACCTGGCGACCGTCGGTGCCGTCCTGGTCGAAGGCGGCATATTTGCCGGACCCGGCGGCGACGGTGATGGTGAAAGCATCGCCAGAAGCAAAATCGGTGGCACCGTCGGCGATGGTGAAGGTCAGCCCCCCGCCGGTAAAGGCGACGGCGACGACGGCGACGCCGAGGGTAATACCGTCGGGATCTTCGACAATGAATTCGCCGACGTTGGTTCCGGGCTCGACACAGGTGGCGCGGTAGACGCCGGGCTTGGTGCCGGCGCCGACGGTGGGCGCGGCGGTGATCGTACCGTTACCGGTGTTTCCGGCGACGGCGGCGCCGACAGCGGCGGCAACGGTGACTTTGCCAAGGACTTCGCCGGCGACGACGTTTTCACCGGAAAGGATGGTGACGGTTTCGCGGCTGCGGGTGCCGTTTGCTTCGCTGGCGATGAACTCGCCCGCGTATTTTCCTTCGGTCAATTCGGCCATGGTGGTTCTCCTTTATGAGTGGTTTCGTTGCTTTATTTTTTGGCGGTCATCGCCTGATTTCTGGCCCGGTAAATGGCCGATGTGCTGATGCCCGCGCTGGTTGCCGGGGCGCCGGCAGGAGCGGCCGGTTTTGGCGCGGCGGCGGTGATGGCGGCGAGCATGGCGGCGGCACTTCCGCCGAGAGCATCGGGCGCGGCGGCGGCTTGCGGCAAAACGTTGATGCCGAGGGCATGGATGTGCTCGGGGGCGATGTCGGCTTTGACCAGTGCGGCGAACCTATCGCGGACTTCGGCGCCGAGGGTGGCTTCGATCAGGGCGAAGATGTTGTCCGTGGTGGCCTTGGCCGTGTCTGTCACCATGGCTTGCGCCTGTTCCACCGGGATGTGCCCGAGAGTAGCATCGGCGGCGATGGCGGCGACGTGTTCGGGGTACTTCGCTTTAATCTCTTCGATGGTCATGGGCGGCTCCTTTTTGGCCTGGGCTTCGGCCCGGAAAAGGGCATCCGAAGCGTTGCGATAGCGGGTCAGGTCGAAGGAGGCGGCGGCCTGGATGGGGCTCTCGACCTGATCGGCGAAGCCGAATTCGACGGCTTCGGCGGCGGTGATCCACGATTCGTCCGTCATCATCTTTTCGATGTCGGCGACGGCGAGCCCGGACTTGTCGTGATAGGCGGCGACCAGGGAGGCTTTGAACTTGTCCATGACATCGGCCTGCTTGCGCATGTCGTCGGCATTGCCCACGGCGACGGTCCAGGGATCGTGGATCATGAGCAGGGCGTTTGCGGGCATGACGATCTTGTCGGCGGCCATGATGATGACCGAGCCCATGGAGGCGGCGATACTGTCGACATAAGCGGTGACGGTGCCCTTGTGACGGCGGATGGCGTTGTAGATGGCGAGGCCGGCGACGACGCTTCCGCCGGGGGTGTTGACGTGCAGGTCGAAATCGCCGAGGCCATTGATGGCGCGGATGAATTCGGCGGGGCTCATGTCGTCGGCATCCCACTGGTAATCGACGATGACACCGTAGATGTAGACCTGCGGGTTTCCGGCGGCTTCGGCTTTGATGTCGTACCAGTTTTGTTTATTGGTCATTGTCTTGCTCCAGGGTTTCGGGTTTTTTGGCGGCGGCGGCCGTGGGCGGATCGGGGTTGAGACCGAGGGCGCGGAAGGTTTGTTTTTCGCGGGATCGCTGGGCGGCCTGCTGCTCCCAATCCTTGTTTTTCTTGGCGGCGATGTCGGCCAGGGTGCTGACGCCGGCATTCAGGCCCATGACGTCGGCGACCATCTCTTTGACCGGATCGACGTTGGTACGCTCCGGGCCGACCCAGGTGCAGTTGGTGTATTCGGCCATGGCGTCGTAAAATCCTGGGGCGCCCTTGGGCAACGCGATACGGCCGGTCAAGACGGCTTCTTCGAACACCATGTTCCAGACCGGGCGGCAGAAGCGGCCTATGAGCCAATCCTGGTACAGCTCGAAAACTCGCCAGGCTTCCTGGAGGGCGGCGCGGGCGCTGGAGTAGTTGGTTTTTGAGAAGTCTTTCGAGACGACTTCGTAGGGCATCCCGGTGGCGGCGCCGACGGCGCGGAGCACCGTTTCGACGAAAATCTGAAAGCTGTTGGTGGGGCGATCACCCTTGAGCAAGTGCGGTTTTTCGCCAGGGTTGCCGTAAAGCATGGTGCCCGGCGGGATCTCGCGGTAATGGTTGGTTTCCCCGGCGTTGTCGGTCCAGCTCGACACGCCGGGAACGCCGGTGGCGTCGTAAGGGCTGTTTTTTTCGATGAAGACCGGGAAGCTGGCGGCGACGATGGCGCCCATCAGCTCGTAATCGAGATAGTCGGCGAAGTTGCGGAAGAAGCTCATGGCCGGAGCCAGCACCGACACGCCCCGCGCCTGCTCGGGGGCCTTGGCGTGGTAGAGGTGAAACACCGTCGGGCGATGGCCGACGGTGGCCGGGTATTCGACAAACTTGTTGGAGGCCATTCCCTGGCGGATGTCGCCGTCGTCGGGGTTGGCGATGTAGTAGGCGACGGGCTGACCGTAGGTGCCGAGGCGGATGCCGTCGCGAACGGCGGCGTCGGCGATGCGGTCGGTGGGGGTCATGATCCGGCGCGGGTCGAGGGACTGCAGGGCCAGCCGATAGCGGCGGTTGGGATCGTCGTCGATCATCAACGGCAAGTTGAGGGCTTCGCCGTTGACCAGGACGGACCAGAGATTTTCAAACTGGATGCCGTAGAAGTCGGTGATGCCCCGAGCATCGGCCTGGGCGTTGAACAGATCGAACTCCCACTCGGCGGCATCGGAGAGTTCGGCGGCCTGCTCTTCGCTGATGCCGAGGCGCTTGAAATTGGGTTTGCTCTGCGGCCAGAGTCCGGGGCCGACGCTGTTGATGCTGATGGCTTCGACCAGGCTGCAAGCGTGGGGATCGTTGGCGACCAGATCGGCGCTGCGGTTGGCGATGAGTTCGCGTTGTTGGCCTTCTTCGCGGTAGTTGATGCGGCGCGGGCTCCAGCCGGCGAGGCTGTTGGTGTAACCTCCGCCGGTGCGGCTGATGGCGCGGGAACGGCTGCCCAAAAGGGAGTTCTGGACGGCGGCGGCCTGACGCTTGGCGGCGCGGATGGCGGCGAAATCAGTCACGCTTTACTCTCCCCTGGATCATCTGCGGGCCGTTTCCGGCGGCGAGCTGCACGCGCATGGATTGCAGTTTTTCAAGGCGGGCTTCGATCTGCGGCAACTGGACACGGCGCACGGTCTGCCGGGAGCCGTCGGCCTGGGCGCAGGTATACTCTTCCCCCAGGGCCAGGGCGCGGAGGGCCTGTTTCCAGACGATGATTTCAGCGTCAAGTTCGGCGGCGGTATAAAGGGGGGTCACACTCATGAGGCGAGAGTGCGGCAAAAGGCGGGGGTGGGGCAAATACGGTGCGGAAGGTGTGGAAGGTGTGGAAAATTTCTTTAGGGAGGTGCGTTTTTTGCAAAAAAAAGCGCCCGAGATGGGCGCTTGATGGGGTGGTTGTAATAGTCTTATTCTAGCCTTGTCAATGTCTGTCCTATTGACATCTGTCGTTGTCGCAGGAGCGCGCAAATGTCGGCCCATATCCCGACCGGTATTTTCCGCTCGCCTGCCATCCATTGCCGTATTCTCCGGGCATCGGACAGGTTGAGAGCGTTGGAAAGGTCGGTTTGCCAGCGATCTCCGAAGAGGGCGCGACCGGCTCGCTCAAGCCCCTCCGGTCCGTGGTTTTTGGCGGCATCGGCAGCGGATCGGTAGTGGTAATAACCCAGCCAGAACGGGGCTTGGTCTTCAAGTCTTACGCCGTTTGGCGGGTCGCAGATGTCGTTTATTTTCGAGACCAATTCCGCGACCTCCTCTTGCTTGTCGGAGGTGTTGTCCCTGTGTTTGGTCATGGCGGCAAGTAACGAGGCCGGATGTGCGTGGGTCTTTGGTCCGGGTGGTCCAGGTAAATGGCTCATCCAACTTGAGGGAATCGAAGTCGGGCCGGGGGAGATTATCTAAATTTAGCCCGGCGATAGCGGATAGTTCGTCGTCAAAGGATTTCATCTCTCTTCCCTCTCTCGCTCGGCAATCAATCGTTCCAGCTCACTGGCCGGAATGCGGATTGCGGCTTTTCTTCCCAGGCGGATGGATCGAACCCCGCCGGCATCTCGACCGATTTCGGCGAGGCGGTAAACGAAACTTCTGGAAATCCCGAGGCGTGACGCGAAAATTGCAACGCTGATGAATTCTTCGGTTTTTTTCATACTATCTCCGGCGGCTATTGAACCATGATGGGCGGCTGTTGTTGGTCTGCGTCGTTGTCGGTGGTGATGGCGTCATGCCTTTTTTCTCGCGGTCTTTCGGCGTTCTCGCCGGGAATTGCAGATACAACGCCAACGCCAATCCGTTGCTTTCGCAGTCCCACAGGTGGTTGGCCTTTCCCGGTGGGCATTGCCATTGTCCCCGCTCGTCGCGGTACTCGGCGCAGAGCTGGCGGGCGTAGTCGTCGAGGTTGCCGGGTAGGGGCAGGGTTGGGTTGCTTTGACGCTCTAACTGCTGCAACTCGGTGTAGCCAGAGTGCAGCCAGAAACATCCGGGGTCGCCGGGTTCGATGGCGAGGCGGGCGGCGAGGGCATCCTTGTGGAAATGGGTGTCGATGTGGTAGAGGCGCAGACCGCCGGGGATGGCTTTGGAGGTGCCGGGATAATGGTCGATCTTGCTGACCGTCATCGGTTGGGTCTTGCGGCCGCTGGCGCCCCTGGCGGGGATGACCACCGACCCGGCGCGCCGGCACCAATCGTAAACCTCGGCGGTGCGGTGACCGGCGCTGTCGATGATCCCGGCCATGATCCGATGCTCGCCCCCTTCGGAATCGCGGTGGGTGCTGTGATAGATGATGGTGTCGAGCCCGTCGAAACTCTCGACGTAGCCGTGACGGACGAGAGCGCTTTGCATGGTCTGATACTGCCAGGCGCGGACGCGATACCAGAATCCGGCGTCTTGGGTGTCAACGCTGATCTCCAGGGCATCGGCCCATGTCGGCACGATGGCGACGGGGCGGTCGTCCCGCAGGCGCAGGATGATTTCTTCGTGACGCTCCTTGACTTCTTGGATGTGATCCTCCACCCGATACCCATTCGCCCAGGCGACGCGGGAGGCGTGGTCACCGGTCTTGGCGCGGAGCCGGGCGGCGACGATCTCGGTCAGGGGGATGACCGGGAATACCCAGGCGGGGACGTGCCAGCCGATGGACTCGGGGCGGTGGTTGTCGGCGCCGGCCAGGATCTTCTCGCGCCCGCCGTGGTAGGCGACGGCGCGGCGCTCTTCGTTCCAATCGGTTCCGCAGGCAGGACAGGCAAGACCGAGGTCGGCGCGGTTGATGTTTTCAACGGTGGTGCCTTCGGGGATGACCAGATGTTCTTCGCCGGGCGTGACCAGCTCGCTACAGTCGGGGCAGCGCATGGCCCATGTTTTGATTTGGGCGCAGGCCATCGCGCCCCGATAGATAAAGCGACCGGCCGGGGTGCTGGCGAAAACGTATTTGGAGCGGTGGCGGTCGTCGCGGGCGCGCTTGAGAAACAGGGTGATGGGGTCGGAGCCTTCCGAGGTGCGCTCGGGGAACTTGTCGCACTCGTCGGCGATATTGATCCGCCCGAAGTAGGCGGCCATGGAGCCGGGAGAGTTGGCCCAGGCGGGAAAAAGGCGGATGCCGTGGTTGAAACGGATGGCGCCCCGGCTGGTGTCGTCGGCGGCATGGGAGAGATAGCGGGCGATGCGGCCCGGGCGGCCGTGGTCGTCTTTGGCGCGGAAGACGGGAATAACGCGCTCGCCCATCGCCTTGCGGGCGTCATGCTCCGTCGGCATGAGCCAGAAGATATTGCCGGCGGCGCTCCCCTGGTCGATACCCCAGCAGACGGTGTTAAGCAGGATTTGGGTTTTCGCGCCGCGTTCGGGCAGGCAAATCCACACCTGCCGGACCCAGGGCCGCGCGATGTCGTCCATGATCGGCACGGCATGGGGCACCAGCTCCGACCGCCAGGCCCCCGGCTTGGCGTCGATCTCGGTGACGCGCCGGTATTTGTCCGCCCACTGGCTGATGGTCAGCGGCTCCGGCGTGCGCATACGGCGGCGCAAGGCCCGGCTGGGGCGCGTGGTGACCGTGCGCCCGGCGAGGTGGGCGAAGGGGGCGATAGGGCGGATGGTGGGGGTGATCAGGTGCATGGGAAAGGTTCGCCGGTAGACTCAAGGATGGCGGTTTTCCCGGTGAAGTTCTGCCAGCGGCGGACAATAACGTCCGCGTAAACAGGGGCCAACTCCATCCCGCGAAAAACGCGGCCGGTCTGCTCGCAGGCGATCAGCGTTGTCCCTGATCCGGTGAAGGCATCGACAACAATCTCACCGGGCAAAGAAGAGTTTTCGATCAGTTTTTGAAACAGCCCGACGGGTTTCATCGTTGGATGAAGGTCATTTTTTACCGGCTTTGGAAATTCAAAAATCGATGTTTGAAACCCACCATAAAATTTATGACCGGCATCTTTCCATGAATATAAAATAGGTTCATGCTTATAGGCGTAGTCCGCCCGTCCGAGCACATGGTTGTTTTTTAGCCAGATCAATTCATGCCTGACCGGGAATGATGCTTGCATCATCATCATCATTTGGTCACCACCCTGCGGGGCGGTAGCATAGACGGAACAACCACGGCGGGCGATGGTATAAAGACAGTCAAAAACAGCCTTCCAGACCTTGGCGATGTCTTCTATTTTTCCATGATCGTTTTCAATGTTTGTTTGAACCCTGTTGCCCTTATCGAAAGCGTTTAAAAATTTGTTTTTGTCTGCGTAGCTCACGCCATAAGGCGGGTCTGTGACGATCAGGTCAGCACATGCCCCCCCCATTACAACCGACCATGATCCGGCTTCGGTGCTATCCCCGCACATCAACCGATGATTTCCCATCAGCCACACATCCCCATTGCGCGAAACCGCGGCTTCTGGAACTGGCGGCACATCATCCTCGTCGCACAACGGCTCGGCTTGTTCCGGCATGGGGAGAAGTTTTAACAACTCGTCAGGGTCGAAACCGAGCAGGTCCAGCTTGAAATTCATCTCGGACAAATCGGCCAGCTCGAGCTTTAAAATCTCGGCATCCCATCCGGCCCCGAGGGCAAGCTGGTTGTCCGCGATGACATACGCCTTGATCTGCGCTTCGTTCAGGCCGGTTAGGCGGATGCAGGGGACCTTCTCCATGCCCATGGAACTGGCGGCCATCACCCGGCCATGACCGGCGACGATCATGTTCTTGTCATCAATCAGCACCGGGTTGGTGAAACCAAACTCGCGGATGCTGGCGACGATCTGCGCTACCTGCTCGGCGCTATGGGTCCGGCTGTTCCGGGCATAGGGCACCAGTCGGTGCGTTTCGATCTGTTCAATCTGCATTGACTACCTCCTCCAAATCCTCGATCTCGACTGTGACTTCGGCGCTGTTGGCTATTTCGTTGCAGGCTGCAGCGAGGGCGGCGTCGATGATGCTTTGCACCTCAGACAGTCGCGCCGGGTTGCCCCCGCAGGCGTGGATGATGGCAAGCTGGTTTTTGCCGATGTGGTAGGCGACGGCGTCGCGCAGGCGTGACACCCAAACGCAGGTTTCTTCCTCGGCGGATTCGCGCAACACCCACTTGGCATCAAGGGCGCGCTTCTCGTCGTCGCGGCGAAATTCCTCTCGGTCGGCTTTGGCCTTGAGAAACCGAGCCTCATCACGGGCGGTGTCGTATTCGACCGGCGCGGATGGCCGGGCGGATTTCTCCTCGTTTTCCTCGCGCAGCAGCATGTTTTCGACCACCATGCACGAGACTTTTTTCCCGACGGTCGGCACCTTTTCGAAAAAGCTGGAGCGCCCGAGCTTGCCCGTGCGCCGATAAACGTCCCAGGCGGCGGCTTTATTCCGAAACCATGCATCGGAACCTCCTGGCCGACCGGATTCGCCGGGGAAATACTTTGGCCACAGACGGTCGATGAGGTCTTGCAGGGCTTCCTTGTTCGCCTGCCAGCTTTTGAGCGTCGCGCTGCTCGCCCCATCGCGGTGGGCGGTCATGGCGTTCTGCACGGCGGAGCTCTGGATGGACAGCTCGGCCTTGTCCATCTGATCGGCGATTTCGTGCAGCTTTTTGACGCGCTCGAACATGGAAAGCTCCCAAAAAAAGCCCGGACGCATGGCGGGTTGCCATGAACGTCCGGGCTTTCGGTGTGAAAGGTACCGGGGTGGTGCTAGGTTTTTAGGTGTGCGTGGTGCGTGTTATGTCGCCGGCAGGGCGGGGTAATGATAGTTATGGCGCTTCGTCATCAGGCAGGGATTCCGCCCATTCAATGGCCTCTTTTTTCGTCCTAAGTTTTACCCATCGACTAGAACAACTGAGCGACAGTTTTGTGGACAGCGACATCAGGAACATCGAACAGGTGAAGAACGTCCACCACCCTCCTCCCTGGCTATAGCTGAACCACATACACAAGAACAGGAATCCAAACGTCACGATATCAGAGTAAATACTCTCCTTCATCGTTTCCGTCTTCTCAAAAAGCACCCTCTCTTTCTCCATTCTTCTACCTCCCGCGCCATAACACCCACTCAATCGGATGCTACGCACCGCTTAGTTAAATCCGTTAGCCGCCATGAATCACACGCCCTACAGGCTTGAGTCCATAGAGCTGTTTTGCCGTTGCCGCCTTCACTGCCCGGTCATGGCACAGAATCTTGTTGTGCATCAGCTTCACCAGGGCAGAAACCCGTCCATGCGCCGCACTTCCGAGTGCGTTATCGCTATCCTCAGCCAAATTAAGCAAATGTTCGGTTGCCTCTCCCATCAGTTCAAAAGCCTGGTTTATTTGCTGGGTGGCGGTCTCCCATCGCGTAATTGCTCGCTCCATTTTTGTGAGCGCCCATTCCAGCTCTGCCGCCTGGTGCCGCACTTCATCATCCTCGCGGGCCTCTGCCGGGCCAATGCCTTGTTGTATCAGGTCTGCACGTTCCATAAGTACCTCCAGCAGCGGCTAACAAATCAATCAACTCGGACAGGCATTCCGCTGCGCTCCATGCCTGCCGGTTATTTCAGTCGTTATGCCTTATCAACCACCGTCTTGCCGCCGTTTACCCACCCCTCCTGGTAGTCGGTTTCGGCGGCTACGGCCAACTGCGCCACTCTCTCCACGTCCGACCAGTTCATATTGTTCGCCGCCCAGTCTTCGATTTCGTAGCGGTCGGCCTCGAACAGCGGCAGGGTGTCTTCCTCCATCGACTTCTGCACATCCCCGCCGAATTCGTGGGCATAGTATTTCGCCCTGTTCTCAGCGATCACACTGACAGGTACATCCCATTTGCTGCCATCCGGCATGTTTACGCGCAAGACCTTCATTTTAGCGTTCCTTTCTGCCTGAAAAGGCATAACAAATCACTGGTGCGGATCGCTTCGCTCACCGCACACCTCAATCGTTAAGCCGATTTCCGCGCATCACGGCCGCTGTCCCACCACTCGTCGAAGGCCGGGCCGGGCATGTTGTTGCGGTTCCACTCCCGCAGACACTCTCGAATGCCGATGCGCTCGCAGATTGCGTTCATGATCTGCCCGCGTCGGCGGTTGCCGTCGTGCTTCTCTGGCACCGGGTCCGGCTCGCCGAGCCCTTCGCGCGGCCACTCCCACTTGTTCAGCAGGCACCACCACTCGGCCAGCATCAGTTCTGGCGCTTCGGCAATCGCCTTGCGGTCGTCGTCGGTCATTGCGTTCATGCTTTCTCTTGCTCCGGTTACAGGACCCGCAAGGGCGGGTCGCAGTTGCTCAGTTGCCGGCATCGCAGTGCCCTTGCGGTCGCTTCACCGGCACGCTCAGCTTCTTCATTCTTCGTCCGTTCCGAAAAGTTCGGTCTCTTTTCCTTCGTCGGCGTATTCCGAGCAGTAAATGACACCTTGATTCTGCATTCGCTTCCCCGGCATTTCGATAACCAACCCGGTGACTTCAGCTTCGTAGGCAAAACACACAGCATCATCCGGGAACTTTTTCAGTTCTTTTCTGAGCCAAGCTACAGTTCTCATTCTTTCTCCTTGTAAAAGTCGGCGCTGGAACTACGGCGCTTAGTTGCAGGCAAAGACGCCGAACCAATCACTCCAGCGGATTCGCTCCGATCATCGTTACCTCAAAACAATCTTCTCATACTCAATACTCCCCAGTTTTCCCTCCGCATTGACATTGAGGACCATCCGGCTGCTTGGTAAAATCAGCCCGTGGCGGGAGAGGGTCTGGATGACGTCGCTCCTTGCTTCGTCGGTCAGTTCGGCCAGGCCGAGGCGGTTGGTCATTTAGGCTCCTTTTGGCGTTGGGTTCTCAGGCTACCCGATCCAGCGGCGAGAGCACACCTGCGCCGTGGCCGGTGACGTGGGTATAAATCTGCGTGGTCCGCACGTCGGCATGAAAGAAGACATACCGACGAGCCCAACCGACATAGCTTTTTTCGGTGGCCATGCTGTAATGCTTCAGGCGTATTTTTTTGCGCAGCCGGTCGATTATTTCACCTGTTTTCATCGGTTTATCTCCTTTCTGTTGCGTGATATGCCGCCGGTTGGTCGGGGTAATGATGGTTATGCCGACAAGTCCTTGAACAACTTCATCAGCGTTTCGTACTGCGCGAGCTTGCATCGAAGTTCTTTGTTCTGTTCGTGCAATTCGTCCCACGTTGGGCAACGCATGTACTTGTTGCACGAAGCGGCTGTTCCGTCGCCGTTTGGAACAATGTACCGCACTGGCCTACCGCACCCGCACAATTGCGGCATAACAACCGCATGCACGGGAGCCGTCGAGTTGCCGTTTTCTTCTGTCATAGTCTTTGTTCTCCGGCCCCGTGATGCGGAGCGTTATGTCACTCTGCAAATGCAGCGATACGTTCAATGAGGATACTGGAATACAGTGTCATTGCCTCCAATTGCCGATTCAGCCTCGACTGCTCCATTTTAGGAAGATTCCGGTACAGTTCGCCGCCGATAAACGAGGCCAACTTTTGGCGCTTTTCGTCCAGCGCCTGCCGCTCTTCAATCACTCTGAGCTGGTGCGGAAGTGGTTGCATTCCTTCAGTACATTCTTCAGCAGTAATATGTTCAAGCATCTGACGCGCTTGTGTGGCTGTCAAAAGGTTGGTTCCTACGGGGACACATTGCCCATTATGGCTGTCAAAGCTGATACCGCAGTCAGGGGCAAAATCCTCTGGAAGTTTCCAACAGAGAAAACGGTCCACCATTTTGCTAATTTTCTTTTCCATGTTCATCTCCTTTGAAGTGGGCTTTCGTGACATAACCATCGGGTGCTTGGGATGGCGTGAAGCTGCCACCCCAGACCCTCAGGCCGTTATGCCGACAAGTCCTTGAACAACTTCATCAGCGTTTCGTACTGCGCGAGCTTGCATCGAAGTTCTTTGTTCTGTTCGTGCAATTCGTCCCACGTTGGGCAACGCATGTACTTGTTGCACG
>Ga0074199_1001161_pt1 | contig 26369 bp, 22 predicted proteins | sample EPASupsiteSAE347_FD_64528 | JGI IMG/M metagenome (GOLD analysis project Ga0074199, IMG submission 64528) | Bioremediated contaminated groundwater from EPA Superfund site, New Mexico - Sample SAE3-47 | ecosystem: Environmental > Aquatic > Deep subsurface > Groundwater > Contaminated ... | reverse complement strand
AGGGATTCTTGAGGAAGGAAAACTGACAGGAGAGTTTCAAAAGGGTATCGATTCCTCTATGCTTGCGCTCGTTATTATGGGGGCTCACGATGGGGTTCTCCTCCATCTCAAGATGAACCGCGATATCAAAGATTTATCTGCTTATACGAAACACTTTAAGTATCTGTTGCTGTATGGTGCGACGGGGCAGGAATGGGCAGGGATTGTCAGGAAAAGTGAGGGCACTGCTATTAATTTGAAAGATAAGATGGCTTTGGCAGATAAAGAAGGGTAGCCAAAGAGAAGCAATAATACAACAATTTAAAGGAGGGTCACATGAGTAAGGGAAGATTTTTTATTATCACGGTGTGTGTTTTCACGGTTCTTGCAGTTCTTGTTACATACTTACCCGTACAGGCACAGGAGAAGGTTATAAAGCTCAAGTACGCGAATTTTATCCCCCCTGCCCACAAAAACGCTGTTCTTTCTGAGCAGTTTTGTAAAGAGATAGAAAAGAGAACCAACGGACGGGTAAAAATTACCCATTTCGGGGGCGGCACGCTTGTAGGTGCGTCGCAGATATATGACAGCACCGCAAAAGGGATCTGTGATATCGGACATACCGTTGTATCCTATACTGCCGGGCGGTTTCCGCTGAGTGAAGTGTTGGACCTTCCCCTTGGGTACGCAAGCGGGGTTCAGGCAACAAAACTCGCAAATGCTTTCTATAAAAAGTTTAAACCAAAGGAATTTGATGATACGGAAGTGCTCTATATGCATGCCCATGGTCCCGGCTATTTTCACACTAAAAAGATGATAGCCAACCTTGATGAGATAAAAGGAATGCGAATCAAGTCGACCGGAGTGAGTGCAAAAATTGTTCAGGCTATAGGCGGCGCCCCCGTAACAATGACGATACCGGAGACATACGATGCCCTTCAAAAAGGTCTGGCTGACGGCGTACTGCTCAATACCGATACGTTAAAGAGTCTCAGATACGGCGATTACTGTCATTGCACCATAGAAAACAACGGTCTTGGATATACCGTCTCCTTCGTCATTGCCATGAACAAAGAAAAGTGGAAAAGTTTACCTCCTGATATTCAGAATATTTTCAGGCAGGTAAGCGAGGAATATGCCAATAAGATGGGGCAAGCCTGGGATGATGCGGACAAAGAAGCAAAGGAGTTTGTGATGCGCAAAGGAGGGCACAAGTTTGTAGTTGCCTCCAAAAACGACGTTGCAAAAGCGCGGGAAAAGGTGAAACCCATTATCAACGATTATGTGCGGAACGTAAAGGCAAAAAGCCTGCCTGCTGAAGAGGCTCTCAAGTTTTGTCAGGATTGGCTCCAGGCAAATCCGTAAAACATTGTTCGTAATTATCTCTTAAGACGGGCGGCAGCAAGGCCGATAAGGCCTTGCCCCTTCCTTAAGGGTTTACAAGGTTCCCAAACACGAAAAATTTGGAGGAGCAAATGAAAGCATTTACTGCAGCTATAACAAATATCAGCAAGGGCATGCAGTGGGTCGCAGGTGTGACGATGTGCTTGATAATGGCGATAACCCTTGCAGATGTTATTATGAGGCCTTTCGGACACCCGATTCTCGGTACCTTTGAGATTATCTCGTTTTTAGGGGCAATTGTCGTCGGATTTTCGGTTCCCTATACATCCCTGATGAAAGGACATATATATGTAGATTTTTTGATTAACTCATTTTCCAGCAACCGGAGGGCCGTACTGTATGGAATTACTCGAATTATGGGAATATTTCTGTTTTGTTTGCTGAGTTGGTACTTTTTCTCCATGATGAGAGATATCTACATAAAAGGAGAGGTGAGCACAACACTCAAGCTTCCCTTTTATCCCCTTGCTGCCGGGCTCGGGGTAAGCTGCTTTCTTCAGGTTATTGTGCTGACGTATGATTTGGTAAAAACATGCGGAGGTACTCATGAATGATGTTGCAATGGGGATCGTTGGCATCCTTATTCTGATGGTGCTGTTTCTGACAGGTATTGAATTGGCCTTTGCCATGGCTCTTATCGGGTTTCTCGGCTATACCTATCTCGTCTCATTTTCGGCAGCTTCCAACCTTCTTGCGAAAGATTTTTTTGAAACCTTCACTTCTTATACGTTTACAGTAATACCCCTCTTTGTACTTATGGGGCAAATAGCCTACAATTCAGGCACAGCAAAGAGGCTCTATGAGGCTGCACATAAGTTCGTCGGTCATGTACCGGGCGGTCTTGCCATGACAACTGTGGTAGGCGCCACGCTTTTCAAGGCTATGTGCGGTTCTACCCTTGCCACGGCAGCTACTTTTGCCAGCCTTGCAGTTCCTGAAATGCAGAGGTACGGATACAGCAGGAAACTTTCTACCGGTATTGTAGCATCAGTCGGAACCCTTGGAGTCATTTTCCCGCCCAGCATTACCCTTATTATCTTCGGCCTTATTGCGGAACAATCGATAGGGCAGCTTTTTCTTGCGGGAATAATACCGGGTCTTATGATTTCCTTTTTCTTTATGTGCATCATTTACGGATGGGTAAAGATAGACCCATCCATTGCCCCCAAGGCCGAGCGCTGTTCATGGAAGGAAAGGGCACGTTCCATGCCGGATCTGCTTTGGGTAGGCGCTATCTTCATCATCGTCATGGGGGGGCTCATGAAGGGACTTTTTACGCCAACCGAGGCGGGGACTATCGGCACCGTCGCTGTCCTGATAATTGCTTTCGGGAAAGAGCATCTCCCCTTCAGGATGTTTATTAAATCTATTGACGAATCTCTCAGAACCGGTTGTATGGTTCTTGTTCTCCTGGCAGGTTCCGCAGTGCTTGGCCACTTTCTCGCCATAACCGAGATTCCTATCATTGCGGCTGAATGGACCGCAGGCCTGTCCATCAATAGACATCTGATACTGATTTGTATCCTGCTCATTTATTTACTGGGCGGATCTTTTATCGACGACATTGCATTCATGATACTGGCCACCCCTATCTTTTACCCGGTTACACAAAAGCTGGGTTACGATCCCATATGGTTCGGCATAATTATCGGTATTACCGTCATGATAGGGGCAATTATCCCACCGGTGGCAATGTGCGTTTTTGTGGTCAAGAATATTACAGGTGAGGATTTCAAGGTCATATACTCGGGCGTATATCCCTTCCTGCTCAGTCTTATTGCTTGTGCCATTATTCTTTTTATTTTTCCACAGATTGCAACCTTTCTGCCCGGATTATTCATGAAATAGAGAATACATAGTTATGAGAAATGGCAGAGAAATAAAGAAACGAGGACAATAATGACAAACTCAGCTTTTTTTAAAAATAGTATTGAAGACAGTATTGCTTTTGTTGCTATAGACCGGCCGCCGGTCAACGTACTTGGATTCTCACACTTTGAGATGCTTTGCCAAAATATCCTGGAGTTTGTAGAGAGGAAAGATATAAGAGCCATCATCCTTTCGGGAAATGACAAGGCCTTTGTCTCCGGATTTGATATCAGGGAGATTGCAAGTATGAAGAATCCTGATCAAGTCAAGCAGACAACCACGCGAATAAAACATCTCATGACGAAAATGGAAACGGCAAACAAACCGATTATTGCGGCTATAAAAGGTAGTTGCTTAGGCGGAGGATTCGAACTCGTGTTGGCGTGTCACCTGAGAATAGCCGCGGATGAAGCAAAACTTGGACTGCCCGAAATCAAACTGGCAACTATCCCTACTTTTGGCGGGACCGTAAGACTGCCCAAAATCATCGGTCGTGCACGCGCCCTGGAAATGATTCTTACGGGAAAAATAATATCAGGCGAAGAAGCGTTCCGAATAGGACTGGTAAATAAGGTTTGTAAAGGCGAAGAGCTTCTTTCAATGGCCAAATCACTGGCGCACAGCATTTCAGAAAAAGGGGTATTTGCTGTTGAAGCTGCCATAAAATCGATAATAGCAGCAAATGAAATTGACACAGAGCAGGCAATGAAGCTGGAATCGGAGTTATCCGGATGTTTAGTTGAGACAAAGGACTTGAAAGACAATATTGCAGCCTTCTTTGAAAAAAGAAAGGCCGTTTCATTAAGATCATAAGACTGGAGGTTTAAGGTTATGAATCTCGCAGAGATTATACGGAAATCATCTATCCGTTCTCCGGATAAAGAGGCTATTTTCTTCAGAAACAAACCTATTACTTACAAAGCTCTCGATAAGCAGACAAACAGGCTTGCCAATCTCATTACCTCAATGGGACTTAAGAAGGGCGAACGGGTAGGCTTGATGATGTCGAACCGGCCGGAATTTGTGATTGCCTTTTTCGGTATCCTTAAGGCCGGCACAGTTCCCGTTCCCATCAACGCCCTCTTCAAAGAAAAAGAACTTACCTATGTATTAACGAACAGCGGGGCATCAGGGCTTATTACCGAAGCCTCATATATGCCTATTTTCGATAATATCAGGAATAATATCCCGGGCTGCTCAAGGGTTATCCTTGCAGATGAAATGGAAAGACTCCTGAAAGACATGTCCGAAGAAACCGTACTCGCTGAAGCCCTTGAAGATGATATGGCAATGCTTATGTATACATCGGGATCGACAGGCAACCCTAAAGGGGTCATATTGACGCATAGCAACCTGTATTCAAATGCCGTCATGGCTTCACAGATTACGTCTGCAATGTCTTACGCCGATTCCGTTTTTGTCGTAATCCCTTACTTCCACATTTATGCAATGAACTGGGGCATGATTGCGCCGCTTAGTCAGGGAGCAACAATCGTTATTATGGAACGCTTTATCCCTGAGGATGTTTTTGAGGCGGTAAAGAAACATCGGATTACTGTGTTTCTAGGCGTTCCGACGATTTATCACCGCTTATCCGCTCACCCGAACGCAAGAAAAGACGATTTCTCATCTGTACGTTACGCTCTCTGCGGCGGCGCCCCCCTCCCTGTAACCTTGATCGAGGAAACGGAAAAAAGAATCGGCATGCGCATCCACGAGGGATACGGGCAGACAGAGACCTCCCCCATCGTCACGGTCAACCGTTTCGGAGGAATTAGAAAATCAAGTTCCGCCGGCCCTGCAGCCCCCGGGGTAGATATAAAGATACTTGACGATGCCGGAGAAGAAATGCCATGCGGACAGGATGGCGAAATTGTTGTCAGGGGACCTAATGTGATGAAGGGCTATTATAAGTTAGACAATGAATCAAAAAGGGCGTTGAGAAACGGCTGGTTTTTCACCGGTGATATCGGGCGCCTGGACGAGGATGGCTACTTGTATATTACCGACCGGAAAGGGGACCTGATTATCTCCGGCGGTCACAACATCTATCCCAGAGAGGTCGAGGAAGTTCTTGCCTGTCATCCTGATCTTGTCGAGTCTGCCGTCATAGGCGTTCCTGACAGGGACATGGGGGAAACGGTAAAGGCCTTTGTGGTGGTACGGCAAAACGCCGTTGTAGAGCCCGAAACATTGATCCGGTTTTGTAAAGAAAGAATGGCGGCCTTCAAAGTCCCCAGGTATATTGAATACCGGGATTCTCTTCCGAAAGACGGGCCGGGAAAAATTATCAAAAAACTGCTAAGACAGGGGGTATAAATGAATATCAAACAAGTTGGGCTCGTAGGAGGCGGGGTAATGGGTGCAGGAATTGCTCAGACCTTCTCTTCTTTCGACTACCCGGTCTATCTGAAAGACGTGAGTGATGAACTGGTAAGAAAATGCATTGGTCAGGCCGAAAAGATATATCTGTCCGCTGTTAAGAAAGGAAAATTTACCGAAGAACAGGCAAAAAGAAAACTTTCCTTGATCAAGGGAGGAACCGGCGGCGAAGGATTCGATCAAGTCGACCTCGTTATCGAGGCTGTACCGGAAAAAATCCCGATAAAGAAAGAGGTCTTCACGTTTCTTGACCGAATCTGCAAGCCCGGGGCTATCCTTGCCACTAACACGTCGTCACTTTCAATAAGTCTTATCGGGACTTTCACTTCCAGAAGCGACCGCGTCATCGGAATGCATTGGTTTAATCCACCTCACGTTATGAAGCTTATAGAAATAGTTTCAGGTATTGAAACCTCTCATGAAGTAGTAGATAGCGTTATTGATTTTTGCGGCAGACTGGGAAAAATTCCTGTTCAGGTAAAGGAATGTGCAGGATTCCTGGTGAACCGCATACTCGGCATCTATATGAACGAGGCGCTTTTCATGCTGGAGGAGGAAGGGACACCGGCATTGATTGATCAGGCGGCAATTAATTTAGGTATGCCCATGGGGCCCCTGATGCTTGGAGATATGGTAGGATGGGATGTTATCTATCATTCAAACCGAACCCTCCACGAAGAATACGGCACAAGATTTGCGCTGCCCAAGCTTTTTTCTAAAATGATTGAAGAAGGCAAACTCGGGCAGAAGGTAAAAAATGGGATATACCCTGCCGGCCAGGACTTTACCTGTCCGGAACACTTAAAGTCTGATGCCCGTCTGCAAGTTCTTTCGAACCGGCTTCTCTTTGTAATGCTTAATGAGGGGATCCGGTGTCTTGAAGAAAAAGTGGCGTCAGCAAATAACATTGACCGGGCTCTCCAACTGGGAGCCGGAATGCCGAGAGGGCCGATTGCCTGGGCTGACGAATCAGGGCTTGATATTCTCTTTCAGGGACTCGAACAATTTAAAGCCATGTACGGCGAACGTTTCTGGCCTTCTCCTCTTCTCAGGCGATTGGTGCAGGCCGGTTACTTAGGAAACAAGTCAGGAAAAGGACTTTCTATTATAACATAAGGAGAAGACGATGGTAAAAAATCTCGCAGGTTTACTTGAACAGGATGCATCTAAATTCCCGGACGATCCTGGAATAATTTTCAAAGGGAAAAAGATAACCTACAAGGAACTCAATACAAAGGCAGGGCAGATCGCATCAGCTCTGAAAAAAATGGGTATTTCAAAGGGAGACCATATCGGCATACACCTCCCTAACTGTCCTGAATTCGTCATAACGTATTTCGGGATCTTAAAAGTAGGCGCAACGATAATACCTTTTAATGTGATGTTGAAGGAGCCGGAAATTCATTATCTTCTTGTTGACGCGGGCGTGAAGGTTCTTTTTACGCAAAAGGAGCTTCTTTCCGAGGCAGTGCCTGCTACAAGAGAGATCGCCGGGTTCAAGGGAATGGTTGTCGTTGGGGGTACGAAAGAGGATGGAATCCCGTTTGATACCATATTTGATCCCTCCAATCCGGTTATGAAGGCTGTTGACGTTATCCCGGAAGAAGACCTCGCAGTCATCTTTTATACGTCGGGGACAACGGGTAAGCCCAAAGGAGCTATGCTTACCCATGCCAATATGATCTCAAATGCCTTTGCCACAGCGGAAACATACAAATATTCCCACAAAGACATCATTATTTCAGCAATGCCCATGTTTCATGCTGCCGGACAGACGAATGTGATGACGGCTGCTTTCAGCCAGGGTGCGGCGGTTGTGTTGCTGCCGCGTTTTACGCCCGAACAGGTTTTTGAAGCGCTGACTGCAGAAAAGGCAACGGTCTTCATCGGTGTTCCGACTATGTATTTCCAGATTCTTTATCATAAACAGGCAGAACGTTTTGCAGAAAATAATCTGAGACTTTGTCTGGTAGGCGCTGCCTCAATGCCCGAAAAGATACTCAATGAATTTGGCGATAAGTTCAAAGTAGTAATAAGTGAAGGATACGGTATTTCGGAAGCAGCCCCTGTCGTTTCACATAACCCTATCGACGGGGTAAAGAAAACGCTTTCGATCGGGACAGCCATTACGGGTGTCGAAATGAAGATATATGATGACGACGACAATGAACTTCCACCCGGCCAGATCGGAGAACTTGTTATAAGGGGACCCAATATAATGAAGGGCTACTTGAACCGGCCCCAGGAAAGCGCAGAAGCGCTCCGTGGCGGGTGGCTCCACTCGGGCGACATGGCCTACATGGACGAGGACAAATATTTTTTCATTGTAGACAGGAAGAAAGACATGATTCTGACAGGTGGATTTAACATCTACCCGAGGGAAGTTGAAGAGGTGCTGTTTGCCCACAAAAAGGTGGCAGAAGCTGCTGTTGTGGGTATTGCCGATCCGGAAAAGGGTGAAAAGGCAAAGGCTTTTATCGTGCTGAAGGAGGGGGAAGCAGCAACAGTCGAAGAAATTATGGAGTTCTGTCGTGCCAAAATGGCTGCGTACAAAGCCCCCAGAGAGATAGAATTTGTAAAAAGCCTTCCAAGGAATGCAGCAGGAAAAGTACTCAAGCGGGTTCTCCGCGGAGATAAGGAATAAGAAAGGAGGATATGATGGCACGTGACGTAGTGATTGTAGCAGGCGCAAGGACGGCTATGGCCGATTTTGTCGGAGCTCCCAATGGGGGTGCTTTCAAAGATATTAGTGCAATAGAGTTAGGTGGTCTTGCTATCAAAGGTCTTCTAAGCAGGGTAAATATCGATCCAAGCCTGATCGGTGAAGTAATAATGGGTTACGGCATCCAGTCAAGCCCGGATGGAGGCTATGGCGCCCGTCACGCCTCTCTTTTAGGGGGCATGCCGCACAGTGTTCCGGCTCTCACCGTCGGGAGGACATGTGGATCCGGATTCCAGGGGGTAATAAGCGGGGCAAAAGACATTATTTTGGGAGAGACAGATTTCATACTTGCAGGCGGTATGGAAAACATGAGCCAGGCGCCATATGTTCTCAGAGGTGCGAGGCAGGGTTTTCGTATGGGAGATCGCCCGTTGGAAGACTGGCTGGTCGCAAACCTTTTCGACTCGTATATTAATATGAATATGGCTCAGACAGCGGATAAGCTTGCCAAAATGTACGGCGTAACACGCGAAGATGCCGACCAGCTTGCCTATGAAAGCAATATGAAAGCAGCCAGAGCTGCTGCTGAAGGGAGATTCAAGGAAGAGATCATTCCTGTACAGATCAAAACAAGAAAGGGACCACGTCTTTTTGAAGCTGATGATCACATTAAACCTGATACAACCATGGAGATCCTGGGCAAAATCCCCCCCGCATTCGGTAAGGACAGTATTGCAACAGGAGGAAATGCCAGCGGCGTTGTCGACGGCGCAGGTTGTGTTCTTATTGCCGGTTCCGATAAGGCAAAACAATACGGCCTTGAAGCTATAGCCAGAGTTGCCGGTTGGGCAGTAGTAGGTGTGGACCCGACAATTATGGGCATAGGTGCGGCTGTAAGTATAAAAAAGGCTCTGGAGAAGGCAGGACTCAAAATCAGTGATATCGACATTTTCGAGATAAATGAGGCCTTTGGAGCACAAGCTGTTGCTGTGGAAAGAGAATTGGGTCTGGACAGATCAAAGCTGAATGTAAACGGAGGAGCGATTGCCTTGGGACATCCGCTTGGCATGACCGGTGCAAGATTAACATATACGCTTGCTCTCGAACTGAAAAAAAGGAACAAGAGATACGGCATTGCTTCAGCATGCACGGGCGGCGGACAAGGAGTGGCAATACTGCTTGAGCGAAGCTGATCAAGAGGCAGAAGATGGACTACAAAGAAGGGCGCAAAAGGCGAGATACGGAACGTGAATGGGTTAGCCGCGGCAATCCTAAGGGTCTCGAAAGACACTTGGCAAAAGGAAAGCGGCACGTCTCGGAGAGGATACGGCAACTGGTCGATAAGGGGAGCTGGCTTGAATACGGAGAATTTTCCCGTGCAATTAGCGATGATTTAAAAGACAGGTCCCCCCGGGACGGAGTTATGACCGGCCTTGCACGGATTGACGGACAAAAGGTAGCAATAATAGGGGATGATATTACTGTGCTCGGTGGGACACAATCGTCAGTAAGCGTAAGGAAAGTTGACAGGATAGTTGATATAGCCTTAAGAAACAATTTTCCTATCATATCTCTGTCCGAAGGCGGCGGCGTCCGGCTCCCGGACGGAATTGGAGTTGGCTTCACCCGTCTTTGCGGCCTCCATCCTGTCAAGTCTCTCGGCAGTTTAGCCAACTGGTCGCAAAGACCTCTCTTTATCTGCGGGGTGTTCGGCTACTGCTATGGCGACCCTGCCTTTCGTGTCGGAATGGCAGATGTATCGATCATGGTTGAAGATGCCGGAGCGGCTGTTTCAGCACCTTCGGTCATCGAAGCAGCTATTTCGGAAAAGGTAACCGATAGAGAACTGGGAGGTTCAGGGCTTCACCAGCTAACAACAGGGACCGTTGACATCGTTGTCAAAACAGAAGAGGAGTGTATCGAGGCGATCAAGCGTACGCTGAGGATTATGCGGCACAATGAATTACCAACCGATCCGGCTGACCGGCTGATCCCGGAGATGGAATCGATAGTTCCATGCAACAACAGACAGGTTTATGATATGAGGAAGGTTATCGGCCTCATAAGCGATAATGGGGAATGGATAGAGATTAAGTCTAAATTCGGAAAAGGTTTACTGACCGGCCTTGCAAGAATAGGAGGAAGGTGTATAGGCGTCATTGCAAGCCAGCCCTTGACCGCAGGCGGCTCGATCGATGCAAAGGCCTTGCGGAAATCAGCCTCTTTTATGGAGCTTGCCATCAAAAGAAGAATACCCCTGCTCGTCCTCCAGGATCTGCCTGGCTTTCTGATCGGAACAGCAGTAGAAAAGGACGGGATGTTGAATGCTGTCGCCAACCATGCACGCGTACTCGATGCCATGGATGTTCCCATGGTTACGGTTATTATACGAAAAGCTTACGGCGCAGCTTACTACTTCCTTGGAATGGGCGCTTCGGGTGCACAATTTGTTGCAGCATGGTCTAATGCGGAGATAAGCTTCATGTCTCCCAATATAGGCGCCGCAATATTTACCAAGCATGTCGAACAAGAGAAGAAGCTTGAGGCAAAGATGAAAAAAGTGGAAGAACTCAGCAAGGGAACATCAATATGGGATGCAGCTTATGAGCACTGGCTTGATACTGTGATTACTCCGGAAGAAACGAGAAAAGTAGTATGCCAGGCTTTTGACTATATAGCGGGTAGCGTGTTTCCGGCCCTTTAAGGCACCATTTAAACAGCTATGGAACGGATTGAACATAGAAAAATGTAAAAATTGTTTGTCGCAAAAAAAACGTACATAACCAATAAAATAAAGGAGTGATTATGGATTTTTCACTAACAGAAACTCAAAAAGATATTCAGATGGCTGCACGGGAATTTGCAGAAAAGGAGTTTCCCGAAGTTGCCAGGGAATGTGATGAAAAAGAAGAATTTCCCAGACAACTCTGGAAAATGGCCTGCGATCTCGGTTTTGTAGGTTTATTTATAAAGGAAGAGTATGGAGGGCCCGGGCTTGGGTACACGGAAACTGCCATGGTGATGGAGGAGTTCTGGCGCATCGATCCCGGCTGCGGCAATCTGCTTCTCACCTCCTTTGGGACGGAAATCGTGCAAAATTTCGGCACAGAGGAGCAAAAGAAAACCTATCTCCCCATGATTCCATCCGGCCAAGCCATTATGGGTTGCGGCATCACCGAACCTGGTGCGGGAAGCGACATATTCCTTGCCGCCACCACCGCAAAGAAAGACGGTGATGAATATGTTATTAACGGGAATAAGACCTTTATTACAAACGGTACTATAGCCGACTTTATACTCGTTTTCTGCTTGACCGATCCGGATGCGAAAGACCGATTCAAAAGGCATAGCTTTATTCTGGTAGAAACCGACAGACCAGGGTTCGAGGCAACAAAGATTAAGGGCAAAATGGGGATCAGGGCGTCCGATACGGCTGAACTTTCATTCAGCAATGTAAGGGTACCCGTGAAAAACCTAATCGGGGAAGTGGAGGGCAGCGGCTTCAAGCAAGTCATGCATCTCTTCAACCTCAACCGTCTTTTGGCATCTGCCCAAGGCATAGGGGCTGCACAAGGGGCATTCGAAAAAGCCGTCAAGCATATAAAAAAGCGCATACAGTTTGGCAAAACTATCGCCTCTTTTCAGGGAGTGCAGTTTATGATTGCCGAGATGGCCACAAAAATTGAAGTTGGGCGGAATATGCTTTACAAAGCCTGCTGGCTCATCGACCAGGGTATCTTTGATCCCAAGGCCATAAGCATTGCGAAGCTTTTTGCAGGTGAATCAGCCATTGCAGTCGTTAATGATGCCGTCCAGTTGCATGGAGGCTATGGCTACATAGCTGAGTACGGCGTAGAACATTTTTACCGGGATGCTAAAATTGTGGAGATTTACGAAGGAACGAGAGAAATAGAAAAGGTGACCATCGCACGGGAAATACTGTGAAAGTTTGTTACATAATTGGCTACTGATTATTGGAGGCATCTTTACAGAACTTGATAACAGGGAATGTACTGAAAAGAATCACATGTACCAAAATTATACATATATAAATCATTTTTTACCCATTTATCCTTTGGAAATGGGCTATTATTGAGGATTTTTTTATGGTATATAAATTGCAAAAAAAATCATAATCAGAACGAGCAGAGCAGCAAGTAGAGCAAACAGAGAGGTGTGAATATAATGCTAAACCAGACCCAGACCAGGGTGCTAACTTGTATCCAGTGCGGCAAATGTGCGGGCAGTTGTCCTGAATCAGGGAGAACTCCCTTCAATATCCGTATGCTTATGAGAAAAAAACAGTTCCAGACTGTAGTCGAGGAATCGATTCCTTGGTATTGCACGTCATGCGGCGCCTGCACCATCAGATGCCCTCGGGATGTAAAACCTTCCGAAGTGATCATCGAGATGCGATCCGCTTTAGTGGAAAATGGGGAAATCCCTGTGGCAATCCAGAAAGCCCTTGAGAACACCTTTGTTCAGAAGAACCCCTGGGGCCGTTCGCGGGCCAAGAGAGGGGCCTGGTTTGAGAAGCTTGATGTCGAAGTGCCGCATGTACGCGAAACAGAATCGAAAAGGCTGCTTTTTACCTGCTGCATACAAGCCTATGATCCAAGATGCATGGTCATTCCGCAGAACGTGGCAAAGATACTTAATATGGGCGGCATAGAATTTGGTGTGCTCGGCGAAGAAGAGGCTTGTTGCGGAAATGAAATACGAAGGATAGGGGAATCAGGTCTTTTTGAAGAACTTCAGGAAGAGAACAAGGCTGTATTCGAAGAGTACGGGATAAAAGAAATTATTGCCCTGTCCCCCCATTGCATGAATGCACTCAAAAAAGAATACGGCGACCTGGGCATCAAGATATCACATTATACGGAACTTTTAGCACCGATGATAGAAGAAGGTTCCATTGTGCCTGAAAGGCCCTATAACAAAAAGGTCATTTACCACGATCCCTGTTTCCTCGGAAAACAAAACGGCATTTTTGACGAACCGAGGAACATATTGAAAGCTATCGAGGGGATTGAACTTTTAGAGTTCTCGCGATGCAGGGATAACTCGATGTGTTGCGAAGGCGGGGGTGGCAGGATGTTTTTCGAGGTAGAGGCAACCTATCAGAGAAATGCTGAAATGCGCGTCCAGGAAGCAGTTGACAAAGGGGCAGAAATTATTGCGACGTGCTGCCCTTTCTGCGTTATGACCCTTGAGGATCCGGCGACGGAAAAAGGTATACTTGTGAGAGAACTGTCAGAGATATTGATGGAGGTGTTATAAGATGAATATATTGGTTTTTACAAAAAGAGTGCCGGCAACACAGGAAGAAGAGCTGCGGATTATTGAAGAAGGGCAGGGGATTGACCTCTCGAAAGTGCCCTTCAAGGTAAATGACTGGGATAATTATGCCGTTGAAGAAGCGGTGCAAATTGCCGAGAAAACCGGCGGTTCTGTGACGGCAATCTCCATTGGGGATGCCGAATCGGATGAAGTCTTAAGAAGGGCCATTGCCATGGGCACAAAAGACGGTTTCCTTATTGAGACGGAAAAGGTACTCCATGATCCGAACGCACGGGCTACGCTGGTATCTGAATTCTTAAAAAAGGAAGGCATTTCTTACGACGCAATCTTTACAGGCGTCCAGTCTGAAGATGACCAGTTTGCCGCGATGGGCGGTATCCTCTCAGCAAAGCTCGGTCTTCCTTATTCTTCTATGGTAATAGGTATAGATAGTTTTGAAAAAGATCATGTGATTGCACGGAGAGAGCTTGAAGGTGGTCTCCAGGAACGGATAAAAATGACTTTGCCGTGCGTTCTTTCCATTCAAAGCGGCATTAACGAGCCAAGATATGTATCCATTATGGGGATAAGAAAGGCATCAAAAGTGGAACGGAAATTTTTCAAGGCAAAAGCATACGGGGACAATATCAGCAGTACGATAGAGGTTGTAAAATGGGTTTACCCGCCAAAAAAGGGAGGGGCAACAATGCTTTCCGGCGAACTTGAGGGCATATGTAAAGATCTTCTCGGAATTTTAAAAGAAAAGGGGGTATTTCAATGAGCTATGCATTAGTTGTGGCTGAAGTAAGGAGAGGTGTTTTTGAAGAAAGGAACCTGGATGCCATAGGTCTGCCAACCCTTATGGGAAAAGACGTTTCCCTTCTTGTCCCTGACGGCACATACGCAATAAATGAAAAATTGGTCAACACCATTATTAAAATAAAACTTGAAGAAGCGATTTTCCTTAACCCTTTAAATATAGTGAGTGTAATAAAAACAGTGATGGACTCCAGTGGAAAGCCTGACGTAATAGTCTTTACCCATTCATCTTCAGGCGCCGAACTTGCATCTTATGCAGCAGGATGTTTAAATCTGCCCCTTATCACCGATGTGAACGGATTTGATAAAGAAAAAGAGGTTTTTTACAAAAGCTACTATTCGGACAAGATATTCGGTGAGTTCAAGCAAACAGGAGAGGGGCCTTTTGTCATTACTGTGAGGAGCGGCAGTTTTAAGGAGTACGCTGTTGAAAAGGCATCATCTCCGGTTGACAAAATAATTGAAGGTATCCCTGTTGCCGAAGGAAGGAGCTTCATAGAATATGTGGAGGAAGATAAGACGGATATCGATATTACAAAGGCCGAATTCCTTCTTTCAGTGGGCAGAGGGATCGGAAACAAAGATGAAATACCGAGCTATGAAGAGCTTGCAGGACTTCTGAAAGCAACACTTTCCGGTTCAAGACCGGTAATTGATAAAATGTGGCTTCCGAAGGCAAGGCAGGTAGGTACTTCCGGAAAAACAGTCAAGCCCAAGGTGTACCTCGCTATGGGTATAAGCGGTGCATTTCAGCACATTGCAGGCATGAAAGATTCGGATTGTATAATTGCGGTGAACAAAGACGCAGAAGCACCCATCTTTCAGTATGCACATTATGGGATTATCGGGGACATACACAAGGTGAGAGATAAACTGAGAGACATCGTGAAAGGTTAAAATATGTTCAAAATTCTATGTTCTATGTTGTTCACTTATGAACTTTGAACAAAAAATTGAATCCAAAATGAATGATAAAAAAGAAAAACATGTGCTTGTGGTTGGTGGAGGTATAGGCGGTATTACAGCGGGCCTTGAACTCGCTTCATGCGGGGTGAAGGTAACTATGCTCGAAGAAGGTCCTTCTATCGGGGGAAGGATGATTCAATTGGACAAAACTTTCCCTACCCTCGATTGTTCAACGTGCACCCTTTCGCCCAAGATGGTGGAGGTGGCCCTTGAGAAGAGGATTGACCTTCTCTCATGGGCAAAACCCGTGGCAATTAAAAAGAATGGGAAAGGTTTCACGGTTACCATATTAAAGAAGACCCGCTACGTGGATATAAAAAAGTGTACAGCCTGCGGGAGCTGTTCTCCCGGCTGTCCGGTAGTGATGAAGAGCGAATTCAATATGGGTACGGGACCTCGGAAGGCCATATATATACCTTTTCCGCAGGCCATACCCAATAAGGCGAGCATCGACAAACGTGAAGATCGGCCGTGTAAAGCAGCTTGTGTCGATGCGTGCCCGATACACACCAATGTCCTCGGATACCTGAAGCATATCAGCGAGGGGAGGTTTAAGGACGCTTACATGCTTATCAGGGAAACAAACCCGTTTCCCTCCTCATGCGGAAGAGTCTGTTACGCACCCTGCGAGGGTGCCTGTAACAGGGGACAACTTGATTCTCCTCTGGCGATCCGTGATCTGAAACGTTCCGCTGTTGACCGTTTTGATCTCGACACCCTTGAGCCGCCCCAGGTACAGACGACGGAGAAGAAGGTGGCGGTCATCGGCGCCGGACCGGCAGGGCTTTCCTGCGCCCATGACCTTGCCGTGGAGGGGCATGCTGTGACGGTCTTCGAGACCCTTCCCGAGCCGGGCGGCATGTTGCGATATGCAATACCGGAATACCGTTTGCCGAAGGCAGAGCTTGATAAAGAGATCGGATACATAAGGCGGATGGGTGTAAAAATTGAGTGCGGTATTGAGATCGGCAAAAACATGGATGCCGCAACCCTTAAGAATGAGTATGAGGCCATTTTTGTCGGTACCGGCGCTCCCGTGGGTATACGCCTTGGTGTGGAAGGGGAAGACCTTTCCGGCATTATGGACGGACTCAGGTTTCTGCGGGCTGTTAATAAGGGTGAATCCCTTGAAACAGGAAAAAAGGTGGTAGTGATAGGAGGCGGCAATACGGCGGTTGACTGTGCGAGAACGGCCAAACGTCTTGGAAGTGAAGATGTGACGTTGATCTATCGTAGAACCCGTCAGGAGATGCCGGCGGCCGATGAAGAAATTGAGGCCCTTATACATGAAGGGATTATAATAGAGTTTCTTGCAACACCCGTGCGGTTTAACGGCAGCAAAGGAAAAGTATCGACAGCAGAGTGTATCCGTATGGAGCTTGGCGAACCTGATGCAAGCGGACGGAGACGGCCGGTAGAGATAAAAGGTTCTGAATTTTCAGTGCCGGTTGACATGGCAATTACTGCTCTCGGGCAGGCGGCAGAAACTGATTTCCTTAATCCTCTTGGGGTCAAATTGAGGAAGAACGGAACGGTTGAGGCTGATCCTGTCACCTGTACAACCAGCGTAGAAGGCGTATTTGCAGGTGGTGATGTTACGACAGGGCCCGCCTATGTGGTTGACGCTATTGCGGCAGGCAAGAAAGCGGCTCGCTCCATTATTAAATTTCTTAAGGGAGAGTCAATAGTCGCCGAGAGCATAGATGCGAAGCCGGAAAAATTATCCGAAGATGAAGCGAAGGAACTTTCGACATGGGTAACTAAGGCAAACCGTATTCCTATGCCTGAGGAAGAGATTAATCAGAGAATAACCAATTTTCGTGAAGTAGCCCTTGGTTACAGCGCAGACGAGGCCATGACTGAAGCCGGCCGGTGTTTGGCCGGTCAGATTGAGGGATGTATCCAGTGCGGGGAATGCGAGAGGCGTTGTGAGGTGGGGGCTGTCGATCATAGCCTGAAAGATGAAATCGTTGATTTGGACGTTGATAGCATAGTTCTCGCCCCGGGATTTGATCTCTATGACCCCACGGAAAAACGGGAATATGGGTATGGCGCCCTGGAAGGGGTAATAACCGGCATTGAGTTTGAGAGGATCTGCTCGGTAACGGGGCCTACCGCCGGTGATATACTGCTAAACGGGCGGGTGCCGAAACGGTTCTACTTTATCCAGTGCGTCGGGTCGAGGGACAGGCAGAGCGGCGCCCGTTATTGCTCGCGAGTTTGCTGTATGTATACGGCAAAACATGCGAGCATTGTAAAGGACAGGATACGGGACGCACAGATTTATATTTCCTATATCGATGTAAGGGCTTACGGCAAGAACTATGAGGAGTTTTATAAAAGTACTCAGGAAAGCGGGGCCGTTTACATCAGAGGCATCCCTGGAGAGGTAGTGCAGGGTGAAAACGGGCTTCTCGTAAGGGTAGAGGATATGTTAAGCGGTGAGATGCGCGAGATAGAAGTCGACATGGTTGTACTCGCCACCGGTGTGAGACCGCGGAAAGGAACGGAAGAGCTTTGCAAGATCATGTCCATCGACAGAGATGAATATGGATTTATCAAAGCAAATTCATTGGCCCAATCGATTACGAATGTGGACGGCATATTCGTCTGTGGCATGGGGTCAGGACCGAAAGACGTGCCTGATACCGTCGCATCCGGCGGAGAAGCGGCATCGAGATGCATGGAGTATATAAACCAGTGAAAAAGCCAAAACAGAATAGGCCCAATAGGTCATATATGCCCAATAAGACTTATAAAGAAAGGTTGTTATCATGAAGACGGGCATATTTATCTGTCATTGCGGCCATAATATCAAACATACAGTAGATGTAAAAAGACTAAGCGCCTACTTCAGAAAAATCTCCGGAGTCACCGTTTCTGAGGATTATGCCTTTGTCTGTTCAGAACCGGGTCAGGACCTGATCAAGGAGAGCATCGAAAAGTATGACCTCAATAGAGTTGTTGTCGCGTCATGCACTCCGGGGCTTCATGGAGAGCTTTTTAAAGACGTGCTCAGGAAATCGAATCTCAATCCCTTTCTCCTGAGGAGGGTGAGCATCAGGGAACATTGTTCGTGGGTCGGTGATGATATCGAGGAGAATACGGAGAAGGCAAGAAGACTTATTCTTTCGGCCCTCTATGGTGCGTCACACTATGTGCCGCTCGAGGAGAAAATTGTCGATGTAACTAAGTCGGCGCTGATTATAGGGGGCGGTGTGTCGGGCTTGAGCGCAGCGTCATTTCTTTCCACGATGGGCATGCATGTCTATCTGGTGGAAAAAGAGGCGGAGCTGGGCGGTCACGTAAGAAATTTGAAGAATGTTTGGCCTATCGGGCAAGACGGTTCGGTGATCGTGGCGAACATGGTAAAGGACCTTGAGTCATCGGAAAATGTGGAAATATTTACCTCAACGACAATCGAATCCTTTGGGGGTTTCTTCGGTAATTATGAGGCAATGCTCAAAACGCCGGCAGGTGAGACAAAGATCATTGTAGGCGGCGTTGTTGCTGCCATAGGTTTTTCGCCTTTTGATCCCCGACTTAAGCCTGAGCTTAACTATGGTAAGGATGAGAGGATTGTGACGACCCTCGAATTTGAGCAAAATAAAGATGTTTTGGCCCTGCCTGAGAAACCGAGAATTGCTATCCTTCATTGCGTGGGTTCGAGGGATGAGCAGATTGGAAAGGCATATTGTTCAAGGGTCTGCTGTATCAATGCACTCCGTGTGGGGGATGCGATAAAGGATAAGTACAAGGATTCATACGTGGAATCCTTTTATATGGACGTGAGGGCTCATCCGAAAGGCGGAGAGGAGTTCTATGAGGATATCCAGGAAAAAGGCGTACTCTTTACGAGGAGCAACATCGCCGAGATTATACCGACACCCAAGGGATTGATCGTACGGGGTGAGGATACGCTTTTCGGCGAGCCCTTTGAGCGGGAATTTGATCTTGCGGTCCTTTCCATAGGCATGTCTTCCCCGGAGGACAGTAAGTTGATCGCATCGCTCCTCAAGATTACCCTCGATAAGGATAAATTTTTCCTCGAAGCCCACATTAAGCTACGCCCCTTTGACACTGCGGTAAAAGGAATACTTATCGCAGGGTCCTGTTCGGGGCCGAAGGATGTAGAGGAGTCCATCAACCACGGCAGGGCATCGGCGCTCAAGCTCTATGCATTCCTGAACCTTGGGTATGCCATCGTAGATCCCTTCATCTCCTCTGTTGATCCGAAGAGATGCAGCGGGTGCAGAATGTGTGAAACAGCGTGCGTTGCAAATGCCATAAAGTTTGATGAGGTGAAAAGGGTCGTCCATGTGGAGGAGGCGGCCTGTATGGGGTGCGGACTCTGTAACGCCACATGCCCGTCCTCTGCAATAAGCCTGAGAGGATATGTCGATTCCATTATCGACGACGAGATAAGCGCGTTGACGGAAGCGATTCAAAGTCAGTGAATAGTTGATAGCGAATAGGTTGGAGGCAGTAAATAACGACTATCGACTTAATTTATTGGAGGAAAGATGTCGGAAGACAAGACTGAAAAAAAACCGGAAATAGTAGGATTTGCATGTTCCTTCTGCACATTCAAGGCCTCTGAGATGGCGGGAAGTTTGAGGTTGAAATACCCTGACGGAGTGAAGCTGATACAAGTGCCGTGTTCGAGCAGGGTTGATCCGGCCTTTTTGCTCAAAGCAATCTTCGAAGGGGCAGACGGGGTCTTTGTTGCCGGATGCCATCCCGGGGATTGCCACTTTATCAAAGGTAATTTCTATACAAGAAGAAAAATGGCCGCCCTGAAGGAGATGCTTGACGTTTTTGGCATGAAGGATAGAGCAAAACTCTTCTGGGTGAGTGCGGCTGAAGCGAGGCGTTTTGTAGAAAAAGTCACAGGTATGTATAACGAAATAAAGGAAAGAAAAAATGCGCGGAAAGAAAATTAAAGACGGCAATTTGGAGGCGGTCTTAAGCCGGTTTCTGGAGGATGATCAACATCTGGTTCTGGGATTTGAAAAGACTGATAAAGGTATCGGACATCGGATCTTCAAAAACAGTCTTGATCACTTTACCCTCTTCAATCCTGAGTTCAGCACGAATGGCGCTTTCTATCTTCGCCGGCTGTTTTCCAAGGGTACGGACATTATCCTTCTTCTTAGGCCCTGTGAAATAAGGGCTTATACGGAACTCGTCAAACTGACCCAGATTGAGCGGGAAAAAATCACTGCGGTTTCTATCGACTGTTTCGGGACAGTCTCCTCAAAGGAAAAAACCGGAGATCTCCCGACAGATGGGGAAGGAATAAAGGACTACTTTAAGGACCCTTCCAAGATGCGGTGGGCATGCAGCGTGTGCCGGGAAAGACGAGGTGCGGTAGGTGATGCAGGTATAAGAATAGATAAATCAGGGGTATTATGGGCACTTCCCTACACAGAAAAAGGTGAATCTTTCCTTTCGCTCCTGGAGGGTGAGCCCGAAGAGACAACGACAGAGATGGCCCTTGCCCCAAATGAGAAAATAGCACAGTTCGAGAGCGACCTGAAGCGTTTTGCCGAGGATTTCTCAAAATGTATCATGTGCAAGAACTGCCGCAATATGTGTCCGGTCTGTTATTGTATAGACTGTGTTTTTAACGGGGACGAGTATCTTCCCAAGGGCGATGCTCTCCTCAATAAGATATTCAGGACGGGGTCCATTGCCATGCCCCAGGGAAAGGAGCTTTTCCACTTTATCCGCATGTACCATGTATCCCAGACCTGTGTGGGTTGCGGGGCCTGTGAAGAGGCCTGTCCGGAAGGAATCCCCCTTACGAAATACTTTAAAGGCGTATCAGAACGGCTTCAGAGCGTATTCTCCTATATGTCGGGAAGAAGCTTTGATGAGTCCATTCCCTATGTTACCTTTCTCGAGGAAGAGTTGAAAAATGCAGACGACTGATCATATCATGGAATTGGCCGGCCACCGGCGTGAAGATTTCTCTGTGTGTATGGGCTGCAAGGTATGCGCCTCCGTATGTACGGTCAATGACATCGACATAGACATGAACCCTCAGGAATTTCTTTTTAAAGTGTTTATGGGCGAAGAGATAAAGGCGGATAATCCTCTTGTGCGCTATTGCACGAGTTGCTACAGATGTACTTCTGCATGCCCATGGCAGATCAGAATACCGGAAGTGGTTCGGGCCGTCAAGGAATCACTCGGTATGGAGGCCCGTTTTGAAAAGGCATTTAAGAAGTCCCTGAACATCTGGGGCAGGGTGTATGAGCCTTTCGTGGTGATGATGTCGGCGCCTGATCTCCTGAAAGGCGGTTATATGAAGTATCTGCCGAAATGGATGGAATATGCGGGTTTTCACTTCCCCCATAAAGTCAAAAGATTAAGCACTTCAAACACTTTGAAGGGTAGCAGCTCTTCTAAAGAAGGCAGGTCATAATGGAATATGGATATTATCCGGGGTGCTCTCTTACCGGTTCAGCGAAAAAACTTGATCAAGGCGTGAGACAAATTTGCAACAAACTCGGTCATAGCCTCACAGAGATACCTGAATGGAACTGCTGTGGTGCTTTGGAATATGGCAACAGAAATGAACTGCTAAGTATTTCCGGGGAAAACCTGAAAAAGGCAGAAGGTTTACATAAAGAGATCGTTGTGCCCTGTCCTGCCTGTTATAAAAATTTGAAAGACGCCGATTCCGACAAATCTTTCAATATTCTGAACCCTCTTGAGCTCTTGAACAATGAAAACCTTTCAAAAATTAAACAGATAAATAACCTCAAGGGCCAAGTTTTTTTCCCCTATTACGGCTGTCTGCTAATGAGGCCCGAAGGGAGCGCCATCAGGAACAAAAATATCATGGAAGATGCCATAAGCGTCTTCGGCGGGGATATTGACGGCGAGAAGATGAAGGATCGTTGCTGCGGAGGCAATCAGCTTTTTCTGAACAAATGGGTTACCGAGAAGCTTTCCAACCTGATTCTGACCAAATCCAAAGGAACCATTGTTGTCTTCTGTCCCTTCTGCCACATGGCGATGAAAACATTTGCTGAGGGCAGGAAGGTTATATATCTCACGGATCTTTTACTTTACGTTATGGGAGAGAAGAAATCCTTATGAAGATACTAATCGTCGGCGGTGGTATAAGCGGCATATCGGCGGCAAAAGTTGCCCTTAAAAAGAAACATGACGTTACGGTCCTTGAATGCGCCGATGAACCCGGCGGCCTCATGGCCCGGATTGCAAATTGCAGGGTAGGATTTAAGACATTTCTGGATGAAATTGCCGATGATCCCCGACTGACTATAATCAGACAAGGAAAAATTGCGACGGTGGATAAAAAGGAAGGGCGCTTTATGGTCAACCTTGAGGACGGGCGATCCCTGACTGCAGACAAGGTGGTGATCGCAACCGGTCTCTCTCCGTACGATCCTGTTGAATATAAAGGGAAGAGGGTCCTTACAAGCTTGGAGTACGATCAGATTATAGACCAGCGAAACGCGGATCTGCCCGCGGCGTTCAACAGGGTGGCCTTTGTGCTCTGTGTCGGTTCACGGTCAAAAGAGTATCCCCTTTGTTCCTCCGTCTGCTGTTCCTATTCCTTAAGAGAGATTAAATGGACTCTCCAACGGGCGAAGCCTGCCATTACGGTATTCTATAATGATCTAAGGTATTTCGGCCAGGAATTCTACCTCGAGAAAGTGTACAGAGATGCGGGAGTCACCTTTATCAGGGCCAATTCACGCTATTTTGACGAGGATGAAACCGGGGTCAATGTGCGTTATTTCGCTGAAGGAAAGCTGAAAGAAGAACGTTTTGATTATGTGGTCCTTGCCATCGGCTTAAGGCCTAACCCCATGCTCGAATCCTTGAGCAAGCTTTTCGGGTTTTCCCTGAATGAATATAAGTTTGTGAAAGAAGAAGAACCTTTGAAAACCGATGTGGAAGGCATATACGTCTCAGGCGGCGCTCTTGAGCCGATGAATATTAAAGATTCCATCCTTACCGGATTCGGTGCAGGTCTCAGGGCAGCAACAAACGGAGATGGAGTATCCGATGCTGCTGCGGCATCCGATGAGAGGCTTTACAGAAAAGAGGCGCCGGTTTTGGCCGGTCCGGAGGGTGACTTCGACTCCTGCCTGTTCTATATAACATCCGATGATCCGGGGATGCGCATATTTTATGAGTTTGTCTCGTCAAAGTTTATTGCCATGGCCCGTGATCTCAAACGATCCGGCAAGACCGTATATGTGATAACAAGGAATGTGGTCGCCCCCTCCTATGATGAATTGGAATATGAGGAGGCCAGAAGGGACGGGATCGTTGCCATTCACCTTGAAGAAGGAGAAGCAATCTCTTTTGCTGAAGGCAAAGCCTTTATTAAAGGCCCCGGCAGGGAGATCACGTTGCCTGTTGACCGTGTAATTAATTTTGACGATTATGCACACATTTTCAAGGATGGCGAGTTTCTATCGCTTTACCGTTCCGAGCCTCAGCTCAGATGGAATCCCACACGGTGGGGAAGGAAGAAATACCACGTAGGGTTCATAAGACATCCGAGGGCGGAGAGATGGGAAAAGAGAGAGGTCCTGGGCGCCTTCGGCGAGATGCTCCTTGATGCGGAAGAGGAAAGGGTCCTCCCTGAGGTCAACGAGGAACGGTGCAGCGGTTGCGGTTCCTGCAAGGACGCATGTCCCCAGAAGGCCATAGAGATGGTGATACGGGAAAAGGTGATCGCTGTCTTCGGTCCTCAGGCCGCCACAGGCGAACCCATCGCCCATATAAAGGAGGATGCCTGCGTGAGTTGCGGACTATGCGCTTCCACCTGTCCCTCAGATGTGATAAGCCTTCCGGAAGGTTGATGACTGAAGGTAAAAAAGCTAAAAAATATTTTATCTTTCAGTTTTCCTGTTTCCGGTTCCTAAAGTTATAAGTTTTATCAAGAGGGGATGTACTCAAGGGGGGCCTGCATCTATATAGTACGGCCAAATCTAATAGTACTGATAAGAGATATTATGTAAACTAATATGCTGGTAGTTCATAGCTGATTGCAAAACCATACCAACTGTCTTTCCTTTTTTCTACCATGAGCCATCGGCTATGAGCCATCAGCTAATCCCTGTAATCACTCTAAATGCATCGACACGTATAAAACCCTTACCTGAACCCTTAAAATCAATCTGAGCGCATTTTAAAGGGCCTTATTTCGCCCTCATTGAGAAATTTGTATTGCCCTGGTTCAAGATTGCCTAATTTGATATTTCCGATTCTGACCCTCTTCAATTTCAGAACCTGGTGATCTATTCGCTCTCCAATTTTCCTTATGATCCTGTTTCGCCCCTCGGAAATAACAACCCTGTACCAATTATTTTTTATTGATGATTTTAAAAATTTAATTTCATTTATTTTGCATGTAACACCTTCGATCAAAATTCCTTTTCTTAAATTTAAAAAATCATCTTCATCTAATCTGCCCTTAAACTTTACAAAATATTCTTTTTCTACATTAAATTTCGGATGCATGATACGGTTCGCAAAATCTCCGTCATTTGTAAAAATCATTAAGCCTTCTGAATTATAATCCAATCTCCCGACAGGATAAATTTTTGTTTCAACTTTGATAAGGCCTCTTGCCAATTTCCGTCCTGCAGGATCTTTTAAGTCAGATATGTATCCAACCGGTTTATATAAGGCTATATAAGTGCTGTGGCTTTCCCTTGTTACTACCTTGTTGTCTACCTTTATAGTGTCGACGTCCGGATTAACCTGAAAGTGTGGTTCTAAGATATTGATATTATTAACATATACTCTCCCAGCCCTGACTATTTCTTCAGATTTTCGTCTTGAATCGATCCCTGAATTTGAAAGATACTTCGATAGTCTTTGTGAAGCAGCGGACATTGTTTTATTTAATACGAACGCCTACGTTAGACTTTGTTTTTATTGTAGGATCTTTTAATTCTCTTGCGCCTTTGTAATATCTGTCCGCTTCTTTATCGGTTTTGGCGCTTGCACCTTTATCGACCAGTTCATTAATCTTTTTATCTCTTGAGATTTTAAGATCTTCCCTCTCTATTGCCCTCTCATCTCTTGCCTGCTCTTTTGCGATCCTTGCTTCTTTTTCCTGATACTTTACTGATTCCGACAGTTTTCTGACCTTGGTATTCCTGTCATCTCTATAATACTGATAATTACCGGCGTCGCTTTTTTCGCCGCCTCTCTGCTCATTTAAAAAACTTCTATATTTATCTGCATCACTTTGAGATATAGCGCCTTGCCTGTCCTGTGCAAAGCCGCTAAATGGGAAAAATATTAAAAAAACCAGCACACAAAAGAAGGGCTTCATGCTAACCTCCTATAATTAATCCTTATATACATCTATGGCAGGTTTCTTCTCGCTCTCTGTAAAAATCGGCTTTTTAACAAAAGGTTCATCGGATATTTTTCTGAAAACTCTGATATTCGCCTTTTCGTTGCCATAGGCAGGGTCAAGCGTCAATTCAATATTAAGGTTGTCTTCCCGGGTTAAATCTAAAATTATCTCTTTTTCAATAGTCTTTGTCTGTGATGTGTATAAAGGTTCTTCATCCGTAAAAAAGCCCGGCTGGAAAGATAACCATATTCTCTTCATGCCTTTTTCAAATATCTTACTATAGACTTTGCCGGGAACAACGCTTATAGGCTCCCCATCTATCTTTAATGTGAAATTTTCCACGCCTATTCTGTTAAAATCCATCTTCTTTTCCGACACTTTGTATCTAAAGTTTAAATCTCTTCCCGACTCGGATTTAATTATGTCTCTCTTTTCATCCCTTGAAGGAAAATAATCTTTTTTAATATATGTAATATTGTATGTAACATATTGCTTTTCCTTTATAGGCTTGTATGGAACAATTATATTATCCGCAATACTTAAAAATCCTTTTGCATTTAAGGTTAAATTCACTTCTTTATCAAGCCAGTTTTTGTCAACCGAATAAAGCGTTACATTAATATTTGCTCCATTTGTGCCATATAT
>Ga0074199_1001160_pt1 | contig 26371 bp, 22 predicted proteins | sample EPASupsiteSAE347_FD_64528 | JGI IMG/M metagenome (GOLD analysis project Ga0074199, IMG submission 64528) | Bioremediated contaminated groundwater from EPA Superfund site, New Mexico - Sample SAE3-47 | ecosystem: Environmental > Aquatic > Deep subsurface > Groundwater > Contaminated ... | reverse complement strand
CCTTTTGAAGTTCGTTGGTGAGCCAAGCCAAGCGTGCCGCGTCGATCTGGCCGAGGGCGCCATAATTCGGCGGGGCATTAGGGATATTCGTTTTGGGCATATCGTCGAGCACAATCATCTTGATCGGCATGTTCGTCAGCGGCTCGAACGTATAGCAGGCCGAATTGCTCTCAATGTTGGCCCGCGTGAAACCGTGCCCCACCGGGAACGATGCGGTATTGAAGAATTCGCCCATAAAATTCGTGGTCGTAGAGTCATCCGTCGTGATGGTGTGGCGGTTCGTGTCGGCGACGACGGCCGGGGGCGCGGGGAAAAGGTTCGTCTGTCCCCCTTTGATCGCGTCGCCGTAGGGTGTGGTCCCATCGACAAGGCCCACATACATGCCGGTCGCATCCAAGTTATTCACGGCAAAAATATTCGTGCCGATGTTGAGAACGTTGCTGCCGACCAAGGCATGCCTGACTTTCTCGGTCACGTAGAGGCTGCCCACCCAGAACTGATCGTGGTTGCCGATGACCTGATACCAGGGGATGGAACGATTGAGCCCAGCGGCCTGATAGGGCATCTGATAGTCGATGCTGTCCGCGCCGAGGTGAGCGCCGGAACTGGGCGTAATATATTGTCCATCCATAACATCGATAAACCAACGGAGTTCGTTGAGCTGAGTATTGTTGGCCGCATCCCCGAGACAAATGCCGAAATCGAAAGGGGTCTGACTGTGCAAGGCGTTTATGGTCTTGACGGCGGCGTCGAGGACATGAGTCGTAGAGAGAATGATCGGCGAATAACCAGAGATATAAAGTCCCCCCCCATGAAAAGGTGCGACCCAACCGAAGTAGAGCGCCTCAGCCGGTGATTCTTTGTCGGTGATATGGACATCGCTCATGGAGAAAAAAGACAAAAGCCGCACCGAATTGGTTGTTCCCGTGTAGCCGGCGGGCATCAGGTCTAACCTCCGGCCATCGTTCGTGCCGGCGCCCAAATCCCACGCGCTGTAGCCATAGACCGCGTAGAGGGGGACGTTTGACGGAGCAACCGGCGGTGTGCCATCAGGTATGGCGACCGGCAAAATCGTCTGCTCGCGCGTCGTCGGCACGGCCCCGTTTCCGGAAACTGGAATCCACAGCAGGATTGACATGCTGATAATTGTGATGAGCGCCAGTTTCATGGCCGCATTATTGCTCATTATGCGCCGCATATGGGATAAAAAATGATGCTCGACTTCTTTTTTATCGTGGTCATTTTTTCTTTCTTTTCTATGATGTTGCTTCCGACTGATAAGTGTAGGCGGAACTGTTTATGCCTGTCAAGGTATTATCGAATGGGCATGTTCTGACACGGGAAGGCGGATGATGAAGGTGCTGCCCTGGCCGGGGGCGCTGGTAACGCCGACCGTGCCGCGGTGGGCAAGAGCGATGTGTTTCACGATCGAGAGTCCAAGCCCGGTGCCGCCCAGGGCCCGGCTGCGGGCCTGGTCCACCCGATAGAAGCGCTCGAAGATTCTTTCCAGATGTTTTTTTTCAATGCCCGGCCCCTGGTCCGCCACGCTGATTTCAACAGATCCGCCGGCAAGACCGGCGCTCACTCTCACACGGGCCCCTTCCCCGCTATACTTGATTGCATTGTCAATCAGGTTTCCCACGGCCTGTTCCAGCAAGGCTGCATTGATTTTTGCCTTCAAATCATCCGGGCAATCCAATGTCAGAACAACTTTCTTGCGCGCCGCCTGTTCGGTAAAGTTCTGAGCCGCGCGCCCAAGAACATCCGCCAGCGGAAAGTCTTCAAGCTGAATCTTTCCATGCTCGGCATCGAACTCGATCCTTGAGAGACTCAAAAGGTCATTCACGATCGCCTCCAGGCGCTCGACCTGCCGGACCATCATGGCGATGAATTTATCCGGTGGCGCATCATTTTCAGGTGGAGGCGGCCTGACCTCAGGCCGCTCAGAGCGGGACGAGGTCGTCCCGCCTCCATATATTTGTCCTGCCGAACAATGGATTTCTGACGCTATGTTCATAACTCGGCTGCCTGCAAGCGTTTCAACGCAGCCCTTGAGCGCGGTGATGGGTGTCTTAAGCTCGTGCGAGACATTGGCGACAAAATCGCGGCGAATGGTCTCAAGACGTTTCAAACGGGTAATATCCGTGAAAACGACCAGGGCGCCGATGTTCCTGCCGGCAATATCCTTCAAAACCGTGCCGTGCAGTTGAAGGAAACGTTCTTCCTTGCCGTAAAAGACGATTTCTCCTTCGAGGACCCCTGAGTGGGCAAGCGTGTCGCCGATGAAGTTTTGCAAATCAGGGTTCCGGATAATCTCCTGAATGGCTCGCCCCCGCGCCTGTTCCGGTTTTATTTCAAGCAACTGCGCCGCGGCCTGGTTGAGGCGCAAAATACGCTCCTCCCTGTCGACCGCAAGCACCCCTTCGAGCATGCTGGCAAACATGGCTTCCTGTTCGCCGCGCTGCTCCGTTATGGTGCGCATGCGTTCGCCGAGCTGGTCTGCCATTTGATTCAAAGCCCGCGCCAATGCCTCGGTTTCTTCCGCGCCGGCCTCGGAAACGCGCGCATTCAAATCCCCTTGCGCCAGTCTTTCGGCGACCATGCGCATGTTTTCAAGCGGCCTGGTGATGCGCCGTAAAATCAACAGGGCCAGGATGGCAAAAACGACGGCAATAATTATCACTCCCGGTATAATATGCCGATAAACCGTATGCAGGACCCAGTCCATGACCGAGACGGAGAGGGCAGTCCGCGCCACTGCGGTAATCTCCCCATTGCGCCTAACCGGCACGGCAACGTACATCATGCTCTGCCGCAAGGTGCTGCTGAAACGCACGGAGGTGCCATCGGCGCCACTTAAAGCTGGCGCGATTTCCGGACGGGTCTTATGATTTTCCATCAAGGCCGGATTTTCCTGCGAGTCGCCGAGCACCCGGCCGTCCGGCGCCACAACCGTAATTCTCGCCCTGGTCACGCCGCCCAAATCCTTGCAGAGGGGGTCAATGTTCTTGATATCGGCGCCCGGGCAATCCTCAATTTCCCTGGCGATGATACGGGCTTGGCTCAGAAGATTATTACCGACCTGATTCCGGTAAAATTGACTGAAAGAAGCGGCCAGATATGCCGATACCGCAACAATGGCAAGAATTGCGCTTACAAAGAAGGCAAGGTAAATCCGCCATAGAAGTTTTTTGGGGCGCATGTTTATTCCCGGAACCGGTATCCCACCCCGCGCACGGTTTCAATATAATCGGCCCTGGGCCCGAGTTTCTTTCTGATGCCTACAATCTGCACGTCCACGGCCCGGTCGGTCACCGAGTAATCTTCGCCGCGCACCGCGTCCACGATCTGCTCGCGCGTCATGACCCAGCCGGGCCGGCCGGCCAGCAGATGCAGGATTCTGAGCTCTGAAAACGTCATTTCAACCGGCTTGTTTTTGACCAGCACTTCGTGGCGGCCCGGATTAATTGCGATATCATGGACCTGGAGCACGGCATTCCTGTCGGCCGGCGCAACGCTCCTGCGCCGTAACACGGCGCGGACGCGGGCGATCAGCTCCTTCATGCTGAAGGGCTTGGTGATATAATCATCGGCGCCGAGCTCAAGGCCGGTTATAATATCGCTTTCCTCGCCCTTGGCCGTGAGCATGATAATGGGAATCTCAACCGTCTTCCGGTCTTTTTGGAGAGTCCGGCATATTTCCAAGCCGTCAATCCCGGGCAGCATCAGATCGAGGAGGATCAAATCGGGTTTTTTTTGAGAGACGGCCCTGAGCGCAGCTTCCCCATTATTGGCGGTGGAGACGAGAAAGCCTTCGCGCGAAAGGTTATAGCGGATCAACTCGAGGATATCCTCCTCATCTTCAACGGCCAATATGGATTTTTTCGTCATATCCGGATTTTACGCGAAGTTCGCTTAAAATCCGGATATATAATAGGCGAGACAGACAAATAATTAAATAAAGTTTTTGTTAGAAATTTGTTAGGTCATTACTCAAAAGAAAGGATGACGTGAATGGGGGTGTAGCCGGCAGTCGAGAGCATGGCGATCCATTCGGCGCCAGAGGCGCTTTTCACGGCCGGATCGGCAAGACCGTCGCCGTCATAGTCGGCCGGAACCGGAATCCAGTCTTCGCCGCCAAATGGCGCGGTCATGGCAAAAGTCACATAATCGGCGCTGGAAAGCATCGCCATCCAGATTCCGTTTTCCTCGCCGTAGACGGCAGGGTCTGCCTTTCGGTCGCCATCGTAATCCGCAGAAATGGCCCTGTAACCAATGCCGCCCAGCATGCTCTCTCTTTGAATTGTGTAATAATCGGCCGATGACAACATTACCTTCCAGCCGCCCGTTTCGCGATTGTACACGCCCGGATCGGCCAGCCGGTCGCCGTCATAGTCGGCCGGCATGGCGCTGTAACCGACGCCTCCCAGAAAATCCGGCAAAACGATCGCGACCGCATAGGCGGCCGTGGAAGGCAGCACGATCCAGGTTGCGGTCAATTCGTTATACACGGCCGGATCGGCCTTGTTGTCGCCGTCATAGTCGGCTGAAATTGAGGCTCGGCCGCGACCGCCTAGACCGTTCAATGTCGTATTGATCTGATAATAACCGGCGCTGGATAACTTTACTTTCCAAATTCCACTTATCTCGTCATAAATGGCAGGATCGGCCAGCCGGTCAGCGTCGTAATCGGCGCACACGCCCGATGAAACATCCAGACGCCAGCCGGAAGCCGAGGAACTGAAGGCGCTCGCGCCCACGGCATTAGTGGCCTTGATCCAGTAATAATAAAGCACGCCGGGAACAGCGTTCGTGTCATTATAATTTGTCGAGATAATTCCCGAAGCCAGAAGCGCCGCCGTGCCGCTGTCGTTCGTGCCGCTGCGCCAGATCAGATAACCGGCGGCATTGCCGACCGCATTCCAGCCAACCTTTACTTTATCCGTATATATTCCGGCGCCGGCAACCACTCCGGTGGGAGCGGAGGGCTCAAGCGACGACACCGCTGCAGGGAAAAGTATATAATATGACGGACCATAACCAAGCTGACCATACGCATTGTTTCCCCACACCGCCACGGTTCCATCGGACAACAAAGCCATTGAATGAAAATATCCAGCGGCTATGTCAATGGCATTGGTAATGCCAAGCACCTGGACCGGACGGTTTGTGGAAACCGTGGCGCCGTTCCCGAGCTGGCCATACCAGTTATTGCCCCAGGCCCAGACCGTGCCGTCGCTCTTCAAAGCCAGCGAATGATAACCATCCGCGGCCACATCCATGATCTCCGAAAGGCCGCTCACCTGGACCGGCACGCTGCTGTTGTTCGTGGTTCCGTCGCCAAGCTGGCCGTTATAATTTCTTCCCCAGGCCCAGACCGTACCGTCATTCTTCAGGGCCAGCGAATGGCCCCATCCGCCAGCCATGCTTACTATTTCGGAAAGGCCGCTGACTTGGCCGGGACTATTGGTGCTGGTTGCCGTTCCATTGCCAAGCTGGCCGTAATTATTCCAACCCCAAGCCCACAAGGTTCCGTCACTTTTCAGCGCCAGCGAATGATAATCGCCGGCGGCCACGGCTGTCATACCGGTAAGCATGAGCGTCTGTACGGGCAGGTTCGTGCTGGTCCAAGTGCCGACGCCAAGCTGACCCGTATCATTGCGTCCCCAGGCCAGGACAGTCCCATCGTTCTTGAGCGCCAACGAGTGATAATAACCGCAGGCGACCTTTCTCGCTCCGGAAAGACCGCTCACCGGCACGGGCAGGTTCGTGCTGTTCCAGGTGCCGTCGCCAAGCTGGCCGTAAGAATTATCGCCCCAGGCTTGAACTGTTCCGCCGCTTCTAAGCGCCAGCGAAAAAAGATGACCGGCTGCAAGCGCCACGGCGTCTGCAAGCCCGCTGACCGGCACCGGCCGATTCGTGATGGTTGTGGTTCCATCCCCAAGCTGGCCATCGCCGTTATCGCCCCAAGCCCTGGCCGTGCCGTCGCTCTTGAGCGCCATTGAATGATAACCGCCGGCGTCTATGCCAGTTGCGCCGGTCAAGCCCTCCACTCTCCCGAAGATTATCGCATAACCCAAAAGGCCGTTATCCAGTTGCCCGTCAAATCCATACCCCCAGCACCAGACTGTTCCCGCGCTGTCCATGACCATGGAAAAACTTGCGCCGGCCGCGACAGAAATAATATTGGAAAGTCCCGCAACCTGAATCGGAACATTTGTGCTGTTGTATGTGCCGTTTCCGAGGTTGTTCCCCCAGGTCCAGACCGTGCCGTCGCCCTTTAACGCCAGCGCATGGCTTGAACCAGCGGCAATCGCCGAAACACCGGAAAGACCGGTCACCTGGGCCGGACGATTTGTGCTGGTCCTGGTGCCATTTCCAAGTTGGCCATGATAATTATACCCCCAGGCCCAAACCGTGCCGTCGCCTTTCAAAGCCAGCGAATAATCTGCGCCAGCGGCAATCGCCGATGCTCCGGTCATATTCAAGACCTGGACCGGAAAATTCGTGTCGGCCGTTGCGCCATTCGTTCCATTTCCAAGCTGGCCATAATCATTATGCCCCCAGGCCCGGATGGTTCCATCGCTCTTGAGCGCCAGCGAATGAAATTGACCCGCCGCAACCGCCGAAACACCGGCCAATCCGTTTACCTGAACAGGACGGTTCGTGTTTACCCAAGTGCCGATGCCAAGCTCGCCGAGCTCATTGTGTCCCCAGGCCCAGACCGTGCCGTCATTCTTCAGGGCCAGCGAAAAACCATACGCAAAAATTTCGCCGCTGGCATTATCCATTACTCCGCCCCCGGCCACGGCCGTCATGTCAGCAAGGCCGCTTACCTGGGCGGGCGTGTTTCTATTGATCGCGGTTCCATCGCCGAGCTGGCCATTTCCGTTACATCCCCAGGTCCATACGCTCCCGTCGTTCCCCACCGCAAGCGAATGGGTTGCGCCCGCCTTTAAATCGAAAACATCGGAAAGCCCGCTGACCTGTCTGGGATAACTCGTATTTGAGCAGGTTCCATCGCCTAGTTGTCCAAACATATTATTGCCCCAGGCCCAGACCGTGCCGTTATCCGATATTTTAAAAGAATACGCGGCTCCGGCCGCAATTCCGGCGGCAAACGCGGAAATCATGCAGCCTTGGAACGCAAAAAGACCGGCAATTACCAACACAACTCTTCTGTTCATGCCCCTCCTGTTTGTTTCTATTGCGGGAAATATTTTTAAAGATAATACAACGCCTGGCCGCTTTACGTCAACGTTAATCAAGCCGCACGTTAATCAAGCCGCAACGGGTGCGATAAAGCCGGCAATTTTATCTCAAATTTTCCACGGCCCGAAAAAAATCAAGGCGCTGCTAGCGTCATTCGCGCCGCCGCGCCAGAACGCGCGCATCAAAAATGAAACATAACCACCATTCCCAAACTGACCAGGGCGACCACCGCGGCCCCTGACAATCCCACTGCCAACGGCTTAATCCCCAATTTTTTTATATCCCGGAAATCGGTGCCAAAGCCGATGCCCACCATTCCCATGAGAATTAAAAATTTTCCTGTTTCAAGAAAATAGACAATGCCCTGCGGAGTAAAAACGTTCAAAAGCTTGAGAGCGGCAATTCCGACATATCCAAAGAGGAACCACGGAAATGCTTTTAAGATTTCCTTTATACCAAGTTTTTTCCCGCTGCGTTCCCTGGCATTACTCCAGACCGCCACAAGAAAGGCCAGAACGATCATAAACATATTTCTGGTTAACTTTACCATGGTGGCCACCTGGCCGGAAGTTTCTCCGTATATGTAGCCCGTACCAATCGTCTGCGGAGTGTTGTGAACAGCGCTGCCCGCCCAAACTCCGAAGGCGATTTCAGACAAGTGCAGCAATTTTCCCACAAAAGGCAGGGTAATGAGCAAGATGAACGCCGCAATCACAATGGTGCTGACAGAGTAACTGGTCTCTTCCTCTTTGGCCTTGATCAACGGTGCCGTGATGGCAATGGCCGTTCCCCCGCAGATCGTAGTTCCCACGGCAAGCAGGGCGCTCAACTTAGACGGCAGCCCCAAGCTCCGCCCCATGAAGTAGATGAAAAAGAAACCGACCGACATCGTTGCCAGGATAACCACCAGGCTCAACAACCCTGCCCTTGCAATATCCACGCTGAAACCAACGCCCAACAAAACTATTCCCAGGAGCAAAGGAGTCTCAAATTTTTTCAGATAGGGCTTCCACTGAAGCGGCATAAGATTCAAATTTCTCGCAAGCGCGCCGACGACAATTCCTATCACCATCGGCTCGAACGGATGTACCCCCCTCACCGTCACCAGCCGCGCTCCCAATATGGAAAGATATCCGATTAGGGCCATTATGATCCAGCTCGCAACCAGCATATTTCCCTCGTTACAAGGCATAACCAACGCATCATTACCGTGAAACACTATTTAAGACAAGGCGACTGGGAACCGGCCTGTTTGGGCGCCAAAACCTCCCCGGCCAGGAAAAGAGAGCCGGCCACGCACACGATTCCGCCCTGCTTTTCCGCCTCCTTTTTTGCTTCCTGAAGGGCTTGTTCAACTGTTGTTGCCGTAGAAATTTTCCATCCTTTGTTTCCCAAAAATCCGGCCAGTTGGGCCGGCGGAATGCTGCGTTCATTGGCAAATTGCACCAGCCGGCAATGCTTGACCGGAATGGTCATGTTGCGCGCAAAACCGGCCACGTCCTTATCCGAACTCATGCCCAGAACAAGGAAAACGGGTTTGCCTTCAAACAATTCTTTCAAGGCGGCGTTCAGAACTGCGGCTGCCTCGGGATTGTGCGCGCCGTCAATGATTGTCACCGGATTTTTTGAAATCACCTGGAGGCGGCCAGGCCAGGACACGGAGGCAAATCCTTTTTTTACGGCCGCAGGCGAAAGATCAATGTCGTTGACGCGGCAGAACTCCTCAAGCGCTGCAACGGCAATGGCGGCATTTTCCAACTGATGCGCGCCGAGCAGCGGAAGCGGAACGGTTCCATAAGAATTGTTTGCCGATTCAATGCAAATTTTCTGTCCGTCAATGGATTGCGATTTTCTGGCGACAGTGACAATTTCCCCGGCTCTGATAAGGGACGCATTTTTTTCCCGGGCTATTTTTTGCAAGGCCCCGAGCGCCTCTTCCGGCAAGGCGCCGATAACCACCGGCACGTTTGCCTTGATGATTCCCCCTTTTTCCGCGGCAATTGCGGAAAGCGTGGTTCCGAGATACCCGGTGTGCTCGAGGCTGATGCCGGTGACAACGGAAACTTCCGGCGTAATGACGTTGGTGGCGTCCAGCCTGCCGCCCATGCCGGTTTCGAGCACGGCAATCTCAACTTTCTGCCTGCGAAAATATTCAAACGCCAGGGCCGTCAGGAATTCGAAGAAAGTGATTTCTCTGCCGTTTTGCAATGAGTCAGACATGAGGTGGCCGTCGCGCTCCGTCGCGACGGATTCATCCGCAGAAATGCCCGCCCGCGGAGCGGCCGGGCCACCGCCCTCTCGATAAGCCCTGGCGTGCTTATCCACCAATTCAATCAAGGGAGCAAGTTCTTCATCGGGAATATCCTGTCCGTTGACCTTGATGCGCTCATTGACGCGCACCAGGTGCGGCGAGGTGTAGAGTCCGGTCTTGAATCCGGCCGCGCGCAAAACCGACTCAACGAGCGCGCAGACCGACCCCTTGCCGTTGGTGCCGGCCACGTGGATGAATTTCATTCCGCGCTGCGGATTGCTCAGGAGCTCGAGCAGCGCCTGTTCGGCCTCAAGTCCGAATTTTATGCCGAAGGCGTGCAGACGGTAGAGGCGCTTCAGTTTATCAGTTAAATCGTGGGATGGCATGGCTTAACGATGTTCAGATAATTAATTGGAGAACAGAAAACTTTCAACTTCCAACGTCCAAAAGATCGGAAAATGTTGAACGTTCTCCGCCTTGGCGGATCCGCTTCAGGCGGAAAAGTTGGATGTTGGAAGTTTGCTTCGTTCAGAACGGCTATCGATCGCCCATATACCCAAGCAGAAATGAAAGCGTATTTTTCATGTCCTTGCGGTGGACGATCATGTCGATCAGGCCGTGATGGAGAACGAATTCCGACCTTTGAAAACCCTTGGGTACGTCTTCCCGGATGGTTTCCTTGATCACTCTCGGGCCGGCAAAACCGATCAAGGCATGCGGCTCGGCGATCATCACGTCGCCCAGCGTGCCGTAACTGGCCATCACGCCAGCCGTTGAAGGATGGGTTAAAACCACGATGTACGGCAGACGCGCCTCGGCATGGCGCGCCACGGCCGCGCTCGTCTTGGCCATCTGCATAAGGCTCAACATGCCCTCCTGCATGCGCGCGCCGCCTGAAGCCACAAAAATTATCGCAGGTATTTTTTTCTCGGTGGCGCATTCGATCAGGCGGGTCACCTTCTCGCCCACCACCGAGCCCATGCTGGCGGCCATGAAGCGGAAATCCATTATGCCGACCGCCACCTCCCTGGAATTGATTTTACCGAGTCCGCAGACAACGGCTTCTTTCAACCCGGTTTTTTTGCGGTTTTCCTCCAGCTTGACCGGGTAGGAGGAAAAGCCGAGCGGGTCGACGCTGATCAAGTCGGAATCCATCTCCGCGAACGTGCCTTCGTCCAGAGTGATGGCCAGCCGCTCCTGCCATACGACCGGCGTGTGGTAATTGCATTTGGGGCATACGCCGTGCCGCGAAACGATTTCCTGCTTGTAGACGATTTCTCCGCAGTTGTGGCATTTCACCCAAAGACCGTCCGGCAGGTCCTTTTTGCGGACATTGATGGAAGTATATTTTCTCCGGCCGAAAAGCATTTTGATCCCTTTTCTATGAAATTCCCCTTACCTTAGCTCTCCCTTCCACGGCTGTCAAATGCGTTTATATATGCGTCAGATATAGAAAATCCGGTGGCGGTTCTCGGCCAGGCATTTTGCGTTGTGTTCATCGCCGCCGTCGATGTTGGCGCTCAGGAAAACGGGTGGCGTCAGGCCTTTTTGCACCATGAGGGAAATTATTTCGACCACCAGGGCATTGGCAATGGCGCAACCGGCGATCGTTGAAAGCGGGCCAACCTTCTGGGCAAACCCCGGTATCTGGACCGCAGCGTCGCCGCTGGGAGTGCAGTTGTCAATGACGTAATCGCACAGTTCACAGAGTTTTTTCCCGGAAGGGTGCCTGCTGTTCACGCCCCGCGAATATGCCAGGGAGGTGATGGCCACGGTCTTGATGCGCTTTTCGGCCGCGCACAGGGCCATGTCGATCACCACGTGATTGCGGCCGGAATTGGATGTGATGAGCAGTATGTCGCCGGCTTTGGCCGGAGAAGCCTCCAGCAGTTCCCGGCCCAGCCCCAAAACCCGCTCCATCCGGGAGGTGGCGGTCAGCGGGTGGACGGAAAAATTCATTCCATGGGGATAAATGGGATTCACCAGCATCAATCCGCCCGACCGGTAGACCATTTCCTCGGTGATCATGAACGAATGTGAAGCGCCGAAGGAAAAGATGCTCCTGCCGGAAACGATCCCGTCGGTCATCATGGCGGCGACTGATTTTATGACCGCGCCCTGGGTACGCGCCAGTTCGCCGAGAACTTTCGCCGCCTGTTCAAAATATGCGCCTGAGTTCATGATTAAAACCCCCTCTTTTCATATTGCTCGCATTTGACGCGATAGTCCTCCTCGCCTCCCGGGCGGTTGACGCTCACGAACACGGTTGGCGTGTTTCCCGCCGCGGCCATTTTCTCCATCACCCGTCCGAAGATCAACCAGCCGGCCACATCCATGGCCACGCCGGAAACGGGCATGACTTTATCGGCAAACCCCGGCAGATCAACGGCCGCATCGCCGTGCGGAGCGCCGATGTCAATGACAAGGTCGACCGCCTCGTGCAATTTTTCCCCTGAAGGATGCAACGACACCACGGAACGGGTGTACGCCATTGCGGTAAAACCGATCGTTTTCACGCCCAGGTCCCGGCAGGCCATGGCCAATTCCACCGGCGCGCGGTTGCGACCGGACACGGATCCGAGCAGCATCACGTCCCCCGCGCGCAGATTCGAGGCCTTGACCGCCAGCCGGACTGTTTCCAACTCACGGTCAAAAGCGGCCGGACGCGGACGCTCGGCGCGGCATTTCGGCGCCTTGTCGTCCAGGTTGAAATTAAAGGAAAACTTCTGTATGGCAGCCAATCCGCCTGCGCGGTTGATGAAGTCGCCCTGAATGCCGTGCCCGATCTCGGCGCAAAAAATGCACCCCTTGCCTGCAAGGGCAGAAACAATCAAATCCGCGGCCCGCTCGATTGCGGGCAATTGCGTTTTTTCAAGATGGTCCAGGACGCCCCTGACTTGTTCCAGATATTTTTTCGGCGCGCTCATGTCTTTCCTTTCTTTATCTCAATTATTTCCCGAACGTTCCAGATACTGTTGCGCAAGCTTTTCGCGGACCGACGCGGCGCCGCCGGGGTAAAAATGTCTTAGCCCGGCGCAGGCGACCCCGAACACCTGCGGCATATTCGGTCGCACCGGGTCCAGGAGCGGCGCGAAGGCGCGCGTTTTGGAACAAAGATGGTTCCAGTATATATCCGACCTGACGACGCTGCCGGTGCCGATCATCTTGTACCGCTCAGAGCACATGTTCAGGATTTCGAGCACGGCCCTGAGGGTGTCGGCGATATCGTCGGCGGCCGAGCGCAATATTGAACCGGCGATCGCATCGCCGTTTTGCGCTTCTTCGTGGACGATTCTGGCCAGGCCGGCGATCACCGACCGGTCGTGCGGCTGCAGGCTGAACTCGATCAACTCCCCGATGCCGGACACGTTGCAATATTGAAAAACGCGCGGACGCAGCGAAGTCCGATAACGCGCATGCCAGTCCGACTTGGCTGCGGCGCGCAGGGCCTGCAGCCCGATCGAATACCCGCCGCCGAAATCACCCAGCACCGGCCCGAGCCCGTCAAGCCGCAGACCGCGGCCGGAGCGGTCCTTCCCGTAGACAAAAGAACCTGTTCCGGAAAGGACCACCACGCCGCAGGCTTCACCCGACATTTCGAGTACCGCGGTTTCCTCGTCGACGAAAAAAAATTCCCCGCACAGTACCGGCAGATGTTTCAGATGGGAAAGCACCTGGGGATGATTGTAAACCATGCGCATTGCTTCGATTGCCGGACGGTCGCCCACGGCTTCTTTAAAAGCCATCTGCGCGGCTTCCCGGCTTCGGCCGCTGATTTCCGGCCCCTGCCCGATCCCCATGCCGCAGATATTGCCGGAGGAATCAAGCAGCATGGCCTGGCACTTGGTGCCGCCGAAATCGAAAGCCAAAATCAATTCGCTGCCGTTATTTGACATACCGAGCCAAAGCCTTTTATCCGTAAAAAACTTATAACCGGAACAAACCGCTCAAGCAAGCCTATTGCCGCAGAATCGAAAGCGCTATTTTGCGCCCGGTGTTTTCCGTTTCAAGATGATGCTGCAAAAAATCTCCCAGCAATCCGCCGATTTCCCCGATCTGACGCGCATGGTAGGCGGTGTTGCGGATGGCGTTGGTTTTCCTGGAGGACTGCCAGAAGCGCAGCAGGGCCAGCGTGTCGGCCGCGAGCCGGATGGAGTCCTTTCCGCATCGAGGCCGGCACGCTTCGCAGAGCACGCCGCCGCGCGCCGCGGAAAACTCGACGTAATTTTTTCCGTTTTTTGATTCCGGAGTTTTCGCGCCGGACGGCGGCAGGGGCCGGCGGCACTGCAAACAGGCCTGCAGGACCGGGGAAAATCCGATGAGTTCAAGCAGCTTCATTTCAAACCAGTAGAGGCCCATTTCCAGAGCATGGACGCTTTTGTCTTCAAACGTTTTTTGTGTTGCAGCCGGGGCCGTTGCCCCCGGCTCTGTCTGCGGCATTTGTGGCCGGCCGGACGCGGCGCGGCCGGCTACGGCCGCCCGCCGCTCAGCGTCTTTCTCCGAGAAAAAATCAAGCGCCGCTTCGAGAAGCTCGTAGACGTCGTGCTGCGGCGCATGGAGCGGCGTCACGCGGGCGGTCAGGCCGGTAAAATATGAGGCGCAGGCCGTTCCCCGCCAGCGACTCCGCAGCGCCGGACGGCTCTTGAGGGGAAAGCATTCCTTGACAATATGAAGCCCCTGAAAAAGACGCAGGTAAAACAGGAGTTCGCAGGTATAAAACAAATCGTACCGGCCCAGGAAAAAATTTCTGGGCCGCTGGGCGCCCTTGACGATCGTGGATATTTTTCCGCAATCGACGCTCAGCCAGGAGACCACCTGGGAAGTTTCCGAAAAGGGCCTAACGCTCAGAACAATGGCCTGGGTCTTGATGATCATTGTAACTGGAAAATTGTTTCCCGTTTAACACGCTTAATATGCTTTTTTGTGTCCTTTCCCGTAATTCGCGGACTATCTCTTTTCGGGCTTGTCTCGATTTTTTTCTGCCGGTTGGTTTGATGCAGAGTTTTCACCCCGCTTAACCCAGGCCTCGATATAATCCAGAAGCGTGAGCCGGGAAGCTTTTTCGTCCTGCCACGGCAGGGCCGCGCCGGCCGAAATCACCATCTTCATGGCGGAGGCCACGTTGATGTCCAGGTAAATGACTTCCGCGCGGGGCATGATGAGAAAAAAGCCGGTGGTCGGATTCGGCGTCGTGGGGACAAAGACGCAAATCATGTCGTTGTTACCTGGGTCTATCTTGCGCGCTATCGTTTCAGGCGCGCGGTTGGTGACAAACCCCAGGGAATAAAGGCCCTGGCGCGGAAACTGGACCGCCACCACCTCCTTGAAGAGGGTGCTCTGCGTGTTGGCAACGGCCTCGCTGATCTGCCGGATGGAAGTATAGACGCTGTTGATGACCGGGATATTTGCCAGGAGCTTGTCAATCAGGTGGTAAACCCTCCGGCCGATAAAATTCCTGGTCAGCAGGCCCACAAAATAAAGCACGGCCAAAACCACCACAATCGCGCCGATCCGGAAAAGCACGCTGTAATCCGTGGCAAGCAAGGCGGCGGGAACAATATGGTTGCTGACAAACGTGATCAGAAAATAGAAAATCCACAACGTGCCGACAAGCGGCGCCAGCAGGAACAACCCGATAAGCGTGTTGACCCGCAAGGCGGAAATAATCTTGCCTGTTATCTTGTTCATGGGCGGAAGAAAATCTCCTCTCAGACGTGGATCGGCAGAATCAGGAACGGCTTGCCCTGGTGAAAAAGTTTCCTTTGGAGTGCGAATACGACGTAGTTGTGCAGCATGCGCACCAGCCAGGAATCATGCGGAAAAACGAGCTGCCCGGCAAAGAAGACGGCCTGGGGATAACGCTTGGAGACCCGGGCCGAGAGCTCGCTCACCGTGTCGATGATGTCGGATCCGATGTCGGTGTAGGCCTCGGCATGGAAACCCATTTGCCGCATGCATTCGACATAGCGGCCGGCTTCCCGGGAGGCGTGCTCGCGGAGCCGTTCGATCTCCGCGGTTCCCTTGAAATTGCCGGCGTCCACCAGGCCGGCATAGATGAAAATGAAATTGCGGAATGTGCCCGGAAACATGCGGTTCACCGTAAGCAGCGTGTGCACGCCGAGTCCGTTGAATCCGTTGACCAGAATCACGGCCGTCTTTCCCTTGGGATCGTAGGCGGCAGAAGACTCCGTGTCCGCCGACTGCGCCTTTCTTGAAGCTTCCGCGACAAACTGCACGAGCAGTTCGTTCAATCTGGCCAGGTCCCGGATAACATGCCGGTAATGCCGCCGGATGGCGTAGGCGATCAGCACCAACACCGCCGTCACCAGCAGGGTGGCCCAGCCGCCCTCCCAGAACTTCGTGGCGCTCAGCATCACCAGGATGAAAGTCGTGAGCCCGAAGCCGACGCCGTTGATGACGATTTTATGTTTCCAGCCGTCCGCGTCGGCGCGATTCCTCAACCAATGACGCACCATGCCGAGTTGCGAAAGGGTAAAGGTGATGAAAACGTTTATGCTGTAAAGCACAACCAGCAGACCTATCGAGCCGCGGGTAATCAATAAAACCAAAAGCGCCGCGCCGCCCATAAGCAGGATGCCGTTTTGCGCCACAAACCGGTCGCTCAACGAGGCAAACCGGGTCGGAACCCAGCGATCGGTGGCCATGTTTGCCAGAATGCGGGGACCACCCAGAAATCCGGTCTGCGCCGCGATTAAAAGAAGGGCCGCGGCCGAAACCATCGTGCAAAACATGAACCCCTTGCCAAAGGCCGGCGGCCAATATTCCGTGATTTTATCGAATAACACCGCATTCAATGTTTTCCCGGTTTCCGGTTCAACGCGATAAAGCAGGTACGAGATCAACAAGCCGCCCACAGTAAGGCCCAGCGATACGCCCATGTACAACATGGTGCGTTTTCCCGTGGCAACCCGTGGTTCTCGCAGAATGGGCAGCCCGTTGCTGACCGCCTCGATGCCGGTATAGGTGCCGGCGCCCATGCTGTAAGCCCGCACCATGAGCATGAATAAGCCGAGCCAGCCAAGCTGGGATTGAGCAACGCTTAGATCACGCCCGGTATCCGCGGCAATTGCCGGAAAATCCGACAAATGGGTAAAGACGGCAAACGTCAAGCCAATCGCATGAGTCGCAAGAAACACAAAAAAGATGGGCATGCATAACAGAACGGACTCCTTGACGCCGCGCAAATTCAGGAGCGTGAGAAATCCCGTCATCACGAACGCGCACGGAAGCCTCCAAGCCTGCCATTCAATCGGAAACAACGAAAACAGCGCGGCCGCTCCGCTTGCAATTGAAATGGCAATGGTCAGGACATAATCCACGAGCAGGGCGCAACCCGATACCACGCCGACACCCGGTGAAAGCAGTTTGCTGGCGACCAGATAACCTCCGCCGCCGCCGGGAAACACTTCGATGATCTGCGAATAACTCGCGCATATTACGGCGATGGTCACCATGCACGCCAGCGCAATGAAAGGCGCCAGCACGCCGTGGGCGCCGAGCGCTCTGAAGGCCTCCTCCGGGCCGTAACACGATGACGACAAGCCGTCGGCTCCCAGTCCCACCCAGGCAAAGAGCGCTATCAACGAAACTTTCTGAAAGAGACTTTCATCGGAAAGCGGCCGGGCTTTGCCGATCAAAATGTTTTTCGCCAGCTTGAAGATGTTTTGCATGCGGGATTCACATATAACAGCAGATTGGCAATCGAAAGTCAAGGAATGCGCAAAGGCATAAATAGAAACAACTTACGAAGTGAAGCTTCTTTGAGCCAGCGCAATTCCCGACGGCGCATTCTTTCCCGCTCCTTAACCATGCGGTCATCATGGCCGGCAAGATGGTCGCAGCCGTGCGCAAGGTATAACGCAAATTCATGCTCAAAACCGCCCCGTTTTTTGCCCTCCCGTATGGCCCGCTCGACATTTATCGCGATCTCGCCCGCCAAACGCCCGTTTCTGGAAAGAGGCCTGAGCGTAAAACTGATCACATCCGTGGCGCGATCGCGGTCAAAAAACTGCCGGTTGATTTGCCGTATGCCGGCATCGTCCGTGAGCAGCAAGGACAGTTCAACGGGACATTTTTTTAAATTAGGCCTTCGGCAACTGCCGCGCGCGGAGCGCACGGCCCACCTGGACATCCTTGTCCGCATGGGCGGATCCGCCTGCTGGCGGAAAGGTGGCCGTCGACCTCCGGGCGACGGTTCCGGGAGAGACGCCACGGCGCCAAACGCGGATTTGCTCAAAAAGAACTTTGCCAGTTTTTTCAGTTCGGCCGCATTGGGATGCCAAAGTTTCTGCCGGTTGAGGATATGAATGATCATTTATCCAGATACTCACGGATGGCCTGGGCCAGCCGGCGATAAGTATCCCTGCGATGCTCCTGGTCCCGGTCAAGGGTGGTGACGCGGAAGCCGGGAAAGGGCGACGAAAAATCGCCGGCCGGCACCACGCATATGCCCGTGGAAGCCAGCAGATAATAGGCAAAACGCTTGTCCGGCGGAAAATTCGGCTGCGCCACTGCCTTACGTATAATTTCCTCCAGACGAGCGTTTGGAATGGGAAGGGACTGGCGGTTGTTCAACAGTCCCTTTTCGAAAAGCGCCATCATATAGAAAGCGCCTTGGATCGGGTTGACCTTCAACCCCTGAACCGAGCCCAGAATTTTTGCAATGTCATTGCTGATCTGCTCCAATTCCGCCGTGTAGCTTTTCAGCCACTTTTCGTATTGCGGGCTTTCATAAATCAAGGGCGCGGCCGCCTGCGGCAATGCTGCGGCGCATACTTCAAGCAAAAGAGGCTTCTTGATGCTTTCAAAAAACATTCCGAATTCCTTGTCCAGACCGATGTTATGGAATTCAAGCCAGCCGCACCTCCCGCCCGGCCAGGGAATGTCCTTTGACATTCCGCGCATGACAACGAGCGGCGTCCGGCCGGCTGCCAGTTCGGTAATGTGCACATATTTTGTCTGATTGAAAACCAGGCGGAAATAAACTTCGTCCGATATAAGCATCAAATGATAACGCTCCGCCAGCCGGACAACGGCCTCAAGCGTTTCTCTGTTATAAACGGCGCCGGTCGGATTATTGGGGTTGATCAAAAGAATGCCGGCGATTTCTTTATGTTTCCTGATCTGATGTTCGAGATGTTCCAGATCCGGCGACCAGCCGTTTTTCGGGTCCGACCGGTAACCGACGGAAGCCTTGCCTGCGGCAAAGCACTCGTTGGAAATATGGGCCGGATAACCGGGGTGCGGCTGGATTATGCGGGCGCCCGGCTTCAAGGTGCGGTAAAGCAGGCTGATCGCGGCGCCTAGCCCGTTCGTGAAGAACACGTGTTCGCAATCGAGTTTGCTCGATGGAGCATATTGTTTTGAGCATTTGACCACCCATTGGCGGCTCTCCGGCATGCCCCTTGAATGGGCATAACCGAAGACACTGTTGTCCTTTTGAATCAGCTCCGATAAAATGTCCTTTATGAAGGCCGGCACCTGCCAGCCCTTGGCCACGGGATCGCCGATGTTCTCCCCGATGGCCTTGAAACTTTGGTCAGCCTCGCTGAGTTTCTGGACCAGTTCGACCACCTCCCGGATGCCGTATTGGAGGAGTTTTGTTTTGGGGTTGTAAATTTTATGCCGCATTTTAAATCGAGGAAACTTTCAACACACAACGTTCAACTTTCAACCGTAGCGAAAATACCAGAGTCTCCGTTCAAAGTTGAAAGTTCAACGTTTTTCATTCCTTAGCGTTTATCCCAGCGCCTTCCGCAATTTCCGCCAAAGCTCGCTGAGCGGCTGCGGAATGATTTTTACCTCGCCAAGCACCGGCATAAAGTTAGTGTCGCCTTCCCAGCGCGGGACAATATGCAGGTGCAGATGGTCTTTCAAGCCTGCACCGGCCGCCGCGCCGATGTTGAGCCCCAAATTGAACCCATCCGGCTTCAGGCATTTGCGCAGCGCCTTGCAGGCAAGGGAGGAAAAATCCATCATTTCGCACAGTTCCCGCTCGTTTAACGATTCCAGACGGTCAACGTGCCGATAGGGAGCCACCATCAGGTGTCCGTTATTGTAGGGATACCGGTTCAGCAAAAGGAGTGAAAATTTCCCCCTTTTCAGCACAAAATTACATTTATCCCTGTCGGTATTGGAAATATCGCACAAAAAACAGCCTTTTTCCCGACATTTCAAAATATATTTCATGCGCCACGGCGCCCAGATTCTTTTCATGTTTCAGCCCGTTGTTATTGAGCGTTTCTTTTGTAAAAGATATACTATGCTTGGTTCCATTCTGCAAGAAATATTGCCGGCTGTGTCGTGTTGCAATCAAAGTTTCCTTTTTTTGTGCGTTAAACTTTCGCGGGCGTGCGTTAAAATTTCTCAGGGGTTAGATGCTCCATAATGGCTTGGTTCCTTGGTACTTAAGCAAAATAATGGGCTTACCGCCAGAGCTGGGTTCGTTGGCCAGGAAGGTCATTGATCCATCGGGGTGGTCGCACCGCAAGACCCATGAATTATAACGACCAGCTATTTTGAGCCTGACAGAACCTGCGCTAACGCTGCCATCAATGCCAACCCGGACTCGTTGACGTACCGACCAGATATATTTCCACCATGGATCAGTCTGGAAGGGACGCAACACATAGCGCTTTTCGCGTTTTGCCTTGCTCCATGCCTCATGGGGAATCATGTTCAGCTCACGATGAAGCTCTTGCGTATTGTGATGCTGGCGCAATGGATCAAGATGCCGGTTGGCAGGTTCGAGCTGGTCAATCCCTTCTGTCGAAAAGTAACTTGGCAATCGGTTTTGCCAGAACTGATGCTGTCGTTCTATTTTTCCTTTCGCTTGCGGCGTAGGCGCATATTTCAACGAAATGTCATAGCGCCGGAGCGCCTCACCCAAATACGTCAGAGTGTCCGGAATCCTCGAAAAAAAGAAACTATGAAAATCAACGTAAAGCACTAATGGTAATCCGTATTCTTCAAAAGACCGTGCGAGAAAATCAACGTAGGCCATCAAACATTCCTGTGGATAAAGTCGGGCACCAACAATCACTCGACTGCAATCATCCACCATATCCAGCAATGGATATGAATCCGTTTCAGGGACAAACCAACGATGCGGAGTCGCATCCAGTTGCCATAAAGCCCCAACTTCTGAACATTGCCATCGCCGCACTGCCGCTATCGGTTTCTTGGGGGGATCAGCATGTGCATATCCAGCCTTAAACGCCCAGCGTCGCGCCGTCGCCCGGTCAACCCGAAACTGATACCGCCTCAATGCTTCGGATGCTATAAAAGCATACGGCGCCGGCGGCTTCACCCCCAACATCTTCCGCCATAAATTCGCAACCTCTTCCGGAATGACGTGCCCACGATAACCACCTGATTTGCCAGGTTCCCATACCGAATCTTTCCCTTGGGCACAGAACTCCAAATACTCTTTATACAATTGACTGATCCTGCGCTTTGTCACCCCCAGCTCTTCGGCTAATTGCCGCGTGTTTAATTCCGAAACGCGAAGTTTACCCATCAGATACCGGACATGTCCGGCACCATGACGGCCCATTAATTGAACATAGTTTTTTTCATCCCTCGATTATATCGCTTGTCTTGATCTTGTCACCTCATACCTCCCCGCGGCGATCGGCTGCGGCGGCACCGGCTCCGACGAGCTTTTTATGCCCATTCTCGCCGTGCCGCCGGTCCGATCGTCGCCCAACCCCTATTTCAACCAATGAAATCAATCAAAATTACCAACTTCATGGCAGCGAAAGTTTAACGCACGCCCGCGAAAGTTTAGCGCACAGAGGGAAAGTTTGATCGCACCGCGACAGAAATATTGCCGGCTGACAAAATGAATAGACAAAAATTGATGTTCCGCCGTCTTATAGTGTAGAAGCAGTGCACAAGGTTATCAATGAACGAATGGGCAAAATATGAGGATGAGATAAGAAAATTGATCAGGAATGACAACGCTCATGCCCTGACGCTGATTTATGACATGCTTGCGGCAAAATTATTCGGATATGTAATCGGCATGGTCAATTCAAGACAGGACGCGGAGGATATTGTGCAGGATTTGTTCGTCAAAATAGCGGAAAAGAGGAACAAGATTGCCGGAGCCGAAAATATTTCAGCTTATATTTTCAGGATGGCGGGCAATCTTGCGGCGGATTGCCTGCGGAAGCGACAAAAGGAAAAACAAATGTTTTTTGAAGACGGCTTTTTGCTGGTTAAAACCAAGGGCGTTAACAGGGAAGAATATGAAAAAGATTTGAATAGACTTCAGACTGCCGTGGCCGGCTTGCCGCCGGATCAGAAAAACGCGGTTTTTATGCATTATTTTCAGGGAATGACTTTTGATAAAATAGCGGATTTACTCAATACTTCCATAAACACGGTTGCCAGCCGTTGCCGGTATGGAATAGAAAAACTGAAAATGGCCATGGAAAAATAAAAAATGAACGATGACTTTGAAAAATATCTGGGTAACTTTACTTCTGTTCCACCGTCCGGGGAATTCAGGAATAAGGTGCTTGCCGCCTCGCAACAGGCCTGGAAAACTCAAAGAACACAATCCTCTATTTTCAGTCTGCTATTTTCGCCCCGTTCCTTACTTTGGGCGCAGGCGGCCATGATTGCCGCGGCCGTGGCGTTTATCTGTGTTGAAAATACCAGAACGGATAAACTGCTGGCCGAGGCACGTCCCGAAACCGAAAACGGGACGGGGAAAAGCATGCTGGAGATGTGTCGGGAATCTGGTCTGGATGGAAAATATTGCCGGGCGATTGCGTCAGCAAGCAAACTGCGCGCAATTAATGGCGCAAAACCAATTAATCTTGCCGCTTATCAAAAAATAACGAAAACGATAATGGAGGAAGGAATCAAACAATGAAAAGATTAAAAAAAATATTGGTTTGGATATCTGTTTCCGTTGGCTTTGTCATTGCCGCCCTGTTCCTGTTTTTGGCCATAATGAACGCAATCTGGGGCGCTGAACTGCGCAAAACGATTGCCGGGATGAAGGCGCGCGGCGAGCCAATGACAATCGCCGAAATTGTCCCTGCATACGTGCCGCCTGAAAAAAATGCCGCTGTTGAATTCCACAAGGCTTTTGCCCTGATGTGCGGCGACAAACCCGACGAGCGCTATATTCCCTTCAAACAGGGTAAAATAAAACCTGATCTGGAAAAGGTGAACGATTATTTCACTAAAAAAAGCCGTGATCAGGTTTCGGCCGAGGATACAAAGAAAATTCTTGAGTTGGCCAATTCCCCTCAACTTGCAGAAATATTTGATGTTTTAAATGCCGCTGCCGCCAAGCCGGAATGTAATTTTGACATACGATATGAAGACGGAGTAACTGCGCCCTATCCGAACATGGGAATCCTTCGGACGGCTATCAAACTGTCGTCGTTGAAAGCTCTTGCCCGGGCAAACAAAGGCGATATTGTCGGCGCCTGCGACACGCTTATGACGTCCATTAAAGTCTCAAATCATCTTAGGAATGAACCGGCTCTTGTGATGTGCTTAGTGAGAGTAGCATGCCTGCAAATGACCGCCAATACATTGAATGATATCGCAGACAACTTTCAGATTCCGGAAGAAAACGCCAAAAGCCTCATTGTCGAACTGGAAAAAATCAATACCACGGAATCTTTGAAGAAAGCTTTTATTGGCGAATTGTGGGGATTTGGACAGATAATTGACAGAGTTATTTCAGGAAAATTTGGATATAATTACATTTGTTCACAGATATATTATGGACCTCCTCCTGGCGACGCATCTCGCTTGGCTTATTTCGTTTGGAAACTATTTATCAAGCGGGATTATTGCGAATATTTGCGGATCACATCACTATATCCAAAAGTTTGCGATAAGCCTTTTTATTCATCCGGGGAAGCAATCAACAGAATTGAAAACGATATAAGCCATATCCCGCGTTACTGTGTGTTTTCCCGCATGTTTACACCCAATTTAACGGGAATCTTTGAGCGGAATGCCGAGTTTCAGACGAAGCGTGCAATCAGCAAAATCAAACTGGCGCTTAATATTTACAAGGGCAAAAACATCGCATTCCCGGAAAACCTGGAACAGTTGAAACCGGAAATCCTCCGGGAAATTCCGATTGACGAACTGACCGGAACCCCATTGACCTACAAAAAGGACGGGGAAAAATATATTCTTTTCTCCGCCGCTGTCCGGAAACTGGAAGAAGATCGCAAGTTGGAGAGATAAAAGTCCGAACGCGAGCAGGCGGCAGAGCAGAAAAAAGCCGCCGCAAAATAATTTTCTTTTGCATCTGAGCCAGTTTCAAAACTCGCTTCAGACCCACCCCGGCTTACGCCACCCCTCCGGTGGAGGGGATCATAACCTGTTGCTGCCGAATCAATAAGTCCCCCTCCTTTGGAGGGGTGCCCAACTTGTCCGCCATAGCTCGGAGAGCGCCGGCGGACGGGCGGGGTGGGCTTCAGAGCGAGTTTTGTAATCACCTCATCTATCAGATGCCACCTGGTCCCGTTTTGGGCGGCTTATCCCCCCCTGTCCATTCGTCGCGCCCTCCGCTTGTGTATTTTTCATTGCTGCAATCGGATTAAGAATGTAGGATTGACGGCAAAGGTTGAGGTCTTAAGCATGAAATTTGAAGAAAGCGAAACTGTTGAACTAAAAAGGTCAACATCCGAGCTTAAGGAAGCCATCATAAATTCGCTGTGCCACAGGGATTTTACAAATCCCAAAAGCAATGAGATCGCCATCTACCGCGACCGGATAGAAATATTCAACCCCGGACAGTTTCCTTATGAATATGAACCCGAAGATTTCGTTAAAGGCAATCTTCCCAGCGTGCCCCGCAATCCCTTGATCGCCGAAGCATTCTATCTCTCCGAAGATATTGAAAAATGGGGTTCCGGATTGCGCCGCATTGCCCAGGAATGCAAAGTCGGGAAAGTAAAGACGGATTTCAAAAAGATTAAAAGCGGGTTTCTGGTGACCTTTTACAGGCCGGAGGTTTATGTTACGGAAGGGCCGGTCGACAAAGACAACAAGAAAACTAGGGAGAAAACTAGGGAGAAAATATTACGCATCATAAAACAAAACCCGGATATAACCACCATCGGGCTTGCCGCAGAATTAGGGCTTACGGTCAAGGGAATAGAATGGAACATCGATAAAATGAAAAAAGAAAGTCTCGTCAAACGCGTCGGCCCGGATAAAGGCGGTCATTGGAAAGTTTTAAAACAGGGAGGGATAAATATTCATCGCAGATGAAATCAACGACACAAAACAAGCCGGGACAAATTTATGTCTTCTGCGGCGAAGACGACTATCTCCTTGTTCAGAACGCCAAAGACCTTGTGAATGAATTGCTCCCGCAGGAAGCGCAAACGCTCGGCCTGGAAGTGATCGACGCCCAGGCGCGCAAGGCGGAGGAAGCCGCCACAAGCATCGAGCGCTGCATCGAAGCGCTCCGAACACCGGGTTTCATGGGCAGCCGCAAGGTGGTCTGGCTGCGCGGGGCCAATTTTCTGGACCGCGGCGTCATCGCGCGCTCGAAGGAAGTAGGCGAACTGCTCGGCTCCCTCGCCGGAGTGATTTCATCCTCCCAGCCTGAAGGCAATATCCTGGTCATCACGGCCGGAGCCTTCGACAGGGCATCGGCCCTGCACAAGGCCTGCAGCGCCAGAGGGCAAATCAACCGGCAGGAGGAATTAAAGCAGTACCAGAAGGAAAGGGTTGCCGCGAACTTCATCCTTGAATCGCTCAGAAAAAAAAATCTGCAGGCCTCGCGAGAAGCGGTCACCTCCATAGTGGAACTCGCCGGCACGGACAGCCGGCAGCTCTCGCAGGAGATTAACAAGCTGGCCGCCTTTGTCCATCCGCAGCAGAAAATCAGCGAGGAGGATGTTTATGCAATTGTTTCCGTCGCCCGCGAAAGCGAGGCCATCCACCTTGCGGACGCGGTCGGCGCGCGCGATCTGCCCAGGGCAATTAAAATTATGCGGCAACTGCTGTTCCAGAAGGAAAATCCGATCGGGCTTGTCATGGCATTGGAAACGCGCTTCCGCTATTTGCTGATCCTGCGCGCGGCTTCCGGAGAAAACATGGAGCAAATAAACGCGCTCCTGACCTCCGACAAGGGACGGCCCATGCATCCTTATTTCCTGGGTAAACTAAAGGAACAGGCACGATTGTTTTCGCCAAAGGAATTGGCGGAAGGCAGGGAGGCGATCCTGGAAGCGCGCTTGAAGCTGGTTTCCACCACCTCCGATCTGGAAGAGCTATTGCTTGAAAAATTGCTGGTCAAGCTGTGCGGCCGGCGCAGGACATAAACGAGGAGGACAGGCCATGTCATTAGTCCGTTTCAGCGTGTCGCTTGACGGCGCGCTTTTGGAAAAATTCGACCGCAAGATCAAGGGCGAGCGCTGCCCCACCCGCTCCAAGGCAATCGGCGACCTCATCCGCAAGACGCTGGTTGAAAAAGAATGGCTTGCGGGCGAAGAGGTGGCCGGCGCGATCGTGCTGGTGTACGATCATCACAAGCCGGATTTGCTCCGCAAGCTGACAGAGCTCCAGCACGAAAGCCATGACTTGATCATTTCGACGCAGCATATTCATCTCGACCACGACAACTGCCTCGAAATTGTGGCCGTGAAGGGCAAATCGCTTGAAATAGACGGAATCATCAAGCGCCTCAAATCCGTCAAGGGTCTGAAGCATGTTTCGTTCGCCGCGGCCACCACCGGCCAACGCTTGTCCTGATCTGGACGGTTTGCCCTGTTCCACGCTTTATAATCGAGCCAGTTTCAAAACTCGCTTCAGACCCACCCCGGCTTGCGCCACCCCTCCGGTGGAGGGGATCGTAAGCTGTTGCTGACCAATCCGTAAGGTCCCCTCCTT
>Ga0074199_1001158_pt1 | contig 26423 bp, 22 predicted proteins | sample EPASupsiteSAE347_FD_64528 | JGI IMG/M metagenome (GOLD analysis project Ga0074199, IMG submission 64528) | Bioremediated contaminated groundwater from EPA Superfund site, New Mexico - Sample SAE3-47 | ecosystem: Environmental > Aquatic > Deep subsurface > Groundwater > Contaminated ... | reverse complement strand
TCCGGCGCCTGGCCCGGCGCCTGGCCCGGAACAGGAATCGGTCCCCGGCGATTTCCCTTTGCTGCCCACAGTTGTTGACGCTCCTTGCGAATGCCGTTAAATTTTCCCGGACTTGAAGGTTTATGATACACGGCGCCGGGTGTGCGAATCCATCCGGGGCGCGGGAGGAACCGTATGCAGCAACCAGAACGATCCCGCGTCGATAAGGGCGCCTCACTCCGCGCCGCGCTTTTCGACCTCGACGGTACGCTCGCGGACACTCTGGAAGACATCGCGGCCGCAGTCAATTCGAGCCTGGCGGCCGCGGGTTTCGCGGGGCATCCCGCCGAATCCTATAAGCTCATGGTGGGAAACGGGTTCGAACTTCTCATGCGCCGGGCGCTGCCGCCTTCAGCCTCGCTGCCACAGGATCGGTTCGAGGCCCTGTATCTCGATGTGACCAGCCGCTATGCGGCCGCGTCCACAGTGCGCACGAAACCATACGACGGCATCCCGGCGATGCTTTCGGCACTCGTCGACGCAGGCATCACCCTCGCCGTCCTTTCAAACAAGCCCGATGCCATGGTCCGGACAATGGTCGCCACCCTGTTTCCCGGAGTCCCCTTCATAGAAGTACACGGCGAGCGCCCCGGCGTTCCGAAAAAGCCGGATCCGGCGGCAGCCCTCGAAATCGCCCGCCACGCAGGAATTCCCGCTGCGCAATGGTTTTATCTGGGTGATTCCGGCGTCGACATGCGTACGGCTGCCGCGGCGGGAATGCTCGCATGCGGCGCCCTCTGGGGATTCCGCACGGCGGAGGAACTGTCCGAAGCGGGAGCATCGATGCTGGCCGCGGATCCTTCGGATGTTCTGGCCGTTTTCGGGATCCGAGGATAGACTGGTGATGTCATCCCGAAAAAAGGAGAGCCTATGAACCTTGAAGCCCTCGAACAGCGCGCGCGCGAATATATCGCCAGGGAACGGGATCGGCGATTCAGGGAAGAAGTCGAAGCCCTTCTCGCTTCGGGTGATTCGAAAGAACTTGAAGACCGGTTTTACAGAGACCTGGAATTCGGTACGGGCGGCCTGCGCGGCCTTATCGGCGGCGGATACAACCGCATGAACAGCTTTGTAGTGACCCGCGCCACCCAGGGGCTCTGCGATTACCTCAAGGAACAATTCCCGTCCAAAGCCCTGTCGGCCTGCATCGCCTATGATTCGCGCAGACGCAGCGCCGATTTTGCCCTCGCCACAGCCCTGGTCTTCGCCGCCAACGGCGTCAAAGCGTACCTGTTCCCTTCGCTTCGCCCCACACCGGAGCTTTCCTACGCCATTCGGAAACTCGGCGCGGACACGGGCGTCGTAGTCACGGCCAGTCACAACCCTCCGGCCTACAACGGTTACAAAGCCTACTGGAACGACGGCGCCCAGGTCGTACCGCCGCACGACGAAGGCATCATCGCCAAAGTCGGCACAGTGCGCGAAATCCGGAGCATCGCCAAAGAAGATGCCCTCGCCGCAGGACTTCTCGTCATGCTCGACGGATCGATGGATGACGCGTATGTCGACATGGTCAAGTCGAACCTGTTCCGCCCCGCACTCATCAAGGAAAAAGCCTCCGGGGTGAAAGTGGTCTACACACCGCTTCACGGCACGGGCGCCATGCCTTTCGAACGCATAATGGGAGAACTCGGCCTGCCCGTCGTTACGGTTCCCGAGCAACGCGAACCCGACGGCGAATTCCCCACCGTCGCCTACCCCAATCCGGAAGAAGCGGCCGCCCTTAAAATGGCCCTGGAGCTCGGAAAGAAGGAAAAGGCTGACGTCGTAATGGCCACCGACCCCGACGCCGACCGCCTTGGCGTCGCCGTGCCCGACAAGTCCGGCAACTTCGTCCTTATCACGGGCAACCAGCTGGGATCTCTCCACCTCGACTATATTCTCCTCACTCTGAAAGAGCTCGGACGGATGCCGCCCCACCCCGCCTGTATCAAGAGCATCGTCACCACCGATCTCCAGACGGCGATCGCCCGCAGTTACGGAGCCGAATGCAGGGAATGCCTTACCGGTTTCAAATGGATCGCCGACCTCATGCGCAGATTCGAGCGCGAAGGTCTCGATTTCGTGTACGCCACCGAAGAAAGCTACGGCCACCTCATCGAGCGCGAAGTTCGCGACAAGGACGGCATTTCCGCCGCCGCCCTGACCGCCGAGATGACCCTCTACTGGCGTTCGAAGGGCAGAAGCCTCCTCGACCGCCTCGACGAACTCTTCCTCAAACATGGATTCCATGAGGAAAAGGGCTTCAACAAGTATTTCGAGGGCCCTTCCGGCATGCAGATCATGTCCGGCATCATGGAACGTTACCGCAATAATCAGCCCGAGCAGATCGGCGGCCTTTCCGTCATCGAGATACGCGATTTCAAGATCGGCAAGACATGGAAGCCCGGAAAGCCGCTTTCGGACATCGGCATGCCCGAAAGCGACGTCCTGCAGTGGCGGCTTTCGGACGGTACCCTCGTTACGGTCCGGCCTTCGGGAACCGAACCCAAAATCAAGTTCTACATACTCTCCCGAACCGAGGTCGGTCCGGGAGGGCTCGACGCAGCCCGAGCGACCTCCGGCATCAAGATCGCCGCCGTGGAGACCGACCTCAGGAAGGCGCTGCGCCCGTGAATTCTTCCGACAGGGACATGTCCAGCGATCGCGGCGCCCCCATCTGGGCGCGATTTGCAGCGAATCCTTCCGCGGGGCCGCGCGATCCTCCCCGATCCGTGCCCTGGTTTCTTCCCGCCGGAAAAGAAGCGCTTCCGCGGCCGGAAGGAGCGCCGGAAACCTGTCCCCTGCCTTACGACTGGGATCGGCGGAAGTATATGGCCTTCGATTTTGAGACCACGGGTCTGGACGCATCCACGGACCGCGTACTTGAAGCCGGCCTTGTCCTTTTCCGTTTCGATGCCGAAGGCGCCCTGGTGGTCGAAGACGAGTGGTCCTCGCTCGTGAATCCGGGCATGCCGATACCCGACGCATCCACGGCGATCCACGGCATTACCGACCTCGAAGTGTCGGCCGCGCCGCGTTTTTCGGAAATAGCCGACGAATTTTCAGCCCTGGCCGCCGGCAGGGTCCTGCTTGCCCATAATGCAAACTTTGATATGAGTTTCCTTCAGACCGAATCCTTCAGGGCCGGAAAGCCCCGATACGACAACGAAGTGGCCGACAGCCTTGCTTTCGCACGCATGGCGTTTCCCGGATTTTTCTCCTTCAGTCTCGGAAAGCTGGCATATCGCCTCGAAATCGATACGGGCTCGGCGCATCGCGCTCTCGATGATGCACGTACCTGCATGCACATATTCGTTCGCGCAGCCAGAATACTGGCCGGGGGTTGTCCTTGATCGAATCGCACGAAGATCCCCGGACCGACGGCAGTTCCCCGGATACGCCACCGACTCTCCAGCCCGATAAACCCAAACGGGCCATCGGAACCCCGGGACTCCTCATCCTCCTGGCCGCGGTGCTCGGCCTTACCCTGCTGGCCGCGATCTGGCCTTCCGAAACCGCCGCCGGAAGCGAACGAAACGCAGGGACAACGGCCGGAGCAAAACGTTTCCTGCCGTCCGAGCCCTCTTCAGTCGATCCGGCCCTGCTCGCGGATGATGCGGCCCTGCGAAGGGCGTCCCTCAACGATCTGGTCGCTCTGGCCGATCCGACCAGACTCGGCGGCTACGGGCAGGATGAAAGCCGCGCCCTCGGAGCGCAGATTGTCCGGTCCTCGATCCGTGAGGACATGGCCCCCGCCGACGTTCTCGCCGCCGTATTCCCCTCCCCCGGCGAGACGATCGCGATGCTCGCGCGCGACAGGGATGTCGACGATTTCGAAGAATCCTCGGCGTATCCGGGTGCGGCCGGCGACCGATACCAGCACATCGTCGATATAGTTCCCTTGATGCGCCCGCTGAGGACTCCCTTCGAAGCGCTTTTCGCGGGCGCCCTCTCCGAACTCGAATCATGGAAACTCGTGCTCGATCCCCTGCAAAGCAGCGCCGACGCCGAAAAATACGAAGGCGGCGTCACGATTCCCGGCATGTCCACGGCACCGCGCAGGCGCGATTACGAGCTGTCGCATACCTATGCCCTCGACATTTTCTATACGGAATCGGAAGAAGATCCGCTGGGTTCGGGAGAAACCGGGCCCACGGTATTCTCGATCTCGGACGGCATCGTCGTAGCGGCCGCATCGGACTGGAACGGAGGAGCAGGCATCGAAGCCTACCGCAGCGGCGGCATATCGCCCAACGCAGGCAACGGGGCGATCATCTACAATCCCGTTTCACGCCGGTTCTATCTCTACTTCCACATGCACGACCTCATCGTCAGGCCGGGCCAGGCCCTGAAACGGGGACAACCCATCGGGAGGGGCGGTGATTCGGGCGCCAATGCGCGTAAGCCGGGTCACGGCCAGCATCTTCACCTCGAAATCTACGATGCCAGGAGCGCCCGCTTCCTGAAGAACAGCGAGATCGCCGACATCGTTTTTTAACGCTCCCCGTATTCTTTTTGCATTCCCTGTCTTCCCCGGCCGCCCCGATGCCGTATATCATTGCGTCATGAAACCATCGGCACAGGATCATACCGTCATCCTCGCTGGGGACATCGGCGGCACCAACACAAACCTTGCTCTGGTCGAAATCGAACATGGCCATTTTTCCGTCATTTTCAAGGAACGATATTCGACACAGGCCGAAAAATCGCTCATCGAACCGCTCGGGAAATTTCTGGAAAAGGCCGGCAAAGCCGTCCCCGGTCTGAAGCCCGAATTATGCTGCATTTCCGCGGCCGGACTCGTAACCGCCGACTCGATCGAACTGACGAACGCGCCCTGGAGCATCTACGGTTCCGCCATCACTTCGACATTCGGTTTCCCTGTGCGTCTCATCAACGATTTTACCGCAGTTTCGTACGGAGTCATCCTCCTCGATCCCTCCGATCCGTCGCAGCTTTCGCCGCTCACCCATCTCGACGGCTCGCTTCCTCCACCGCGACAGGGCGCAAGCCTGGTAATAGGCGCGGGCACCGGGCTCGGCGTCGGATACGTTTTGCCGATCGGCGAACGAAAACTCGCTTTTCCCTCGGAAGGCGGCCACTTCGGGCTGCCCTGCCATGACGCATTGAGCCGGGACTTCGCCGCATGGATGCAGGCCCGCATCGGGTACCCTCCCGGCGTCGAACTCGGCGTTTCGGGACAGGGGATCGGCAATATTTTCTCCTTCGTCTGCTCCGAAGCGTTCGAACCTTCCCGCATAGGGAAAAACTACTCGATCGATGCCATCGGCGCCGCACGGCCCATCGGTCCCGCCGCCGCGGCGGCGCTTGCCGCACCGGAACAGGACCGTCCCGCCCTGGTCGCCGCGGCGTGCGCAAAAGGCGATCCGCACTGTCGCCTGACGATGGAAATATTCGTCACAATGTACGCCCGCACCGCGTCGGACCTGAGCGCCGTGTTCCTGCCCTATTCCGGCGTCTACCTCGCCGGAGGCATCGCTTCCAAGAATGAATCCCTTTTCCGCGAATCCAACCTTTTCATGCGTTCGTACGAAACCAATTATGCGCGCCACATCAGGGAACTTCTTTCCAAAATCCCTGTCATGATCGTCAGGGATTATTCGATCTCCCTGATCGGAGCCGCCAATGCGGCGGTTTCCCTCGCATGAAGGCGGCGGCGCCATGAGCGGATTTCCGGAAAATGTCCGGCGCGGCATGGAAGCCTGCGGCATCGACCCGGTTCTCACCGGCGCCATCCTCGACGACTGGAATTCCGGTCTTTATGCGAACGTAAAGCCGGTACGCGCTTCCGGCGTACCCGTCGTGGACGACTCCACCGTGGTCGCGCTCGGTCGGGCGCGGAACGGCCGCACTCTTTCCTTCCGAGTGCCCGCGAACGCAGCCTTGGCGCGCCTTGCGGGGCTGGGACTTACTTTGCCCGAAGCCGTGCGGCGCGAAAATTCACTTTTCGTGTTCGACGAAAAAACTCTTCGAAGCATAGGCGAAACCCTGCTGCCCCGAACCGCTTTTGGAGTCCTCAATGGCGGCTCGGCTACAAGCTATGCCGACGGCAAAAAAAACCGGGTATTCGGCGCCGAAGTCGCGGCCGCGCTCGCCCCCGGCTTCGAAGCCCTCGCTCCGCTGTGCCGGGACAGACCGAAAGGGCTCACTCCCGCCTACATCAATCCCGACGGCAGTCCGGGGGCGAGCTTCCTTGCCCTGAAAATGCGCGCACGTCTGATCGCGGCGACGCGCGGCGCGGCCAAAACCGGCACGGCCGATGCACACGACCTTCACGCCTCGGGCGACCGCGCGGTCAACGCCGGCACGGCCGATGCACCCCTTTTCATGCCCCTCTTCCAAATGTCCAGCTCCGGCAATAATGCCGAACTCAAAACCGCATACGCCGAAGCCGCACGCGATCCCTTCCTCGCACCGCTTGCCGCCCGTACGGGTCTGGATGCCGCCTCCTGGTCCACGGGCGTCCAGCCGATGATCGCGGCTTTTACCCATTCGTCGGAAGGCGAACCCAAACGCGTCTTTTCGCGCGCCTATGGCGAGGAGGGGCGCTATCTCCCCCTTCCCGGCGGCCATGGCCAGTGTTTCCGCGTGCTGGCGCCCGTCCTGCGCGAACTTCACGCATCGGGCGTAAGGTTCGCCTGTCTGGGCAATGTGGATAATATCGCCTATTTTCCCGACCCTGTCGAAATTGCACTGCTGGCCCTGTCCGGCCAGCCCGCGGGCTTCGACTTCGCCTTCCGCACCCCTGTGGACGTCAAGGGTGGCATTCTCGTCGAAACGGAAGTCGGCAGAACCATAGCGGACATCGGTCCCGCGATTTCTTTCGACGAAGTGCGGCGCCTGGAAGACTCGGGGAATGTCATCCTGTTCAATTGCGCTTCGGGAATCTTCGATCTCGATTGGCTCGTCCCCCGCCTGGACGAACTCGGGCGCACCCTTCCCGTCCGCTTTACCGACCAGGACAAAGACTCGGGCCGCTATTCGCAGGCCGAGCAGGTAACCTGGGAAATCGCCGGCCTGCTGCCGGGTTTCCTGGCCTTCGCCGTCGACAAGTACGAGCGCTTTATCGCCGCAAAACTTCTCGTCGAAACGCTTCTCACGAGCGGCGCCGCTTCGGGCGACCCTCGCCTGCCCAAAGACATGGCCTCGACGCAAGAGCGGTTGCAGGCCGGGTTGGCCTCCACGCTTGTGGAACGTTGCGGCCTCGAACTGCGCAACGGCCGCTGGACGCCTTCGGAAGAAGGCTGAGGCCTGCAAGTCCCTGCAGCTACGGGAGTTTCTCCGCTTCCACGGGGATGGCGTGCATCACACAGGCCGAAGTGGCGCCGGTGCCAGCGGTCGATGTCAGGAAGTTGGCCGATCCGCTCAGGTCTTCGCCTGCAGCGCCCGGATCGAACCAGATACCTTCAGGCAAGCTTAGCGTTCCCGGCATTATGTCATCGCTCAGTCGGGCCGCGGAAACGACGCTTCCGCGCTCGTTGCGCAGCCTTATCCTGTCGCCGTCCGCTATGCCCCGTGGTTTCGCGTCGGCGGGGTTGATGGAGACGCCATGCGGCCGGCCGACCGGATCGACACCGTTGTTTTCGCTGGCGCCGCTCTGTGAATGCGTCCGCCAGGCCATTTTCGGCGTCACCAGATCGAGCGGGTACGCAGGATCGCGCGGAGGCGCCTTCCATATCGGAATGGCGGAAAATCCGGTAGCTTCGGCATAGGCACGGCATTCCAGCTCGACCTTCCCCGATGCCGTACCCAAAGGGTGTCCGGACGGATCGGCTGCGAAGGCATCGCAACCGGCCCTTTCCGATTCGATTCCGAAAAAACCCGATTTTTTGAATCCAGGCCGGTCAACGACTTCCGAATCGGCCAAAAAACCCTCGACCCATTCATGTTCGGATTTGCCTTCGGAAAACGCCGCACCAGCAGCGGCGCCAGCCCTGTCGGCGAGGTCCGCGAATATATCGAAGTCGCTGCGCGCCAGGCCTTCGGTGCGCACGACCCGATCCTTGTACAGAAGGTAATTTCCCGCCCAGGGAATACCGATATCCTCTTTTTCGAGAGGCGAAGCGACGGGAAGAACGACATCGCAATACTGCGCGGTGGGAGTGAGAAACATTTCGTGACAGACGGAAAATTCGAGCACTTCGAGCGCGGCCCTGCTTTTTGCGATGTCGGCGCCCTGGTTCAGGTAGTTGCAGCCGGCGACATAGGCGGCCGCGATATCGGCGGGGTATCCGCCCGAGCGTCCTTCCAGAATCGCGTCCGGCCAGCGCAGGAGGGGTACCGAAGGAGCTCCCGGCGCGGAGAAGTCGCCTATTCTTCCGACGCGCGGGCCTCGCAGACGATTGTTGAGGGAACCGGTGGATCCGCCGGGGATGCCGAAATTGCCTGTCGCGAGCTGTAGGGCCACCGTCAGGCGGAAGCATTCCTCTCCCCCCGCGACACGCTGGATCGAATATCCGGGAAAGAGCATCGCCGGTTTCGTCGATGCCCACAGGCGGGCCAGGTCGCGGATGACGGCTGCGTCCACTCCGGTGATCGCTTCCGCCCACTCCGGGCTTTTGGGTTCGGCATTCGCGGAACCTGCGGCATTCGCGTAGCCGCGCACATAGGCTGCGAGTGTCTCAAATCCGGCCGCCCGTTCGGCGACGAATCCATGATCGACGAGATTTTCTTCAAGCAACACGAAAAGAAGGGCAAGCATGAAAGCCGCATCGGTACCCGGTCGGCAGGGAATCCAGCGCGCTCCCGGAAGTCGAGTGGCCGCGGTCCGTCTGGGATCGATCACTACGAGGGGAACACCGCGCGCCGCCGCTTCCGCGAGCCGCGAAGGCGTTTCCGCGCCGAGGCGAGTATCGGGGATGTTCGCCCCCCACAGGATGATGAGGGACGCATGGCGCATGGTGGATGCGTCGAATCCCGAATCTTTCCATTCCGGACCGAGTATCCAGGGCAGGACCGATCGCGCGGCGCCGTTCGAATAGGAGCCGCTGAGGTTGCAGCAGCCGCCCGTCGCGTTGAGATAGCGGCCCGAAAGGGCTTCGGTGTCATGCAGGGCGCCTGTCGAGCCTGCGCTCGCAAGACGGAGAATCGAGTCCGCGCCATGCCTGGCGCGTATGTCGCCCAACCTGCGCGTAACCAGGTCAAGCGCTTCATCCCATGATGCTTCCCTGAACTGGCCCGAACCGCGCGGCCCCGCGGCGATGAGGGGAACGCGAAGCCGCTTCGGGGAGTAATGAAAAGCGGGAAGCTCGTATCCTTTGCGGCAACCGCGGATATACCGGCCCGAGGACGGATTGTGGGAGATCCGGACTACCCTCCCCGATTCGACAGTGGCGAGGAGGGGGCATGCATCGCCCCCGCAATCGTGTCCGCAAAATACCGGCTTTATTCCGTCGCATAGCGTGCCCATGCCAGGCATGATTGCCCGCCCGCACGGCGCGTTGTCAAGCGAAATTACGCCCGGCGCGCCGTAAAACGAGTGTATGGCCGGTCATTCCGGACGGCGGATCAAGCCCGCCCGCCTCATTGCCCCAGCGCGATTTCCAGCACTTCCTCCATCCTCTCGACCGGATGGAAGGTAATGCCCTTTTTGACGTGCGCGGGGATATCGTCCAGATCCTTTTCATTGGCCGCGGGGATGATGATGTCGCGAATTTTGTTGCGCCGCGCAGCAACCGTCTTTTCTTTCAGGCCGCCGATGGGCAGCACCTGACCGGTGAGCGACAGTTCGCCCGTCATCGCCATATGGCTCTTGATCTTCTTCTGCAGCACCAGCGACACGAGAGCTGTCGCCATGGTGATGCCCGCGGAAGGACCGTCTTTGGGCGTCGCCCCTTCGGGAATATGGAGATGGATCTGTCTTCCTTCAAAGTAGTCGGCACCGATGTCGTAGCGGGAAGCGGCGATATGGCGGACCCATGTGTAGGCGATGCCCGCCGATTCCTGCATGACATTGCCCATCTGACCGGTGAGCTTGAAGCCTTCCTTGCCGGGATTGGCCACCGCTTCGATTATGAGCGTATCTCCGCCCATGCTGGTCCATGCGAGACCCACCGTCATACCGGGCCTGGAGGCTTTTTTGATGTCGTCATCCCGGAACAGGGGCTTGCCCAGGTATTTCTGGACTGCCTGTTTGTCGATGACGAATTTTTCCTTCGCCTTGTTCTCAAGGACAATAGTCCTGGCGAGTTTCCGGTGAATTTTGTCGAGCGCTTTCTCGAAATTCCTTACTCCCGCTTCGCGCGCATAGCATTCGGCGATGTTGAGAAGCGCATCCCTTGTATATTTCACCTGCGTCTTTTTGATGCCGTTTTTCGCCAGGCTCTTGGGAATGAGGTAATTCCGCGCAATTTCGAGTTTTTCGCTGTCCACATAACCCGGCAGCTGAATCACTTCCATCCGGTCGATGAGCGGTGCGGGAACCGAGTCGAGGGTGTTGGCGGTGCAGATAAAAACCACGTTCGAGATGTCGAAAGGCAAATCGAGATAGTGGTCGCGGAAGGAAAAGTTCTGCTCCGGATCCAGCGCCTCGAGGAGCGCGCTGGAAGGGTCGCCCTGATAGGAAACACCCATTTTGTCGATCTCGTCGATCATGAACACCGGATCGCGCTGTTTGGTGATTTTGAGCCCCTGCACGATCTTGCCGGGCAGAGCTCCGACGTAAGTCCGGCGATGCCCTTTGATCTCGGCTTCGTCGCGCATGCCGCCCACCGAAAAACGGAAAAATTCCTTGTTCAGCGCTTTGGCGATCGATCGGCCTACACTGGTCTTGCCTACTCCCGGCGGCCCCACGAGACAGAGGATCGAGCCTTTCGAGTCCTTCTTGAGCTTGCGCACGGCGAGGTACTCGACGATGCGGTCCTTGACGTCCTTGAGGCCGTAGTGGTCCGCCTCGAGCTGGGCCTGCGCTTTGGCGAGGTCGAAGTCGGAGGCCATCCTGCTTCTCCACGGCAGCGAGCTGACGAGGTCGAGCCAGTTGCGCGTCACCATGTATTCGCTCGACGAAGTGTCCATCAGGTTGAACTTCTCGAGCTCCTGATCGACCTGTTCCTTCACTTCGCCTTCGAAACCGAAAGATTCGATCCGCTCCTTGAACTTGTTGTAGTCGGAGCTGCGGGCATCGGTGGGCATGCCCAGTTCCTGCTTGATCGCCTTCAGTTCTTCCTTGAGGAAATAGTCGCGCTGACTCTTTTCGATCTTTTCGTTGATCTCGGCCTGCACTTTTTTCTGGATGCGCAGGAGTTCCTGTTCCTTCTTGATGAAGATAAAAACCTTTTCCATGCGCTCCCGCACGTCGAGAGTCTCCAGGATTTTCTGCTGTTCCTTCTTGTCGATATTCAGGATGCTGGTTATAAAATCGGCGATCTTGCCCGGATGATCGATATTGATCATATTGAGGCGCATTTCTTCGGAAAACAGGGGATTGTTCTCCGAAACCTGTTTCATTTCACCCAAAAGCGCTCGTGTCAGCGCCTTGATTTCATCGGTATCGTCGCCGATATCGTCAAGATACGACACTGCCGCCACGATGGGCGCCTCTCGCGAGAGGAACTTCCGTATCCTGAATCGCTTCAGGGTCGAGATGAAAATATTGACGCCGCCGTCGGGCAGATTGACGCGCTTTACGATCTTGGCGACGGTGCCGATGGAGTAAAGGTCCTCGGCGTCGGGGTTTTCCAGGTCGTTTTTCTGGAGAACGAGCCCGACCATGCCGTCGTTCGCGAGCGATTGCTCGATTACTCTGACATCGTTGGAATTGCCCACCATGATGGGCGAGAAAATCCCCGGAAATATCGGCCTGCCCATCAGGGAAATGATGGGCAATTTTCCCGGCAATACTTGGTCTATTGGTATGATCTCGTTATCGGGCATATCGCTCCTGCCTGTTCGGTTTGTCAATTGAATTTATAGGTTTTTCGACCGTATAGGCAAGGATTGCCGGCTTTTCGGCGGAGTTTATCTGACGGTAAAGATCAAGTACCCAGCTTCGAGAGCATTTTGCCCGAAGCGGCCTTACCCATGGCCATGCAGGCTTGAATATCGCGGGATTCCGCGATCCCGCACAGGAAAGCGCCCGCGAAAGCGTCGCCTGCACCCGTATCGTCCACGAACGGGGAACAGGGAGCATCGATGCGAAGCATTCCATTTCCACGCATAAAAATGACGCCTTCGGATCCCCGCTTTAAAATCCAGGCGACTCCCGGTTTTCCGGCGGCGACAGCCTCCAGCGACCGCGCCGCATCGCCATCGTAATCCGGGCCGCAAAAAGCTATGAATTCCCTTTCATTCGCAAACACAAAATCGCATTCCGCGACCGCCTTGGCCAGGACTTCGCGCCGTCCCGCAACAAGGCCTTCGGAGGAAAAATCGATCGAAACGACCATGCCCGCCGCCTTGCCGCGCGTCATATAGCGTTCCAGCACGCCCGGTGTCATGGCGAGCAGGCCGTCCAGGTGCAGGATTCCGCCTTGCGCGAACAACGCTTCCGGCGGATCGAACGCGCCTGCCTTCGGTGCGGCCGATGGCGCCACGAGAATCGTTTTTCTCCCGTCGGGTTCATACAGCGCAATGAACCGGCCCGTCGGTTCAGGTGTCCTGGACAAAAGCGGCCTGACCCCGCGTTCCGTCAGAGCGGTTCCATACCATTCGCCTTCCGGATCCGCTCCGACGCAGCCATACAGGGTGGCCTTCATGCCGAGGGCGGCCGCCTGCGCGCAAGCGATCGCCGCGCCGCCTCCCGGACTTTTCCGGATATCGAACGTTCCGTTTCGATTTTCATCCGCGCCGAGTTCAAGAGCGGCAAGCAGCGCAGCCGATTTCTCCGGACTCACATGGCTCACCGAGCCGGGCTTCAAGCCCGCGAGCGCGGGAAAGCCCTCGGGAACGGACGCAATTATGTCGATCAGCGCATTGCCCGCAGCGGAAAAGGCTTTTCCGGAAATCCGTCTCACTATTGACCCTCCCTCCGGGCACATGATAGCCTGCGCAGGCCCATTGGGGCGATATCCGGGACAGCCCGGAGCATACTTCGGGCGCTTGGCTCAGTTGGTCAGAGCGGCTGGTTTACACCCAGTAGGTCGGGGGGTCGAGCCCCTCAGCGCCCATTATTCAGCGGAACGAGTCTCTCGCCATACGCTCGCGTACGTCTTCAACGGTACCCGCAAAAGGACCCGGCTTTTCCATCTTGATCGAACACAGTGCGGCGGCGAAGCGCAGCGCCTCTTCCGGCCCTTCGACGAGTCTCCTCGCCAGATATGACGAAAAAGTCGTGTCGCCCCTTCCCGTACGCCCCGAGAGGTTGGATGGCGTGAAAGGCGCGCGATGGACAATTCCTCCGGCAAGTACGATCACCTCGCTATTGTGGGTAACCATGACTTCGCGCGCGCCCCACGATGCGAGGATTCGGGCCGCCTCCGAACGGTCCGCGCTGCCGGTGAGGATTTCCGCTTCGGCCGCGTCGGTCTTGAAGTACTCCACCATCGGCAGATAGCGCCGCTTTTCCGCCCAGTCGACGAACCGCATACTGTGATCGGGCATCGCGGTTCGCAGGAGCCCCTGCGCATCGACCGCGATTCGGGCCCGCCCGGAAAGTTCTCCGATGAGAAGATCCGGAAGTTCACCGACGAAAAGCCCCGCCATATCGATGATGACGGATTCCGCTCCTGCGGGTATATCGGCCGCCGAAAAGGGGCCCGCACGCGAGAGCAGCGTGGTGTCGCGTCTTTCGTGATCGGCGGTCCGGAACACATTGAGTATCGATGTGGTGGACGCGCTTGGAAGTACGACGAGATCGACGCCTTTCCGGCGCAGGAATTCCACTGAAGAAGCATCCTCGGGCGCCGTCTTGGTTATCGCCAGCACCCGCGCTCCGCATGCCGCGGCCGAGATGGCCGAATGCACGATCGCCCCGCCCAGCAGCCGCGTCTCGTTGCCGAGATGATCGACCAGGACATCCCTGGAGATATGGCCGAGCGCTATGATGTCATACTTCATCGGAACCGTCCTTTTCAGCGATTTTCGGGGTACTGTCGCCTCTATACGCCACATCGAGATCATGCAATGCCGCGTCGCGCGATGCCGCAAGACGGCGCAGGAAAGCGAACGACATCAGCCAGTCAGCCGCGCAGAACAAAGGCGCGGCGAATACGAACATACGATACGCGGGGATAAGATCGCGCATCGCGATACCCGCTATTGTCACCGCCGCAAGCAACGCGGTGGCCAGCGCCAGGACGGCGACGACGAGGCGCCGCGTCCGCCTGAACGATTTGGATACGCGTTCGACCGCGATCCTGTACTCGTCGCTCCATGCGCTTTTCATGGCTTTCCGATCCAGACGGGGCTGCTCAAGGCGAGTGTCCGGAGCGTTCCCGCGCACGTACCCCGCAATTCCAGGCGCAGGTATGGGGAATCGGTCGAAAACCGTCCCGCCGCGCTCGCCGGCACCCCGGTGCCGGCATCTTTTTCGAGTGCGGATTCCCACACGACGCGCCCTCCCCTGCCAAGGATCGCCACCGATTCCGCGCGCATATCGCTTTCGCCGCCTGAAGGCATATCCGCCCCGTGGCCAGACCCGCCTTCGGGTTTTGGCCATCCACCGGACACGGTGACAGTGCATGAAAGCGCAGGAGCCCGAACGCCCGACCAGTCGACTCGATCACCGATGCGCGCGACCGCGCCGTCCGCATCGCGTTCGAGGACAAAGGTGGCGAGAGGCCCGAGCGAAACGACCGTTCGCCCTCCCCTCAAAGCATCGAGAGCTCCCGCGACCGTAGGAATGCCATTGCTGAAACCGAGATAGGTGCAAGCCTGGAGGGCGCCTCCCGCTCCCGGGCTGCGCCCGTGCCAGTCGCGCCCGTGCGTCGCCGCGATATGGTATCCCCTGTCCAGCAGACCCGACCACCATGCAAGCGCACGGCGGCATTCGGAGCGCGCCGGAGGGAACGGCCCCGACCAGACTTCGATAAAATCGACGAGATCGAAACGCCCTACCTCGAATTCGAAGGTGCAACCGCAACAGATCGGATCGCCGGGACGGAAGGGATGCGCGATCCCGCAGAGTCCTCCGGCGGAACGGATCTCGGCCAGTTTTTCGTCGATATTGCGCAAGTTCGCCGTCCGCCAATCGACATCCCTGGCAGCCGCCAGGACTAGAAGGTGACCATAATCGGTGGTCCACTCTATGCCGGGGATAGCGGGAATCGTCTCTGCCTGCAATGCGGGTGTCAATTCCGCTATGCCTGAAAACGTGTTGTGGTCGGTGAGCGCAAGCAGGGACAAGCCTTCGCCCGCCCCTGCCCGAAGGAGTTCGGATACGGTCCAGTGACCGTCGCTGTGCTGGCTGTGGCAGTGCAGTTCGCAAGGCAGATAACGCAATTCGTCACTTCCGGCCCGGACGGGAAAGGCGTATTCCGGATCGCTCACGACGACTCCTTCGCACCGCGGGCAACCACACTTACACGCATCCGGCATATGGGATTCAGAATGCAGTGCACGCTCACGACGAGACGCCAGAGTCCCGCCAGAACCGGCACGGTGAGGAAGCCGGGCGATGATCCCTCCAGACCGATCCGATGGAACTGTACGGGATCGTGCCTGTGCGCACAACCGATATACTGACCTTCACGATCGAGCGACAGTGTGATGAGGTTTGAAAGCGGGAGAAAGGATTCCGGCTGAGGCGCGACTTCCTCCGCACCGGTCCTGTCGTTACCGGATCTGTCCAGACAGGCTGCGACCATGCGCAAGCTTTCTTTTCTGTCCGCAAATTCCTTGGGTTCGTAGGAAAAGGAAATTTCGAGCCTTTCCGCATCCCTGTCGAGTCGAAAGGGAATTTCGAACGAGCTGCGCGAATCCTGCGGAGTCAGGTCGCGAACAAGGAAAAACGGCAATGGCGCGGGGTTCAACGGTCGTCCACGTCCCATTTGTTCGACTTGAGATTGTTGCGGATGTAGAAGCCGCCCATGATCGAGGACAACAGGAAGAGGAACACGGATATCGCCGCCGATTTTTCCATGTTGAAGAAGGAACTGAATTCCTGCTGCAGGGCGACGCCGAGCATCATGGGCGAACGCGATCCCATGAGGTACGGCGTAGTGAAGGATGCGATGTTGCCCATGAACACGAACGTGATCGCGATGAGAAAATCGTTCGCCGAGAGCGGAAATATCATCGACCTGAACACCCGCAATTTCCCCGCGCCGACATCGCGCGCGCTTTCGATGACCGATCGCGGGATCCCCTGAAGGCCGGAGGAGATCAGCATCGTGGAGAAAGGTATGTTGAACCAGCAGTTCGCAAGGATGATACCCTGCGGCGTGAACATGAGGCCTGGTTTGAAGTTGAGACCGAAAAGCTGCATGAGGAGGCGGTTTACCGCGCCCGTGTCCTTTACCACGTTCATTATCGCGTACACCGCGACGATCGTGGGTATGAAGCGGGGAATGATGTAGAGCTTGGCGATCATGCGGGAAAACCATGTGTCCGAGAAGGTAATGTAGAGAGCCAGAAGATAGGAAACCACGCCGACGATCAGCACGGTGAAACCGACGATCATCAGCGTGTACCAGATATTGTTGACCATGAATGGTTCCGTGAAAATCGCCTTGTAATTGTCCAGAGTGAAGCCTTTGGTTTTCGCATCGGTGAAGCTGAGGAGGATCGATCTTCCGATCGGATAGAGCACCATCGTGCATATGAGCAGGAAGGAGGGAAGCACCATCAGGAGTCCCAGGAGTTTCTGTTTCTGCTTGCGGTCAGCCATGTCGGCTCTCCTCCATCCGAATCGGGAATCGGTTTCTCCGGCCGGCCGCCTATGCGTCCGGCCGGAATCGGTCGCTTTTTATTGTCCGATGAGGCTTTTTCAAAAGTCGGAAGACTTTTGAAAAAGCTACCAGAACTTGCTCACATTTGCGTACGGTTTCGTGGAAACCGGAGCAAATGCGAGCCAATTTCAAAAGTAACCGACTTTTGAAATTGGCTCGGATACCGGTTATTTCAGCGTGCTGATATCGTTAGTCCAGCGCTTGTTCATGAGCGGGCCGAGACTGCCGATGGTCGCGGTGCGATAGCTGTCCTGGCTCAGGCCGGACAGGAGTTCGATCGTGGAAGCCGGCAGTTTCTTGGTATCGATGACGGGAATCGCCTTCATGACGCGGATGAAAATGTCCTGCGCTTCGACGGAAGCGACATAGTCGAGGAACTTGTATGCCGCCTCGGCCTTCTTGCTGAGCGCGGGGATGGTCAGCATGTACAGGGATCCGGTGAGCGAAGGATTGATCTGGGTCAGCTTGATGCTGGCGGGGAGGAGTCCCTTGGATTTCTGGTCGAGAACCTGGTCGGCCCATGCCGGAGTCATCCAGATATCGCCGGAGGCGAGGAGGTCCAGGGAGCCCTGGTTCTTCACGGTGTACTGGACCTTGCCGGACGCCTTGTACAGGTAGGGATGGAGTTCCTTGAGCGCGTCGAAACCCTTGTCCCACTGGGAGAGCCATTTTTCGTCCGAGGAAGTGAGGGCTTCGACGGGCAGGAAGTTGTACACGCTGGTGAGCACGAAGGACGAGCCGGCGCCGCCGGTCGAGGGATCGTTGTACGCGAAACGGCCGGGGTTGGCCTTTATCCAGGCATGCAGATCTTTCTCGGTCTTGGGCGGGGTCGGGACTTTCGCGGAATTGTAGGCGATGAACACCGCGGAACCGCGATAGGCCATGGCCATGTCGGGAGCGACCATGGACTTGGCGCCGATGTTGGCGATATTGGGGATCTTGCGGGTGTCAAGCTTGATGAGAGCGTTGGGATCGCCTTCCTTGAAAATGCGGGCAAGCTTGTTTTCCTCGACTTCGAGGATGTCGATGTCGGTCGACTTGATTCCGGCCTGGATTCCGGCGATGAGCTTGTCGGTGCCAGTCTGGCCGCCGGCGCCCGATGCCAGGAACTGCAGGTTGACCTGGATGCCGGTGTTCTTCTTGTTGTACGCATCAATGACGGCTTCCCATACGATGCGGACATTGTCCGAACCGTCGGTGTAGAGGTTGATGGTGTTTTCAGGAGTCGCGCCGAACACGGATGCGGCGGATCCTGCCATCATGAGCAGGGCCAGCAGAGCGCAGAAAATCTTTTTCCTTGCCATTCGAATCTCCTTACGGAAAAATCGGGTCCAGATTGCCCGTTGATCCCTTACTTCAAATTCGCCCGGTTTACCGGACGAAGCGTTGCCCTCAAAATCAGCCTGCCGCAGGAAAGACGAGGTGCCGTCCAACGACTATGCCCACTTCTTCGCCGACTTTTCTCTCGGCGCTGTATTCTCTCGGCGTAAAGGCCTTTACCTGCCCCTGCTCGGTATCCATGTTGATCTCGAGGAAATGCCCCAGGACCATGATCGTGGATATCCGCCCCTTGAGGCTCCCGTTTCCGACCGTATCGAGGGAGATGTTCTCGGGGCGCACGGCGAGCAGTACTTGGCGTTCCGTGTCCTTTATGAAATTCATGTTACCCATGAATTCAGCGGTGAATCGCGTGGTCGGATTATCGTACACGTCGGCGGGAGTGCCGATCTGTTCAAACTTGCCCTTGCTCATCACGACGATGCGATGGGAGATCGCCATGGCCTCTTCCTGGTCATGCGTAACGAACATTACGGTGATGCCGAGTTCCTGCTGAATCTTCTTGAGTTCTTCGCGCATCTGGACGCGGATTTTGGCGTCCAGTGCCGAAAATGGTTCGTCCATCAGAAGAATCTTGGGCTTGAGAATCAGTGCCCGCGCTATGGCTACGCGCTGCTGCTGCCCGCCCGAAAGCTGGGAAGGATACTTTTCCTCGCTTCCCTCGATTTTGACCAAAGAAAGGAAGCGCGCAACGTCGGCCTTGATCGTCTCCCTGGGTACCTTGCGGAGCTTGAGACCGAAAGCCAGATTTTCGAACACATTCATGTGCGGCCACAGGTTGTAGCTCTGGAAGACCATGGCGGTAGGCCGTTTTTCAGGGGGGAGTCGGGTGATATCCTCACCGTTGAGAATGACGTGCCCTTCGGTCGCTTCCAGGAAGCCGCCGACCACGCGCAGGATCGTCGTCTTGCCGCAGCCGGAGGGTCCGAGCAGCGTTACGAGTTCGCCTTCGGAAATCTCGAAGTCGATATCGCGGACGCCGTCGCCATTGTGATACAGCTTGGTCATTTTTTCGAGTTTCAGGATCGGTCGGTCAGGCATTTCGTTCTCCCCGCTTATTTCATTTTAAAGCCGCTGGTCATGGCGTCGGCACCGATGAAGCGGCGGAATATCCCCAGCAGAAGTAAGGTCGGCAGCACGAGTATCACGGCGAACACCGCGCCGGCGGTGGCCGGATAGTCGTAGATGACGCTGTACATGACCACCGGGATTGTCTTGAAGTTGGGCACCCCGATAAGGAATGTGCCCTGGGCTTCCTCGAGCGACTGCAGGAAAGTGAAAATGCATGCAACCGTTATGCCAGGCATCGCCAGGGGCAGCGTTATGTGGCGAAATGTCTGGAAGGCCGTGGCCCCGACGTCGCGAGCCGCTTCTTCCTGATTTATGTGCACATTGCGGAATGCGGCCGCGGGGATCCATGTCATGTACATCAACGTATTAAGGAGGTGTATGCACAGGACACCGACGAATGTGCCCATAAGATTCAATTTATAGAAAATAATGGCGATGGACACGTAGAGCCCCATCCGCGGAAATGCGTTCGCGAACAGGAAGGAAAATTGGAAGAAATGCTTGCCGGGAAAGTCGTAACGGGCAAAAGCGTACGCAGCCGGCAGACAGATCAGAAGGGAGGCACCCGTCGTCACTGTCGCGAGCAGGAACGACAGCGCGATGGAGGACACCAGGTTTTTCTGTGAGAGCACGAATTTCCACCAGTCCAGCGACAGGGCGGAAGGCAGGAAATATGGATGTTCGGCATACATGTATTTATCGGCGAACGCGATCATCAGCGTATTGACCAGAGGACCGAAGAAAAACAGCAGAAATACCGTGAACAGGATGAACTGTGCGAAGCGGAAACGCCCAAGGGCATGGTAGAAAGCCTTTATTTTCATCGGACCGCCTTTTCGCCGGACAGGTAGGCTTCCGTCTGCTCGCGGAGTTTGAGCAGGCGGTCTATACGGCGCGAAGTGATGTTGTTCACGGGAAAAGAAAGAAAGCGGCGCATTTCGGCTTCGTCGTCGACGGTCCAGACCGAAAGCGCAAGACCGGCCGACGAAAGCGTCCTGGAGAGAAGCCTGGAAGCGCCCCGATAGTGTGTGTTCAGACCGACCGCTCCCGCAGCCTGGATGCGTTTGGCCAGGGCCCTCGCGGAAAATGCGAAATAGCGCTCGACCGGAGAAGGGAACGCATTCAACAAGTAGGGCAAACCTTTGGCCGTCTGTCGCACACTATCGACGGCGTCGAAGCCGACGCCTGTAAGCAGCACCCTTTCTCTCATGCCATAACTGTCGATGAGATCGGCCATGGAGGACAGGGCGGAAAACTCTTTCAGATCGAGGTTCAGGCGAAAAAGCGGCCGCGCCGACACAAGTTCAAGAAGCTCCGAAAGCTTCATTGCGCCGGACTGCTCCGCGCCGGAAAGAGCGTCGTGGCTGAGATATGCGACACCGTCACTTCCGAAGCGTATATCGGCCTCGATGAAATCCACCGGATAGGCCAATGCCGTCTCGAACGATTCGCGGGTGTTTGGTGCCGTATCAAGGCATCCAGCGTGTGCGGTCAATGCCAGCGCTAAAAGCAATCCGGACATCAGTCGTTGGCCCCCGTTCCGAAAAACGATCGATCACTTTCCCTTGCACGCAAGGGAAAGCCCCACAGTCCTATGAAAACGTTTGCAAGAAAAACTCCGCTTTTACCGCCTGGTTTTTCCTGGAAACGTTTTCAACGAACATCAGCAGAAGCAAGAACAGTATGTTTGGGTTTTCAGAATTGTCAATGATAAGTTTTGTATACTGAGCCAATTTCAAAAGTCGGTTACTTTTGAAATTGGCTCGCATTTGCTCCGGTTTCTACAAAACCGTACGCAAATGCTGCAAGTTCTGGTAGCTTTTTCAAAAGTCTTCCGGCTTTTGAAAAAGCCTCTCCTTTTTTAAAATACGCCCCGATCCAGGGTACAATCAGTTTTTCGGCACACCCAGCAACTCGGAATAATACCTCGGTTCGAGACTGTCCGTGTCGAGGCCGCAGCGCCCGAGCGCATCGTACAGGAGGGTTCTGGCCTCTTCCAGGGTGGAGGCCGATTCCTTTTCGCGCATGGTTTCGATCTCGAGGAAAATTCCCAGCCCGTCCACTTCGACGAGCTCGGCAAGGAGTTCGCCTGATCTCCAGCAACTCCCGTGTTTGTGTTTCCGGTATAAGGGTTTGGCGCCCGTCTTGCGGACAAAATCCCTGAACTGGTCGTGTCCGACGACGTCGAATTCGGTTTCGCGATTTACTTCGATGGAGCCCCGAAGCGTTTTTTCCTTGAAAGTCACACGGACAAGGTCGCCCTCCGTCCTGATCCGAAAGCGGAATCCGGGTTGCGCGCCAGGCTCCGTACACGCAGGCACGCCCCAGTATTCATCAGCCTTGTCTACCTTGCCGCAAAACTTCAGGAATCCGGCCAGCCGCGCTTCCACGGCGGCCGGATCATTCACGCGCGCCTTCAGTTCGATTTCGACCATCGAAGGCCCCCCACTCCATTTCACCCCACCCCACCCCACTCCATTTCATCCCGCCGCGCCTGAGGTTTATCCGATCAGGTCGAATACCGCCTGATCGTAATCCGAGGGAGGAAGGTATCCGAGCAGCTCGATACAAGTCGCTGTAAGGCTCGAAATTCCGAGGCCGTCCTTGAGTTCCGTGCCATATTCGCCCGAATACTCCGGATCGTAGATGACACAGGGCACCGGGTTGAGGGAATGACTCGTTTTGGCTTTGGGATTGCCATCCTTATCCCTCGAAACCGCTCCCGTTTTCTTTTCGTGCTCGTACATATCGTCGGAATTACCGTGATCGGCTGTTATGAGCATAATGCCGCCCGAAGCTTTCACCGCGTCGCGAAGCCTGGCGAGCTGGATATCCATGCCTTCCACGCCGCAAACTACGGCCTGATACACGCCCGTGTGGCCGACCATATCGCCGTTCGGATAGTTGAGACGGATGAAATCGTACTTGCCGGAACGGATCGCTTCGAGCACCCTGTCGGTGATTTCAGCGCATTTCATCCAGGGGCGCTGCTCGAATGGCACCCTGTCGCTCGGCACTTCGACGTAGTCTTCCAGCGTTTCCGAAAATTTTCCCGACCGGTTGCCGTTGAAGAAATACGTGACATGTCCGAATTTCTGCGTTTCGGAAATCGCGAGCGTCCTCAAACCCGTCGCAGCCAAATATTCGCCCATGGTCCGCTCGATCGAAGGCGGGTTGACGAGATACTTGGCCGGCACGCCGAGGTCGCCGTCGTATTGCATCATTCCCGCATAGCAGACATCGGGCCTGGGACCGCGATCGAACTTGTCGAACTCTTCCTTTTCGAACGCGGCGGTGATTTCGATGGCCCTGTCGCCGCGGAAGTTGAAGAAGACCACTCCGTCCCCGTCTTTGATCGTTCCGACCGGCCCCGCCGCGTCTGCCACAACGAATTCGTGTATGTCCTGATCGATCACGCCGGGAGCGGCTTCGCGGTATGCCCTGATCGCCGCTTCGGCGCTCGGGAAACGCCTGCCTAAGCCCTTTACATGGCAGTTCCAGCCGCGCTCCACCATACTCCAATCGGCGCCGTAGCGGTCCATGGTGATGTATTGTCTGCCTCCACCCGAGGCGATCCTGAAATCGGCGCCTTTGGCATTGAGACCGGCGAGAAATTCCTCGAAAGGCAGCACAAAGTCGAGAGCGCTCTGCGCCCCCACGTCGCGTCCGTCCAGGAGGGCATGCACGCGTGCCCTGGCGACGCCTTCGGCGGCGGCCCGGGTCAGCATGGCTTTAAGGTGGTCGATATGCGAATGTACGTTACCGTCGGAAAAAAGGCCGATAAAATGGAGCGAGCCGTTCGAGGCTTTTACCTTCGCGACAAGTTCCTTCCAGACCTTTCCTTCGAACAGTGCGCCGCTCCGTATCGAATTGGATACCAGCTGCGCACCCTGCGAATAGACGCGGCCGCATCCTATCGCATTGTGGCCGACTTCCGAATTGCCCATATCCTCGTCGGAGGGAAGCCCTACCGCTATACCGTGCGCTTTGAGCCGACTGTGCGGGCATGACCCTTCCAGAGCCCTGAAATTCCTCATATCGGCGGAAGCGACGGCATCGCCTTCCGTATATGCACCGTATCCTACGCCGTCCATGATCACGAGGACGACGGGCCCCTTCCGGCCTTTCCAGGCGGAATTCTTGACGAGGCGTTCGACCATTCGTTTTCTCCTTGCCTATCGCTTTATCCGGCAATTGAAAAGAAACCGCTTCCTCTGAAATGGACTCAGCCGTAGCGGCCCATTCCAGACACTCCAATAGTTTTTCAATTGCCGGGTAAGTAAAACTGGCGCTATTCGCCGAAATACTCGATCAGCGTATCGACGGGCAGGTCGCCCAGCTTGCGTTCGTAGTTCAGAAAAGGCAGACCGATCACCGAGAAGGCGTGTACAGGGACAGCACCCGCGGCCCTGATTATCGCTGCGGCAGCGCTGACCGTACCGCCGGTGGCGATGAGATCATCGACAATCAGAAATCTGGCCCCGGCGGGAATGTCGTCGGCGTGCATTTCCATCTCGGCCGATCCATACTCGAGGTCGTAGGACTTGCTGATCGTGCGTCCCGGAAGTTTGCCCTTTTTTCTCACCAGAACGAGCGGGATGCCCATTTTTTCGCAGAAGGGCGCGGCGAAAATAAAACCTCTGGCCTCGATCGCCGCCACTGCCTGGATATCGGCGTCACGATACAGGCGCATCATGCTGCGGATGCAATACTTGAAAGCGTCCGGGTTGGTGAGCACGCTCGTTATGTCGTAAAAGAGTATGCCTTTCTTGGGAAAATCGGGAATTTTCCGGATCGCATCGTCAAGGTTGAAGCCTTCGGATTCTGACATGTCTACCTCGGCTGTAGAAACTTCGAGCCATACTAGATGGCGGCGTCCTGGCTGTCAAGTTCGGCCTCTTCCGGAACTTTTTCCGCCCCAGCCTGAGCCCGATTTCTGAGCCCGATTCCTGAGTCCGATTCGATCTGTCCGGCCGCTCTGCGGTCGGACAGATGCGCGAAATTATCTCGATCCTGAACCGAGCAGGGCGTCCGCGATTCCCACAAGCAGAGAAACGCCCACCGCGACACCAAGCCGCAAGGTTCTCTCGGCCGTCGCGGGCTCGACCGAATACTGATTCGTGAACGGCCATGGCGCATAACGCGAATCCCAGCCGGTTGCGGCGTATTTCCAGATATCGAATCCAAAATTCGTGTAGAGCAGCGATAGAGGGAAACTGCCCGCGGCGATGATCCCGATCCGCCCGAATACTCTCCCCGTCGCTCCCTCGGCTTTCGCAGTTCCTTGGCCCACTTTCGCTCCAGTCTGCGCTGTGCTCCCCGTTTCCGCGGACACGGCCGCCAGAACCGAAGGGTCGGCTGCGGGAAGTACGGACGCAAGCGGCGGGGAATCTTGCGTGCCGGCAGCCTGGCTCCACAGGGATGCGACGGGCGCGCCCAGCAAAAGGACGACGAATCCCAATGCGCGAAGCGACGGATGTACCGGTTTCACGACCGGAGTCCGAACAGGGCAGTTCCGATTCTGACGATGGTCGAGCCTTCCTCTACCGCAATGGTAAAGTCGTTGCTCATTCCCATCGATAATTCGCGCATGGATTCCAGCCCGGATCGCAGACGTGCGTTTTCCAGAGCTCTCCTGAGCCGCGAAAAGGATGTGCGAACCGTCGATTCATCGGAAGTGAAGGGAGCCATTGTCATAAGGCCAGCAAGGTCGACGCCTGGCTCTTCAGCCGCCCGGGTTCCGGCATGCGCTTTCCATGCGGCGAAAGCGTCGCATGCCCGGTACAGGGAATCTTCATCCGCAAAACCGGCCTTGGAATCCTCGCCGGTATGCAATTCAAGAAAAAGGCTGATGGGCGAAACGCGGGATTCGACACGCGCAAGAAGCTGCAACAACTGCTCGACCGAATCGATGGACTGGATGCCGTCGAACAGCGCGAGCGCTTTGTTGAGTTTGTTCGATTGCAGGGTGCCGATCATGTGGACACGCAAACCGTCCATTTCTTCACGCAGCGGCGGATACTTTCCCGCGGCTTCCTGTACCCGGTTTTCCCCGAAAAGTCTGAGTCCCGCCGCGTAGGCTGCGCGCACGGCCTCTGGCGGATGGAATTTGCTCACACCCATGATCGAGACCGTTGAGGGGTCTCTGCCGGTTTTGTCGGCCGCCGCGGCTATGCCTTCCCGAATGCGTTCCAGATTTTCCGCGATGTGATTGTATGAATCCATTGCGTAAAAATAGTATCCGCATGGAGCATCCGGCGCAAGGATGGTCTACGAAACGGCGATTCGAGCCCTCTTCAGCGGACCTCGAGAATCCAGGTTGTTTCACGAACGGATCCGTACACGCTTTCAGCCCGTATCCGTATGCGCATCGCACCCTTTGCCAGGAACACTCGTCCAAGAAAAAACCGGCCCTCACTGTCGATTCCGCTTCCCGATGGAGCTTTCGACCCGGTGAATGCAAGCCCTTCGCCGGACGCCACCGCCGCGTCGAATGTCCGTTCCGCGCTGGCGACGCCATTCAGGCTCATACTTAGTCTGAATGGCGCGGAGAGAAATCCCGATACGTTCCCGTCGCCGGATCCCACAAATATGTCGTAGCTTCCCTGCCCAAGCGGAGGCGTATTTTTCCTGCCCTCCGCAATTTCGACAACCGCCCCATCCCTGGCGAGAGAAAGATCGAAAATAGCCGGAGCCCTGTCGGACTCCAGAGCCGGCAAAAGCATCAGGGGATTCACCCAGCTTTGAACTTTTCGATCCACTACGGCAAATCCGGGGCCGACACTTCCATAGGTGCCGCTTCCGTTCCACTTTCCGAGGGAATCGCCTTTTTTCACCTTCGCTGCATGGGGGAAAACATCCGGTTCGATGCCGCTGTATAAAGTCGAAAATCCGTCCTCATGCGCCAGCGCTACCATGCCGCCCAGAGGAAATGGCAAGGAACCGGTTCCCCCACCTTGCGCAGCCATAAAAAGAATTTCACCGTCTTCAGCCGCCCGCAATTCCACAGGTTCGCCGCCGAGAAGTATCTGCGCCAGAAGGTAATCCGATCGCGCGCTTCCGAATCCCGCTTTCGGTTTTTCGGGCGCCGCGGGCCAATCCAGCGCGAACGCCGTACCCGCAGTCATGCATGCCCCCAACAGGCCCGCA
>Ga0074199_1001157_pt1 | contig 26496 bp, 29 predicted proteins | sample EPASupsiteSAE347_FD_64528 | JGI IMG/M metagenome (GOLD analysis project Ga0074199, IMG submission 64528) | Bioremediated contaminated groundwater from EPA Superfund site, New Mexico - Sample SAE3-47 | ecosystem: Environmental > Aquatic > Deep subsurface > Groundwater > Contaminated ... | reverse complement strand
TGCATTCTTTGGATTGACAGCAAATCTCTCTGTAGCAAGAATGTGGATTCCTAGATTCTTGTTTGATAAGTTAAACTTGTTGTGTTAAAGACTATAATTGCACTCTAATAACTTAAAAGCGCCGAGGGTGGGATTCGAACCCACGATCCGCGTAGCGGAACAGGTTTAGCAAACCTGCGCCCTACCAGGCTAGGCGACCTCGACATTCCGCCGTGTGACTTGATTTTTGGCTATTTAAACTCTGCGGAAGTGATCATCCATAGTTCTCTTTTATCGCTCCAAGCTCCTTTGCTCATTGCACGCACCCCAGCAGGTCATTGCTGGTGATTATGCCCACCAGCGCGCCGTCTTTCGTCACGGGAACCCTGCGAATGCCGTGCTCCTGCATTAGTCTGGCCGCGGCGGTGGTGGAGGCATCCGGGTCGATGGTGACCAGCGGTGCCGGGGTCATGATCGTGGAGACCGGCACAACCCTCGGGTCCAGGCCTTTGGCAAAGACATTGACAAAGATATGACTGATGGTAACGATTCCCTGGGCTTCCTTGAGAAGGCCGTCCCCGGCTACCAGCACGCTTCCTTTGCCCTCGCTCACCATCCTCAAGATGGCTTCCTGCACCGTAGCCTCGGGGCGCACAGTGGCAATTGGATAGCTCATCAAATGCCTGACTTTCAATACAACCACAACCTCTCGCAACAGTTATTAACAATACAAGAAGATAAATCATACGCCTGAAAAAAAGTTGCTTTGTTTACCGCCGTCCCGTCCCAGGATGGACGGACCGCGCCTTTTTAGCTATTCTTCCTCACAATTCGCGAGAATTCCAGAATGCATTGCGCGAAAAAAAATATGCTGAGCAAAAGAGGGGGGAGAACTCCTAGAGGACTCCCCATTCCAGCTCCAATGCCACCACAGGCTGCTCCAGGCCGAAGCTATGCAGCACCTGCGGATGAACCTCGCCGAAGATGCCGATGGTTCGGCCATCCCGCATGAGATCCGCCCCGCGACCGGGAAGAAGTGCGCCGTCCGCGGAAGGCACTATCGTCACCTTCTCGGCCAGGTCCAGCTCGCATAGGACCGCATCGATCACCGATCTGATCTCCGAGAAGCCGGCATTGCTGTGGATGGCGGCGGCTGCCAGGTTCATGCGAACCTTCCTGTCCACCACCACGTCCCCGGCGGCAAAGATCCTCTGCGGCAGGGGATGATGCTGGTTGAGGGCGAAGATCTCCAGCAGGCTGGAGAGCAGGGAGGTGCGCAGGATTGTGTGCAGCTCGCTGATGGGATGAAGCACGCGCGTCGTGCCCGACAGGACAGGCCGCTTCATCCATTCGAAGTGCGCCCGCTCATTGGTCAATGTGAACGGCATGGTTTCGAGGTAGCCGAGGCCCGCCATGATCTCGCGAATCTCTCCCTTTTTCGTCTCGCTGGGAAGCGCCTTGCCGACCGTTACCGTGCCCGGCATCTCCGCCGTCAGCTTCTCGTAGCCGAAGGCTTTCGCCGCGTCCTCGAAGAGATCCCAGGAGTGCATGATATCGGCGCGATAGCTGGGGACCTGCACATGAACCGATGAGCCGTCCGCCCTGGCGTCAAAGCGCATCTTTCTCAGGCACTCGGCCAGCTCCTCCGCACTCAGATCAAACCCGATCAGATCGTTGGCCTCCTGAACCGAAACGGTGCGGGCCACAGGATTCAGGTTCGGGGAGACAAAATCGCCCTCACTCCTCTTCACGAGAACGCTCTCGATCTTGCCGCCGCGCTCGGCCAGGGATGTCACCACGATGTTCAGGGCTTTGTGGACCATACTGTCCGTCCCTGTGACATCGATGAAAAGATCCTGGGTATCATCGGTAACGCGCGTCAGGTCTCCGTTGATGATGGGCGGGAAGGAGAGGACGTTATCATTGGCATCCACAATGAGGGGATAGCGCTCGCAGCCGTCCAGGATGTGGCCGTAGCCCTTTCCCTTGGGATGCTTTTGCAGCATCTCGCGCATGCTCAATTCTTCCGTGAAATCGAGAGGCACGAACTTTCGCTCCGGGTCGGCCCCAAAGTAGCGGAAGGGCGGCGTGATCCTGGAGATGTCGTGCACGCCGATGGCCACCTTTCTCCGGTTCCGGCCAAGGCCCCAGTGCAAATCCTCTTGCAGTCCCATGAGCGATTCGATGGCTTCGCTGGTGAATTCCAATCCCCGCATAATGGCGCAGCCGATCACCGGGCGAACCGCTTTTACCGACTCCTCCACCTGTAGCACGACCGGGCCCGGCTTGACAGGATAATCCACCAGCCCGGTCTTGATGCCCAGGAAGCCCTGCATGGCTCTCGCCACGCCCTCCGAACTGTAGAGGTCCGGGCGGTCCGGGAAGAACTCGACGTCGACGTGATCCTCTTCCGCTCTCTTTCCAATGTCCGCACCCATCATGGCCAGCCGGCTCATGATCGTCTCGCGCGAGGCTCCAATCAGCCTCTCCATATCCTCGTAATAAAGTCTGACAACAGGCATGAATAGATCCTCCTTAGAGCTTTATGGAAACCGGCGTCTGGCGCAGCCAATCGATGTCCGACTGATACAGCAGTCTCAGGTCTTTCAGCCCCAGCTTGAGCATGGCCACCCTGGAGACGCCAAGGCCCCAGGCCAGCACGGGGTATTCGATGCCGAAGGGCGCTGTCACCTCTTTTCGGAAGACGCCCGCGCCTCCCAGCTCTACCCATCCCAGACCCTCGATGAAGACCTCCGGCTCGACGGACGGCTCGGTGTAGGGGAAGTAGCCGGGGCGGAAGCGAACCTCCTCAAAGCCCATCTTGTTGTAGAACTCCTTCAGGAAGCCCAAGAGATGCCGGAAGGATATGCCCCTGTCCATGATGATTCCCTCCAGTTGCTCGAACTCCGGGGTGTGCGTGGCGTCGATGGCCTCGCGCCGGTAGACGCGATCGATTCCGAAGGCCTTGACGGGCGGCTGGGGGTGGTCGTGCAAATACTTGATAGTCACGCCGGTGGTGTGGGTGCGCAGCACCTCCTGGCGTGCGATCTCGGGGCTCCAGTGCCCGCCCCAGCCGCACGATCCCGTGTTCCCGCCGCACTCATGCATCTCCTTGATGCGGGAGTAGTCGGGAATCTCCGCCTTGCCGTCCAGGTAGAATGTGTCCTGCATCTCGCGGGCGGGATGATCCTGCGGCTGGAAGAGGGCGTCGAAGTTCCAGAAGCTGGACTGGACTACCTGCCCCTTGATCTCGGTGAAGCCCATCTCCAGCATGATCTCTCTCATGCGGTCTATGAGCCGCTGGTAGGGATGCCTCTTGCCGGGGTAGATCTTGTCTGCGGCAAGGGCGACGTTGTAAGGCCGGGCGCGGTAGAGCTTGCCGTTGTACTTCAGACAATCGCCATCCCAAACGCCTGTCTTGATCATGGCCGAGGTAACGGCGACCAGAGACTCTGCGGCGGTGGTCTCAATCTCGGATGCGGCCTTCTCTCCGGCTGGGGTGATCTCGTAGCGCCATGCCTTGGTCTTGTTCGAAGATACCAGTCCCCGGCTCTTAATATCTGCTAACCCTTTTGTGTCCAAGACGGAACCGCTCTTCGGTCCGGCCAGCAGCGTTTCCAGGACCTCTTCATCTTTGCCTTTGGGCGCGTTTCCCACCGGCTTGAGGACCCCTGCTTGAATCACGGCCCAGCCCTTCTTGCGCAGCCACCCCAAGCTGATCTTGAAAGCAGGATCTTTAATCTCCGACATGCTCTTGCCGGTGCCGATCGCTTTGAGCAAGCCTCTCTCCGGCAATCCCTCCGTCGCATACTTTTTCCCTTCTTCGGTGAGGGAGAATATCTCGTCCACCGACTTGGCAACCTTGACGAGAGCCGTCTCCTCAAGGGCGTCGGCTGAGGCTCGCACCGCCTCTACCTTCATGTCCAGCTTTTCGGCGATAGTTTGAGGATCTGTTTCGCCTTCGGATATCGCCTTCAGAACTTTTGCGTCGCTTTCAGCTAACATCATATCATCCCGCAGCGGGCGAATTTTTGGGCGGCCTGTAAGCTTTTCATGGTCGCCCTCAGCCCATAAATCAAAAGAAAGAAAAGACTAAGTGGCCGAAGATGCCCATAGCTAGTCTCTTCGGCTTGAGGAGCCTGATCTTGTGATCGACGAATGAGGATTTTACTGTCTTCTCAGGCACGTTTTTTCGGTTAGATTGATGATTTATAAATCTGTCGAACACCCGGCAAATTGGCCGCGAATGCCTCCAAAAAATGCACAAGGAAATAAGAAACCAAGAAAAGAAGGGCGGTCGAGGGTTAGATCCACACGTCCGTCATTTGATCTGCTTATCCGCTGTTTCAGATCCGCTCATTTGTCTCCCGCGTCGGACTCCAGCTCCCGGACGGCTTCCAGGACACCATGCACCGCCATCTCGAAGAACATCTTTCCCTTTTCGGGTGAGGAGCGGCTGGGGTCTCCCATGACGCCGTTGCCCATGAGGTGGCGCACGTTCTTTTGAATCAGGAACCTGGGGCGGCTGGGGAAGTGCTTTTCCGGCTTTCCTGCCACAAGATCGCCTCGAATTTGCATCATGAGCGATGTCTCGATCTCGCCGGAGTGGCCGTCGCCGGGCGTCTCCACGGTTTTGGTGTCGATCAGATCGAACAAAGATACCAAACTCACGCGAAAGTCGCGCACCTCCACCGCCATCTGGCACGCCTCTTCCAGCGCCGCCATGTGCAGCCCTCCGGCGTGGCCGGTCAGGATCATGACGTTCCTAAAGCCGCTGTCGTAAAATGAGAGCAGCAGATCCGCGGCAAAGGCGCGCAGGGCATCGTGGCCCACGGTGATCGTGCCGGGGAAGTACCTTGTACTGCGGCAGACGCCGTAGGGCAGGGACGGGGCCAGAAAGATATCATGGCGTGCCGCCGCCTCCCTTGCCACTTCAACGGCCTGGATGGTGTCCGTAAAAATGGGAAGATGAGGCCCGTGCTCCTCCGTGGCACCCACGGGCAGGATCACGGTCCTTGTCTCTTTCAAGCCGGCCTCGATCTGAGGCCAGCTCATCTCTTCCAGGAGCTTCATATGGTGATGACCGATCCGTTGAGGACGTACTCCTCAGGCACTCTTACCTCGTAGGTCTTGTCGCCCACCGAGATCTGGTAGGGGCCGAGAGGCTTGGTGTCGAAGTTCGTGCCGCTTGCAATCGGACCCTCCGTCGAGTAGGGGAGCACCAGGGTGAACTTGCCGCTGGAGTCGGTTACATTGGACTGGCGGTAGACGAATGCCCTGTTCTCATTGGTCATGATCGCCGCGCCCGCGGACACGATCGTGCCCGCCGGGGCGCTTCCCTGTACCACCGCTCCGGGCACATGCTCGAAGGTCTTGACCCTCTTTTGCCCGTCGCTGGTCACCGGCGTCTCGGATTCGTGGACAAGCCGGTAATGCTGCAGGGCCTCTAAGGGGAAGGGGCTATTTACCGGACTTGTAGCCGCAACTACCGCGATGTCTCCTTCCTTCTTGCTGTCTGCGACAAATGCCTTCAGCTCGGAGTAGTTTTGTGTGATTAGGGGCGATTTGGTCAGCACCGGGACGGTCGCGCCGCCTTCCAGCGCCATGCCCCGATATGCCAGTCCGACGCCTTCTCCGCCCGTCTCCTCAGTTCCGTCGAAGAAGTAGAGGCGAGCGGTCATTGATTTGAAGTACGGCTCAAGATACATCTGAACCGGAACCAGTTGTTCTCCTTGCGGCTGGTAGACTGCGCCAATATACTTGGAGACGGGAATCCCGCTCCAGGCGGCCATGGCATGGAATTTGCCCGTGGCCATGTCCAGATCGACCATCACATATTTGGTGTTCAAGTAGCGCGAGCGGTTCAGATCAAGACCGGCCAGCACCTTCTCCGCCCGGGTCTCATTCTCGGCCAGGAAGAAGGGAGACGATCCTGAAACGCCTGTCGTCACGCTGCCGATTCCCTGCTGGAATGGATTGGCATTGGGTATGCGGTGGCCGATGGTCTCAATGAGGTGGCCGTAGTCCCACCAGGACATGATGCCGTAAGCAGCATTCGGGTAGGCATACTGTCCGCTGGCAGGCCGCACATACTTTTCATAAAGATCCATGCCTGGGCTGGGAGTGTTGTTCTCCAGCCATGCGGTGGACGTCATCCAGTCGGATTCCGGCCCGTCGGTATAGCTGGCCACAATCAGGCTGGTGCTGAGTGCCGGGTAGATGAGGAAGATGAAGATGAGAAGGGCTGATGCTATCACCTTCAAGTTCGATGTCAGGAATTTGACCGGCTCCTTGGTGTCGAAGAATCCGCCTTCTTCACGAACTCCGCTCCTTTGCATGATCCAGAATGCCAGGTAGCCCGTCAGCAGAGCCACATTAACTCCATAGTAGTAGGCAAACCTGTTCTGGGCCAAAGTCATGACCAGAAGCAGAATCGACCATATGAGGAGCAGGAGATCTGCAGGTTTCTGGCTGCGGACAAAGCGCATCAATATCAGTGCCATGCCGATGATGGCCAGGAAGAAGGACGAGAGGAGCACAATGTTGCCGAATGCCGGGAAGTTGGCCAGCATGCTCGACCAGGAGACATCGCCCTGATAGGTCAACAGCGGCGAGGCCTCGCCCACAGTCGCAGCTCCGCCGGTCTTTGCCTGGAAGATATTCAGGCCGGAGAAGAGGGTACTCGTGAACTCCGGCACTGCCAGAGCTAAAATCAGTGTGCCCAGCACTACAACAATGGCCAGAGCGCCCGGGTAGTAGTATCTGGCAAATCCCTTCTCCTCGATGAATTTGGACAGCATCGAGAACAAGAGCACTGCCGCCACGCCTATCAGTAGAATGGTCGGCTGGAAGAGCGAGTAAAGATAATGGTTAAATCCGTAATAAGGCTGAACGAAGGGGAGCACGACCAGCGTTGCCACAAAGAAGGTTACGCCGCTGCATATCCCCAAATATTCCACACTTCTGCCCTTCATGTGATCCACGGCGCTTTGCAGGATGACGAAGAGCAAAATGATGCCCTCAAAGAGGAATCCCGAGGACCAGGCATCGATGTACAGGCCCAAGGAGACGCCGGCAAGGGCCGCGTACAGGAGCGGCTCCTTCAATGTTGATGTTTTCTTTTGAACCGCTTCGAAGGTCATCTTCCTTCCCGAATGCAGGGCCAGGATGAAGAACATCATCGTAAGCGTGCTGAATAAAATCTCTGCTGCATGGTGATCCGTGAAACCAAGGACGGTGCGGTTGAAGAGCTGTCCGGGAAGGACCGCCACAATCAACGCCGAGATCAGGCCGCAGCTCTTGCCGCCCATCTCTCTTCCGATGAAGTAGACCGGGAAGACCAGCAGGGCCCCGAGGACTGCCGGCAGGAATGCACCCACCACTTCCACGACATGCATGCTGGGGTGTCCCAGCCCGAAGATGTAGGAGAAGATGGTGATGGCCCAGCTATTGAAGGGACCGAAGTGAGTAGGCGTTCCGTGCGGGAAGTAGGTCATGGGGTCGAACCAGAGCCGCTGCAGGTTGATCACAGTGCCTTTAGCCAGCATCATGTGATACCAGGCGTCGCTCTCGCTGCTGAAGATGACCTTGCCCCCGGTGAAGACGTCATTCCAGGGCACAATGGCTCGCAGATAGAACGAGAAGAGCGCCGCAACTACCAGCCCTGCATACCAGGATAAGTCGCTGTTCTTCCAGATATTGGCCTTGTCAATTGCCTTGGCCTTTTGCTTAAGAGAGGCCGATGAGGCATCCAGCGGCTTGGCATCATTGGCCCCTGCCGAAGGAGTTATACCCCCGTCTCCCTTATCCACAGATCTCTTAGACATCAAAGCATCTCCAAAGCCGCTCTCTCCTCATAAACGTTTTGAATCCTCGAAATTGTGACGGCCAGTCAAATGGTGAATTAAATTGTGTTAAGTCGGGCATCATCTTCGCCAGGTGCTTTCTCTATAGAAAAGAAAGCTCTGCCAAAGAACAGGCTCTGCCAAGCATGATATTTATGGCACCTTTCCCGTTGTTCAGCGCGAGGAGCCGAGCAAAATTTCAGTTTGATGCCGAAGTTGAGCTTGATTCAAAAGACGAGCTTGATGCCAAAGGTTAATGCATCATAAAGCCATTTGCCTGTTGATCATTATGGAGAAGATACAGGATGTGAAGGGCCTGGGCGGCATGTTGAACGGCTTTCGGGATCTGGTCAAGGATGACAAGAGCATCCTCTTCGTAGGATCTCCCGGTTTTTGCACACCTTTTGCCTTATTCCTGGGCTATCCGGTGCGGGAGAAGGAGCTGGCCTTCGTGCCCGGCCTGGAGGAAAAGAAGGCGCGCCGCATGGTTGCTACTGAGTACGGCATGGAGCTTGGCGAGGTCGCGAACGCGGACGCCGATGTGGTGGTCGTCCTGGGCGGCATGGCCATGCCCAAGATCGGAGTCCAGAGTTCGCAGATGAAGGATTTTCTGTCCCGGTTGAAATACAAGAAGCTGGTGGGAGTCTGCTTCATGTCCATCTTTGAGAAGGCCGGCTGGTGCCAGGCTTTGCCTTTTGACTACGTCATGAATATGATTCTCGAAGGCGATTTGTCCAAGTAGAAGGGCATAAAATCAAAGAACCAATATTCTTTTTCGCGTCTTTCTTTTCCTTGTTTGGCGGTTTGCTGCATTTGCTGCTATCTAAAACTGCTATCTAAAACGCCAATGCTCGCTTCACGCATTAAAATAAAAGAAAATGGGCCCGACGCGATTTGAACGCGTGACCTCACGGTTATCAGCCGTGCGCTCAACCTGGCTAAGCTACGGGCCCGGTCCGCACTTTGCATTGATGATCCCATTTATAATTGTTTCCCTGCAAAGGCTCTCCGCCGCAAAAGGTGGATTCTAAAGGTGGGTGCTTTATCGTGAGCAAAAAATGACTGCCGCATTCATTGGCAATTGCTCCTACTGATTCGATGTACCAAAACCGGCCTGCTGAGGATGGGGGGCAAGGCCATTTTGCCATTCGTTGCGCCTAAGCTCTATATTGCGCTCGATTGTTCCTTGCAGCATTTCCCTGCAACATTTCCCGGCTTCGTTCCATGCGGCATTTCCCTGCGACATTTTCCGGTTTCGTTCCATGCGGCATTTCCCTGCGACATTTTCCGGTTTCGTTCCATGCGGCATTTCCCTGCGACATTTTCCGGTTTCGTTCCATGCGGCATTTCCCTGCAGCATTTGGCTCATCTTCCGCCTCGTCAGACCTAAGTTAAAGCATGCCTCTTCGACAACCTTAAATCGATGCAATAAGGATTTAGGAAGCAGTGAATTATATGGACACCCCCCAAAAAGAAAATAAAGAGGATTTGACTGGCCTCTACGACCTGGCCATTCCCTTGAGCATGCCTGTCTCCGTGATCGGCGAGCTGGTTGAGAAGTTCGATCTGGATCTTTTAAGGAGGAACGGCAAGATGGACATGACCGGCGAAGTGATGGACAGAGAGATCCTGGTTTTGAGGGGCGACCTGGAGACTGTCAAGGCTGCCGAGAAGTACATGTTCGAGGCCCTAGACAGAAAAATAGCGGATTGGGGCAAGAAAGACCGGGAAGAGAAATACAAGAAATATTATGAGGAGCAGGCCCAGGCCAGGATGAAAGAGCTGAAGGACAATCCGGAAGCTTCAACCAATTGGGATCTGACGGCCACGTAGTAGCGGCGTCCGTCAAATCTTAATCAAATATTTCAGTCGATCATAACCCACTTGTTCTTTCCTTCCCAAAGCTTCAGGGAGACCAGACGGACAGGTGTGCCCGAAAGATCCTTTTTCAGCCGCTCACATATCCATTCGGCAATTCTTTCCGCGGTGGGGATCGGCAAGAGGTCGTTCAAGCAGCGGTGGTCCAGATCCTCCAATGCCCCGGCCAGGACCCGCTTGAGTTGGTAGAAGTCCATGACGAATCCATCCGCACCGACATCGCCTTCTACTATCATCTCCACCTGGTAGGTGTGGCCGTGCAAGTTGGCGCATTTTCCCTGGTAGCCGGGCAGGCTGTGCGCGGCATCGAACTCCGTCGTCAATCCGAGCTTCATTCCTGCGCCCTCCCGTGCCGCCGATCGATCTCATCCAACTGATCGAGCATCTTTCGTAGAGCCGTTCGCACGGCGTCCGAGAAGCTCACGAACTTCTTTCCGTCGCCGACGTGAGCATTGACGTCATCGACGATATGCTGAGGTATATCCACTGTAACTTTGGGCATGCATTCCTCTGGTATGGCTGGAGGAATGGCCGGGCCATATTAAATAGCTTTTTATGCTCTGATTTGTGCTCCGATTTGTGTTCTCATCCATGCGCAAAATCTCGCTCGGTCACGGCTTTCCAAGCATCGCACGTGCCCGTTTTTTCGCGCGCTGAAATTTTTTTATCTTATTCTTCACGGGCAAGATCGGCAGGGGCTCCGGCCAGGGTGACGAGGGCCTTTGCCTCCATGAAATGCAGCTTTGCCGGCACCAACAGGATGTGCAGCGGCCCGCCGAAGTCGTGGCTCTTCAGGCCTGTGAGCCGGTCCGCCCTCACGGCAGCATCGGGAGAACCGGCACGGGCAATGCCCACGCCCAATTGGTCATCCAGGATGTGCTCGCCTGCATTGTCCTGCATTTCCAGAAGGAGCGTCGCTCCTTCGTTGACGGTCATGAACCGCTCGCCACAGTCTATGCACTGGATGTCCAGGAAGAGCATGGTATGCAAATTGCGTGCCAGGTTCTCTTTCAATACCAGGTAGGGCGTCTCGGGGATGATGCGCTTCCCTCTGGAAATGTAGGGAAAAGGAATGGTGGTCGACCTGCCGAAGCGATAATTTTGCAGGCCGCACAGGCCCGAGACGGCGGTGACGATGGATGAAGAATGAATGAGCGCAGTCTTTATGCCCAATTCGGCTGCCCGCAGCCGCAGGTCGAGGTGAGTCGTCGAAACCATCGCATCCCCGCCCACCAGGAAGGCCACGTCCTTATTGCGGGCTTCTTCCAGCCATGCCGGCTCGCCCTCCACGTCGGTGCGGGAGAGAAGATGGATCCTCTTGCCGTAAAGTTCCTCCAGCTTTTCTATTGATGCACCCATCAGCCGCGAGGTGTAAAACTCGGCATAAATCCTGTCGGCAGCACGAACGGCATCCAGGCCCTTGACGGAGATGTCGCGCTCGTCGTAAAGGCCAAGACCGATGAATATAAGCATAATTCCCCCTTCGCCCCACCCGGCTTAAAAACGCTCTCTCTTCGAGATGTAGATCCAATGCACCTCGCAATTTCCATTGCTCAAATTCGATGCTCAATTTCAATGTACCTGCAATCCAATGCACTCGATTTTCCCGCAGCCGGATCGGATGCCTGCCTTCTCCCGGCCTGCAGAGTCTTTCGGTAAATCTATATCCCATCTCACCAGAGTGATTGTCATGATTGGCAGGGCAACTCAAGTGGTGGATTGCAGGGAGAGCATGGGGCTGGCCAAGGGCGGCGGCCTGGCCCAGAGGGGAACGCTCTCCGAGGCTACAAAGCCGGATGTGATCGCCATAGCCATGTCGCCGGGAAGGCGTCATATCACAAAGCCCGTCTGCGAGATGACTTACGGTCTGCGCCGGGAGGGTATCCAGACCAGCGTTCTCGTCCTGGAGGCGGGAACGGGCGTGCCGGAAAGCTTCCCTCAGGCGTCGCGAGGCTACGGCCCGACCTTCGGTCTCAACGAGAGGGAGATCGAGCAGGTCGCGCGCCACAAGATTGCCGTCTTTCACCTGGGGAATGTGCGAAGCCACGTCATTCACAAGGTCAAAGAGATCCTCTCGCAGGTGGACATTCCGGCTGTGGTGGTCGCCCAGTGCCCGATAGATCTGGAGGACTTTGCTCGCGAGGGCATAAAGACAAGAACGGTTAAGCCGCCGCGCCAGAAGGTCCAGACCAGGGGAGAGGTCGTGGATATCGTCACGGGCATCACGCGCGGAGCAACCTGCACCCGCGTCAAGCTCAACACCCTGGCCAAGGTCTTGAACAAACATCTGGCCGAGATCTATGCGCAGGAGGCCAAAGAAGCCGCTGCCGCCGCCAAGAAAAAGAAGAAATAAATCAGCAAGCAGTCATTTATTTTTATATTTATGCACTGTTTTCATTTTTATTTTTGTCTGTGTCTTCATTAATCTCTCGATGAGGATTAATACTATCCCGCGGAGGGGAAGGCGATGAAGTATGTAGTTCTCCTGGGCGACGGAATGGCCGATCGGCCCATTTCGGCTTTGCAGGGCAGGACGCCTCTGCAGGCGGCATCGATCCCGAACATGGACATGCTGGCACGGCAGGGCCGCTCGGGTCTTGCCAGAACGGTTCCGGACGGCTTTCCGCCCGGAAGCGATGTGGCCAACCTCTCCGTGATGGGCTATTTGCCCCAGAAGTACTACACCGGTCGCGCACCCCTGGAGGCTGCGGCGATGGGCGTACGCCTCGGACAGGAGGACATTGCATTTCGCTGCAACTTCGTGACCGTTGAGGACGGCATCATGTCCGACTACAGCGCCGGGCACATCACCTCCGAGGAAGGGCGCGACCTGATCGATGCTCTGAAGCCTCTGATGCCAGAGCAGCGGCTCTATGCCGGTGTCAGCTACCGCAATTTGCTCGTCCTAAAAGCCGGGGCCAAGGCCGTCTGCACTCCGCCGCACGACATCAGCGACCAGGTCATCGACGGCCACCTGCCCCGCGGCCAGGATGCCGATCTGCTCATCGAGCTGATGCAGGCCGCAAAGCCGGTTCTGGCAAAGCATCCCGTGAACCTCAAGCGCATTGCGGAAGGCAAAAAGCCCGCCAACATGATCTGGCTGTGGGGCCAGGGGCCGAGGCCCGCCATGCCCACTTTCCAGGAGCTGTACGGCCTCAAGGGCGCGATGATCTCCGCTGTCGATCTGCTCAGGGGCATTGGAAAATATGCCGGTCTGGAGGTCGTCGAGGTTCCCGGCGCGACGGGAAACATCGACACCAACTACGAAGGAAAGGTCGAAGCGGCTCTGTCGGCCTTGAATACCCTGGACTTCGTCTACCTGCATGTCGAGGCCCCGGATGAGGCCGGCCACGAAGGAAAAATGGATGAGAAGATCAGGGCCATAGAACTCTTCGATGAGCGCGTGGTCGGCCCGGTGATCGAGGGCCTGCGCCGCCGGGGCGAGGACTGGCGCGTGCTGCTGCTGCCCGATCACGCCACGCCCATTGCCATCAAGACGCACAGCCGCGAGCCGGTGCCCTTTGCCATGATGGGAAAGGGAATCGAGCCGGACGGGGCAGGCGCATTTAATGAGGACGAGGCGAAAAGGGGTGGATTTGGGCTGGTGGAGGCGACGAAGCTGATCGGGATGATGGCGAGATAGGCTCCGAGGTCCATTGGTCTGGATCTTTGATCTGGATCGCTGATCTGGATCAGCCTTTTGACCGTTGTCAGTCCGCTACACCGCTTCGCACGTGAAGATAGAGTAGCACAAAGTCGCCCGGAACTCGTTCCCCTCTCGGGTGAATATTTTTTGACCGCAGCCGAATTTCTCCATGATCTCTCGCCCGATGGCCGCTTTTTCTTCCGGCCCGAGGCCGTAGCGCTCCCCTAGATCCGCGGAACTCATCTGCAGCGGCGGGGCAGGGGAGGCGGCGCGCACGGCAAAGCCCGCCCTCTGCAGCCGGGCTGCCAGTTCATCTCTTGTGAAGAACCACTTCACCGTCTCCATGCGTTCGTAAAGGAGGTTCATCAGGTCCGCATCCCCCTGGCGAGCGAAGCAGGCCGACTGGTGCACGAAGAACTCACCGGGATGAAGCTGCATTCGCAGGTGTTTTAGGAGCGGATCGATTCCATCGCGCCCGAAGTAGTGCAGCATCGATCTTGACATGAGGAGCAGCCTTTCCTCACCGGCCAGGAGCTGTCGGCGCGTCACCTGATTCAGAGGCGACTGCAGCTTGACAATTCCGCCGTTCGCGCAAACCGACAACTGCTTTTCCGAGAGGTCCACATCCACCAGGCGGACTGTCAACAGGCCGCGCTGGAGCAGTTGCGCCAGGAGAAAGCCGGTCCCTCCGCCCAGGTCCGCCAGAACATCCGGCTTGCCGAACTCGATTGCCTTTTCCACCGCATCCAGCAACGGCCCTGCTGCATTTGCATCGGAAAAATAGCCGTCAAAGACTTCTGCCCAGCGTTGGCCGTGAACGCCAAGCTCTCGCATGACCGATTGCTCCGCGGTTGCGCTCTTACCGGTCGCGCTCGCCCCGTTTTTCCTTTTGGATTGTTCGCTCAAAGAAGCATCTCTCCACTCCGTTTGTTCTTGCCGTTTGTTCTTGCCGGAGACGGTGTTAATCCTTAAAACTGGCCGTGTATGCCGATCCATCCGGCGCAGGAGAATGCGAACCTCGCTTCCGCGTCCAGGCCCAGATGCTTCAGGGCCACGCCTTTGTTGTGCCAGGCGTGGGCGTTTTTGGGATTGATCTTCAATGCCCTCTCAAAAGACGAAACGGCATCGTCATAGCGCTGCAGGGCGCACAGGACCATGCCCCGATTATACCAGGCATCGGGATGTGACGAATTGATTTCGCCTGCTTGCTCAAAGGAGCGGAGGGCATCGGAAAACCGGTTCAGGCTGGCCAGGGCAAGCCCCCGGTTGTTCCAGGAGTCTGCGTCTTTCGGGCTTTCCCGGACGGCTTGATCGTATGCCTCGACCGCCTCAGCATAGCTGCCTTCACTCAGGAGTGCATTCCCCCTCAGAAACCAGTCGCCGGACGGAACTGTGCCGGATGACTCAGCCATTAAATCAAACTTCCGAATGCACAATTGCCTCTATGCAAATAAATCCGTTTGGTTTGCATGGGGGCCGGGCAGATCTGAACTCCGAGAGGAAACCAAGCCTGCTAATAATATTATTGCCATGATATGATTTCGAAAACCTCTTAAAGGGCAGGCCCATTAACCCCGAATTTATGAGCCAAGGCGAGGGTCCCAGGTACCTCATCTACGGCGCAGGAGCTCTTGGCAGCGTGCTGGGTGCATTCCTGCAGAAGACGGGGAGAAGCGTTGCCTACGCCGGAAGGGGAGAGCATTTCTCCGCCATCCGGAAGAATGGCTTGAAGATCACGGGCATCTGGGGAGAGCACTTCATCCCTCCCGGCGAGATCGTCGCCCTGGATGCAATGGCGCAGCGGGACCGCAAATTTACCACAATTCTGCTTTGCGTTAAATCCAAGGACACGGACGGCGCGGCGGCCCAGGCGGCACCGCTGCTGGAGGATGACGGCATCATGGTCTCCATCCAAAACGGCCTCAACAACTGGGAGACCATCGCTTGTCGCGTCGGAGAAGATCGCACCGTCGGCGCTCGCGTCATCTTCGGGTCCGAGATCCCGCAGCCGGGCCGGGCCAACGTCACAGTCAATGCGGACGACGTCTTATTCGGCGAGCCCTTCTTGCCCGTGAACACTTCCCTGCTGGCATCTTTGCAGGAAGACCTGCAGCTCTCCGGCATTCCCACGAAGGTTGTTTCCCGGGATGAGATCTGGGCCGCCATCTGGGGAAAGGTGCTCTACAACTGCTCGCTAAATCCACTGGGGGCCATGCTGGAGGTTCCCTATGGAAAATTGGGCGAGAATGAGGAGTCCAGGGAGATCATCAAGATCATTCTTCAGGAGATCTTCCAGGTGATTTCCGCCAAGAAGATCGCGGTTCCGTACCGGGATTGGGAGGATTACTATCGCTTCCTCATGGAGCGGCAGCTGCCTCCCACGGTCGGCCACCGGGCCAGCATGCTCCAGGACATCCAGAAGGGCAGGAAGACGGAGATCGACGCCCTGAACGGGGCCATCTGCCAGTACGCCAGAGTGCTGGGAATACCGACACCATACAACGATCTGCTCCGGGCGCTGATAAAATTCAAAGAGAAGCCGGAGAACCAGGGTCAGGGGAAAGCCAGGATCCCATAGTTGCAGTCCGGGAGCCTTTGGCCAAAAGCGCCAATTTTGCGAAGGCGGGTAGGGGAAAAGAAAAGCTTTTTCATCCATCAGTGAGCATAATTAAAGAGAGTGATTACATGGACGGCCTGGCAGATATTTTGAAGACCATAACCGGCGAGATGCAAAAGTCCCTCTCAGCCCGGACAGTGGTGGGCGACCCGATTACTGTGGAGGGCAAGACCATCGTCCCCCTGGTGAGCGTGGGCATGGGCTTTGGAGCAGGCTCCGGCGCAGGAAAGGAACAGGACTCGGCAGGCGGCGGAGGCGGGGGTCTGGGAATGAAGCCCGTCGCCGTGATAATAATCGATGAGCACGGCGTCAAAGTGGAGCGGCTGAAGGAGCCCAAGCATACGCTGGTGGAGCATCTGGTCGAGGCGCTGCCGAAACTCGCCGAGGGCTTCCCCAAGAAAAAGGAGACACGCGTGGAGATCGGAGGGAAAGGGGCCGGGGACTGATGTGTTGCCGCGCGTTCCCGCTTCATCTCGGTGCCGCTCGCAAGCGTCACTTTCCCGTCAATCTCATTTTTCCGTTTGTCCTTTTTCCCATCAATTTCACTTTTCCGTTCATCCTATTTTTCCGTCATTCTCATCTTTTTCGCGCATCTTTTCCCCTTGGCTTCTAATCAGAATTTTATAGCTTAAGAGGTCAAGAAATAGGATATGCACAAATGGGACCCCGCCGATTATGAGAAGAGTTCATCGTCTCAATTCCAGTGGGCGATGGATCTTGTGGCCGGACTTGACCTGCTGGGCAGTGAACGCATCCTGGACATAGGCTGCGGCGACGGCAAAATCACGGCACGCCTGGCCGGGCTTGTGCCGCAAGGCAAGGCAGTAGGCATCGATCTCTCGAAGGAGATGATCGAATTTGCCGCCCGAAAGTATCCGCCAAAAGAGCATCGCAACCTCTCCTTTCAGGTCGTCGATGCATCTCGTCTCCCCTTCCACGAAGAGTTCGATCTGGTCGTCTCCTTTGCCTGCCTGCACTGGATTAAAGATCATCTGAGCGTGCTGCGAGGAATCCGGCAGGGCCTGGTTCCCGGAGGCCGAATCCTCTTGCAGTGCGGCGGCAAGGGAAACGCAGCCGGTCTGCTGGATCTGGCAGAGGACCTCTTGCGGGAGGAGAAATGGGCGGAATACTTCCAGGGCTTCCAATTTCCCTACAACTTCTACGGGCCGGAGGAGTACGGGGCCTGGTTGAATAGAGCCGGTTTTGAGGACGCGAGCGTTCGGCTGGTCCCCAAGGCAATGGTGCATCAGGGCCAGGCGGCCCTGGAGGGCATCATCAGGACCACCTGGATGCCGTACACGGACAGGCTTCCGGAAAGCCTGCGCCCCGATTTCGTTTGCGAGATTGCCCGCCGGTATCTTGAGCTGCATCCGCTGGATGAGAACGGCCTGGCTCATGTGCAAATGATGCGCCTGCAAGTGGAAGCGAGAAGACCGATATGAGTCCGTCCTTCTTTGGCTGTCTCCGGCATCAAAAGGCAAATTGCGGAAAATCGGGCCGCCAAGACATCTATTCTATTCGTGCCGTCCTGGCGAAGGGCCCGTTTTTGTCTCTTATTCGTCATCCTGCTGCTACATCAGGATATTTGCGAGATATGGGGAAAAAGGCTTCTGATCGAAAGCTTTTTTATTCTTAAATTCGTTCCACTTTGAGAATGAGCGAGGGAATTAACGAAACCGAGAAGAAGAGCTCTCTGAAAGAGAACCTCAAGAACAAGCTGGATCTCAAAGATAAGCTCGATCTTGATGATGTGATGGGGGACATGGGCGTATCCATGCCGTCCACGGACATAAACGAGTATCTGCGTGTGCTTAAGCTGGCCAGGAAGCCCAGCCGCGAAGAGTTCACCATGATTGCCAAAGTTTCTATGGCCGGAATCGGTCTCATAGGCTTCATGGGATTTATGATATATGCGCTGTTGACGGAATTACCCAAGCTCTTCTAAAAAAGTTTCTTTTTGCTCTTTTCCCAAAAAGAGCTTTTAGTCTGTGGCTGTCTGTAGCTTAGGCTTTGTTCAAAGCCCTCAACGTGGCTCCGAACTCCGATTCCACCAGAGACGTCACTCCCATCGTCTTGGGGTGCAGGTCCAGTTCCACCGTGACGTGCTGGTGGCCCAGATCGCGCAGCGGCTTCACCTGGCGCGGCCCGTTGGTGACTGAGAATATCTCCAACCCCTCCAGGGCCGATTTGGGCAGAGCGTGCGGCACGCCGGAGATCACGGCAAAGTCGTAGCGGCCCTGAGCCGCGATCCGGGAAACTGCCTCTCCCGTTACCGGGTACTCATCCAGCCCGCCGATGAGCTTGAAGTCCACGCCCCGCTTGTGCAGGTCGCGGGCGATGTTGGCGGCATCCCGTCTGACTTTGGGCAGGCCCAACTGGTCGTCGAGGTTTGCCAGCGTCTCCACCTGCGAACCACCAATCTCAGCCACTGCCGCGGTTATGTCCGCAAACATGTAGGCTGTCTCTTTCTTGGCGTTGAGGATGTTCAGGCCTCTCTTGCCTTCGCGAATGAGCTGCAAAAGCCTGGCCGCCGCCTCGTACTTGAGGTCGCCTCTCTCCGGTGCCAGGTACTCGCTGCTGGCGGCTCCGTACAGCCTCTCCACCTCGGTGGCCTTCTCCAGCAAAGTCTTCTGCCGCTCGAACTCGGCATCGTCGATGATTCCAAGGTCTCGCGCCGCTTCCAGGGTCATGATCACGCCTTTGGTGTTGTCCCTGTAGCCGGCGTGAACCTCGACCTCCAGGACGGGTATGCCCAAATCCGCATCCAGGACGGCCTGATGCAGGTCGTCGCCGATAATCATGCTGCTGCAAGTTCCCGAAACTGCCATGAGCTTGGGATTGAACAGCTCCTTGGCCCTCTTGAGAAGCTGGGTCAGGGGTTTCTGGCCGCCGAAGACGAAGCCCGCCTCGTCAAGAGCTGTGGTCAGCACGCGCACCCCGTCCTCCTCCAGGAGCCGGGCATGCTTGAAGCAGCAGCCGCTCGGGCCGTGCAGGATGACAACCTCGGCCCCCAGGTCGCGCAGGGTGTAGAGAGCGGCCACGATGGAGCTTGGCCGGGGATGAATTATCTGTTGATTTTGCACTTCACTTGCCATTATAATCACCTGAATGAAATCATCTAAAGCATTTCACGCATAACAATAATCGGTCAAGGCCGCCGGACGCCAGGGCAGCTTCCTGGCCCGCCGCGAGATCGCGTTTCCAGATTGCCTGCAAATCTTCGGCATACGGTGCCAGCCTCTCGCCCACCAGAACCAGGAGTTTGATCTCATCCCGCCGATCCCGGATAAGTTCGAGCAGGCCGGGGATATTCATGCCCTCGCATACCGTTTGTGCGTCCTCGCCCACCACGACGCCTAAAGACGGCCCGCGCGCCCGGTCCAAAGCCAAATTTACATCTCGCACCTTCAGCCCCGAGTTGGAGCTGTCGTAAATGGTGAGTCTCCCCTCTCGGCGCACCTTCATCCTTCCGCTGAAGCCGTCGAAGCCCTGCAATGCCCGGGCGATGTCCCGGCAGGGGACGCCCGCCGAGCGTGCCGCAGCCCCGGCGGCGGCGATGGCCGTCCGGTAGCCGGCATAGTCCAGGTCCTCGCTCAGTGACAGCGGCAGCTCCCCGTCTGCAAAGAGCAGTCGATCGGGCCTTGTCTGCACCCGCCCGCCCTCGCCAAAGGAGATGTCGGACGAGATGGGAACATCCGTGTTCGCAGCCAGATGCGCGCCCTTCTTGGTCAGGGAGACCATCTGCAGCTTGGCGGTGCTGGCCCATTTCGTATCCTTGGCGATGCGGTAGTCACCGGAGAAGCTGGTCAGTATTCCCCAATCGGCCAGGCCCGTGCCGCCCAGGGAGATCTCGCTGATCAGCACCCCGGCTCCTCTGTTCCGGGCCTCGTCCAGGGCGACAATCACATTTCCCGGAGTTATGCTGAGGCCGTTTTTAATGATGCTCTCCCTTCCGTCCCGCCAAAGCTCCAGGCCGCGCGTGGTGTGGGTGAGCACCAGCTTCTGCCCGGAGAGAATCCTGGCCAGCAAGAGCGCCGTGGATGTCTTGGAGTGCGTTCCCGTGACCTCAAAGATCTGAAGATCGGGCGGAACCGACGACGCCACCAGCTCGCCCACCGCCTGATGGTGAGTGATGATCTTTTTATGCAGCCTTCGCGCCTCGGCCAAAACTGGATTGGACGGCGGGAGGTGCACCGGAGCCGCAATCAGATCGAAGTCCGAAATGCCCGGCTCATGGTGATATACCTCCAGGGCCACGGCATTGATGCCGCTCTCAACCATCCTTTGAGCGATCGTTCCGGCTCCGTGGATGGTATCGAGTACGGCTACCTTAGGGCTTCTTCCGCTCTCTTGCATGCCAGGGCCGCGATGCATTCATCCACACCGAGGGGCTCGGCGCAGATAACCTCAACCTCTTTGCCCCCGATCGATGCGCTTCCTCTGCGCTTCTGCTCGTCCACACCCAGCTCCTTTGGTATATCCTGGCGGGTGTGAACCCCGTGGGCCAGGAAGAGCGGCAGAGCCACGATCTTCTCAACATTGGTGCCCGCAAAGCTTGCCAGGCCCTCTTTGATATCGGGATGATTCATATTGAGATAAGCGGTCCTCACAGGGCCGGAGTGGTTTTTGCTGATCATTTCGGCGAGAGACTCCACAAGCTCCCGGTTGTAGGGCAGGCTGGAACCATGCCCGAGCACAAGTATTCCTACGTCCTTCATGGAAACACCAGTATTACGTTTTACAAATCCCGTGTTAAATTCACGATAGATTCATAAGTACTAAATCCTTTCGAGGCCGAAATACCATCCACAGATATTCAAGTAAGGAACATTATGCCATTGCTTTTAGACCGGAAACTTGCCATGAATGCCGGGCGATTTTGTCCGCCGCAAGCAAAGATCTGCTGTACGCCTTTAAAATGCGCCATTCTGCTCGTGCTGCTGCTCGCGCCCGCCCTCTCCGAGGAATTCCTGCTGACGCCGCAGCAGAGCCTGATGCTGGGAAACCGCACGCTGCTCATCGAAGACGCCGACTCGCAATCCGGGCTTGTCTGGTTTTCTATCGTCGATGAGAAAAAACCGCCTCAGTCGATGGTCGTGGCGGCAGGGACTGCCTTTAGCTTTGGCGATGTGACAATTTCCGTAGACCGGATCTATGCGGGAGGCGGCCTGGACCTGGTGGCCCTATCCATCAATGCCACCAGACGATCGTTACAAGAGAACAAGTAGAATGATGCAGATAACTGCATGAGTCGTCAGGTGACGGCTCCACGCAGTGAACGCAATAGGTACGGGCTGTATCCCTCTTTTTAAAAAGGCGGGGATTAGCCCTGAGTTCATCCTAAATCGTGTCCACGCCCTCTTGACAGGTTAGCCGCGCGAAAAGTATTTTTCGAATACCTTTGCAATCTCCTGCGGCGTCTCGATAACGGATACGTCCTCCATCTCTCGCAGCTTTTGCACGTGGTCTGCATCCTCTTTTCTGATGCGCAGCCTCATCTCGCTGCCGTCGGGCAGGATGGTGGTGACGATGCCCGGCTTGTAGTCGCAGGGCATGATGACGGTGGGAATAAATGCCTTCTGGGACATGATAGCGGCGTTGGAGAGCAGGGAGTCGGCCAGGCCCAGGGAGATCTTGGCCACGGTGTTGGATGTGGTGGGCGCAAGCAGCAGGAACTCGTAACGCTTCATCTGCAACTGTCCCGCCAGGAAGGGCGAGTTGGCATTGATCTCCACCCAGACTTTATCGAAGTGCTTTTCCAGGGTGTTGAAGAGCTTGTAGTACTTGATGACCTGCTCACCGGCCTTGGAGACGAAGACGCGCACATCCACCAGGTCGTCGTACTCCTTTTGCAGATCGATCATGACCTCGACCGTCTCCTCGATGCGGTCGCCGCTCCCGGTGATGCCCCAGGCGATCTTCTTTTTAGCCGCGTCCTTTGCCATGATTATTAATTCGCGCTGTCAGGGTAATTATTTTTCCTTTTGTTCCGCTCCCCGCAGCCAGACAAGGGTCTCGGCGAATTTGCGGGTGGTTTTTCGCAACGACCGGAAGCCCTCTTCATCCTTTTGGGCATCTTCCAGCGTGTCGTGAGACCAGAAGGTTGCGCCGAGGTTTGCACCGAAGAAGCCTCCGCTCACGGGGATCATGCCGTTTAGAATGTAGAATGTATGGATCTGCTGCAGCGCCAGCTCCTGCCCGCCCATGCGGTCGCCGCCCACAGCGATAGCCATGCCGGGCTTCCTGTGCAAAGCCTTTGCATCTGCTGCGAGGGTGGCGCGGGTCCGGTCGATGACGATCTTGGTCTGGGCGCTCATGCTGCCGTTGTAGACCGGCGTGGCGATGACATATCCCTCTGCCTCACGGATCAGCGGATAGAGCTTGTGCATGTCGTCCTTGACGATGCACTCCTTGTTCTTGAGGCAGTAGTCGCAGTGCCGACAGGGGCTGAGGCTCTTAGCCCGAACGGTGAATAGCTCCGTCTGAAAGCCCTTCTCCTCCAGCATCTTCAGAGCCTCTCCGAGTATGTGTTCCGTGGCCATCTTCCTTGGGCTGCCTGAGATTCCGAGTATCATGATGAATTATAGGGGCTGTAAATATTTCAGAATGCCGGGGCATTCAGGAAGGCTTCCGGCTCACGGCGCACTTTTCGCACTTGCCGTAGATATCAATGCGCTGCAAGGCGGTGCTGAACTTTGCCTCCGCGGCAACTCTCTTCAGGTCTTCTTGCAGGCTCTCGCTATCCGAATCAATGATCTTTCCGCATTGCAGGCAGATCATGTTTATATGAAGATTCATATTGGGGTCCAAACGCGCCTGGCCCTGGGGGATGGACAATTCCTGCAACATGCCCAGCTCCTTTAAAATTTCAAGGGTTTTATAAATGGTGGCGAGGCTGACGGTGGGGTATGCCTTCTTAACCTTTCCATAGATCTTCTGGGCGGAAGGATGTTCGCGACATCCGAGCACTGATCTGCAGATCTCAATTCTCTGGGGTGTGGCCTTGTAGCCTCCTCTACGCAAAGCACTGATGATCACCGAATCGGATTGTTGTGTAGAATTCATTTTAATTATTAGGTAATACTCACCAATAAATAAACCTTTAGAATATAGTATGTAGCATGAAAGAGAAATATCTTACAACCAACCAGGGTGTGCCGGTCTCCGACAATCAGAACTCTGTTTCCGTTGGTGAACGCGGTCCTGTCTTGCTGCAAGATGTGCATCTCATCGAGAAGCTCGCTCACTTCGACCGCGAGCGCATCCCCGAGCGCGTGGTCCACGCCCGCGGCGCGGGCGCTCACGGCTACTTCCAGGTCTACAAGAGCATGGCCAAGTTCACCTGCGCAAAGTTTTTGCAGAGTCCCGAGGAGAAGACTCCGGTCTTCGTCAGGTTCTCGACGGTGGTCGGATCAAGCGGATCTGCAGACACGTTCCGCGATCCCAGAGGATTTGCGGTGAAGTTCTACACTGATGACGGGAATTATGATCTGGTGGGAAACGACCTGCCGGTGTTTTTCATCCGTGATGCCATCAAGTTCCCGGACATGGTTCACGCCTTCAAGCCCGCTCCTGACACCAACATCCCCGTCAGCTCATCCGCCAACAGCCGTTTTTGGGATTTCATTTCCCAAATTCCCGAGTCCACTCACATGATCACATGGCTCTTCTCCGATCGGGGGACGGTGAAGAGCTATCGCAAGATCGAGGGATTCGGGGTGAACACTTACATCTGGACGAATCAAGAGGGCAAGAGCGTTTACATCAAGTACCACTGGAAGCCCAAAGCCGGCGTGGAGACCATCGATCGGCATGAAGCCACTCTTCTGGCGGGAGTTGATCCGGATATTGCCACCCGTGATCTGTATGATACCATCGCTCAAGGCAAGGGCGTGGAATATGAGTTGAAGGTGCAGATCATGGAGATGGAGGACGAACTCAAGCAGAATTTTGATCCGCTTGATCCCACCAAGACCTGGCCGGAGGACAAATTTCCCTTGATGCCGGTGGGCAAGATGGTCCTGGACCGCAATCCTGAGAACTACTTTGCCGAGGTGGAGCAGGCCGCCTTCTGCCCGGCGTCCATCGTGCCCGGAATCGAGCTATCTGCAGACAAGCTCCTGCAGGGGCGATCGTTCTCCTATGCGGACACCCAGCGATACCGTCTGGGGCCCAACTACCTGCAGCTTCCCATCAACCGGCCAAAGGCCGCCGTCTGCAATAACCAGCAAAATGGGCCAATGCAATACGGGCCTTCCGGAAAAGGGACCGTCAATTTTGAACCCAGCACACTTGAGGGAGGCGCGCAAAAAGAAGCGCCCGCGGTTCCAGCATTCCGGCAGAGGCTGGATGGAGTTGTGACAAGGCGCAAGATCAGTCTCACCAACGACTTCGAGCAGGCCGGGGAGCGCTATCGTGGGCTTGGAAAGGTCGATTCGGACCACCTGGTTGACAATATTGTGGACTCTCTTGGCAAGGCAAACCGGGAGATACAGCAGCGCATGGTCGCAAATCTCACCAAAGCCGATGCCGAGTTTGGCAAGCGTGTAGCGGAAGGGCTGAAACTATAAGACATGCTACAATATGCTGCCGGAGGGTGACGGCTGCGGCGGGAGTGCCTGCCGCCGACAAATTTTTGGCTTGATTCGCGTTATGTTCCGTCGCATCTGGCAAGCCGTCCCGAAAGAATATCTTGCAAAGATTTCTGCAGCTAATCGAGAGTTCACATTTGCTCTCGCTCCGCCAGCCGTTGCCTGATCATCTCCTCCACATCTGCGTTCGACGTGCCGAAGACCTCGCGCAGGATCTCTTTTGCCGTATCCAATTCCATCGCCTTGAGGTCGAGCCGGTAGCTGGGAAAGACTTGCTGCTCGATTTTCGGCCTCTTTTGCATCGGCCAATGAAGATGCTCCAGAACTCCTGCCATGTCCGTTAGTTAGTACGTGTAAGAATAAATAGTTTTTGCAGAAAAAGGATAACAGTAAATGATTTTTAGCACTAATGAATGTATATATAAGATACAAATGATCCACTAATAATCTCTGCATAAATTTGGGTTGATAGAGTTGAATTGAATCTATTGGAGAAAAAGAATTGGCGAGCGGGGCGAAAGTAATCGGATGCCCGCCGCAGGGTACTCGGCTGCATTTCACAAGTCCGTGGCTGCTGCTATGCTAGGTGAACAAATCAATGGCAGCACTTGTGCTCGTGCTTGTGGTCTGCATCATGAATGTGTTCATGGTTGTGCGGCTTTCCGTCGTGCTGATGGGAATGCTCATGCTTATCGTGGGTATGACAACACATTTCGCTTCACCTCCTGATGTAATTGTATCTCGACATTACCTTGCTGGTAAGATATGTTTGTGATAGTTTTACTATAAATCTTTTTCTGCTTGGATAATGCCTTTGAAGTCGCATATATGTGGCAATAGATTATACAATTTGTAGCACGAACTATTGTGGGTAGGATAACTCGTAAACAGGGCAAATTTTTTATGGATAATTCATATGAACATATCTCTTTTTAGATCCTATTCGCTATGTTGTGCGGTCATAGTGCGCCGGAATCCGGGCAGATCTAAAATTTTTATAGTATATCTACTTGAGTAAGCGGCATTGTTGAAAAATGGCGCATTCGGAGGGCCGATTGCATTTTTGCCGGACACTTCTATCGTGGAATTATAGACCGATGCGGTTAGTTACGCAGAATACATGCCGTCTATATTATCATCATTATCATCATTGCTGCGTCTCGCATTAAAATCGCAGCTCTTCTCCCACCTGTAGTCCGTGATCCGGATTTGCCCACATGCGCAAGAACTGGTCTCCTCTTCGCACACCGATATTTGGAAATTCCTTGTCGGCAATTGCGCTCTCCAGGATGAGCAGTCCTTTGCAGTTCTTCTTGGCCAGGGACAGTATGTGCTGGTTGTCATGGCCATTTGCATCGAGAATGACTGCCGTGAGGAGATCAAAGCTGCTGAACGTGCTGCTTCTTCTTATGTCCGTTATGACCAATCCTGTCATATTTTGCAATCATCTCTCATTATGCATGCTTTCGCTCGAATAGATGCCCGACCAAATAGATCGAAAGGAAGAGGTGCGCCCTGGCCGTGGCAGACCGCCAGGGCATTTCGCAACCTTCGGTTACTGGTAAAGGAGGCCATTAACTGGCTGCTGTGCTCTTCACCAGTGCATTATCTTACATATTAATAAACTTATCGTTTTTTGTAATAATGCATTTTTTTTGTTAAAGCAACTCTGCAAAGACTCGATCGTTTGGGTGGCATAATGGGTGATTGGTCTATGCAATCCATGTGCCACCCAATTAACCCGAATAGCACCTATCGTTTATGATCTCCTAAATTATCCTGGAGCAGCACTTGAGCATCGGCATGCATGCTCGCCAGCTTTCTTGTCACTGGATGGCACAATCTAGAATTCCAGTGATGAAGTGAAGGCAGGATATATCCACGAGAAAATATTTAATCTTCAAGCAGATGTATCCTGTGTGACCCTTCAGTGACTCAGAT
>Ga0074199_1001156_pt1 | contig 26508 bp, 20 predicted proteins | sample EPASupsiteSAE347_FD_64528 | JGI IMG/M metagenome (GOLD analysis project Ga0074199, IMG submission 64528) | Bioremediated contaminated groundwater from EPA Superfund site, New Mexico - Sample SAE3-47 | ecosystem: Environmental > Aquatic > Deep subsurface > Groundwater > Contaminated ... | reverse complement strand
CCTCCCGCCCCCGCCACTCCCCCACCTCCCGCACCCGAATCCCCCGTCCGTTCCCTGCTGGCCAAGGCCCTAGCCAAGATTAGGTTCAGGAAACAGGCCAAGCTGGAAAAAATCATGGTCCTGGCCCGCAAGCAAGGCCAGGTTACCAATGACGACGCGCAAAAACTCCTGCGCGTCTCGGATGCCACGGCCACACGCTACCTCTCGGAACTGGTTAAAAATGGCCGGCTCCAGATGATAGGCCACCCCAGGCATGCCAGCTACAAGCCAATCCCCTAGCCTGTGGCTCAATCCCCGCCCTTGGTGAGTCATAGCTGTGGCTCATTTCCACCATTTGAGCCACAAGCCCCTGAAATCTTGATAACCAAAACCAGACGGCTATGGGTCGTCCTGTGTGGAGCCAAGGGGTATTGAACCCCTCAATCCGAGTGTCGATCACGGATTCCTCACCATGAGGTGGCCCCTCGAGCTCCACGACAAAAATTATATCAAACATTTTTTAAAACAAAAAGTCCGATCCCCGTTTGGGTTTCGGACTTTGGGAGTTCAGATAGAATCCGTGATCGACATTGTCAGTATAGCAAAACTAAATAATAAGTCAAGTAGCTAGCCACAAGCCCCTGGCAGTTTTGGGCAAAAAGAAAAGGCCGGCTCTCGTGGGGAGAGACACGGCCTTCGTGGTGCGAGGGCGCGCCGGGAGGATCTTCTTCAGGCACACTTCTTCTTCTTGGGCACTCGGGACATCTGGGCCTGAATCTCCTCTTCATCCATGAAGAAGTAGCCGCGGTCGCGATCAGTGCAGCTTCCGTCGCATGGACCGATGACCGTCATCGTGAGGGGTTCCTGAAATTCGGCGACGTAAGGCTCACCCTCGTCATCGATGACCTTGACTTGATAGGTGAACCTGGCATGGTGGTCGCCGCTGCACCCATGCGCCCACTCAAGGCGGTGGTCGCCCCACCTCTCTTCGTCCAGGGGCTGATTGGCGCCACGGCGCCATGCCCGAAACCTAACGCTTTTTCCCACGCGATTACCCTCCTGGCTTGGTAGGAACAGCAAATTGAATCACACAAAAACTCAAATTATCCTATCAATGAATTATATACTTGTCAATCAAGCAAAATTTTGGCCAGCAATATCGTAAAACGGCGTTTTTTGTGGCCGATTTTTTCTATTGATAAATCCCCGCTTTTTTGCTATGGTATTTGGGTATATCAGGAATATTGCGGGTTCGTAGCTCAGGCTTGCCCGCCCGAACATCGGGCGGGTGAAGTTAGAGCGATAGCTCATGTTTAAACAGTATTATGGGTTCGTAGCTCAGATGGTTAGAGCGCGTCGTTGACATCGACGAGGTCAGAGGTTCGATCCCTCTCGGACCCACCAGCCTTCGCCAAGGCTTCGGCCGGCCGATGGCCATTAAAAATATATGCCGAGGTAGCTCAGTGGTAGAGCAGGTGCCTGAAGAGCATCGTGTCGCGAGTCCGATTCTCGCCCTCGGCACCATAAAATAATCTGGCGGGGGCGCGTAGCTCAGTTGGTTAGAGCGCGTCACTGATAATGACGAGGTCGAAGGTTCGATTCCTTCCGCGCCCACCAGAATCCATTATCATTAATCATACACCTATGAAAATGGATCCTTGCCCAACATGTGGCAATGAGGAATGCACTTGCGAATCATAGAACACATCCCCCGGCGCATGCCGGGGTTTACGGGGTATGGCCTAATTGGCTAAGGCACCACGTTTGGGACGTGGGGATTCTCGGTTCGAGTCCGAGTACCCCGACCACAATACGGTTCGCCCGGCATACGCCGGGCGTGGGGCGAATGCCCCACGAGTCCGAGTACCCCGATTTCCAAGACTCCAACCAAAACAGCCCTCCTTTGCCGGAGGTCTGTTTTGAAGTTATACTAAACGCATGAATCAACAAAATATCAACCTAGCCCCGTTAGCATCCAGCCCGGCCGCGCATAAAAACAATTTCGCGTTCATAGATGGCCAGAATCTTAATCTCGGCATTCAAAGCTTGGGTTGGAAATTGGATTTTGCGCGTTTTCGCCGTTATCTTGCGGAAAAATATCTGGTGACAACGGCGTATTATTTTATTGGCTATGTTCCGGGAAATCAACCGCTTTATTCCACGCTTCAGAAGATGGGATATGTGCTGGTGTTAAAACCGACCATTCCGGATGGGCGCGGGAGCGTAAAAGGCAATATAGACGCTGATCTTGTTTTGCAAGCAATGATCGATTTTCCAAATTACGACAAAGCGATTATAGTATCGAGTGATGGCGATTTCTATTCGCTCATAAAACATCTTTATGAAAACAACAAACTGCGTTTTGTGATGAGCCCGTACGTTAAAACTTGCTCAACACTGCTCAAAAAAGAGGCCAAAGAAAAAATCGTGTTTATGGACAATTTGCGAAAAAAGCTTGAGTATAAATGAAAAAGCACCGCCAAGGGACGAAACCCAAGGAAGTGCTTCTTCTTGTGGATATTTGTAATATAGCATAGGCGAATACTAAAAGTCAATGGCCCGCAGAACCTTTAGAGAAGAATGAAGGAGACTTCGCGATTTTTCCAATCATAAAACCCTCCCGCGAACGGGAGGGTTTTATTTTATCGTTAGACGTATATCAATACGCCTCTACTAACCAAAGGTTAGAAATCACGACGTGGGGGACGGCTGCCGCCGAACCCGCCGCCACCGCGGTTGAATCCGCCGCCGGTGCGGGGAGGACGGTCTGTCATCGGACGGGCTTCATTCACAACAATGTTTCTGCCACCCATGTCAGTGCCGTTAAGAGCCGCTATAGCAGCTTGCGCTTCCTCATCAGAAGACATTTCCACGAATCCAAAACCTTTGCTTCTGCCAGAGAACTTATCCATGATTACCGAAGCGGAAACCACGGAACCGTGCTGGCTGAAGAGGTCTTTGAGTTCGTCGTCAGTAGTGCTGTAAGGGAGGCTGCCAACGTAAAGTTTGGTGCTCACAAGACTTGGTCTTAATAATTTAAAGCACCTCATCGGCGCTTTTGGTCATTAAGAAAAATAAATACTTACTACAACCCCATTTTACGACCAATTTATTTTGCTCTAACGGCAAAAGTTAAAACAAGATTGCTACTGTATACTAGCACAATTCTCAAAAAAAAGCAAGTTTTACAGCCCGGTGGCCCGTCCCACCCCATACACCAAAACCACGCCCAAACCCACCCAAATCAGCTGCTGCCAGACATACCGGCGCTTGTCCTCGTGCTGGAGCTCGGGGATCAAATCAGCCATGGCCAGGTAGATGAAGTTGCCGGCCGCGACAGCCAGCAGATACGGGATGATATTATCAAGGCGCTGAGCCACAAAATAGGCGGCAACGGCGCCAGCCACGCTGGTTAAACCAAAGGCTACGTTAAAAATAGCAGCCTTGAGCCGAGAGAGTCCGGAATAAACCAGAATCGAAAAATCAGAAACCTCCTGCGGAATCTCGTGGAAGATAACCGCCACCGTGGTCACCACGCCCAAACGGAAATCGGTTAAAAAGGCGCCGGCAATAATCGTGCCGTCTATAAAATTATGCAAACCATCGCCCACCAAGTTATTGATGATAAGATGGGTTTTGTAGACGCCCTTATCTTCGTCTTTGCAGCCGCAATGGTGATAGTGGATGATTTTCTCGATGATGAAGAAAAAGAAAATACTGGCCAAGACCGCGCCGAACATCGCGCTCATGTTTTCCGGAGCGTCTTCAGCCATTTCCGGCAAGATGTCAAAAAACACCACGGCCAAAAGCGTGCCCACGGCCAAACCCACGAAAGACCGCAAAAACCTGGCGCTTCTTTTGCCGGTCGGAAAGAACGCCAAGATTCCGACAATCGAGACCAGGCTGACTATAAAAGTGGCGATAATGGAATAAAGCAACATATCACTTAGTATACAGACTTACAACCCGCTCGGCAAAATCGAGAATGCCGAAATGGCAAAAGGCGTGTAATCAATAACAGCCGTAGTATCGGCCATGGCCGCGTCTGTTGAGGCGTCGCCATCCGGACTCGAAGTGGTCGGGCCGGAAGCGCTCCCCCACCAGTTGTTCTCGGCCGTAAGAGTGCCTGTGGTATCGGAATAATGAATGCCAGCGAACGGAGTGGCGCCAGCCACGCGGTTGTTGGCATAGAAATTATTGCCGCTCGTATTACCAATGTGTAAATTAGCTTCATCGGCCGTTGTGCCAATGGCTATACCGCGATGATTGCCAGTAAAGGTTGAACCTTGGATATTGGCGTTAGCCAGGGTTGATATGCCAATACCTTCCAGATTATCTTGCACTGTTGAATTAGTAAGAGTCAGCGAGGTTAAATCGCCGCTGATGGCAATTCCGTAACCGCTGCTGTTTTTGATTATCGAATTAGAAATCGTAGCCGTACCGGCTGACATAACAATCATATTGCCGTTATAACCGCCATAAGCGACAATGCCGTGATTAACAGAAATAGCCGAGGTGGCCGTGCCGGCAGTAATCTTATCCCAGTCGCCGGCTGTGCCAGTGCTGGCGCCATCGCCGTTGGCGTCACCAGCATAGGTGTCGTCTTTAGACGATGTAATCACGGCCGCATTTATAACATCACTAGCCGAACCTAATATCAGCGAGCCGCTCACGGTTATAGCGCAAGACAAGGCATTTGTATTACAGCCTTTCTGGCTGCCGCTGGTATTCATCTTAATAACCACGCCTGGATTAACTGTTAATGTAACACCAGGCGCAACCGTAAAGTTGCGATTAACTAGATAGGGTTTTGTCGATGTAGCTATAGTTGTGTTAGCGCTTACCGTGTCGCCGCCAAAGCCAAGCGTCGTGAAGCCGGCATCATAAGTATTGCCATTAAAGATATTCGACAACCCGCTTGTTTCTACGCCGTTACTCGTCTTCAAAGCAAAACAATAACTAGTATTTTGCGTCAAGCCAGTTACTGTAGCCGTAGCCACAGCGCCCTCGGTCGTAGACGGGACTGGTTCACCTGTTGTAACTTGCGTAGCGCTCCCCCAGCTGCTTTCAGTATCAGTAATAGGGCAATTTCCAGTTGAAGACGCATAATAACGGATATCATAAGCAGTCGGCGGAGTAGATAAATTGCCAAACTTCGGCGTGGTCCAGTACAAACGGACGGAGGTGGTGGTTGTATAAATATATTGTTGTTGCAAGTTAGTAACCACGCGCGGAATAGTGGTGTTTTGACTGTTCAAAGATTTTGGCGTGCCCTTGATATTAGTCGTGGTATCCGAAGCCTTGCCATTTATAAGCACCCCGTCATTGGTCGCCCAATTGCTCGCTAGTGTTCCGTCGCCTGTCGGGTCTTTGCGTTCCATGGTTTGTTTAGTATCGTTATCACCGGCATTCAACCAAGCAGGAGCTGTTGAGCCAGCTTTATCAACTAACGATCCGTTTGATTTACGTAACTTCAAAAGGTCACCGCCGTTAACTAAGGCGCCAGTATAAAACTGATCAGCTGAAATATCAGAAACAGTATTATCGTCTGTCCTCTCTAATAAGAAATAACTCTTGGCCGCGATAGTTTTACCAGCGCCTATGGTGATATTTGGTGTAGTGCTAGAAGCAATTAATGTCCACCCGCTTATATCTACAGAAGAATTTCCAGGATTATACAACTCAATCCACTCATCAGCTGTTAATGCCGCGGTAGTCCCCATCCAGGCTATTTCGTTGATAACCACCTCGTGCGTAGGCACTAGTTCAAGCGTTAAAGTATAAGTGTTATTGGTCGTAATATCGCCGTCCGCCTCTTGAGCTTGAATAGTAAAATTATTGGCTCCCTCAACTAAAACAATTCGCTTTGACCAGGCCAAACTCTCAACCGTGGTTGTGGCCGTAGTAATACCTAAAGTTATGGTAATAATGTCTCCATTATCGCCAGTGCCGTAAATAGTTACCTCAACATCGCCAGTAGCCGGAATTTCATCAACCGTAGTACTCAATAAAGTAGAGCTAGACGCTGGCGTATCAATAGTCAGATGAGGTACTGATAAATTAAGATAAGTCGAGGTATTGGCATTATCTGAATAATTTCCAAGATTACTATATCGGTCGCGAGCCCGGGAACGAAAACCATAAATATGTTCATCAGCGCCCAAATCAAAAAGCGAGGATAATAAAACTGTCTCCGCAATCCAATCCTGCCAATCCCCACTATCCACCTGGTACTGAATATCAAAACTCGCCACAGCCGGAGAGCCGGTAATGTCCTTATCTTCACCGGTCCAGGAAACTGCAAAAATAGCGCTGGTGGTGGTCGCTGACAAAGCAGTCACAGCCGAAGTCGGCGGCAGAGTGTCGCGCGCCAGAATGGGAATATAGTAAGAATTATTTTGCTTCTTCGGCTCTTCCGGCTGCGGCGTTACAACTGGCGCCGGCAAAAACTCCGGCGTTGTTTCTGGAGCAGGAGTTGTTTGCGGAGTTTCGACAGGCGCGGGAATAATATCCGGTGCTTGTTCAACCAGCGCTGTGTCTGGTTCTGGTTCTGAAATTGGAGATTGGTTATTGGTGTTTTCTTGGTGCTTGGAGATTGGTGTTTGGTTATTGCCTGCAACTGGTTCTGGAATTTTTGCTGGAGCGATCAATTCTGTCCTATACGTCAGCGGTGACGTTGGAAGCTCCCCCTCCTTTATTAAGGAGGGGGTTGGGGGGTGGTCGACTTCCTCACCCAAAACTTGCGGTTCAGGAGTTGGGGTTTGGGCCGCTGATTCTTTTGACCAAAAAGAGAAGGCGCGCGCGATATGCGTGCCCTGTTCTATTATCCAATTTTTTACTGCCTGCCAAGCGCTGGCTGTCCAGTCAATAACTTGATTATAAACCCTGACAATCGCCGGCTGATTATCTTGCCCGGTTTCAGAAGCGGCTTGAACTGCCTGGAGCGGGGAACAAACAAGCGCTGAGCTCAAAAATAAAGCCAAAAAACACAAAATAAATCCCCTCTTCCCATGGGCCCTGGATTGTGCGGCCGGTTGTTTTATCATAGCTCTAGCCAAACTCTACTTTAACAAAAACATAGCCAAATAACAAGCAAATTTGACAAATCTTACATTATTCAGTAAACTCAAAATGATTTAAAATCAACTGCTCCAAAAAGCAGCCCACCCTGTCGCCCAAGGAGAACTATATGACAGGAAAGAGCACCTTAGAGCCCTGCTCCGAGGCCGAGGTGATGTCTGAACTCGGTCTCACTCCAAGCGCGCCCACCCGGACCGCTGCGGCCAAGAGACGCCCTTCGGCCGAACCGCGGACCTACTACGTCGATGAGCTCATCGGCGGCACCATCTGTGTGGCCTGCGGCGAAGCCATCGACGAGTCCGAAGACCCGCCGTTCCGCTGCGCCAACTGCCGCACGCTCTATGTCGCCCGAGCGCGCGCCTAGCGGCCATGAGCCGCGCAACCCAACCCTGCCGACACGAACTCCGTGCCGGCAGCCTTTTTTATAAAATACGAATAAACTCACCGAGCTTTGTTTGTCATTCCCGCGAAAGCGGGAATCCAGAGTCCAATGCGTTTAACCCTGGATTCCCGCTTTCGCGGGAATGACACTATTTTGTTCTATTAAAAAATTCGTATTTTCGTACTTGATTCGTAATTCGTAGGGATTCACATTTTTTCCGGCGCTTGAATGCCTAATAACCCCAAACCGTTCCGCAAAACTATTTGCACGGCTTTGATAAGCAGTAAGCGCGCGTGCTTGGTCTCTTCGTCTTCGGCGCGCAGCACCTGGTGCTGGTGGTAAAAAGAGTTAAACGCCTGGGAGAGGTTAACCAAATAATCGCAAACCAAATTCGGGCTGCAGCCGGCCGTGGCCTGGGCCACTGTTTTTGGAAATGACAAAAGCTTGAGCAGTAAAACTTTCTCTTCTTGGCTTCCCAGTTTGGCAAAATCAATTTTGCCGGGCGCGATCGGAGTTTCTTCTTTCAAGATGCTGGCGATGCGCGCGTGGGCGTATTGGACATAAGGGCCGGTTGCGCCCTCAAAAGCAATGGCCTCGGCCGGGTTGTAATGAATGGCCTGGGTTGACGTTACCCGCAGCAGGAAAAACTTTAAAGCTCCCAAGCCAATAACCGCGGAGCGCTCATGAGCTTCGGATTCCGGCAATTCCGGAAAACGTTTTTTTATTTCAACAAGAGCCAAAGCTTTCACTTCTTTGATAATAGCGTCCGCGTCCACCACTTTTCCCTCGCGCGATTTCATCTTGCCTTCCGGCAAAAACACCAAGCCATAAGAAAGATGCTGCAAATTGGCGGCCCACTTGAATCCCAAGCGCTTAAGGATGGCGAATAAAACCCTAAAATGGTATTCCTGCTCGTGCCCGACCACGTAAACCGCGCGGTTGAATTTCCACTCCTTCTGGCGGGCCACGGCCAAGCCCAAATCCTGGGTAATATACACCGAGGTGCCGTCCGAGCGCTGCAAAACTTTTTTGTCCAAACCAACGCCGGTTAAATCAATCCAGATTGAATTGTCGGCCTCCTGGTAAAAAACGCCTTTTTTCAACCCGGCGCTGATAATCTTTTTGCCCGAGAGATAAGTCTCGCTCTCGTAATAATTTTTGTCAAAATGGCTGCCCAATAATTTATAGGTTTCGCCAAAGCCGTCATAAACCCAGCTGTTCATTTTTTGCCAAAGCTCGCGCGCGGCCTTATCCCCGGCTTCCCAATCGCGCAGCTTCTCTTGCGCCGCAACGCCGATTTTGGACTGGCTGAAAAAATCCTGCCTTTTTTTGGCCAGCTCCTCGCTGGATAATAAAGAAAACTGCGGCTGCGTCAGGGCGTATTCTTGCCATTCGCGCTCAAACTCTTTTTCAAAAAGCACGTAAAACCGGCCCACAAAATGATCGCCCTTTTCGCCGGCTTCTTCCGGAGTCTTGCCTTCTCCCCACTTCTGGTAAGCCACCATGGATTTGGTGATATGAATGCCGCGATCATTGATGATTTGATTTTTAACCACTTTATTGCCGGAGAGCTCCAATAAATTGGAAAAAGCCATGCCTAAAATATTATTGCGGATATGGCCAAGATGCAGCGGCTTATTGGTGTTTGGGGATGAATATTCCACCAGGACTTTTTCCTTTTTTCCGCTTGAGGCGCCGTAATGCCTGCCTTCTTTTATGATGGCGCTCAATACCTCGTCTCCCAGGGTTTTTGTTTGTACAGTGATATTCAGATACCCGGCTTGGGCCTCGGCTTTGGCAATGGATTTAGACGCCAGTCCGGCCGCGAGCTTGGCAGCGATTTCTTGCGGTGAAAGTTTCAGCTCTTTGGCGAAAGGATGGCAGGCCAAGGCAAAATCTCCAAACTGGGGTTCGGCATTAACAAGCTCTATCTCCGGCGGCTGCCAGGAGAAAGCCTTTTTGAACGCACTGTTAACCGCTTTTTTTATGTCGAGAATAATCATATCTAGGTCAAGATTATCATAAAAATGCCAAAAAAGCGAGAAGATATGATATAATGCAGAAATGACAAATACCAAAATCCAAATTTCAAAAATTAAACGCGTCATCCTGAGCGGAGTCCCGCCGCAGGCGGGACGAAGTCGAAGGATCTCGTGGTTTAACACTGGGATCCCTCGACTCCCCCTTCGACTCGCTTCGCTCGCTCAGGGTTCGCTCGGGATGACGGCTAAAATCAGCTGGGTTTTGGGATTTGGATTTTTACTGCTGCCGTTCGCAGCCCTCGCCCAAACCGATCTCTCGGCCGGCCATACCATGCGCTCGCCGGCCAATGACTGGGAAATTACGGTTGCCCCCAACACTGTTACCAAGTCGCTGTACGTGGATTTTCATGAAGCCGCTTCTCATCCGGAAATACCTCTGGATAAAGAGCTGGTTTCAAAAGTCTATTTCTACGCCTTTTTGCCGGCAGCGGCCAACCGGCTCGATTTTCCTTTGAATCTCTCCGCAACTTATCCGCAAGATGAAGCGCGTTTTAAGGAAATTTTTATTTTTGACGAGCCAACCGCCAGTTGGCGCCATTTATCCGGAAACATCGACCCAACCGCGAACCGGCTTAGCGCCCAGACCTTGCGGGCCTCGGGCTTTGTGGCTGTGCTGGCGGACAAGCTCGCCCGCAGCGAGTATCTTAAAGAAGAAATAAACTCCCCTTCGATTCTGGTGGCTGACGCTTTAAGCGGCGAAATATTGCTGGAACGGAATAGTAATACCAGCCGCCCAATCGCCAGCCTGACCAAGATGATGACCGCGGCAGTGTTTTTGGATAACAACCCGGGCTGGAATAAAAAAATTGCCATGCAAAAGTCGGACGACACGATTCCGGTAAAAATTTACGTAAAAACGGGCGATAAAATTTCCACCCGCGATTTGTTTTTCGCGGCCTTGGTGCCTTCGGCCAACAACGCGGCTAAGGCCCTGGCCCGCTCCACCGGGTTGACCAATGGCGCCTTTGTGGCGGAGATGAACCGAAAAGCCAAAGACCTGGGCATGGCTGACACGCGCTTTGTGGAGCCGACCGGTCTTGCCTCCGGCAATGTTTCCACCCCGGCGGATTATCTGAAATTGGCGCGCAGCCTGGCAAAAAATGATTTGTTCCGCCAGGCCACGACCATTAAAAAATACAGCTTCAGCCTTTTGCGCGGCAAAAAAACCATTAAAATCACGGTGGCCAACAGCAATAAAATACTGGACAGCCCCTTTACCATTACCGGCTCAAAAACCGGCTACACCACCGAGGCTGGCCGGTGCCTGCTTATCAGCGCCAAAAATAAAGACAACCGCGAAGTGATTGCCATCACTATGGGCGCCACCAAAGCCGGAGCGCAATGGACGGATATGAATGCGCTTTTGGCCGCGGCGCTGGGAGATAAAAGCGGCTACGCGATAGCCAATAGTCAATAAAAATGAAAATGACAAATGTCAAAGCTCAAAGTTTAAATCAATGTCAAAATCCTAAGTCTAAAATAACTTTTGGCATTAAATTATTTGACATTCATTTGGCATTTGGATTTTGGACTTTGGCATTTTTTATTTGGTTATTACCGACCCTGGCTCTCGCCGCCGAACCAACTTATAACTTTCCCGTGGCTGTTACCAGGGCAGACAACGCCACTGCCTCGACCAGCTTTACTCTTCCCTTTTTCGTCATTGGCCGGGCCGTGGCCTTGGATTTGGGAAACGACGGCACCAGCGAGCTGGCGGTCTCGGCCGCTAACGGCTTCGCTCCTTATGTGTTTCTTCTCCGCCAGGATGGCTCGATAATCAGCCAGTGGCTGGCTTATGATAAAAAATTCCAAGGCGGCGTAAGAATCGCCTCAGGTGATGTTAATAATGACGGCAAGCCGGAAATTATTACTGTCCAGGCCGGGGAGACCTTGCCGCTGGTGAAAATTTTTAATGGCTTTGGCGCCAAAATCCAGGAATTTTCTTTAAACGACAAAAAATACGCCAACATAAAAAATCTCCTTGACGCGGTGGGTAATCCGTTAAACAATATTTTTTCTTTGGCTGTTAAAACTGGCAATACCCCGGCCACGCTTAAACTGCCCAAGCAAGTCAAAGCTGTTAGCCAAACCGGCAAAACAATTATTGTCAATTTAACCGACCAGAGGTTGTCTTATTACCAAGATGGGATGCGTCTCAACTCCTACCGCGTCTCCACCGGCCGCTGGGGTTTTGCTACCCCGATTGGCGAGTTTAAGACGCAGAACAAGATACCGCGGGCCTATTCCAAAGCCTATGGCCTGTACATGCCTTTTTGGATGGCATTTTATCGCGGCGAGTACGGCATTCATGAACTGCCGGAATGGCCCAATGGCTATAAAGAAGGCGAGAACCACTTGGGCACCCCGGTCTCCCATGGCTGCATCCGCTTAGGCGTGGGGCCGGCCAAAACATTATATGATTGGGCTAAAGTGGGCACCACGGTCATTGTTCAAAAGTAGCAATAATTGGTATAATAAACTAAGAATATTAAATTTTCTGTCATTGCGAGCCGAAGGCGAAGTAATCTTATCAACGCGCTCAGTGCGGCTATCAGATTGCTTCGTCGCTAACGCTCCTCGCAATGACAACCACATTCGTATATTCGTAAAAGATTCGTAATTCGTAGGAGTTATGGATAATAAAAATAAAACGCAGCTGGATAAATTATTTAAAATTGCGGTTGAACAAAAGGCTTCTGACCTTCATATTATTGTCGGCAAGCCGCCCATCCTGCGCGTTGACGGCGAATTGAAAGAAATTCCGAACGAGGCCGCGCTGACAGCCGAGGGCGCCCAGGCGCTTATCTTTGGCATTCTCTCTGATCTGCAGCAGCAAAAATTCATAGCCGAACGGGAGCTGGACATGTCTTACGAGATTACCGATTTCTCCCGTTTCCGCGTCAACATGCATTGGGAAAAAGGCAATGTCGGATTAGTGGCCCGGATTGTGGCCAGCCGCATCCCCACCATGGAGCAGATACTGATGCCGCAAATTGCCTACCAGATGGCGCGCTTAACCGACGGCTTGATTTTGGTTACCGGCCCCACCGGCTCCGGCAAATCCACCACCCTGGCGGCCATGCTCAATCTGGTTAACACCGAACGCAATTGCCATATCGTCACTTTGGAGGATCCGATTGAATTTATCTACGCCCCCATAAAAAGCATCATCAAACAGCGCGAGCTCGGCAGCGATATGCTCACCTTCGCGGCCGGCTTAAAACACACCTTGCGCCAGGACCCGAACGTGATTATGGTGGGCGAGATGCGCGATTTGGAAACCATCGCCGCCACCATGACCTTGGCCGAAACCGGGCACTTGGTGCTGGCCACCTTGCACACCATTAACGCGGCCCAGACCGTGGACCGGATTATCGACGCTTTTCCGCCTTACCAGCAAGATCAGATCCGGGTTCAGCTTTCCATGTCCTTGCGCGGCATTATCTCGCAGCGGCTGGTGGTAAAACAGGGCGGCGGCCGCATCGCGGCCCGCGAAGTTTTAATCAACAACCCGGCCGTCTCCAACCTGATACGCGAAAATAAAATCGCCCAAATTAAAACAGTCATTCAAACCGCGGCCGACATCGGCATGAATACCATGGACCAGGATTTAAAACGCCTGTTCCAGCAAAACGCCATTTCCAAAGAAACAGCCATAGCCAACATGCTCGACGCGCGCTCGTTAAGCTCTTAATCCTTATGTTAGAAAGTGGCGATTTAAAAAAGTACAGCGTCTTCTCCGGGCTGTCAGAAGATGAGTGCTCGGTTTTGCTGCCCTTGCTCTCCGAACAAAAATACAACGCCGGGGCCGTAATTTACAGCGCCGGTGAAGAAAGCGGAGAGCTGCATTTGGTGGAATCGGGCGAAGTAATCATCACTCACCGCCTGGACCATGAATCAGTAACTTTAGCCCGGCTTACCTCTGGCTATTTTTTTGGCGAGAGCGGCTTAGTGGAGGCCTCCCACCGCCACCGCACTTTTGCCTTGGCCGTAACCGAAACCGCGGTTATTAAACTGACTCTGGCTAACTTTAATAAGCTTAAAACAACGCAGCCGCATGTCGCCTTTGCCATTTTGATTAAAATCGCCCGCGTGCTTTCTGAGCGCTTAACCGACAACACCGTGCGCATCGGGATTATTTCCTCCATCAGCCGCCTGATTAACGACCCGGCAAAAAACAAAAACCTCAATACCCTGGCCCAAGACGTAATAACCATAACCTTGCAAGCCATCCCTTGCCACCAGGCTTTCTTGGGAGTTTATCTAAAACACAATCCCGACCACTTGCGCATTCTGGCCAGAGCCGGCCTTTCTTATAAAGAACTGCCAACCGAACTGCCCACCGATACCGACCCCTACCTGAATGAACTGCACCGCCATGACAGCGAAATCCTGCTGCGCAGCGACCGGTATGCCCAAGGCGAGAAAGTTTTTTACGCCAAAAAAAATCTTTTGGGCCGGGCCATTAAAGTGGAAGACAATAATGTCGGGGTGATTGTTTTGGCCGACAAGTTAAGCGGCGAATTCACCACCCAGAACAGCCTGGTTCTGCAAATCATTGCCGGCCTGATTGCCTTTGCCTTGGAGGAATCTTACGAGCAGGAAAAAAAGCGCGCCGGGGAAGAGCTGGAGCGGAAATACATCGGGTTATAATAAATACAAAACAAAACCAGCCTAGGGTTTAAACCCTAGGCTGGTTTTGTTTTTGGTGCGCCGTGCAGGATTCGAACCTGCGACCATTTGCTTAAGAGGCAATTGCTCTACCAGGCTGAGCTAACGGCGCCTATGCCCTCGCCCCGATTCGAACGGGGAATAACAGGTTCGAAGCCTGTCGTGATATCCATTTCACCACGAGGGCGAAAGCCATGGCAGGCTACAACCCCCATAGAATAGCACAGGCTAATCAGAAAAATCAATCCCAAAATTCTAATCCATCCTGGACGAACCAAGTCTCATTCAACCCAACCGGACAATATACCTCTACGCGTTAAAAGAGACGCACGCAGTGCGTCTCTACAATAATTCATTGTTTTCTATTCTTTATCTGCGTCATCAGCGCAATCTGCGACCATCTGTGGTTCTGACTTATGATGATTGCGACTTCAGAGCGTCCTTTAGAGTTTTGCCGGCTTTAAACTTAGGCACCATCACGGCCGGCACCTGGATGCGCTCGGTCGGCTTCTGCGGGTTGACTCCAACCCGGGCCTCGCGCTTGCGCGCCAAAAAAGCGCCAAAGCCGGTCAGTACCGCCTCACCGCCTTCTTTCATAACTTGGATTACTACGTCTTCAAAAGCGTTGAGCACGTCCTCAACCTCTTTCTTGTTCACGTTCGCCCGGGAGGCAATCCGTTCCACCAGCTGGTCTTTATTGACTTTGTTTCCTTTTGGCATAAGTCTTTTGCTTCGCCCCCTAGTATAACAAAAGGGATTATTTTGTTCAAACCGCGGTCTTGGCGTCCAGCCGCTGAATCGATGTCGCTTGGCCGGTAACAGAATCAACCTCGATTAAAACCGAGTCTACCCGCGCCTCCCCTGACTCCGGAATCTCATGTCGCCGCGGCAACTGGTCCAAAAAAGTGGCGATAATTCCCTCTTTCTCGTCCCCGATAACCGAATCAGCTGCCCCGCACATGCCAATATCCGTGATGTAAGCCGTGTGATTAGACAAGATGCCGGCATCAATCGTGCCCACGTGCGTGTGCGTGCCCACCACCGCGCTTACCCGGCCGGCGGCGTGATGGCCCAAAGCCACGTTTTCCGAAGTGGCCTCGGCCTGCAAATCCACCAAAATTATCTTGACTGACTTGGGAAGCTCCTTGAGAATATCGTCCAAAGCGTGAAAAGGCGAACTGGCGGCCTTGTTTATAAACACTTGTCCCAGCAAGTTTATTATGGCCACCTGGGTGGCCCCAACTTCTATAACCTTATAGCCGCTCCCGGGAACATTGCCCGGCCAGTTGGCCGGCCTAATCAGGGGCCAGGCTTTGTCGCTGAACAGCTCCACCCCCTCGGTCTTATCGGCCCAATGGTTGCCGGTGGTAAAAAAATCAACTCCCGTGGCGCGAACTTCTTCCAAAGTGCTTCGCGTCAAGCCCACCCCATGGGCGATATTTTCCACGTTGGCCACCACCAAATCCGGATTATATTCTTTTTTCCATTGCGGCAAAACAGCGGCCAATGCTTGCCGTCCGATTTTACCAACAATATCGCCGATGAAGATAATTTTCATAACCCCTACGAATTATCAGCCAGAGGCTGACCAGCCTTTGGCTGGCGGGTACCATTTACAAATATACGAATAAGAAACAAAACGAGTATAGCAGAGGAATTGGGTTTTTACAAACAGACTATTGATGTTAAACTTGAATTGGAGAAATTGTTATATTATTAAATTGTTTCATAACAGTATAGCAATATAACAATTTAACAATGAATTTCGATGGCTAAATTAAGTCAAATCGCAAAATACCTACCACCCACCATCTTAGCCGCCTTGGCATTTGTTCTCTATTATTCCACCCTCGCCCGCTCCATCTATCTCGAAGACAGCGCCGAATTCGTGACCGCCGCCAGCACGCTCTCCATCCCCCATCCTTCGGGCTATCCTTTATATATACTGACGGCCAAGATCATTTCGCTTTTCCCATTCCTGCCGACCATTGTTGAGCGGATAAATTTTGTTTCCTTGTTTTGGACATTGGCCGCGATCGTACTTCTCTACTTCTGCGTCTCTAAACTATATTCAAGAACCATTGCTTGGGCTTTGAGTTTTATCTTTGCCGTTTCCCCCCTGGTCTGGCAGCAAGCCACTTATGCCGAAGTTTATTCGCTCAATACTTTTTTCTTTGTTCTGTTGTTTTGGCTTTATCTTTATTATCGGGATAATCCTTCCCACAAAAGACTCTATTTGTTGATTTTTACTTACGGCCTCTCGCTCACTAACCACTACTTACCTTTGGCGATTGGACCGTTGCTGGCGGCATGGCTACTGTCATTGCGAGCGAAGCCAGCAGGCGTAGCGAAGCAATCCTACAGTCGCGATAAAGAGAGTCCATCAGATGAACTTCTTCAGCGCGATGATAGGATTGCTTCGGTCGCGAGTACGCTCCCTCGCAATGACATTGTATTTTATCTAAAACTCTTTTGTTTTTTCTTACTGGGATTAATCCCCTACCTCTATATTCCCATCCGCGCCGCCATGCATCCGCCTTTTGCCTGGTTTAGGGGCGACATGACCAAACTCTTAACCTATAACCTGGCCTATGGCTACAAAATCTCGGGCCATACTCTGCGCTATATCCATGATATTCTTAAAAGCCTGCTGGAAAGCTTCGGCTGGGTTGGTTGGTCTTTATCTTTTACCGGCTTTGTGGCCTTGTTTTGGAAAAAACATTTTTTAAGATGGCCGGCAACGATCAGTTTTGCCCTGCTTTCAATTGGATTGGTGACAGTGCTTTCAAGCGGCCAAGAATACACTCTGTTTGCCAGTTCTTTTTACAAAACCCTGCATGTTCCGGCTTTAATGGCGAGCCTCCTGCCTTTGGGCTGGCTGCTCCAGCTGATATACAAAAGCAAATTCCGTTTTTTGCTTTTTTATCCTCTGTTGTTGCTTCTGCTCTCGCTGCCGGCTGGCGATTTGGGCGGGAGATGGCTGGCTAACAACCGCGGTGATTATAATTTTCTGGACAGTTATTCCCTGCGCTTGCTTGAATCTTTGCCGCCCAAGGCCGCGCTTTTTGTCCATCACGATAATGTTGTTAATGATCCGATAATTTTCAGCCTGGCCTACCAGCAATACGTAAAAAAAATAAGGCTGGATATAACCATCTATTCGCTGACCCCGGTTTTTTTGCCGCCCGATGATTTTCCGGTCTCCGAGCTCGGCTCGGTCCGCGAGCTAAAATCAAAATTGGTGGAAAAATATTTAATCGGGCATAAAAATAATTTTTCCAGCCTATGGGCCACCGCGCCGCTCCCCGGCGGCGCCAGCAACGGCTTTGTTTATCAAATTTCCGGGGAACAAAAAATAACAAACGCGGCCTGGGCGCCGGAGAACCTGGAATTGCCGGCTGTCCGCGATGATGTTTTTTCCCGATTGCTTGTTGCCAAATATTATTACGACCTCGCCGCGCGGTTCTACGGCCAAGGCGACCTTAAAACCGGCCAGTGGTTCTTGGTCCGGGCCATTAGTTATGATCCGGATGAATTCAGCGAGTATTATTACAAAATTACCGCCCTGCGCGATAATTACTTTAAACAAAACGACTTTAAATAAAACATTGACTCTAAATAAAGCAGACACTACAATAAATTTACCCAGCTTTATTTGTCATTCCCGACTTGATTGGGAATCCAGGGTCAATCGCGTGAAACTCTGGATTCCCGCTTTCGCGGGAATGACACCCCATGCTCATGTTGATAAATTCGTATATTCGTACAGATTCGTAATTCGTAGGTGAATATGCCTTATTTCAGCCATTTGCTAAAAAGCAAAGTCAAAGACAGCGCCGAATTTGTTATTGGCAAACTCTCAGACATGGTGGTTATGCCTAAAATCGGCGAATACGCGCCCTTGGAATTCATCCAAGTCAGGCTGAAAAAAAACGGCCATACAGCCTATATTCCTTATGAGTACGTGGAGAATCTGGGCAGCCGGGCCATATCCTTAAAAAATACCTTCAAGAGCATCCCCGCGCAACCAGAAGTTGGCGAGGAAGCCATTCATCTCAAAAAAAATATCCTTGACCAGCAGATAGTCGATTTGGCCGGCGCCAGAGTCGTGCGCGTCAACGACTTGCGCCTTGGTAATTTTGAAGGAAAAATGTGCGCTCTGGGAATCGATGTCAGCTTCAAGGGGCTGCTCCGGCGGGTGGGCCTGGATGATCTTGATATTTTTAACGTGCTGAAAGTCAATCTTATCGACTGGCGGCAAACCCAGCCGGTTCAGGGTTTTTTGCGGCTCAATATTGTTTCCGCCAATTTAAGCAAGCTGCACCCGGCCGATCTGGCCAATATCATTGAAGACTTAAGCGTCGGCCAAGGCAGCCATTTGGTAACCGCCCTCGACTCCCAGCGCGCGGCCCGGGTCTTTGAGGAAATTAATCCGCAGGTCCAAAAAATCCTGGTCAAGCACCTGGGCGCCGAGCGCGTCACTGAAATTTTAAAAAGCATGTCCAGCGACGAAATGACGGACCTGATTTCGCTTCTGCCCAAAAACGAGGCCGACATCGTTCTGCGCCATTTAAAAAATTCCGCGGCCGAAAAAGTGGGCAAGCTGTTGCGCTATCCGGGCGAAAGCGCCGGCGGCTTAATGACGCTTGATTACCTCACTGCCCGGCCGGACTGGACCGTCAAAGAGACTATTGAGGAAATAAAAAAAGCCTCTCCGAGCATGCGCTCGATTCTTTATTTATATGTCACCGACAAAGAGAATGTTTTTCTCGGCGCCATCTCGCTGCGCACCCTGCTGGTGGCCGAGCCTGATAAAAAATTGAAAACTCTCTTAAAACAAATCTCGCCGCTTTCCACCCTGACGCCCTACCAAAGCATCGACGAAATAGTTAAAATCATGACCAAGTACAATCTTTACATGGCGGCTGTGCTGGACCGCAACCGCAAACTGCTCGGTGTGGTGGCGATTGACGATATTATGAGCCAATTAGCACCCAACGCCTAAGTCACGCTAATTATGACTTGCGCGTTCGCCCATACTGTCATTCCCGCGAAAGCGGGAATCCAGAGTTTCACGCGATTAACCCTGGATTCCCAATCAAGTCGGAAATGACAAATAGAGCTGATTGTTTTATTCGTATATTCGTACAGATTCGTAATTCGTAGACTTATGAAAAAGTGGTGGCAAAACATCTGGATAAAAATAATTTTCTTCTTCAGCGTCGTGGGCCCGGGAATTATCTCGGCCAATGCCGATAACGACGCCGGCGGCATCACCACTTATTCGGTAGTCGGGGCGCATTACGGCACCAAGCTGCTCTGGGTGCTTCTTTTGACGACCATAGCTTTGGCGGTTACGCAAGAGATGGGCGTGCGCATCGGATTGGTAACGCGCAAGGGTTTGGGGGCGGTTATCCGGGAAAATTTTGGCGTGCCTTGGACGGCTTTTGCCATTTTAACCATGCTGGTGGCCAACTTCGGCACCGTTACCGCGGAATTCGCCGGCATTGCCTCGGCTTTTTACATTATCGGGGTCAGCAAGTACATTGCCGTGCCGCTGGCGGCCGCTTTAATTTGGTTCATACTTTTCAAAGGTTCGTTTAAAACCACGCAAAAAATATTTTTGATATTTTCGGCTTTCTATATTGTTTATATCGTAAACGGCCTGATTGTCGGCGCGGACTTTGGCGGCGCCATGCGCGCCATGGTTTCGCCCACTTTGGAACTGACCACGCCGTTTTTAATCACCATGATCGCCTTAATCGGCACCACCATTACGCCCTGGGGGCAGTTCTTCATCCAGTCGTACGTGGTTGACAAGGGCCTGGACGCCAGGCACTACCACGCGGAAAAAGCCGAAGTTTATCTGGGCGCCTTAATTACCAATGTGGTCAGTTTTTTCATTATTATTTCCACGGCCGCCACGCTTTACAAATACGGCATTGATATTAAAGACGCCGGGGACGCGGCTTTGGCCCTCAAGCCTTTGGCCGGCAATCTGGCCCAGTTCCTGTTCGCTTTCGGCCTGTTCGCGGCTTCGACTTTGGGCGCTTTTATCCTGCCCACCACCACGGCTTACGCCTGCTGCGAAGCCTTTGGCTGGGAAGCAGGCTTTGACACCACCTGGAAAGAGGCCAAAACTTTCTACAGTTTGATTTTGGCCGGCATTGTCATTCCGGCTCTTTTTGTTCTTATTCCCAATGTGTCGCTGGTTAACATTATGATCTGGTCCCAGGACCTAAACGGCATCCTCTTGCCTTTTATCCTGATTTTCATTATGTTCATAGTTAACAATCGGAAAATTATGGGAGAGCATGTTAATAAGCCAATCGGCAATATTATCACTTTTTTGACGATTTTCGGCATTATTCTGGCCTCAGTAGTACTGTTAATCACATCTTTTGCCGCGCCCACGGCAGCTTAAGATAAAATATAGGCGGGTGTAGCACAACGGTTAGTGCGCCAGTTTTCCAAACTGGTGACGAGGGTTCGATTCCCTTCACCCGCTCCATTTCATTTCAATAAGGGTTCGCCCGGCATCCGCCGGGCGAGGGGCGGATGCCCCTCGATTCCCCCTACCCGCTTTTACCCGCCATAGCTTCAGCGAAGGCGGGCCAAAAAAATAACAACAAAATTCCATATGGAAAACCAGCCCTTCAGGCTTCACCATTATTTGCTCCAGGAAATCAATCCGGTTATAAGATTTTTGATTCTTTCCGATGTGTTGGTGATTGGCGCGGCCGGCATGCTGGCGCCGGTTTTCGCTTTCTTTATCAGGGATTTCATTCAGGGCGGAAACGAGGAGGTGGCCGGCATCGCGGCCGCCATTTACCTTATCACCAAGAGTCTTTTTCAGATTCCCGTTGCCAGCATCATCGATAAAATCCGCGGCGAGAGAGATGATTTTTTTGTCTTGGTGCCAGCCGCGATATTAATGTCCTTAACCCCGCTGCTTTATTTAATTATCAGCCAGCCCTGGCAGCTTTATCTGGTCCAGCTTCTTCTCGGTTTTTTCGCGGCCATGACTTTTCCGGCTTTTATGGCCATCTTCACGCGCCACATTGATAAATCCAAAGAAGGAATTGAATGGGGAATTTATTTCACTTTTTGCGACCTGCTTAGCGCCGGATTAGCCGTGATTGGCGGATTTATGGCTTACACAATCGGCTTTACGCCGCTGATAATCTGCGTGGCCTCTATCTCAACCCTGGGATCGCTGATGCTGATGCTCATAAAGCCGTATATCAGGCTGCGGCCAAAAACATAAACAAATACGCTCCCAATCAGGGGAGCGTATTGTGTAAGCTTCGTTTAGGCTACGAACTGTTATTAAAATTGGTTGCGCTGTTTGCAAACGCAGTAAACCCAGATAGCGTAGAAGCCATAACATAAGCATTATTTACTTGTTAAAAGCGCCCAAGAAGGTCGGCAAAAACCCATGTCGCCTTTGCTAGCCCAGTTGGACGCTGCTTTTATTTTTAAAGAACAGTAAAAGACACCTCTTGGCCGAAGAAGTGTCTGTTAGGAAACTTACCTAAAGGTAGTATAGCACACCTCTCGACTAAAGTCAATAATCTACGAATTACGAATCTTTTACGAATATACGAATACTGGCAAAAGTTTGTAATTTATGGCAAAAAAGGTAAACTAAAATACATGTCACTTACTGTAAAAATTGCGAAAAACACCGCTTATTTGGCATTAGGTAAGTTTGTGGGCACAGTTATTGGAGTCACAACCGTGGCCCTGGTGCTGCGCTATCTTTCTCCGGACGATTATGGCCGCTTTACCACGGTGGTGGCTTTTATTATGCTCTTGGGAACACTAACTGATTTTGGGCTGAACTTAACCACTACCCAGGATATTTCTTTGCCCGGCGCGGACGCGGGCCAAACCATTGCCAATGTGTTTACTTTCCGGCTCTTGGCTAATTTGGCGCTCATTGCCCTGCTGCCGCTCATCCTGTTTTTCTTTCCTTATGACGCGCCGGTTAAGCAAGGAATTTTTGTAGCCGCTATTCTTTTTTTCAGCCTGTCGTTATTTCAGATTCTCTCCAGCTATTTTCAAAAATCCCTGGAAGCCTGGGCAGTGGCCGTCTCGGAGCTTGCTGGCAAAATCATAGTGCTGGCCTTGACCTTATTCGCTATTTGGCAGCACTGGTCACTGTTAGCCATTGTGGCCACAGTAGTGGCCGGCGGCGCGGGGCAGCTCTTATTACTCTTGGTTTTCACGGCTAAACGCATTCGCTTGCGCTTGGCTTTTGACTGGCCGGTATGGGAGCGCATTATTAAAAAAACCTGGCCCATCGCTTTGTCAGTGGTGCTGACAACAATTTACTTCAAAGGCGACACGATTATTCTTTCATTGACACGGCCTTACGCTGATGTGGCTCTCTATGGCGCGGCTTATAAAATCCTGGAAGTCTTAATCGCCCTGCCGATTCTTTTTATGGGATTGATTCTGCCTCATCTGACCGCGTCTTGGGCTGAAGAAAACAGGCAACGGTGGCAGGAAATTTTCCAAAAATCTTGGGACGCCCTCTCGCTCGCGACTTTGCCTCTGGTGGCCGGCGGCATTGTCTTGGCCAAGCCGATTATCAAATTAATCGCCGGCGAAGGTTATGGCGCCTCGGCGCAGATTATGCAGATTCTCATGCTGGCCACTGGCATTATTTTCTTGGGCAGCCTGTTCACGCACGCCATCGTGGCTGTTAATGAGCAAAAAGCCATGATTAAATTTTATCTGATAACAGCCGTCATCGCCGTGATTCTTTATATTAAATTCATCCCCATCTACAGCTATTATGCCGCGGCCGGCATAACGGTTCTGGCTGAACTCTTAATCGCCTTAAGTGCGGCTTATAAAGTATATTCTGTTTCGGCTCTCAAACTTTCTTGGCTCGTTTTTACCAAAGCGCTCCTAGCCAGCGCGGTGATGGCGTTTTTGCTCGCGCTTTGCGGCAACATCCATGTCCTGATAGCCATTCCCTTGGGAGTCTCGGCTTACTTGATTTTGATTATTCTTCTTAAAGCGGCGCCCAAGGAATTATCATCCGCGCTGCGCCGCCCGCTTTAATATGCTCCGCACGCTTCAAATTGGAAAAACTTCCGAGCCTTGGTCAAAAAAAATCATCGCTCACTGGCTGACACCGGTAAAACACTTGGCTTTGCTGCCGGTCATTTTATCTTTCGGGATGATCCTGCTCTGCAAAAGACTGGGCAACTACCGGCTCCTCCTGCTCCCGGAATCGTGGGGTCAGGCGCTGCTCACGCCCGTGGGCCGTCTGTTTGGTTATAAAGTTTTTTGGGTAACCGACTCAAGCCAAATTTCTCCCCATCTGGGAAAACTGCTAAAAAAATCAGCGCGCCTGGCTCAAGCGATTATCGCCCCCAACCAAGCGCAGGAAGTATCTTACCTTCGATTGGGAATACCCTCGGCCAAAATACATCTTATCTATCCGCCGGTGGCTACCAAAAGCCAACCCTCATATTTGGAACCAAAAACACTGGCCTTATCTTGCGACGCTTCCATTGAAGCCGAAGAAGGTTTAGGAACCCTGTTGCGCGCCATGAGTCTGGCCCGCGATATCTTGGGCAACTTAAAATTGATTTTGGGCGGATCTTTTGCCGGCAAAGCCTATCTGGACTGGTCGGCAAAACAATTAAACCTCGATGGCTGCGTCCAGCTTTCCCCGGGCGAAAACGAACTCTGGCTTGAGACTGTCCAGGTTTATATTCTGCCCACTGCTTCGGATAAGCCGGTGCCGACCTCGCTCGCCCAGGCCATGTCTTTGGGAAAAACTCTTATCGTGTCCGATAAACCCAACCACCGGGAATTCATTGAGCACGAAAAAAACGGACTCTTGGTGCCTGTTGCCGACGCTGAAGCCTTAAGCCAGGCCATCATCCGCCTGGCGCGCGAGGGCGAACTGCTTTCTAAATTAGGGCAAGGCAGTTACAAATTCGCGCAAGAACGCTTTGCGCCCCAGGTCTTTGAGAACAAACTTAAAAGTTTGATATTAGGTTGATTTATTGTTGCTTTTTGAGTACACTTGGCGTGTGTTACCACGACGCGGAGAGGTGCCAGAGTGGTCGAATGGGACAGTCTCGAAAACTGTTGAGCCCGCAAGGGTTCCGTGGGTTCGAATCCCACCCTCTCCGCCAATTAAATAAAATAAATGAGACGATTTTTAATCACCATAATCTTATTGTTAATTCTTGCTCCCCTCCCTGCTTGGGGAGCTTTAAGTTTGCCCGAGGACATTAAAACCATCTACAATACTTATTCCAAATATCTCGACACGCAATGGACCGGCGCTGGCTGGAATTATTCCGTAGCCTCGCGCCATTATCAAGAAATAGACAAAAACTCCGCGGGCAATTTAAGGATGCAAGCCACCTTAGCCACAGCCTACCGCTTCCGCACTGATGAAGCGTCAAAACAAAAAATCCGCGAAGCAATCTTCAGTGTATTGGGTCCGGATGTCGCCATGACGAACTGGATAAAAGACAACGGCAAAACCGTGTCCACGCGCTCTTTTCACGATATGATCGGGCTCTATCTCGCCCTCCGGATATTAGAAGAGCGCGATGATATTTTCAGCTGGGTCGAGAAAGCGCTGATTGTTGGAAAAATCGAACAAATTTTCCCTTGGGCCCTCGCTGGCAAAGACAACGAAAACCGCGCCCTGCTCGCGGCGGCTTATGGCTTGGCGATTTTACAACATCCTTTGACTAATTTCTCTCCAACTGACCAGAAGCGGTATGCCAAGCAAATCCGTGATAAAGTAAAAGTGGGACTTAAGGCTATTGATAGCTTTGGAGTTTATCACGAGGGCGCCGGCAAACAATATTCCTTGCACTACCACTTGGTCTCAGCCATGATGCTTTCTTATTTGGGTGAAAAAATGCCTGACAAACAATATTCCGCTCTTAGCAAAAAAATGCTTACCCGGACCCACGACTGGTACGCTCTCGGCAAGCTGCATTGGATAGGCTCTTTCCGTCCGACCGGGATTGGGTTACAGGCTGTTCTGTTGCGTTCTTTGGGAGAAAAATACCTGGGCAATAAGAATTGGAAAACTTACTGGGACGCGGAAAAGAAAAATCGCGGCTTTATAGACGCCTCAGCCTTGGGACGATTAGTCTGGAAAGACGATGCTGATAAAACTTTAAACGATGATTACTCATTTATGAACATGTCAGAACTATTATTTTTAGAAAATAATTAATATAAAAATATGACCATAAAAAACATCGGCCGCCTGATTATCTCCATACTTCTTTGCCAGGCCGCCGGAATAATCGGATCTGTATTCACCGCGCCTTCAATTGCCACCTGGTACGCAACATTGCAAAAACCGGCCTTCACTCCTCCGGGATGGGTATTTGCCCCGGTCTGGCTGACTCTTTATACTTTGATGGGTATCGCTTTTTACCGCGTCTGGATAAAAAGCGCTAATCAAAAACAGGCCAAGCTGGCCATGGCTGTTTTTGGAGTCCATCTGGTCTTGAACGCGCTGTGGTCCATAATCTTCTTTGGTTTGCATAATATCTGGCTGGCTCTGGTTGTAATCGCGGCGCTCTGGCTTATGATTGCCTGGATAATCCGCTTGTTCAGCCGGCTGGACAAGGCAGCGGCCTGGCTCCTGGTGCCTTATATCGCTTGGGTGACAGTAGCCACGGCTCTCAACTTCTCTATCTGGCGATTGAACGGTTAAATACAAACCATAAATAAATCCGCAAGGGCCTTGAAAGGTCTCCTTGCGGACAGTCTCTTTGAGTGTGCAGCGGCCCTCTCGGGTCAGCGCGGCCGCTTTAGCGTGCCGCAGCTCGGGCACCTGTAAGCCGTCTTCGTCCCCTGCCTGGTCGCGATCCGCTCCTCCTGGCTATACCTGCCATGCAGGCGACACCAGCCGTTAGCATAGTCTGCCACCGGCAGATCGTACCAGTCAAACAGCGCCTTCGGGCGCTCCTCCTCTTCGCGCTTCTTCGCCTGCTTCTGCGCCTGGCGATTGGCCTGGGCAGCCAGGCCGGGATGTGTCCAGTACTCCCAGACAGTCCCATCCCGCCTGAGCAGGCGGTAGCCGAGCCGCTTGCCGCCTTGAGCCACCGGCCGGCCGTTGTGCGTGAGGATTTCTACCTCACCGACGTTGGCCATAAACTCCCTCCTGGTTGATGTGGCGGACGGATAAACCCCTAAGTACAAGAACATTAAGATATCCGCGGCCCGCTGTCAACCTTATACGTTCTCTAGCCAATAGCTTGGAAACTCTTTTCCAGGCATAAAGCTGGGGTTATGAGATTAAGTCCAAGATGCAGTCTCTCTTGGTTGTAGTAAGCCAGGTAGGCGGGT